>Ga0065711_1007720_pt1 | contig 29621 bp, 19 predicted proteins | sample Hoacrofraction12_FD_59098 | JGI IMG/M metagenome (GOLD analysis project Ga0065711, IMG submission 59098) | Hoatzin crop microbial communities from Cojedes, Venezuela - Epithelial fraction 12 v2 (version 2) | ecosystem: Host-associated > Birds > Digestive system > Esophagus > Crop | place... | reverse complement strand
CCCGCGCCAGCCACTGGTATCGAAACGGTGTGCGCCCTGCGACGCCAGAATCATCATGCTCCTTGCTTCGTTAACAAAAGGATGCGTTTTTAGCCAGCCAGCTAGCTTCATGCATTCCCAAATTAACCAGGTCCTTACTGGAATTAATGGGAGCCTTTCCATCGCAACAGACGTTTGCTTTAACGCGTTGCTGGGAGCCAGCGCTGCTGTCGGTCCCTTGTCCTGCTGGCACTCGCGTTGCCTGCGACCGCTCGCGCGTCGTCTGTAACCTCTGCTGGGATTCACCTACTCAAGGCAAGGGCTTGCCAGCCTTTGGAATGGCAGTGAACTGATCAGGTGGTGGTGGGTTTTTTCCCCAACAAACAGAACTATGAGCATTCACTAAAACTCCCCCCAAAACAGCGTTTGGGAAGCAGCTGTGTCTTTGCTTTGGAAAACAGTTTGGCTTTAAGCTGAAATTAAGGAACTCATCTCCTTCTTTGAGCAGACCTATAGGGCTCATTCAAGCCAGCTGACTTTGTGAGGAACACGTGAGAGCTTCGTTGCTTTTCCTGTTAGAGAACTTTAGTAAGGTTATGTTTAAAGAAAAAGAGGGAGAGAGAAAAGCAACTGCAGTGAGAATAACGGACAGTCTATCACTGGTATGGTGGCAAACACCAGCGTGCCAGGCTCTTCTGTCTGCATTAACCGCCAGCATTATGTAATATTTTATCTTCCTTGGCCTTGGACCTTGTTATTCAGAATAACACATAATAATAAAGGAGCATTTTGAGTGATTTTGTTAGAAATACATCAGACTGTCTAGCAGTCTGGTGGCATCAATAATTCCCTATTAAGCCCTCTACACCCATTATGGTTTGTGCTTTTACTTTTTTTTTCGAAGTTAGTTTCCAGGCAACCAGTAAGAACTGAATTACATTAAGCTATTAATTCAGGACTGCACGCCAGCTCCAGGTTCTGCAGCCGATTTGTTCCTCTCGCATACAAGTTTCCCCATAAAAACCCTTTTATTGGTTTAATCTTCAGTGGTACCCAGTCCAGAGAATTGATTTTGAAATGGCAGTGCCTGTACTTGATTTTTGTGGTTTGTTTGTGTTTTAATGCTTGCTGGCGGGGTTTATTTTCGACATGTAATGAAGCAGAGGAAGGTTTGGCATTAGTCACCATAAATATATATACTGTTATCTACCAGTGTCTTCCTCAACGCTGCATAATATATTGGCTCATGTTAAGATCTGAATTAAAAAGATTCCTGTGATTGATTTCCTCACGGGGTGCAAACTGGAAGATTGGTTGTTAAGAAAATGTAACCTGTAGGACCTCTCTTTGTCGAGTGGAGAAGTGTGCCGTTCTTCCTCAGCCGCTACTGCAACCCCCCAAAAATTTGATTTCGATTTTGATTTGATTTGGACCTCGTGCGCAGCGCTGCGACGCGGGATGGGATGCGGCATGCGACAGGCCGGCGGGCAGCTCGGCCTGAATAGCACTGCTCCGCCTCTGATCTCGCAGCCCTGAGCACTTACTCTGGCCATTAGCTGCAATTTGTCCTCTAGCCTTTTGTTGAAGAAGAAAACTAGAAAATATCGAGTTTTGTCTGTATGTGTAGACTGGAACAATAAAAAGCGGTAAATCCTTTCAATGATAGAAAGATTGATGCCAGAACCAGAATCGTTTTTGTAATTTGAACACAAATAGGCAGATATAATGTCAGAGATTCCTTCCTTTCAAGGGATCACATGGATACAGGATGCGGTTTCTTAATTAATAATTCTGTGGAAAGTGCATGTACATCAATAACACAAAAATAAAGAAGCAGCAGTAATGAGACGAAACCACCCTTGGCATGACATGAAAATCTTTGCAGATATTAAAAAGGAGTCATTTTGGTGTTGTGCTCCATTGTTTAACGAGTGTGGCACCGGTGAAGGGAACTAGACTGGCAGCTTGATAATGAACTTCGCTGCTTATTCCCTGAAGAAGGTCAGAGGGGCTGAGTTTGTCGGCTTTGCTCCCAGACTCAGCTGAAAGGAGAGATCTAGAAGCGGGATGGAAATTTGGGGGTGAAATTGCAGTTGCATCTACTAATTATGATTTAAGAGTTATGAAATCCAACCTGTAACTGTATGCTGTATTGAGCTATCATACATTTTGTCTAAAAGGCCAGAAAGGTCATTATCCATTCCACAACCTGTGTTCACTAAGGCCAAGCTCGGAGGCTACTGCCATCCAGGTGTTTGTACAGTGCTGGTCCCAGTCTCAGTCTTTGTATTGGTGTCGGTGAGTTGTGGAGGTCTGGGGAGCTTGAGAAGTTGTGCTGGTGATTCATGGTGAGGCTACAATTAGAATAATCAATCTAAGTTAAAGGAATTTCTCTTTATCTCCTGCCAAAACATAACAAAAAATTACAATAAATAAATATAACGCTATATAAGACTGAAACCAAAGCTCCAAGACAAAAGCCATTTCAGATAAAAATGACATGGCTTTTGCAAAATAGTTGACTTAGGACAGAATTTTAAAATCAGTTATTTTGTTAAAGATTTATTTGTGTTAAAAATAAACTACAGTTCTGAACTGTTTCCAACTTCTGTTTATAGAGATCTGTGACAGGAGTCTGAATCATAGAGGTGACAAATTCAGACCACAAAAGGTAACCGTGTCTTCATAAAACCCCGCCTGAAAACCAGAGTAATTAAAGGTCTGCTGTTTATAAGCACGGCATCTAATGTATGCTCTTTCCTGTTGCAAGAAGACGTAAGAACTTGTATAGCTGAAAAGGGTTTTGATGCCTCTTTGGTTGCTCAGATCTCTTGGAACAATGATAATCACCAGCCGAAGTGGTTTCCCCCCTTTGCATTTATCCCTCGGATGAAGAGTGGGTTGCCATCCCGAGGGGCTGTGCTTCTATCACCATATCCAAAAAACCCCGTGGTCAACATGTCAAATCTAATCACGGTCTCCATTTCTGGGACACACTTTAGTAAACATTTTCATCACTTTCAACTGTGCATTCATACCTCAACAGATTTATATCTGTAATTAGGGGAATTGTTATTTACCAGCAGGTATAAAGCTGGTAAAAAGACATTTTTCAGCAACATAATTCAGTTGTGATGAGTTATTATCAGTTCTAGATTAATAGCACAGTTATTCCTTTTGCTACAGGTTAGGAGTATGCTTCCTGCCAGAAACCTTCACAAATCGTTCAGAAATACTGGGCAACAGCTATTCATGACTGTCCAGATAAAGACAATATGAAAGAAAGTGATCCCTCTCCAAGCTCTACATTCAATAATGAGATATTTTTATTTAACAAAGTCTCTAACAGATGGTGTTTCTAAATTTCGAATATTAGGGCTGTTTTTGAAAGAGGCCTCCACACAGTCTGATGTATTGCAGATGAGATTTCGCATTGGAGCTAGAGCTAAGAGCTAATTGTGCTGCTGCTCCTGATTGCACAACAACACTAGGTCCCAGCGCTGAAGCCACAACACAGGAGGCTGCATGGTGACCCCCCTTGTGTCTGCAGCCACCGCCCCCAAAAGTATCACCCCCGGGCAGGGGGCTCCTACCAACGACACCTGGGAGAGGTAGGTGGTCTGAAAAACATTAGTTGTTTATTCTGTGTGCTCTCTTCTAAGGTATCTTCATGGAGCACGGAAGCTTCTCAGTCATTGTTACATGAGACTGTTTTACAGATGGTGACTGGAAGGTCTGTGCTCAACTCCGCCACCTTTATCAGCCAATTTTCTAATCTCACGAAAAGAGACTCATGAATCTGAGAAACTATGTTTTCCATAAATCCTCGTTGCCCTGGCATTAAGAAGCAGACGATGGTGATGCCAACCAAGTTTAATCAACAGCCTTGTTGTTCCCTAGGGCTGAAGAACTGGAAACGACCAGTTTTGCACTAAATCCAGTACCACGGGTGCCATTACCGCATGGCCAGTGCACCAGATGTCATCCCTTCGACCAGCTGCCTGTGCCGCCGTTGCTCCAGCAGAAAGCCTGGGTCTTCTGATGGTGAGAAAGTTTCCAACCTCTCCCCTACGCTTGTTCAAACCCAATTTATACCCTTTTATTCAGTGGTAACGGTGGTTGCTTTTGCTAAGCTGTTCAAACCCTTTGGTCCGCTTTTGTAAACACTCTTATCCTTTGAAAATAGCGGTAAGACATTTTCTTTGTTTCATTCCTGTAGACCTTTTTCAGCATCAGAGATATGTTCCTAGTTCAGTCATTTCATGAATATGAAACACACACGGACTGCGTTTTCATAGCGTAATCTATTTTCTCCATAAGCGATACAAGACGGTGGGGTTTTTTGACAAGGAAATGCAGGCGATCTAGATGAAGGGTGACCATGCACATGTAATTCAAGAGAGTAGCTTTGGGGAAACATCAGCTAGGGGAAGAGAAAGAAGAGAAATTTGAATTCAGTTGGATTTTAGTAACTTCACATTGGTTTTGAATCATATTTACATGCTTTTCTATTTCTTGTATGTTTGCAAGTTTTATTGCTATAGTTCTAAATGTCTCAGAGCTATGTGAATTAGTGGATATGTTATTACTGAGCAGAAGATGAACTGCGTTAGCAAGAAATGAGATCGTTCCCCAGAGTCCTACACAGGAAAGCTGTGGAAAACCTGGAACTGAACCCAGGTCCCAAGAGACACAGAATGGCCCCAAAACGTATGGCGTTATGGGCCAGGAACCGCCAACAGGAAACTCGACTCAAGTTTTAAAACCCCATTAGCATGAAGTGTGCTGATGGAAATAGGCATTTTTCAGGAAAAACGCTCCCTGCCTCTCGCGGACACCGAGGAGCTTTTCAGCTTTCCCTCTGTTGCTTCCAGCGGTGGCTAAATGTGAGAATTTTGTGCAGTTTCAGATTGGGAATGAAAGTGAGAAATCATTTAACACCCAGAGCTCCAACAGGACCATCAGCAGGAGCTGGATTGATGGAAATGCCCAAAATTGATGGTGGTTTTAGGGCAGCTGTTTTCATTGCTGGTTGTTACCTTTCTGTGAACACTTTTCTAAGTACATATTTCAGGAGAAGGCAAAGACTTCTTGCAGGGTGAACCAAATAAGAAATTATGGTTCTTGAATGAGAACTGCTCTCGTAAAATGAAAAATATGATGTAGCACAGTAAAAATAGGACCGTTGTCCTGAAGTCTTTAGATCTGACATTAAAAGTATACTTTGGGAATTAGTCATCAAACGATTTTGTCATAGCAATTTGATTCAAGTATTTTTTTGCTTATATCAAAGATTTAATTTATACAGCTACTGATTGTCAATTAAATAATTTTCAATAATGCAGCTGCTGAACAGGCCTGGCTTGGCTATTGGCTTTCTGGCATGTAGTCTTTTGCTGGGTAATATCCACTTCTTCACGGTCCTGTTTCTCCACCACAGCCATGCTACCCCGAGACCTCTCCTCTGCAAGCGTGAGAGGGTGCAGTTCCTTCCTCTGCTTGTAAATACACACAGCCTGGCCCACGGGGGAATTCAATCCTCTCCAAACACCAGCCTTGCACTGCCCGGTGCATCTGAGCTCCGGAGCGCTCCCAAGACACCACGAGGTCGGCTGTGCACAGCAAAATGACCAAGCCATGGCATTGATCCTGCTGACCAACCCAAGGTGGAGGACCTGGACACCCAAGGCAAAGGTGGAACAGGTCTGTTTCCCACCAGAATTGTACTATTGGCCATATTTCCTTCTCCTGGTTTTTAGACTGCGTTCCTTAGATGTGAAAAATGCCATAATTGCATTGGTATAGAAATGCAAAATGAACTCCAAAATGCTTTGGTCTGGAGAATTCGAGCTTAGTTCGAGTGGGAATTAAGCAGAAGTTTCAAGTAATTTATATTTGAAATGCCTTCATAACTTTTGCTTCATAAAAATAGGGCACAATACAAAATGATAGTAAAAATTCATATTTTGGAAATGGACATTCTCCTTTCTGGCAATAAAAAGTAAAGGTAATTTGCTCTATTTCAAAAAGACTGTTAGCAGTTCCTGTGATTTCAAACGATATAGCTTTAATGCTCAACACATCTTCATCTTGCAGACTGTAAAACATTCCTTTGATGGTAAGTTGATGATCTATGGGTTTCAATCAGAATTCATGTTTAGAATTAATGTCCTAGTTAAAAAGAAAAAAAAAAAACCTCTTGCAGACTCACGTGGTTTCCCAGCCATGGTGAAAGCTTCGCCCTTTGGAAACCCAGGCAGCTGGGAGCTACCTCGGTTGATGCGGGACGTCCTTACGGAACATGCTTACTACCGAAATACCAAAAGTGTAGCTGTAACAGTCGAGAAGGAAACACAAGAGGGGTTTTTCCTCCTTCAGTGCTTTCATGGTTTTGCCTGTCTTCTACCTGTTCCTCTTTTCTCCAAAATCCCATTTTTTCTTTTTGTTCCTCAAAAAGCATGAAGAGGGAAGTTGCTAATGAATTAAACACCCAGAAAAGCCAATGGTTTTCATCCAGGACACTGATTTTTCTTCATTTTTGCAGCAGAGCTAGAACTGGAGTCCCCGCTGAGTCTCCAGCCAGCACAGCCTCGCACTCATCAGCTGTCCCTCCAATTAAATTAACTGTCTGAAATTAACATATGCTCCAGCATTGGTCTTTTAATTTCATTTTCTGTTTCTCCAAACTGAATTGCCTTTATTAAAAACCTTATAAAAAGAGGATTTATTCTTGTCTACTAATGCCAATCCTGAGCCACCATTTATACGTTTTAAAATTTTCAATTTGATTTAGCCAGAGTTATACCCTAAGTTAATGGAGGAAGCAGAGTAGGAATATCAGAAAACTTCTGAACTTACAGGTAATGCAGAACACTATCAAGGTAGGTAATTAAAGAGAAAGAAGAAACACTCTACTGTTTTCATTCAAAAATAAATGACAGGGAAACTAGCACTGCTGCACGAACATTTAATTTCCCAGTAGTACAGCTTGTTTATATTTGGGTCAAGAGAAAAAAAAAGTTACTAAAACTGAGCAACACTTCAAAGTTTGGATTTATTACATGTGAGTGAGGTTCAGTAAGCAATACTGAATTGTTCTTTGGTGCAAATGGTATTTTCTCAATGGGATGGTGAATCCGTGTTTGATATTTTTCCTTAAATATTTACAAGAAAATGAACCCCTGTGTTTTGGTCCCGTAAATCTCGACATCAGTTTTTCACCTTTCATTAGAAGGATGAACGCACATAAATATTTGCTGAATGGAAGCCATGGCCCCCAGGCTGGAGATAGAGAGAGACTGGCTGGGGACCTGGTCACTGAAAAGGAGCGCTGATCCTCACGCTGCGGAGAGCAGCAGCTCTGCGCTGTCTGTTTCTAATAGAGCCAAGTGGGAGAATAAATGGTTGCATCGCGGACCTCTGCTACCAAAACACACCACGGGCCTGAGCCAGAGATGTTCTCCTCGAGCGGGTAAGTGTCCCAAAGCACCTCCTGACACCGTGCAGCTGGCAGCGCCTGCTGGGCTGGCGTGGGTCTCGTTTCGCTTGCGTCTGCCTTCGCTTCCGTGCCAACGTGCTCGCAAGGGGCCTTGGTACTTCTGCTACTCGAGTCTGACACTGTGTCCCTTGCTGCGATTTCTTAGCTTTATATTTGTAATTTTATATGCATGGAGGTTTGTGAAAAATCTCTTAATCTTTGCAAGCCCTTATTTAAATAACTGTTTAAACAGGTCAATAATTATACACTGCAGCAGAGCTCAGCATCCCTTCCTAAATGTGTTACATGTGCATCTGCTAAAAATTCTTTCTTTACAGAATTCAAAATCCCCAAGTGAAATCTGCACCCTCATTTTGGGTTTGAATTTGGTTGGTCTACGAGCTGTAGACGCCTAAGTACCATCGTCCCCAGATGGCACAGGTCAAAGGCGCAACTTTTCGGAGAAGCTCAGTGTTTCCCACCTGATGATGAGCAGCCAGGGCCATACAGAGGGGTTTTCAAAAGCCTCTACAGACCCCAGTTCCCTTGTTGTGGAGTGGCTCTGTGTGCTTTATTAGTCAGAAATTACACCGTCTTTTGTACCATTCCCGTTTATGTGGAGGCCCTCAAAAATCTCAGCTCCAAATTTTCCCTTCTCAGAGCTGTCTTGTGACTAACAAACCCCACATTGTTCCTGTGTGCTCTGAATTTATTTCATGTCATCTCACAGAAAAAAAAAAAAAATACAGCTTCTCTCACTCCGCGCCCTTTGGGACAGCAACTGCAGATGAAGTGCAAGCAATCAACATGTCAGGATAAAATTAGATTGCCACAGAGTGCAAGGTTTGATCCAATATCTGTATCAGATTTGGGTTTCAGCTGTGCACATGACAATAAAGGAATACGTGCTGAAGTTGTTCGGCACAAAGCTGTTCTAAGAGCATGCGATGCTTTTCATCTGTGTAAAAGCTGGGAAAAGAGAGGGTGTGAAATTAGGTATTTTACACTGTTACCTCAAGATTTAATTGTACTTATACACAAGAAATGTTGGCACGCCTGCTGTGTTTCCGTGCCTCGGAGCGGGATGGGGTATGTGTTTGGTGGAGGACGGTGATGGCGGTGCCAGGGAGCGGTGCCCGCAGACGCAGCCTCCCTGAGCTCGGGGAGGTATCGTGTACGCACATCTCCCAGCTCTCTCTGCTTACCATGTTCTGCTCTTCACTGGGGTTTGGAAGTGAAGAAAGTGGATTCTTTTTGGTTACAAGCCATGGGAGATGGCCTCCAGCAGCATCCCCAGCATCCAGCCCAGAGCAAACCCCCTGAGCCAGGCACAGCCGGACGCTGGGTCCTGTAATCGATGGCCTTGCTGGACTTGTCAAATGCAAGAGGGAAGACAGGCTGGGACTGAGGCGTCTCTCCACTGAGGCGTGAAGAGCCCAAGAGCTAACAAAGGGAGCAATTAGCTGGTGCTTATCTTATCAGACAGCAGTAAGTGGGGATGGCCCATCACCGTAAAACCAAGAGATCTGCCAGAGATTGCTTCAGAGATTGCTTCGGATAAAGCCCAGATGGCCCCCAGAAGCCATACCAAGATGCCCGCTCCATAGGCGTGTCAAACTGCTGAGTCCTGCTTCTGAGGACACGACATTCCATGCCAAGAGCCAACCGACACGCAATGATTGACTTCATCCCACCTCGCAAAAGGATTTTCCAAACATATAAAAATTGGCACTTGAAAACTCTCTTTGGGAGGAGGAGCCAAGCGAGAACTTCACCTGACGGACGGGTCGACGGGCCTGAACCTCTCCTCCCCCTCAAGAAGGGACGCCTTGTTGGTCAGAGTCGCGCCTCTGACTGTGTCAGACGTATCCCCAGGAACACACTGTTAACTGAAGCGCTAAACCATTACTTTGAGCTCAGCTTTTGTAGACAGTGCATTTCTCAGCGGCAATCCCGAACCTGTGATACCTGTCGCTGGAATAAATGACCTATTGCTTCAACTTTGCCAAGCTGTCTCAGTGACAGTCCTTGGAGGGGCTCTGGCAGCCAAGGTGAACCTTAGAAGTGGCTCCATACTTCACTCTTTAGACATAAACCGCTGACCACGTCTGGGATTAAGAGCAGATCCAGCCACACCTGGACTCTCATCTGAGAGAGAGTTTGGAGAGCAAAGGGATCTTCTCTGAACCTCGTGACTCAACGGGAGGGGGCTCCTTTTGCCACTTATCAGACTCCCCTTACCCCCCCTTTTAATGCAACAAGGTAATAATAATTAGAGACAGCAGCAGAATCTCCTGTCCAGTCTCCTGCGAGGGCAGGGTCCCAGGCAGCAGCAGGCGGGGGGACGAGCCTGGGGAGCCGCTGCTCGAGGAGCAGCACAGCGCAGCCAGGACAGACAGCAGGGTGCACGAATGAGCAATTTCACCTACAAAGTCTCTTCTGTAGACATGGACTTTTTTTACTCCACTTATAACTTTCTTACAAAATATACTTACCTTTTTCAATGCACCAGTACAAATTTATATAAGTCTCAGAGTTGCTGATTTACTTATTGCATATTACACATATTACTTCATAACATTTAAAAAATACTGTTTATATTTATATTATTTTAAATTAAGTGCAAAAATTCAGATTTTCTTTTTGTTATTCTGACCTTTACAGAACAGTGAGCTTTGCTAGCAAAGACAATAATTTTCCCATGCTGCACAATGGCAAATCTGACTGCAAAATAATATTTGTTACATCTATTTATAGCAGATGTAAAATCCCCCCAGGAAGCCGGTAAATCCCCTTCTCTGTGTTCAAATATTAGGGGCCACAAGATCACTTTTCCTGTGCAGGGATAGGGCTTCGTTATCTGATACTGGTGATTGAAGCTATTCCCAAGTAATCTTTCAGACAGATAAACGATCCCTCCCCACTCATTTGCATAACTATTTTATCACAGTGTGAATTAGTTCTTCACACTTCTGCATAGTTCTGTCTCAAACATGAAATTTTTTTACTGAGTAATAGAAAAGTCTATCAGATAAGAAAGATCTCTGAACTCGGTAGCAGACAGCTAGTGCTAAGTGTCTCCTAAGACACAGGAATACTGATTCTCTTTAAGCAATTGAAATATACAGGTTTTCCCATCAATTCCTTCACAATGGGAATGCAGGCAAGAAAATCCAAACCACAAAACAAGGACCAAGCAGAAGGTGGGGCACGTTTTCTAGGACACCGCAGAGAAAAGTAGCGAGTGGCTATCGAAATAAAATACAGTACAGATGTAAAATCTGAAGACCTACAAAGCTTCCTTTTCCAGCATCTGCAATAGATTCCTAAAATATATCTGCTGTCTAGCAAATAACTCCAAACTAAATTTAAAAAACTTTCAAAACAGATTTTGAAGAATCTGGAGACAAGAAAAGCCATTACTTTCAAGGCACTCTGGTTTTGCTTAGATTGCTTCCTTCACCTCTAATCTGAAGAAGGTGTGAAAATGGGCTAAAACCAGGCCGGGATTTCACTGGCCTTGATGGTGTGTCAGAGCGGAGGACGAAACCTCTGGAGGATCAAGTCCAGTTGACTTTCTGTATTTGCTAAGGCTCACTATAAAACCACTTCTTCAAGGGTCTCACATAAAATCTAAACCTACTCTCGCACTGAATGAAGAATATAACTAAAACCATAGCAGGGTTTTTGTTGGCGTGACTGGTCACATTTAGCCACAAAGGTCTCACAGTTCACCAGTGACAGATATTTAAGATCCTTTCTTCAGCAAAATACTTACATTTCTTAAAAAAAAAAAAAAAAAGAAAAGAAAAAAGAATATATGTAAAACCTTTTCTTGAAGAAGGGCACAATAAGAGATCTGAGCAAAAACTAAGTGTAAAAATAAATGACAATCATTCAACTGTTGAAATACTGCAAGATTATTTTTGTTTTAAAAGTCATTGTTGCTAAAAAAAGTTTTCACACCCACAAATTGTTGAAATGTGTGCCACATATAAAGAATTTTAGTTCAGAATTATTTAATCGCAAAAAATGTTGATAAATCAGTTTTCAGTGGGTACCTAACATTGAGCTAGCAGTTGTCAGCAGCGCAGCATGGAGAAAAGAGCAGCGAGGTTCAAAGTCTAACACTTAGCAGGAACTTAATTTTCACGTAATTTTTCGTTCCCAAGATTGCCACCCAGCCCCGCACCCCTGGGATCGGAGAGGCCGGTGATGATCCAGCTTTTCCTCCGCGGCAGCCGGGCTTTATCCCAGGGGCCGGGTCAGTGACACCCCCAGCGCGCTGCCCCGACTCCGCAGCTCGCTCCAGTCCCGTTCCTACATGTGGCGGTGGCCAGGGACGGCCCAGGATGCGGCCCCGGGCTGGGGCACAGCTGGGCACAGCTGGACACGGCTGCAGAAGGACCCAGGGAGGAGCCAGGGCGGGGATCCTATGAGATGTAATTACCCACCGTTAACAACATCTGATCTGAGGTGTTTTAAATATTTGATGGTGGTGATGAAAGGTAATAGAAGGTTGTGAGTAATCATAAATTAGAAGCAAACCCCTACATGCATTTTTTTACCTCTCCTCTTTAATGAGCAAAGCTCTGCCATTAACTCGCCTTCCAAGTGTTAGCTGCCAGAGGAATGTCCTTTTTGTGACCAGAAATGCTGGCATTCAGCCTGGTTTTTGACTGAGGTCACTACAAAGTTGTAAGCAGCACATCCCAGAAGAAAGTGAGGACTGTGATGTTCAGATATTCATATGTGGCGTGCTTTGCCTGGTTACCATGACACCGAGGCGCCCGGCCCTGCCTCCTCTCCCCGTACACTGCAGGCTGGAATTTCATCTCTTCTGCACAAGCACACGCACGGTTCCTTCGTTATCCGATAGAGAGCATTGGCATCACTCCATACTAACTACACATTGACTTGTTTCAAAGTGCTTATGCTCTTAGCACGTATGCTGACATCTCTGGGCTGGGTTGCATAATTTGTATTTCTCCTATCTTATTTATATATATGTATTTTTATATATATATACTATAAAGTAATTCTATGTAGTCTTACATAAAGGCATAGCATTCACTGGGGTGTAAAAAATAGAAAATGTAGCCCCAGAATCATTAGATCCCCAAGCAGACGGCTTTGTTCCTTGCAATAGCAGAAAATTACAGAACTCAGCGAGCAACACGGCGCTTCTTGGCTTGTCTGTGCTGGCAAGCAAGGCTGCGCAGTAAGGAGCTATTCATTTACGCTCCTTTCAAGCTGAAGCCAAATTGTCCTTTTTGTAACTTTTTTTCTTTTAAACTTGGTGAAATTTGCATAAACTATATGAAATTGCCACCCCTTATGAATCAGCATTGATATTGAAATCGAACATCTTTCCCTTTGTATCCTGGAGCCTTGCTCCTGATGTCCTGCACTTGTTCCTCACCCTCGGGACAACGGTTCAGAGCTGAGTTACTACTGAAACGTCTTTCAAGCCTTAGTACCCCCACATAACCTTTGATTTCTCTTCAAACACAGAAAATATTTATGTTTAAACAGCAGTGTGGCAGTTACCTGTGGCGTGCTGGCACGCAGGTGCAGCTCAGCCTTTCTGACTCTTCGGGGCTTTGTCTCCTGCAGACCTCCGAGCAAGGACACCGCTGCCCGTGCCACGTGGGGAGAAGGACCCGGCGGCCGTCAGCATCTTCCTCTTCACCGCGAAGGATTCTCTTTCCTTTGGAGTGGCCCACGTGAAACTGCGCCAAAACAAGCAACATTCCTTAGCTTCAATTTGTATTTTTTGAACACCAGAAAAAAAACATATGCAAAATATACTTGGGTTTATTATTTTAAAAAACTCACACTAGTCGGCTTCTCCTTTGGAGATTAGGAAGAGAAAAATAACAACCTCTCTCTCGAAATAAAACTATTTTTCAGCATCCACAAATGCTGTCCAAGGTGTTTCACTGTTTCTGCCTGTGGCTGGAGAGCACGTGTCCCTCCAGCAGCTGTGTCGAGCCACGGAGGTTAAAAAGGTCTCCAGCGCCCATGGGAAGCTGCCCCAATGGCTTGTCACCCTGTGCACCATCCTCAGGGCTGTGCCCGCGCCGTGGGGTAACTGAGTCTCACCCCAGCCCACCCACTGCCCTCCACAGCTGCGAGTTCTTTCCTGAAGTCTGGATGATCTCATTTACCTATACTTTAAAAAAAATAAATAAATCTGTATTTCGGAGCTAAGAGGACTGTCTGGAGATGGGAGAGGCTTGGATTCAAGGGATTTCTCCTCCTCTGCCCGTTTTGCTGCAGCATTTTACATCCAGATGTCCCAGTGTCACAGCTGAAAAGCATCCGGGGGACAACTGTGAAGCATCCAGGTACGACCGTCTCCAGTTCTGCCCGGAGGTCGTTGCACTGCGTGTTAGCAGTTGACAGCCATTGATCCACAGGCTCAGGCAGTGGGCTTCAAGCCAGGAGCCCTTACCTGCCAGGCCCTACACAAACCGACCTTCTCACTCTTTGACCCAAAACCTGCTTATTTACTTCTAAAAAGTAAAACGTTTCCAGTAAAAGCAGTTGGGAGAGATGGACCCCCAGCGACAGTCTGAAGAACAAGACCTCTGAGCAGAAGTAGGTTCAGCAACCATGTGGACACTGTTTGAACCTCTCGAGTGTGTCCGGGGTGGGGATGTCTGGCCAGGAGAGCCCCGAGCCAGGGGACACAGCACCCCCGAAAAGCCCCTGCCCCCCCAGCTGCACCCATCCGGACAGGAGGGGAGATGCTCTGTGTTGGAGGCTTGGGGCTGAGCCAGGCTTGTGGCAGCGCTGGAGCAATGTAGAATCATCGACAGAAGTTGTGTTTGTTTAGTACCCAGTGCACCCAGTTTCCCCGGTTTCCCATTGCATTGAAGACTTTGTTCACATCTCACACACAGGAATGGTGGAGTTCCCAGGCTGCCTTACCAGCTCAAAACGGACCAGCAGAAGAGGAAAACCTGCCTCTGGCCCTTGCACGAGAGCACGAGAAGTGCTTAGACATAAATTTAGGCCAACCCTTTCTCCTAAAACCATCAACACAGGCACGGAACAAATGAAGCGGCACCGCTCCACACTGCAAGCTGCTGGACTCTTCTCTCAGCCTTTACACTCAGCCAAGAACTCCCACAGAAACGTTTTTATATCTCAAGACTACTTGAGACTAACCTAAGTACTGCACTTTCTCTGCCAAATTTAATTTCTTCGTGGAGCCTGTTAGCTCAGTTAAAAGCTTGCCAGCCTTTCTGAGGACCGAGCGCTCTTCAGACCACCGCCTGGCCTCTCCCGGAGAGGCACAATTAGCCACGGGGAGGCTGCGCCTGCGTGCCGGTAACGAGCCCCGCACTCGACGCCCCGTCGGGTTTTCCCATTCTTCTGCCACATTCGCGGAGAGCAATTCGCCATCTGAAGTACGGCTTTTGCAGCGGCGGCGGAACGGCCCCCTCCTGCCAGAAGAGCTCTCCGGGATCGTCCCTGGGCGCGGAGGGCGAGATGCCCTTTTGGTGCTGCCGAGCTGGCAAGGTCGAGAACGCCGCGATTCGGGGGCTGCAGCCACAGCACAAACCTGCGAGGGACAAGCCAGCAAGAAAATATCAGCCAGCACGCTTTGCATATGTGAAGGCGAGAGGGCAGATCCTTAAATATATGTATATATTTATGTGCAGTTTGTCGTGATAAACATCTCAAAAAAAAAAAAAAAAAGAGAGCGAGAGAAAGAAACGGGGATATTACGGTACTCAAAGTAAATTAAAGAAACAAAATTAGAAACAATCTGTGTTTCAAAATGTGGTCAACAGAATGCATCACCATGACAATCCTTGCTAGAAGCAACAAGGGATGCTTCCTGGCAGCGCTGAAGGAGTGCTCTTTCAGTAGTGGAGAATCATCAAAATGCAACTTACAGCACCAAAAAAAACCCAAACACCCCACAAACCTGTGGTGGCATTTTGTTGCCTTTTATTCTTAAAATGTGAGAACGAGACTGGAGAAGCATTGCTGCACTGTGATTTCTATGAAAATCCTGATCTCAGTTTTAATGACAGAAAATCAGAGACATCTTTAGCACTTCCCTTAGTGGTTACATTACAGACAAAGCTAAAATAAGGATCAAAGATTTATGTCGCAGAGATAAACTGAAATCAAATGAGAGTCCCATATTACGGCACACAGAGGTGGGCTTTAAATAATAAAAATGGTTCCAAAAGGAAAAGTAAAGAAAGGATTAAAATACCTAAGCAGTGAAAAACAAGAATGTTAATTCCTTTTAAAGGTCATAATCTAGTCTGAAATATGTAGAGCATGTAGCGACAAATTATGGCATAACTATGCCTACGTAGGAGCTAATGGTGTCACTGGGCGGGCTGGCTCAGCAGCGTGGTCTCTGTTTTACCTTGCGTCAGGTGTGACTGCGGGCAGCAGGGCAGGGGCAACAGGGCTACTCAGGGGCGCATTGTCCCTTGGGGATGCCAAGAAGAAGAAGAGCTCATCTTCCAGCCTGGAGCTTCCCGGGCAAAACGTGCTCAAAGGCTGGCACAGCTCGGCACGGACGAAATCTCCATCCTCCTGCATCTTTCCTTCCAGCTCCTGCCGTGTCCCAGCTCGCGACTGCTAGGTAAGAGCAGAAGCTGATGCAACTCTAATGATGGCTCTTTGGAAACATCGCGTTCACGAGGCTGGACATCCCGTCCCCACAGCAGTCCTTGCTTTCACGCTGTGGGAAGATCCACAGCCAACAGAAGTGGATTGTTTGAATTTTGGGCAGCTGAGAGACAATGACAGAGCTCTCATGGTAGATGAAGTCATACAAATGTGTTCATTCTCCTCGTGATGGGGAGAAAGCGCAACTGAAAAGTGAGAAAATAAGGTTCAAATCTACCTGGAGAGAAACCCCAGGGAGCTTATTGTAAAAAAAAATAGGAAAGATAGGAAGGTTTTGATTTCAAGTGAAAAAAAAGAAACACTGCAGCTCTGGGGGAAATAGAATAGTCTGTAGTTTGTTCTTACCACACGCAAACGTAATGAGTGTACTTCTGGGGGGCACCACGGCAGTCACTGTACAGACAGCACAAATCATACAGCTGATGGTTGATGTTCTCCAAGCCCTCCCTGGACACAGCAATCGCGGGTCATACCTGTGGTTCTGCCGTCAGTGGAAATCCCGTCTGGCACCCATGGGGGCTGCACCCAGCGGCTCCGCTTCAAGGGGCGACCAGTTACTGCATTTCAGGGAGTTCAGGCACCAAGGATAAATTTCTTCTCTTGGGAACATAAATCTGTACAAGTCTGACTGAACGTAAAGCATGGTACAAGCGTGTGGCAGGGGCTGACCTTGAGCTGGAGAGAAGTTTGTCTTTTTCTTTTGAAAAAGCACCATTTCAGGCTGATCTAAATGCTTCACAACTATCCATCAAATTCAGCAAGTTGTCTTAATTTTTTAGTGCTTAAGTAACATTCCTTTCTCATCAGAATGCTTTGTGTGAAATATTGCATTTTGAATGTCATTCTATGTTAAAAAATAGTAAATTACTTAGCAACTAAAATGAAATATCTGATGTGGGGTCAAGTTGAATATTTTGTTCATTCTGGGATGAAATTGAAATTTTTAATCATTTTTGTTTTAAACAAGGTTTATGGTGTGTTTTCTTTTCCCCCAGGCAATTTATAATTGCCAGGGAACCAAAGAAATATATTATGCAGAGCTAGGTACCATATAAGTTATATATAATAGAGTTATAATAGAAAACACTGAAAAACTCCATTACATTCCCATTGCTTTGTCAGAGGCAGAACCTCCTGGTTAGAGTAGTGCTTGTATATCTAAGTAATATCTAGTTCTCAGAGAAAAACTTACCAGCAATGAAATCAAAGCTATCTGTACACGACCAAGATAATCAAACACTGTTGGAAAACAGACCACTCACCTAACTGGGGAAAAAAAAAAAAAGGAAGAAATGGGAAAAGAGCCAATGCGGATTCACAGCAAAATGATTTTGACTTTAACGAGAGAGCCTCCCTCCTTGTACAATCTGAAATATGGCATGAAAATGAGAGGTCGGGCTACTCTTGCACAGCTCTTTGGGTGATTTCAGTAGGACCAGGCAATCTCACTCCCCACTGGGATTTTTAAGGGAAACACCCCCATGACAGCATCCTTGCTGAGGATCCAGCTCTCTGAGCTCTTTCCTGCACACTGACTTGCTATTGCACCTGGTAATTGAACGGCAAACTCTTGCCTCTAAGTGGAAAACCATAATGTGCATGCTGTGTAAAAGCTAGACTATTTGGACGAACACTAAATCCTTCAGAAAGTTATTTTCCCGTAGTATTGCCTCCTAAAATCATTAAATCTTTAAGTAGATCTACGGCACAATACGTACACATATGTAATTAAAACAACTCATCTTGGTCAGACAGGGATTATCGGATGCACGCTAGTCATCTCTGTCACCCACTATTGTTCTGAACAATGCTGCTGAAAGAAAATCAAATTAAGGATGAAAAATAATTGCAAAATATATCAAAGCATAAATCAGACGTTAAGTGCATGGAATAAATAGCTGTAGGGAAAAGCTCTAAAATATTGTAAGAGCTTCAAAGCATAGCTTCTATTTTAAACACATTTTTATCTCTCATTCTTCTCCCACACTTTTTTGGTGTGGAAATAGGCTTAAAACTCAAAGATAAAGAAAAATAAATGTCTTTCATTTCCAAATATGAAATGGGGACCTCACTCTCTGTAAGCTGTAAATACTAGATCATCTTCCTTCAGAGTTCATCCTACCAGAAGTCTGGTTCGTAGAGAAAAAAGAAAGAAATAGTATCAATGTCTAAGCGGTTGAGCATTGCCTTTTATTTCCTCTGGCAATATTTCATCTGGTTTGCTCCTCCTTTACGTAAGCGGCCTGTCAGATACAAGCTGACTGACAGCATGGCTGGGCCCAGCTTCAGAAATGATGCTCAAGCATCAGGAGTATCAACACGTCGCTGCACATCACTGGAAAATTAAACCTGCTTCGACCCGGCGCGCCTTGCCGCCGGCAGGATGCTCTCGCTGTGGGGTCAGCGAGCGAGGAGCCGGGTTGTGACCCCGCTGCCGGCTGCTGTACCCGGAGCAATCGGTGCTTTGGCACTAGCTGCCCAATAACGAGACGTCGTATGTCTCTACAATGTCTTTCCTACCAAATTACCTGAAACCGTTTTGTGCACTTGATCCTCCGTGCCCTCTGGTCACGATGACGGCGAAAGGAATTGAGGTTTTCAGAGCCACACAGGCTGCAAATTTGCCACTCGTATCATAGAACACTTCTCTAGAGCTCAGAAAGAAAAAGCAAATTGTTCCCATGAGTACCACAAAGACGATGATAGAGTGAGGCTCTGCGAGGAAGGGAAACCAAGCCGGGGTTGCACACCCACCTCCGCAGCTAAACTCCTCTGCACCACCCCAGGGCTGGTGGCCTGGACGGTCTGGGCTGAGCAGAGCTGAGCTTTAATGAAAATGTATGGCTTGGTCGACCATTCATAACCACAACTTTATTCTGGGTGAGTCATTTCATCCAACCGACTAGCACAGGCATTCAAAAAATAAAGACTGTGTTTACTGATGCTCAGCATCCCGCTAAGTTATGCCAGCTATTCCCCCACCCAGGGCTCCTGCTTGCCGCCGTAGGTTGGGATGCCTGACTAACACCCTGTGCTCGCGGGGAGGAGCCTGGGTCTGCATCGATGCGAGCAGTTGGGACCTCTGCATGGTGACTCACATTGTCAACTGCTGAAGTGACAAAGTGTTGAATTTCCTCCACACCCCGTGTCACGGAGCAGCAGTCAGCGAGGGGGCACAGCTCTCCTCTACGCATCCTTCCAGCTATATTTATTGGTGAAAAGGCAGAAAAACACACTCCAGTCACATTTTAAAATAAAACATATGTGAATTTTATGAAAAGTACCAGATGACGGCACGCAAGGATGAAGAGATATTAATGCAGACAGTGACACCTCCAGTTTCTTTATGCTGCCTGGAGACCGCACCAGCAGAGCTGGCAGGCTCGCCTTCGGGTACCCACTTTCCTTCTTGCTCAGACCTGGCTGGTTTCAGCAGCGGAAGGGAAGGGCAGGTGACACATCGGAAACACGATGAGCACCAAAAAAATCACGGACAGGTCAAATTCTGGTCTAACTTCTAAGACAAGCTGGCAAAGGGTCCTGGGGAAAACAGAAACACTGGGGTATTTCAAAACATTTCAATTGTACAGAAATTTAAATTCTGTGAACGTCACATTGATGCATTTTTAGGTTTTAACTTTCTAGTATTTATTTAAAACAGTCACTTTTCAAAGTATTTTACAGGGATGTATGGTCTTTCAACTGAAACCGTACATCAGCAATTATAAAATGCAAAGGGCAACGCTATTCAGATAAAAGAGACCTTAGACACAGAAAGGTTTTAGCTTCTCTAAACCTCATTTGTAAGCAGGGGTAAAATGGAAGAGTAAATGGAAGAACTTGATAGCTTCATGTCAGAAAAGACATGAACCGTGACACAGCAATGTCAGCAAGACTAAAATGAGCTGTTAAAATACCTGGAGTGAAATAACACACAGTTTCTAAAGTGGCAGATCAAAAAAAACCCCCCAAAAACGGATAATAGGTCAAGAATGATGAAATCTAAGCCTTGGTTCTGCTGCACACTGGGACTTTTGCTTTAAAATTTTCAGTCAGAACACATTACATCGCCTCCAAATTAAAGTGTCAAGGTAAAACTCACCAAATGTAGTTCAACCGCTCAGTAAAAGCATCGGCAGTGAGGAACACAAGAAAACAAACCTCATGCTGATTTTAGCTGTAGCACCCGCACCCGAAGAACACGCCGTTAAACAGAGGCACTCCAGCAGCATAAATCTGATCACAAAGCCAGGCCCTGTAGCAACGGTTTGTAAGGAAGCTTAAAGTGCCTGTCAAAAGGTTTTAAATAAGATTTTTGGAGCTAAAACATGATTTAGCTTTTCCAATATCATATAAAACTAATATCAAAGAAAGGTGAGCTTTTTATATTGACCTTCAGGAGAAAAAAAAATTGTGCTAGCTGGTGGCCATTGAGGGTGGCAGAGAACAAGCAGCTCCAGCTCATGTGGTTATTGAGGAAAGTACTTTTTCAACCATTTTTTCCACTATGTCAAGCAATGGCTCAGCACAATTTAACAGTTTGCAATTCCATAACTAGAAACGCTCAGGGGTCTTTACTTTTCAAGGATGAGAAGGGCAAATGACAAGACAGAAGCGTTCCTGCTGTCAGGGTACCACAACATTTGTCTAGCACAGAACGTGTCTCGTCGCAGACTCTGCGGCTGGGTGCCCACCTCGGCATTTTGAAGGGCTTCTGGGATGGAGATGGGAAGATCTGTGCTGCCTTTAAACATCTCCAGTAAAAGACTTCAAGGAGGATGAAAACTAATTTTTCCTCCTGATCCCAAAATGAGTTCCCTCAAAAAAAAAAAAAAATGCAGTCGTGGGCTTGAACCTCAGGAGGTTCAAGCAAGCAGTGAATCGATCCTACCACGGGTACCCCTGGAAAGTTCAATACAGCTTTCTGGAAATCTGATCAACTGAAACAAGGGATCTTCCTCGGTTCATAAACTCTGAGTGGGATCAGTAGATTCTGCGATTTTATTATACTGACCTTTAGACCATCCTCTGTCTTTTTACTCTTCAGTTTACATTTCAGAAAATATCACGACGTATTGAAGCACGCATGCTTGCATAGCAGAGCTGGTCCTTCCCACCACCAAAGGCAGACCTCAAACTCTTTACTCACTGAACTGGAAGTTAGATTTTTTTTGAGTGACTGCTTGAAGCAATGGGTAAGAAAGAAAAAAGGTCTTCTTTATAAATGACTTTTAGCTGGTGTCAGCTACCAAGATTTTGTTATGTGCGTACATCATTTACTTTTAAAGGCATATTTTCTCTATTAAGACTGCGTTTTGAAAATTCCTTGGCATTTTAGTTGGCTTGATATTTCAATTCTTTTGTCAAAAGCCAGACTTGCTCAAAAATCACAACCTGATTTCTCTGTGGAACCCTCCTTCTCCCAGCCTCCTAGAGGACGCCCACTTTCTGCAGCAGTTCACAGTCCACTGGCTGCAGTTATTACAAAAACTTCCACTTTTGAAACAAGTCTGGGAAATCCAGTCATCTCAAACAGCAATTGACCAGTTAACAATCTCCCTGGGGGTGACTGACTTCAGAGTTAGAGATTCCAGACCAAGCTTTTAATTTCTTCTTTTCAACCAAAAAAATCTAGAAAGAGCGAGCCAGGAAAAAGAGAGACCTGCATAGCTAGAAGTAAAGACTTCTTCTGGAAGTTGAAGTTTAAAATTGTACCTTTGGCCTCCAGTTCCTCCTTTTTGGCCGTCCTTCTTAGCACAGCTGGGACTGGAAAACTGGGACTGGAAAGTTAGGATTGTGATTCCTTGAAATTGGTCTACCTGGAGAACAACGAGGAGGCATAATGTGATGGGCCACCAGCAGCCAGGAGCACCCAGGTGAGTGCTGCTCACCCCGGACTCGGTCTGCCTGTGGCCTGGCATACGCATTTACCAACATGCAGCATATGTATTATATTACTAGGAATCGCTTAGAACAAGGGAAATGCTGGCAAGTGGAAGTTATTTCCATTTAATTCAGTAGAAGTAGTAACAACGTTAGCCTCTTCCTCTTCTGCTCACTCTGCGTTTGTCTTATGACATGCTCACACACCCATTCAGACTGGGAAAACTGGAGGGGATATCTGCCACTTGGATCACCCTGCGAGGTGTTCTCCAGCTCGGCTTTCTGCAAGAAATAGGTCTCTCCAGTCTGACACGGAGAGCAAATTGTGATGCTTCCTGCAGCACCGTGCTTGCTCGGTGCTACCCAGAGCTGCTTCCAGGAGCCAGTTACCTGCGGGCTGGGCTGCGGCTGTCCTACCAGCCCCCCCAAAGGCAGTATCCTGCAGCAAAAGCTCCTGCTTTTCAGTTTCCAAGAATTCAGACAGATTCAAAATTTCTGTGAAATTTCAGTCATTTTGCGTTACAGCAGCAGCAGTGTGCATTTTTGTTTTCTTCGAGTATCTTCTGCAGATTAGATAGAAATATTAGCATCTGATACAGCATATCCAATTTCAGATGCTTCAGGACAAAATGAGCAAGGCTGGGATTTTTTTATACTGGCAAAGAACAGTTTGCTTGCTTCAGTGAGCTATAGGTTAATGGCTCTGCCTGAGAAAACGATGATAATGACCAGTTCTAAGTAAGATGCAGTTCTGAGCTGCTTGAAAACTGAAAAAAGGTCAGCCCGCCCAGTGAAGTTCCACTGTGCTTTTGTTTTATTTAGCTTTGCAAATAGCGTTTCTCTTCATTTCCCCAGTCTCTAGTGTGAGAGAAAAAATGAAGTTGCAACAGAGAAATTTTACGTTATTATGTCCCCCATCTTATTATCTAAATTGCGATACCACGAGTGAATTCAAACCTCTATAGATCTACCACTCTGTGACTAGAACTAGTTTTATTTTTTTTTTCTTTCCAAACCCCAGTGTGTTTACATACAGCTGGAATAATTTGGAAATCTATTTACAAGCTGTCTGATGTCATTGAGAAGGATTTTTCTTGTGCCTTTGAGGTCACATACTTACAAAGGTGAAACTTGCTGCAGTAGCTATTTTAAAAGGATCAAGGACGGAGAACAATTACTTCTAGACTGGGAACCAAGAAAGGGAAATCCACAGAGATCTCTAAAGACCTAAGGAATATTCTAGGTGATGCACTAAGAATAGAGCAAATCAGGGGAGGAGAACCTGGAAAGAAAGTTAATGCAATTTGAACGAATTGCATATTATTAGATTGAAAAAAAAATCGTATTCTCTACAATTTCACTCGTGGCTTTTTCTTTCTCCTGCCTATCGATTCTGACTGGCCGGGGGCTCAGGTCGGTGTTAGCCCAGGGGCTGCCACCACCTTGCCTTTCATGTGAGAGGCTCAACCCACAAGTGTCACTGGAAGGTGGAAACTGGTTATATATTCTCTCTGGATTCAACATGTAGGAATTTCATTGCCTAGCCTGGAGTCTAGCATTGAAAAAAATTCAGCAAGTGTTTCATGCGGCAGAGAAGTACAGCGACGAAGTCAGAGAGGTCAGGGTACAAAGCATGGGGCAATTAACAAGATATCATTCTGTAAGTACATTAGTAATAAAGGAAGACCAAAAAAGGAACGGGAAAGCCATTAACCAAGTAAGCTGAGTGTTTAATGAGCTTTCTTTGCTTCAGTCTTCTTGAAAAAGGCCAACTGAGAGCAGATGGTCGGCACAATAATACTGTAACAAAGAGGGAAGATTGTAATCTCATAAAAAGGGAATGGTGAGAGTGCCTAGCTAATTTAGATGTTTTCAAATTTGTTATGCTGATGAGCTTTATCTTTGCATACTTAAGGAACTGTCTGAAGCAATATCAGAATCTTAACTGTTACCGTGGAAGATTGAAGAGGGAAAGACGGGGAAGAAGAAGTTATGTGTTTAAGAAGGAGGAGAAGGTATTGCTTTATGTACCAGCTCACAAACCATCCAGTCACGAAAAATACTCAATCTTTTTATAAAAGCAAGAAGATACCGAAGGCATGAGCAGCAGTAAACAGCATTTGTTGAGTTGCACCATACCAATTGCACTTCCTTCCCTGGGACATTAAGGAGGCATAGCTTGACTTTAGCCTTAGCTATTAACATGGCATTTGGTGACATATACAGGCTACAAAGCTTGCTAGAAAACCATCCATTTCCAGAAAACAGTTCTATTCAAAATGAAAGGATGAATCAAGTACAGTTTCAGAGATACCTGCCTTCAGCTCAGTGTTATTAATTTTTTCGTTAATGACTTGGATGATGGAAGAAGGAACATGCTTGTTAAATTTACTGATAACACTGTGCAGGGAAGGACTGCAAGCACATTAGAGGACAGGATTAAAATTCAAAAAGGCCTTGACAAATTGCAGAAATAATCTTTAAAGAAAGCATGTTATTCAGGAGAGAAAATACAAGATACTGTACCTGGGCAGAAGTAATCAGCTGTTTAATTACAGGCTGGGGAACAACTGCAGAGCAAGTTGGGGACAGTGAGCTGGAGATGGCTGTTCTGGAAGAGGCAATCATTCTGGGATGGTAGATGGAAATGGGGCTATCAAGATATGGGAAATAATCCTTCCACTAGGTTCAGTCCTAATAAGTTCTCACTGGAGAAATATATTCTGTTTTATACACTATATGTTAGTAAAGTTGTGGACTAAATGGAGGGAATTGAAAAAAGACAAGGAAGGAGACCAGAGGTCTAGAAAACATCACCGAGGGGTGAAACGAAGCTGGGGAATTGAGCCTTATCCAAAAAGAGAGGAGAGAGCTTAGGAACTTAAATATATATTCAAGATAACAGTGAAGAGGAAAGGAATAATCTGTGCTTTGGGATTTGCCCTATCAGCTGTGAACTGCGTGAGGGAGATAAAGGATAAATACAAGCGAAGCCCACCAAGGAATGACCTGTTCTTCTGAGTTTTGCCCAATCAGCCATGAACTGGGAAAGCGAGATGAGGGGTCAACACGAGGGAAGCCCACTGAGGAGTGGATTCCGCAGGGCAGAGCTCTGTGCGGGGCTGTCACCGCTCTCCGGGAGCAGCTCCGGTGCCGCCGCACTGCCCTGCGAGCCCGGCCGACTGCTGACACCAACCACGCAATGGCCCTGCAAACCATTTACCAAAAAACCTTTTAATATTAAATGAAAAATTCAGGAAGGTCAGTTAAACTGTTCATGGATATTTAATAATAGGGAAGATGCGAAAAATAATCAAATAAATTGCTTGTTCCAAATTATCACTCAATTTTTACCTGCAGTTCATTACTCACTCAGATTAATGAATGCTGAAAAGATATTACTCTGGTATGAATATTCAGACTTTGCCACCTGATTGCAGTTTCAGATGAAAAATGCAGTATATCAATTCTTGATGAATTTTTCAACAGAGTCAAATGCCAAATGCCCTCAGTAGTAGACCTATCATTTGAAGATCACACTGGTACACCAGGCTATGGAGAAGTTCCCTGCTGAAAACACAGGACACCAAGAAGTTGTTAACATGGGGAAATTAACTCAGGAATTGAGCTCGGGCTGCTGCAGGGAAACACATGCATTGCTCTGTGGAGCTCACCACACTTCAGCTGCTTCATGTTATAAATAGTGATAACTGTGAAAAGACCTAACCCTCCCCTCAGTGTTTTGTGGGCTTATTTTATTCATTTTCACCTTCAGTAAAGGAGCATTTGCCAGGGAAAATGCTTTTGTACTTAGCAAAAAATAAAACCTGTGAATCACTAGGGAAGCTGGGTGGGAAAGGTCACCAACTGGCTCCTCTATAGCAGCAGACGTTTATTTTATCGTTGTAGGACCTGAACTCGCTCATGTGATCATCCAGCTTTAGATTTTAATAGACAGGATTTGGTGAAGGTGAGAATCTTATGTTTCTTCAGGGAGAAGTAGAAAGGAGGTGACAAACAGCACGCTGTGCAGTGCCAACGCTGATTTACTTACCCAGATCTTGCTAAATCAGTTTATTCCATTCGCTTAGCTCGGGAAGTGGCCCAAACCAGAAACCCCGGGATGAGTGACTGCAGATTAGCACACCTCGGGGAAACTCCTCATTAGCCCAGTAAAGATTAGTTTAGATCCATCACCAGTGGAGTTTAACCCTCGCCAGGTGAGACGAGCTCGCTGCTTGGGAGGGAGTCAGAGCCTTCGCTGGGGACCTGTCTCTGCCCCGGCAAGGAGAAGTCCCTGGCTCGGGCAGCACCTTCCTGACCAAATGCCTGAAGCAGAGCATGCAGAGCCCTCGGAAGGTCCTGGGAAATTCACAGTTCAGAGCAGACACGGAAAGCAGGACAGGTAGCTCCTCCAGAGCAGAAGTGTACTCAACTTTCCACAGAGCTTCCACCCTTTCACGCAGGGTCACGGCACGTAGAGGCAATACCTTCCCCTCGCCCCAGATTTATTTAGCTAAGGGAAAATAATCTTGGCAAGGCATGCTGTTCATTTGTTTACGTGGAAAGGCAGGTGACTAATTTCCTTGGTTCCTCTGGAAACCTCAGTCTGTTCGGTAACGACAGCCGACATGTTTACGGCTCTGCAACAGCTACACCTTGTAAACCGCGTCCTTCAGCGCCGCGCTCGCGGGTTGGGCTGCTGGAAATAACAGCTCTCAAGAGTTACATAAGGAGCAAAATTTCCTCCTTCAAAGCATTATAAAGAAAGATAAAATGACTTGCTTAAAGCCAACCTTGTCTTCACGATGATTTAAACTAACTCACTTCCCAACTGGAACTGGCTGTGAATACAACACAGTCCAGTGCCGCAGCGTCAGGGGTGCAAACTCCTTCATTAGGCCTCAGCAACTCGATGGCCTTGGGCCACATGGCCACGGCTTTCTTTGATGGACTGGCCTCAGTAAGAAAAAGATTCAAAGGAAAAAATGCATTTAATAGTCCTGTTTTTCCCTCCATCACCTGAACTGCCTTCAGACTCTGCAAAGCTGGACTGTTCTGCCCTTATTAAGGTTTTTAATAACTTCCATTTGTTAGTGAAATGCTGAGTTAAATGGCAAAGCTATTTAAGCTCAAAGGCATTTTAAACTCGTGACAGTCATCTTAGACCCTTATCAGCCATTTCATAGATCTATAGCATATTCATAGATAATTACACGCAGAAACATCCATAACTTGCACGCGTGTATATATGCACACACACATTATCTACTGAGCAATTAAGTAACTAAATCTCTGCAATAAATATGTTCTGAATGTCTTATCTAATTACTCTGCCACGTAGGTCATTTGTTCATGCAGGGCTTCTTCTTCCTTTGCTACCTTTTACACGAATCCTTCCCCTAGTGAAGAGGAACTCCCTAGAGCTCATCTCACACAAGTTTGGCATCAGGACCAAATCCACAAAACCACCTTCATACACTACTTCATGTTCTCCAACTTGTACGTTAATAACAAGGAGCCAAGCTCCTTTCCCTCATTATTTGTTCTTATTTTCTTTGCCTTTCTTCTTATTTTACTTGTCTTTGTTCTTATTTCATTCTTTACCTACTAATATTTCTACCACATATGGTCTCTGCTTTTCTCATACCTTTCCAGATGCTCAGAAGATCCTGTCAGGTGCTGCAACACATCAAAGTTTTCCAATTTTCTGTGCAGAAGGGGATGTAGGCAAGTGGGCAAAAGAGTGTGGGGCAGCCATGCAGGACCAGGGGGACTGGCCATGCTGCCCGCACTTTGCAAAGGGCTACAGGGAAATGGGGTTTGGAAATGAAGTGAGGCCTTGAAAGAAAATCCCAGCTGGTGGGAACAGGGCAGGAGCACAGCTCTTGTGCCAGCTTATTCCTCTTCACTGTGCTCAGCCCAGGAGGACTCAGCTGAAATCGCTTGAGTGGTTTTAATCACAGATTTTTTTTTTTTTCTGGCTCAGTGCAGACTGTTCTTTTCTCAATCAAAACCTCTCACCCCCAGACCTGGCTTTTCCAGTTACTGGTTTAGTGCCTTTCCTACAGGTGAAGGGGTAGCTTGCAGATCTGCAGCTTTCAGAACCACTGAACCCTTTTCTTTACTATACACGTGTCACAGCATCTTCTTGTTCTGTTTGTTAAGATTTTTTTGCATATAGCTGCTCTAGGTTACCTGTTTCTCCCTCTCCCAGGTCGTGCCGTGGTGTCAGATGCTGGACATCGCTGTGCCTGTATCACTTCTTCTGCAGCCATCTTGCTTTGACCACTATTTCGTTGCTTTCCTCCCCCAGAGAAACCAGTACAACCTTCTGGCATTTGGCTCTAACTCCTCTTTTTCAGACAGAGACACACCAAGTGCACTTTGTTTTTGGTCAGAACTACCTCTTTTAGCATGGAATTGACTGCTATCACCCAGAAATCAAGCGGCACCTCTCACTCAATTCTCTGTCACGTGCCGAGATGTTTCTACCCAGTTCTTTGGTCCATTCCTCTTCCTCCTTTGCTTGTTTATTTTCTGTAGAACTGAGTCTGTAACACGTTTTTCTGTAAGCCCCACGATTAACAAAACCCCACTGCACACGAGTTGTGTGTTATGATGCTGCCTGACGCCCAGATTTCTCCGCCTGCTGTTTTCCTGGCCAGACGCTGCTGCCAAGCAGTTTTTGATCTCCAAGTTCTGCCTGCTTTTCTTTAGGACAGCCCTTTCCTCTACGCAACTTCTTTTTAAAAAGTCTTTTAGAATTTAATTATCTCCGAGTTCTCTCTCCCACTGTAAAATCTAGTTGGTTTTGCAGAGACCAAAATAGATGCAAAAGGCTCAGCATTTCTATGGGTATCACATGAACCTCACTTTCTTACAAAAAAAAACTAGGTCGAAATGAGAGCCGGGGTGGGCGATTCGTGGTTGCACAGGAGCCTCGGGAACACAGCGAGCGACGGGGTCAGCTCCCTCATTAGAACGTGTAGGTGGGTGCAGCAAAGCTCGCACCTCGGAGCGCCTTAAATAGGAAACGGGGACATACAGCAAGTCGCATTAGTCCACACCCAGGTTTGGCCTAAGCAAGCAGAAATTGCCAAAATGGGAAAATTATAGGCCAATTCCTTAACAGTTGGGATGAGGTAGAAGTCGGTCTGCCCATTTCTCCCCCACTCTGCTCCACACACCCAGCGACTCCAAGAAATTATACTTGATAAATGACTTGTTTTCCTCATGCTGGTGTTCAGGTGTCACTGAAGTAGGAGAGCGAGGAATTACAGCCCGCACTGCTGCTGTTATTATTATTATTTGGCAGTAATTCCTCTAACTTTCTTCCCTGGAGGAAGACACAACTAGCTGGTGTCCTGCTCCCAAGGTCATCCCACCAGAAAATATTGCTATTTGCTTCTATTAGTTTCAATTATCGAGGTACAGCAAAACAAATAACAGTCAATTTACAATATTTCATGGCTTGCCTTAAGTGCGGGATGGGAGCCCTTACCCCAAAGCACGAGTAAGTACAAGACAAAGCCTCCATGAAACCTGCCGGCACCAGGAGGAGGATGGGGGGACCCCCCCCCGCCATGCCGCACTCTCCAGACTGGCTTGGGGG
>Ga0065711_1031450_pt1 | contig 29624 bp, 12 predicted proteins | sample Hoacrofraction12_FD_59098 | JGI IMG/M metagenome (GOLD analysis project Ga0065711, IMG submission 59098) | Hoatzin crop microbial communities from Cojedes, Venezuela - Epithelial fraction 12 v2 (version 2) | ecosystem: Host-associated > Birds > Digestive system > Esophagus > Crop | place... | reverse complement strand
GGTTGTTCCTCCCCAGGTGCAGGACCCTGCATTTGCCTTTGTTGAACCTCATCATGTTCCTCTCTGCCCAACTTTCCAGCCTGTCCAGGTCACGCTGAATGGCAGCACAGCCTTCCAATGTATCTGCCACACCTCCCAGTTTGGTGTCATTGGATCAGTATCGTTGCAGCCTTATCATGTAAAGACTTAGGAGGGAAGAAAAGCGGGACTGCAAGTCCACCACAGAGAAGGTGGGGAAATTAGCAGACCTGCCAGGGTCAAAGCGGATTAGGGAATCTGAGTAACCTGGGTCTTTTCAGTCAGAGAAGGAAGAAAAGCTCAGTGAAAGAAGGTTTTTCACTAAGGAAGAGGTGCCATTTAAACAGTGAAGGCTGGGTAGTTCCGACCACATTACATAGCCAATTGTTGTGCCTGGGTAGGGAAGGGGTGGAAGCTGGTTAGTATGTAGAGGATCTATGCACTGCAGCTTGTGGAGTGCTGCTTTGCCAGAACTTTTGGAAATCGTATATTATCCTGGTCCCTTCACTGTGCTGAAATCCAGGCTTGCTCTATATCCAACCATAGAGAAGTTTCTGCTTTGGTCATGTGAACAGGGACCACAGTGCCAGGTGAGTGAATCTAATGCTTCATTCATTGTGATATTTTAAAATTAAATATCTGGGCTTTTGTAAGACTTGCCTTGTATCTCAAAACATACTAAGACGAATGTGGACTAATAGTATCTAAAGTAACCTCTTTAGACACTCACGGTGTCAAAAATAGCCTATTTGAAGTTGCATGTGACCTTAGATACTTTCCAGTGTACTAGAAAAGCAGAAATATTTCCATTACTAATGGTTGAGTGGTGGCACAAACAAGCTGTGGTAAGATAGGACATCCCAGGATGACATTGATGGGGAGAGGTAATGCAAATATACCTCTACTAGGTGTGCTTAAGATTGCAGAATTTTAATATAATATTGCTGTTCAGAATACTAGACATCATGTTCGTTATGTGGGATACATCTGTGCATGACAAACAAAAACCCAACGAGGAACAACTGAGCTTTCCTATACAACATCTCTCAGACTTACCTGCTGTCAAGAATTTATGGTGGAATTTATCTGCCTACCTTTGCCTGGTAAGAATCTTTCCCTAATACGTATTCACAGCATAGCTACACTTTGAACTTTTAATGCAAATTCATGCTGTTTGGTATTTAGGCTGCTTCTCAGCTCTGTTAACTTGTGGACTTCAGCACATACTTTTGTTTGTCCAGTGGATGTTGTCAACATGTCTGAGGGCTAACTATAATCTACATCTAATTGTCAATTTTTGTTACTTAGCGTGTCTAGAAGAAATATTTCCATTCTCCCTCCATCCTTTCCTCTTCACTGTGGGATTTAAGCAAGCACAGGTGAAAATTAAGGCTGTCATTTACAACTAAAAAGGCATATGGCTCTTGTTGACACTGTAGAAAAATGGTCATTAAAATGTTCAGAAGTGTACAATACAAAAACTGGGAAAATATATGCTGGTTGTGCAGGGGAAACACTTGCAACATGTTTGTAATAGCTTCAAAATCTCATTACTCTGAATGAGAAGCTATCTATATGAAATCCAAGGATTTGAATTAGCATATGCTGTAAGCAGGCTTGGCCACATGGCTGAAACTGATTAAAGCTCAATGCCTCTTTCTTCTGGGTTCTAAACACAAAATCTACTGAAAAACCAGCCATGGGCTACCACGCATCACAGGAGTCCTCAGGCAGCATTGATCTTAGAAATTCTAGGACCTAGGGAAAATCTCTTCCATACTTTCTCCCTGTCTCTCACTCTCGTGAACACTGTATATCCTTTCTGTTACATTTTACAGAAGTCTTTTTTCCGATTAGAGCTACATACTTCGTATATGCTATGAAGAGGAAATCTCTTGCAACTACAAAAAAATGCTGTCCTGTTATACAGTGACAGGTCTCCATTCGGTGTTCCTGAAACATATTACCATAGTGACAGGACGTGTTACTAGGAAGTTTTCCCGGTGGTTCTTAGGATGCTGACCTGAATGTTTAAACCTTAAAGGGGCCACTGGAGTGTGCATTTTCAATGATAAGTGAAAGACATTAAATAGTTCCTTGATATTAACAGGATGTTCTATAATGCTCATCAGTGAAAGCAGTTTTGTAGTAATACCCCAGCAGTTGTCCGAGGTGGTGGTCTGGTTTTCAGCTCAGGTAGCCTAGAAGCGCATATAACTCAGGGACAGAATTCAGATATTCAGAATTCAGTTGTCAAATCACAAATCTTTGCTGTGGCCCCAGACAAGATTTTCTACTAACTGTCCATGAGAGGAAGCTGGAGAGCCTTGTTCCCCCTGTAGGGAGGTTAGCCAAAAAGCTGGTTACTGTGTTTATGTCTGGGTCACAGCCTGAGGCCCTTATTCGAAATGAGTTTGTCTAAGGACTAATTAAGGGCTAAGCTGAGAAAACACTAAGATAACGAAAGCGAATGCAGCAAGAATGCTCATAGGAACACCACATTTCTTGTCCACCTTATTACAGACCAGCAAAAGAACCTGTTGTGCTGGTCACGTCTACTCTCCTAGTTTTCTACTTTAGTGCCACTGATTGACCCTTCAGAGTTATTTTAGGCACAGATGAAATTTTAAAACTGGAGAGTGTAAAATATTCCTTTAACTATGTAACTTAGGAAATAAAAACTGAAAGTAGCTTTTGTGTCTTGCTTGTTTTGTTTTGGATATAGCTTAACTCCTCAGAAACTATGTACTTAAAAAAAATGAAGTGCACGGGTTGCAAACCCTACAGGGATTATTTGTCTTCTTTAACACACTGTTATTCCATTTGGAATAAAAAATGTTCTTGACACACTCTGATAGATTTTGTGATATTAAGTTTTATAAAATCCATAATCTGGGATTTCATTTATCTAATGCTATTTCTCATTAAAAATATGAAATAATGAAATGTTTGCAAAACTAATTTGAAGAGGGGGTATCTGGTTGTTTCTACTTTATTGCAGCAATGTAAATGTGTTGGGAACATTTGTAAGAGAAGTTTCTGAGCTTGCAGGCATGTAGAGAGCAATACTACCTGAAATGACAAGTGTTACGGCTTGCTGCTGTTGTATGCTAATGAAGAGTAACAAACAGATATGCTGTTACACTGCAGAGATCAAAGCTATTATATCAGACATGTCCTGCTAGAAAATGCGTAGTTTTAGAAGGAACAGTGAGGTGGATCATTTCTCTATTCTTCCACTCTTTTCTTTAGGTAAAGTTCTGAACAGAGATGTCCATAGAGCAGGCTCATGTGACAGACTCCACACAAAGATGTCTTTGCGTAGAGGTCATTGAGTATCACTTCTTTCCAATTCCCTTTTCAATCAAATCGGTCATGATTACAACACCACAATTCTACATCATGAAGTTCTAGGGCTAGGACTGGGAGAGAGATATGAGAAGGAGGAACAGGTACAGCCAGGTTATCCAAGTTTAATTAAGCTAAATTGACAACATGGGAGAGCCTTAAAAGTGCAATTCTTAAATTCTTACTCAAATAGCGATTCGGATCGGTCCCCTGTGAGACGTGGCTTTTGTGCCAAGATTACAAGAGATTGGGAGGGTTAAGCAATACTAAGGGACTTAAACACCAACTGGTACTTCAAAGGAGTTCAAATCTGAGTTAACTGATACTTAGGGCTGCAGATACAGTATTTTCGTAGACTTAAAATACTGGTTTTGAAGAGAAGTAGCTAGGAAGGGCTCCTAGTTTAGCATTTATTTATTATAAAAACAGGATTTCAAAAATAGATCTAAGTCTTTTTAAGAATTAGGTTCCTAAGTGAAAAAGCAGCTGATGCCTTGTGTATATCTGGTCCTGCTATTTGTACTCCTGGTTCATTTATCGTCAGTTTTGTGAAGTGGTCTCGGTTTGCAGTGTAGTCCAGAGAGGTACATAAACTCAAGCTCAAGCTACCTGAGCAGTCGTACAAACTGCTATGGGACATGCATATCTCACCTCAGGTCAGCACTGTTTAGATGACAGATGATTCAGTGCCTGGGAAATTCCTAAACTTGAAGTCATAAATATACAGTGTTTGTATACGGCTCTAAGTGTTGGCTAATTTTTCTTTCCTGCTGTCCCCACAGTCTTTCTCCTATTAACATATAATCCGTCTTGGTGGCACAACTCTTTCACTACTGCAAGGCTGACTGTTGGGAAGTATTGTTCTTACAGGTGACAGAATCATGTCCATGTTTATAGCTAGTAAATCCTGTACCTTTCTAATAAGGTTTTCCATTCAGATAAGAGACCGTTTATATGGAAAGAACAGACAATGATGTAAGGTCCAGACCCCTTTTGTGAATTAATTGTCTACTGTGTGTATCTGTACTTAGCCCTAGGTGTCCAGGCTATAGGAAACGTAACATACTCCAGGAAAATTCAGTGCTTCAGATTAAGAAACTGTGAATGGTGTTAAAATTTTCTACTGCAAACAGACTTAAAAAAGTAATAAAAACCAGCTCCTGTCAAACTTGACTAATGCAAAATCGACAACACTTGGAAGGGCCATCTATTTTGCGTTCTTGTGTTCTAAGAGGATTTCAATCTACTTTCACTGTCCAACACTGCACCCCAGAGGTAAGAAAGCATTGCCAACTTTCTAAAATGAAAGAAACCAAAGCATAATGCTTCAGTGTCCTTTTGGCCTTCAGTGCTCGTTTTAAGCACCACCTAGCACAATTCTGACCTTGCATAACCACTCTGTGTATTGCTATTGAACTTCTTGGTTTTGCATTTGAGAATGACTGTACGTAGTGTGCTTTGTTCAGGACAAAAGACTTAGTTGCTGCAAGTGCCACTGCGCTACCAGTGAAACCATCACTAGCTAGTGACTGATGATTAAAAGCGAGAAAGTAGTTGGATGTGTCAGCAGTTTCTCATTACAGTGTGTCCCGCACATGGAATGATGCATCTTGGATTTATTTTGACCCTGGCCTGAGTAGTCAAATGTCAAATCATGGTGGAATTCCAGCCTGACCACATGTTTCTAAATTGCTTTCCTCCTTTTTCCCCTCCTCATCGTGTAATCTTTCATGGCAACCAAATTCTGCTGAATTGAACTGAAATCTGAAAGGAGCCTGGAGCCCAGAATATAGGTGAAGATCACCTTGGAGTTGCAGCACATTTTGCTTGGTGTGCTGGGCTTAGCCATTCGGTGACAGATGCATTCTCCAGACATGGCACTGCAGACTACTTGCAAGCCTTGCTTGAACGTGGGATTAATGTGTGCAAGTTTCGTGCAAATCTGCTGGAGCCTGGGCAGATTCTGAGTGTCAGATGACCCCTCTAGAAGCTGAATGCACCTGTGCTACCCCCACAAATGACTGGAATATACAAAGTGTGCATACTACAACTAATGGCTAAGCAGAACCTCCCGATGGATGTGAAGTCAGCTTACACATAAGACAGTTTCAGCTCACAGATGGCAACACACTAAACATAGCACATCAGCACGAAAAATGCTCCTTTGTCAGAGTAACTGAGAGCCCAGTAGGCTCTGGTTTGAGTAGAATTAGCCTCTTTTAGTGAGATGAAAATAAGTGCCATGTGAAAACAGTGCTTTTAACAAGATAAGTTGTAAACATTGTCTGGGGAGCAGATCAGGTGGTTTCAGATGTGGATTTCTGTTCCTGAATATTTGATTCATGGTGTGACCTTGGCTAAGTCAGATCCTGCCCCTTCATTTTCTCAGATGTTTTCCCACCTTTTGGAAAACACCTTCTGTAGATGGAAGATAGCATCAAAAAGCAAAGCATCAGCAGTGCTGCAATTCTGTTGCCTTCTGAGCTCTATCTCTTATGATTCTCTCTGGTGAGCAAACTTCCACAGCACAAGACTTGTAGTTATTTTCATTATCTGTCTGTCTTTCTTTTGATGGACAAGTTATTTTCTAGAAACTCTTGTCTGTCTGAACAAAACAAGCAGTTACGGTATCTGATGTTTATAAGATACAGCTAAGTTTACCAGGCTTTGGGAACCCTGCAAACCTGTGAATGGAATGTGCCTTCCACCCTCATTGGTAACATACTATTCATGTACCTTCTATGGTTCATTTTATACTGCATTCCTGCAAGTTACGGCTTCTTAAGTTTCAGCAAGGGATCCCATATGGGTCTTTGGGCCCTCTTAATTATGTTAGTGTGAAAGGTACCATACTGCAACCAGGGAGAGTTTAATTTCTGTAATAGTGTTCATATGTGGGAAAGTAGTCGGTTCTTTTTGGAACTAAACAGTCTCACTTTGAAGAACTCTGAGCGGGGCTTTTGTTCATTAGCCGGTACCCCTGTGGTTTCAGTGTAAGAAGCCTAGAACTTCCTACTCTCATATGTCTTGAGGTAACTGTCTTCCTTTCCTCTTTTGACCTGGATGATCTTAAATGGACATCAAGACTGTCTAGACACTGGTTCTGCAGAAAATCCTATTTTGTGGATTAGGGTAAATCTGTCTTTCTTCGAAGCATCCTCTTAAAACGTGCCTACAAATGGCGTTTTTTTTGTAACTCAAGTCTGACTCTTATTTAAAATCTAAAGTGGAAAGCCAGTTACTCTGCAGGCAAATGACAAGAAGTGAAAGGTCCAGTCTCAGTTTTGTAAGAATAAACATAATCTCTGAAATTGTCTACTCTTTTTTAGCTATCAGTTTCCATGTGGTTCTCTCCCCCATACCATTTTGATCAGTAATTTAATCATATCAGCTTCCGTGGATTTAAGTGAATAGCTAACTCTACAATAAACACAGTTTTGGGTTTCTTCTGCAAGGCAGTATTTGCATATACACAAATGGAAGAGATTCTGTGTGTAAATTTCTTGCCAGCATCATGCACTGTTACACCTGATTGCTGCACATCAACAGATGTTCCAAATTAACTGAAGTTTGTCCTTACAGTTAGTTGAACACCTTTCTTTGTCTCAAAATGTACTGAAAGATCATAGTTCTTTCTCCTTCTAGATCCCCAGCGTCCCACACCAACTCAGAGTACAAATTCAGTGAGGCAGGACAACAGGAATTGTTACTAATGCTCTGTTCTCTTCTTGTCCTTTTCTCCAGAATGCTTTCTTTCATGTATTCTAGTCACTCCTTGGTATTTTATCTTTGGTATGTTCATGTACAATAAAGTTTCTTGTTTTCTGTGAAAATTAGAATGATGAAATTGTTCAGTAAATGAGATAGTGTATTCTGAGTTTTGTAAAAGGGTTTTTAATACGCAGGAGATTGTAATTTACAGCCCACTGTTTTTTCCTAATGTACCTCGTAAAATAAGCCTTATTACATTGCCCTCTGGTGGTGTGAATTGGTAGTTTAAATACTTTTTATATCGTGAGGAGAACATTGCCTTGAGGAATCAAATAGAGAAAATTCAGTTAGTGCAGCAATGATATTACAGTTCAATATCAATGTGAAATTAAACAGCATTTGCTGCTCTGGTTGAATACTCCGTCATTCAACTGATAGAAATTAGTTTGGTTGGAACAATTGTAAAAAGAAGTTTGAAATAAACTGTAATCATTTTAGTGTCCTAAAACATTTCGAATACAATAGTTTGTCCTAAAAGTTTTCAAGTATGATGCTTTACAAGAGAGAATTTAATTTTAAAGACCAAGATAACAAGAACAGTCGTCCTTTCTGATAAGCACAAAAAACATGCTTGCAATAACACATGAATAGATATATTGAAAAGAGTTTTGTGCTCTTTGTATAAAGGGCTAGAAACTGCAGTAATCCATCTGTTTCAGATAGACATCTATTCTCATGCAGAACTCACTATAATTTATGACTACAAGGTCAGTGTTTTAAGTTACTTTGTTTTACCCAGATTCCTTTCTGCCCACGTGTACCTCCTAGAATGCGTTATTAAAAACAAATAATGGAGAACCAACAATAACCTGGCACATTCCTCACCAAATTGCAGTTTCTTACCATGTCATGAAGCTCACCAAATACACTAGGTTCTGCACAAATGTCTAGGAACATGCATCGCTGCCTTAAGCAGATTACCTACGTTACTTTCTGTGAGAAAACACAGTTGAATTTTCTGCTAATAATTCAATCTGTAAAATTTCATCTTGTAGTTGTGTATAAATTACTTGGCATGAGTTTACTATCAGTGTTACTGGTTCTGTTTCTGCATTAGTACACGGCTTTCAGTTGATTGCCTGCTTTATGAAAAAAAAAGAAAAAAGAATATATTCTGCCATTTTCTTCTCTGGCATAACATGCCCAAAACCTGTAGCTGAAGTAAAAGCCTCTGCTTCACTCTCTGTCTCCCTGCAAACCCACCCCCCTTTCACAAAAGAAGAGATTTCACGGTGTACGGATAAAGAGTCCTGTGTAGGACATGCTTTCTTGTCCTGTGTTAGGGCAACTAAGAGCCCCCATATGCAGATTGTGATCACGTGTGACAGGGGCAATCTTAGTTTTTGATGGGTATTGATACTTAGTGGTAACAGGCCATATTTTGACACACATTGCTTCTTTCTTGCTTATGCTATGAAAGGAGAAAGTTGTTACCGGCCACCGCGCAGAGATTCTCCCTGGACAGGCAGATGAGCCTGTCAAGCTCCTGTGTAGGATGTAGAGCTGCAATTCAGTGGCTCCCACCTCTTCACTCCTGCTGTGTTATCTGCCTGTCATGCCGTTACAGTGCCACAGTGCTCTCCCCCCCTATCCTGCTTCTGACAGGGCTGTGAGCTGTGGACCTGCTGTGCCTGGCACAGGGTACTTCACTGGGGACAGGCAGTGTGCAGGCAGTGTGCTTGCCTCCTCCTTTCCCACACAACCCTGCAGCTTGATTCACATCAGGAAAAGCTGCATCCATCACATGACATGCCGTGGCCTGCTTTGTGAGCTTGGGATGTCAGCAGTGCATTCTACAAGATCTCCACGTGTTCTTGCTGCAAGCAATGCGTGACCAATAAAGAAGCAGCATAGCATAAATTGACCACTGGCTATACCAGCTAGGTAAAAGTGGACTTTAGAAGACAAGTCAGAGACAGAAATAACTAAAATTAGCCTTAAGATTGTTCTTGGCATGTAGTCTTAGGACACAGGGAACTGAAAGTTTGTATATATGCCAATTAAGTCACATCCTCAACTGCTGGGTTTTTTTAAAATATATTATATTAAAACATCTAGAAATGTGTTGCATGTCTTATTGTTCGTGACATTTTTTAGCATTTTAGAGCATTCTTTTGCTCCAGGTAGTGGCTTATTCTTTTTCTCTGGAAAGAACAACCACAAATGGTAGTGTTTAAACGTATCTGACCATGGAACAGTTTCAAAACATCTGGCTTCTAAAATCATCCCCAAAAAGTCCACCTGGGAATGAAAGTGAAACCACTGAGACAGCCAAACAAGGCTGAAATTGATCTTAGCTCTGATAAAAAAGATACCACTACCATTTTGTAGATACTTCAGATATTGTGTACAGAACCCAGCAAGCTAGTTTTTATTTTACTAAATATAAAATTAAAATTATTGTGTCATCTAGCAGAAATCTCACAGGATTTTTTATCATTTCTCTTAAAAATACTGAAGTGTGCTGTAACACAAAGCATTATTTTTGAGGCTTTTTAAGTGATTTTTCTCTTTCACTGGCATTTATGAAAAGATATTTCCATTTTGGCTTTTAAACAACAGAAAATAGGGTGCAGCTCACAGGATCCTTGTGTCTGCGGTCAGATTGGGGTGGTGGAGAAGAGTGGACTTAGGTGTTATTCTGGGGTTTTGCCCTCCTCTTGGGTCTCTCTAGCCACCTGTTCAGTCACCACATATCTTTGAAGTGGAAATACTGTCAGTGGAGCCTCACAGCGGGTGGAGGAACAGAACATTTCCATACACTGATGGAGGACATGAGCACCAGTGCAGGACTTCTGGCCAGCTCATGGCTTCCCTTTGCAATGAGCAGTCTCAGGGACTACGGCATGATAGTCAGTAGCCGTCATCGTGCTTTCCAGAGTGCTTCCAGTGATGCCTTTAAAGGTTGAAATTCTGAAGATAATGAAAGTAGCTGTAAAATTGCCGTACATTTTTGGGAGAGAGAAAGGCAGCTCTGTCTACATTCCTTGTAATTGCTTCAGTCTTGCAAAGTAATTACTTTCTACCTGTTTCTGTTACACTGATTGATGTAGTTCCAGAGTATATCTGAGGCAGGCCGAGGAACGCAGCAGTGTTGCATCAGATGTGACTGGGAAAAAAAGTTATCCCAGTATTTGCCATAAAGCTGAGCTTTTTGGAAGACTGTCTTAAGATTGTTGGATTCATTTGGATGAAATCTGAAGATGTGTCTTTGACTCCCCAGCACCTTACAAGTGGAAAGCATTTAAACCCTTCTTGGAAAGAGCTCAACAACTGAGTAACATCATTACACAAAAAGCTCAAACATAGACGATTTGTTAGAAGTAGCAAGTGCAAAAAGTAGACCAAAATAAACAATTGTCTCATTGGTAGTGATTTCTTTTTCTTAACATTTGTCTTCTGCTATCTCTGTCCCGTTTCCTCTCCTGAACACCAGGACTATAGCAGTCATTGGGCTTAAAGGCAGCAGGGAATTTCCATTGTACCACAATTGGCTATGTTCTCACTTGCCCTCTTGTTTCTCCACTCTCCTCCCCCCACTCTTCCTTATTTTTAATGAGCTTTGCTTGGCCTGCTGAATACCCAGAGCTTCAGTAACTGTAGAGCAGTGGAGCCTCACCCTGCTCTAACCTGAGAGACAGCAGTTCCTACAAAGTTGCTGATGCCAGCTGACCTCCTTCTGACCCCTGTAGCGTGAATGTATTACCCTGTGTCTTGTGTCAGCCCAGGTGTCTCAGGATTTACCACAGAGAGATTAGTACTGCTTCTGTGTGGAGGGGTTGTAGTTGTACTGTGAGAAGTAGCAGGACCTTTTGACTGGAAAGACCAGTAACACAAGTAAGAACTGCATTCCAAATTTTCTTACACTCTTGTTTATTTGTGTGGTGCTTTGCATTAGATTTGGGTAAGAAGAGCATCAGCTACCTATGTTCAGTCCAACTACCACATTTTGGCACCAAGGAAGCGCATGTGTTTTCTTGCGCAGATGCACAAGGAAAGAACCATGTGGGCTTTTCCACATAAGACACCTTTAATGCAGTGAGTTGCACACACTGTCAACGATGCTTGCCCATTTCTGCTCCTTACACTGTGTGAACCATGCAGGCTCAGTGCCCTGAGCTTCCTTTCAGAATCAAAGAGGACCCAAGCCTCAGTGGACAATATCCGACGCAATGCAAGAAGCCTTTACTCTGTGGGGTTAATGTTCCCAGAGTTTAGTTAAAGCAGAATGACACAACAGCAGAAGCAATGAGACATGACAGGCATGAATCCTTCTGTCTGATGTAAAGCACACATTCAGGCTCAATCTGATTGGGTAGTGCAAAAGGTTATGGTCAAGAATCTTGTTTTTTATTATACTGTAACTTGTATATACATCTTTCCTCTGGGTATGTTGCATGGCTATTATTTATCCCTAGTGGAGAAGCTAAAACTGACAGTTATGAATCTGGAACACATTGTGTTGGACAACACTGTGCTCCAACATTTCACAAATATCTGTCCCTGGACATTGGAACCCACCTCTCTGTAGCATTCCTCCTATTTCCACAGATTTGTCTTTCATGTATTTTTCCTGGGAAGGATATGAGGAGTTGGAAAGAAATCTGGAGAAAGAGTATGTTGTAGACCAAAGGGATTTTGCATGCTTTTTTTTTAGACCGCCAAGCAACAGTGCTTTTTGTTGTGTCTGTTACTGTGAAATTGAGAATATAGAATAGAACAGAACAGAACAGAACAGAATTCAATTGTTCAGTTGGAAGGGGCCTACAATGATCGCCTAGTCCAACTGCCTGACCACTTCAGGGCTGACCAGAAGTTCAAGCATGTTTTTAAGGGCATCATCCAAGTGCCTCTGAAACACTGACAAGCTTGGGGCATTGACCACCTCTCTGGGAAGCCTGTTCCAGTGTTTGACCACCCTCTTGGTAAAGAAATGCTTCCCAGTGTCCAGTCTGGACCTTCCCTGGCTCAGCAGAACATAATCCTTGTTCCTCTAAAAAGGCTTTGCTTTGGAAGAAACTGTACAGTGACCCATACAGAGAAGCAGTAGTCACTCTGGAATTTGTCAATTTGTGTAAAATAAATTTCAACTTTGTTCTTTCTAGCTGCTGCCGAACTCCTTATCCTCTGCTGTGTTGAAACAGGATTGCAAGAGGCAGCAGCTTCTCCTAGCCACTTCAAGAAGCCACTACTCTGTTGTGTAGTATGATGAAAGACCAGTTTTTTAAAACCACTCTTTGGCTCTAGTAGCAGGGTTTTAGCAGTTCTCTGTTATGCTACTTCAGGGTGGGTTATCTGTGAACCTCATAAACATTGCTTTTCCAATATATGAACTTTATAACAACTACATAGGCTCAGCCTGCAGTGGAAGAAAGTTAGACGAAGTCACATTGCCTTACAATTTCTGTGCATCCAGAGCACTCAGACAGTATCCTGCAGCTCACCCGGTGTGCCGTAATGTGTGTGCCATAATGTGTTTGCCTGTGTCTACAGCAATGATGTTACTGTAACATTGACCTATATGCAAAGTATAAATTCTCTTTTCCTGCACAAAGTCTGGGCCAAGGATCTTTCTGGGAGGTCAGATGCATAACTGAAAAGCTAGGCATAGAGCTGCACAACGGTAACTGCAGATTCATTCCGGATCCAGCATGGATTTTAATCTTGTTCATGTTTTCTTTTAAGAAAGCCAGATCCCCAAGATGACAGTCTGTGTAGTTTGCAGCCCCAAGATTCTCTGCCATGTGATGCGGCCTGCAGGATCAGTCCTGTATAGAGGTTGATGAGTAGGGATGGTGCTTAGATCATTATTTGCACAAAAGAGCTGATTAAACATCTTTCAGGGCACAATACATACTGTAATCCCATGAAAATCAATAAAGGCTGGAAATGAGCTACACTCTAAGATGAACTTGGTGCTTTATATTTGCAATACTCTAAGCTCCATCAGCTCAGTTTCTGGTGATGTCAGCTGATGCTATGTCTTCAGATTATGTCTTTGTATTGACAGATCACAAACCAGCCTGAGTAATTCTGATCTACTCTCCTTTCATCCACTCGTTTCTCCTTGCTTTCTTATGAAATTAGTTGTTCACCCACTCTCACCCTAACCTCTTTATCTGTGTTCCCAAGCCGTTGCTGCTCCCCACATTTCCAGCCATCAGCATTAAGACCTCCCTGCTGTTTAACATTCCACTGAGCCAACGCAGAAGGGGGCTGCTTTTACTCTGCTTCCAGGACTTGTTGTTTCTGGGCCTAAATGAGTGATGTCTCCACCCATCTGATAACCATCCTAAAAGATAATTTGGATATCATCAACTGTTACAGCACTTCTGTCCTATGGCCATCCCTACCCTTTACCACAGCAACTACTCCATTGGCTCCATGCAGAGGTGGTTGTGTCAGTCTACCATTGTGTTGCATTTCTGCTTGGCCTAAAAAACCTCTTTTGCTCTGCTCCTGGATGAATTTTAGAGGCACTGGCAGAGTTTTATCAGGCTTTGTGCACAATTTTAACTGTAGGACATCACTGGGATCTGCCAGCTAGAGATCTGTGTGATGCAAAACAGTTGAATGCTTTGGGTGAGGCTGATTTCCATGCATGCATCATTCATAGTTTCTTAGTGTTTAGTTCTGAAGCCAGTAACAGGTTTCCATCCCCCCAGGGTGAGAGGAAGTGCTGCTGGAACCATAGACCTCACCCGGGCTATGGAGAGGTACGCCGAAGCTGTGTGTCTTGTCCCTCTGGTCATAAGACCTCCACATGTCCTGTTGGCCCTGCATGTGCTAGGGCAATGCCGGAGGCACTTTTTGTGGTGAAGAAGAGGGTTACACTGCAGTAGCTCCCTGTCTCTGCCTCTTTCATTGGTTTTGTTGCCCTATTTGCATTTTGCTTCGCACATTTTCAGATTTCACAGAGGAAGGGAGCAGAAAGGCCAGAATTAACCCTTAATTTCAGAAAGTGTTTTAAAGACGCCAACTCTTGACTGCTGTTGCCATTGTAAAAATGCATCTTCCACCTCTGTCATGCATGCCATAATCAGCACCTGCCTGTTCTGAGGTACTCCCACCAGCACTCGGCTCTCCCAGCCAGCAGTGTGGAGTGCAGCTGCCCTGCTGGGCCTGCTTACAGACATCCCTTTTTACATCTGACTCATGCCTTTCTGTGCTGGCTCAATAATTACTCTCTGAAATTAAAATGGTTCCAACCTGTGTACAGCGGACATTTCTTACTTGACATTAACATTAAATGTTGCATGCATGAATCCTGTGTAGACTGCAATGGGAGGGGTGGGGTTGTGTTTTGGCTTCCAGTTACCACATCAGATGATATGAAACTAGTAAGCAAGTAGGTGCCAGGAACAGGATTTTCACAGGCTGGCTGGAGGTGCAGTCGAAGATCTTGACAGTGTGGGAACTGTGGCTGCTAATGTGACTTGGGCACAATAGCCTATGAAGGGAAATATTTACTTGAGTGAGCTCTAAAGGCTTGGACTGAGGCAGATTTGCTGTTTCTGGCAGAAATAGATTCCTCAGGAGAATCTAGTCATTTCAAGACATCTGCTTGCAGGTTGAGACAGGGGATATTCTTAGCCTAGAGAACCCTACTCCACTTGATCTCTCCTGTTACAAATGGCCCTTACTTAAAGCAGCAAAGTAGAAGAGCTATGAAACAAGCAAACAACCTGTTCAAATAGCTAGTTGCTTACTGCTCAAGAGGACAATGAATATTTCATTGAAAATCCTAGGATCCATGCAGAAAAATCTGAGTTCCCTGTGCTAGCTTAAGAAAGGGTGCTGGTGCAACTGACACAGGGGCTGTAGCTGGCCACATTCCTTCCCAGTTTGCTGATGTGCTTAGGTAAATGCCTCATGGTGAGGAGTTGACTAGTTTCTATGGCTTTTGGAGACTTACAGGTATGTCCTGCTGGAACACCTATAAGCCTGTATAGATTGGAGCACAATATCTTATTGTCCACTCAGCACTTTGCAGGAGTTACTCCATTACTGAATCAAGATGATTCATTTCCCTTATGAAGTTACTCAAATGTGAACTGAGAAGGTCTTTGATCATGTGAGGGGAGTTGAACATAGCCTGCTGCTGGCACTGACTCTCTGACAGAAGATAAACAAACGTATTTTTGTACCTTGTTCTTTCCCATGCTGGAAAGTGTCCTGCAAAATATTATTACATTCCCTTTCTCATTTTCCCAGCCCCCCTCCCTTTTCTTCCTCTCTCTCTGCCTAATGCTAAACCTGGTTTTAATGAAGATGCTGCTGCCAGTAAAACGGTGGCTATATTTGTTTAATGAGCCTGTTCCAATGTGTCATTTAATTGCACCATCATTTCCTTTGTCAGTGCTCTGGATAACAAAGTTATTGGTATTTGACTAATTTTTCATGCTTGAATTACAATATATCGGTAAATACAATGTCAGCTCCAAAGAGGAACTACCAGCAAACTATGGGGATTTAGGGACTGTTTTTTTTTTCTCTCTCCCTAAGCAGTAATTACTGAGGTAAATGAAACTTCTGGGAACTGTTATTTCAAACTGAATTTTAACTGCTTGCTTCCTGGAAGGGAAGACATCAAGCTTACTGTCTGAGTGAAGCATAAATAAGAATAAATATGGACATGCTTAGTGAAGAACTCACAGGCAAGGCAGATAGTGGGATGTTTATACTAAATGTTAGGTCCCTCATACTTAGGTAACAAAAAATGAAGTAACTCTGGTGACTGAAACCAATGTAATTTTTTTTATCTAGGACAGGGTCATCTCCTTCCCTGAGGAGATACAGTCAAAGGGCATTTCAGGTCCATTTCCTTGTTTTACTTTCCAAAGAGGAAGTGGTTTATAGCATTATCACTGGGAAACCAGAGCACAAGACTCCAAGAGGAAAGGCTATAAGTGAAAAGCTATAACTGGCTCCTACCTTTCTGACCTATATCTGCCTCTCCTTTTCCTCCCGGGAAGGGGAAGAGGAAGGGGATGGGGAATGGGAAGTGAGGAAAAAGAGAAAGTCTGATTAAATTCCACACTGAGTTTTTCACTACACCTGAAATGAGTGGTTGTGTCACTAGGGAAGGGCAGAGTGTGACCCATAGTGATACCAAACCCAGCAATTATACTCAGTAAATGAGTGCATAAAAGCGGCTGAAAGGTCTGTTGGCTTTTTGCAAGAAAACACTTTCAAGTAGGACTGATTCTGAAATAATCTCAAGTAACAAAGACAGAGTTTACTTAGCCTTTTAAGCTTCAGAAGACAGAAGTTTTCCTCCTGTGTTGCTGTGCAAGCCCAGGCTTTTATAACCCCTTGAGACAGCATGTCACTGATTAGCACAGAACATCAGAAAGCTGGAAACTTGGAAAGCTACCTAGGAGTGGAACACACCCTCGTTATACAACCTGTGATTTCTGCAGGACAACATCCTATCCTGCTCATTTAATTTACACACAGGGCAGCAGGAGGTGAGATGAGAGCAAGTCACTGAAAGTCCTACTGCCAAAATAAGCACAGTGAGCAACAGAGGAGCAGAGGACACTAGGGGTGGGGATTGCAGCATTCTCTGAGACAGATAAACAGAGGGGTTGGTATTAATAAGGTACAGCTGCCACCAGGGGACTGTGCTCTTGCATCAGATATTCAGGCAGTTTCTTCATGTTTGTTCTGACAAGACTGAAATTCAAGCCCGTAAACTGATGCAACAGCGCTTACAGAGCTGACAGCAAGGGATTAGTTACCTCTCTGATGGAAAGGAGTGAAAGAAAAGCTCCTAAACACATAGTTTGGTCTCTGAATTAGAATACAAAGGAGGACATCCAAAATAAATCAGTGCTGCAGAAAAAGAGGTGTGACATAGACAAAACTGTATCTGCTGTCAAAATGATAAAAAGATCTTTAAAAAAAGGATAAAATCTAGAAAATGCTAGTATGTTACTAAAGCTTCTGCCTGGTAAAAGGTCTCCATGGGAAAAGCATTAGGAGTCCCTTGCAGCACAGAATGGGAGACCTTGGAGCATGGCAAGGCTCAGATTTCCCAGATAAGTTTCCGAGAGTCGTTATTCTAATGTTTTATATGCCTGTGTTTATACATTCTAATTCCTGAACATCTCTTTTGTTTAACACATATGGAATCAAGCGATCAAAATTCCTACCTTCTTTTCAACAAAATTTGATGAATTTATGGGCAGGCAAGGTTACATGACTGCTCAGCTACTTAAGAGAGAAAATCTCTAGATTTCAGTTTCAGCTTCAAGCTGTGTTTATGTTTTTGTGTTAATTGACTGTTTAATATAAATATTTAAGTGTGCATTGGAGTAGAGGCCAGAACACAGATGCATATCCAAATCACCAAACAACAGAACTGTGATATTTCTTGCTCAACATCTTAAATTCTTTTCCATTTAGTGGTACAACTTTAAGCAAAGGAAGAGACCATACTGTCCCCATCTGCCCCCATCCTGAGAGGCTTTTACTGGGCTAGTTCTTACCCCCAGGGCAGGTGCACCCTCTGCAACTGCATAATGAAATGTCTTCTGCTTTATTCAAGAATCTGTCAAGGGGAGAGCAGCCTGTGACGAGTTCTTGCAGGAAGACTGGAAGTGGAAAGTTGCACATTGACTGAAATTTCGTTTGAATATTCTTTGAGAAGTTTTGAATACTGTAGAAACTGGTAGAAATTTTATGCTGTTCATAGATGTAATGAGTCTATTAGCTGTCTTAGGTACTATTTGTAAAATACAGATTTCTCTGTTAATAATTCTTTTGAAGTAGTAATCAAAAACAGTAGGCATGAACTCCGTAGACTGATTGAAGCGACTGAAGTTTTTAAATCTGCAGGATCAGGGCTTCAGATATGTAGAGGAGAGGGAAAAATAAAATACTTCAAACGGGCGGCAGGTGTATCGATGTGACTGATACACAGTGAAACATTTGCTTTATTGGTTGGAGGCTCAGGCAGATCTTGTGTGTCTTTGTTTGTCCAGGCACATATGTCCCTGTGTACTTGTTGTACAACAAATACTCACTGTACTGGTTACCAAGTTTCACTTGTGCTTGAAGGAGCAATTGCAGGGTAACAGGGAAATTATACAGTAAATCATAATGAATGGGTTAGAATGTATAACAGTTTAAATATTATTAAATAAACTGGAGAAAGTCCCAGAAAGAACATGAAGAAATGTAAAAAGTTTGTAAAACATGCTATGAAGAGAGAGTTAGAGAACAGGTTTTGTTTAAACTGCAAGAAAGAAGACTGCAAAACAACCAGCGTCTATCGATATAGCAAGACTACTATAACGAGGTGATTGATAGTTTTCTGTTCTGGATAGGAAAAGAACAAGAAAAGGACATCATATTTTGTTGCAGAGGGGGCTTGAAGTGAACAGTAGAAGATACTTCTAACTGGAGTGGAGCACTGGGTGTGATTAACTGAAGATTTTCACAGATTTTGAGAGCAGATTGGACAAACATTTGTCAAAGATAAAGTTGGTTGTACCTGAGCTTGTCTCTGTGCAGGCATTTAAGCTGTACATACCTCTCCGAAGCCCCCATTGCTGTGATACTGGTCTGGACTGAGCTTAGTAGAGTGTGAAGACTTGGCAAAAGTCAGAAGAAAGTAAGGTGTGGGAACTAAATGAAACAGGACAAAATTCAGTGTGGATTCATGAGATGTAGATCAAGCCAAACTTACTGTACCATTTTCTTTCTAAATATAACTAATTTTCTTGACAATAACAATTTGCTAGATCTCATTTATTTGGTATTCAACATAGTGCTTGGTATGATGTCTTGAAGAAAATTATTAACTGTATAGAACTGCTCAGGAATTTGAGACACTAGTTAAAAGTGAAAAAGAAAAGTAACATTGAAGGAGGGGATATCAGTAAAGTTCTCACTTAAGACAAGTCTTAATAATTCTGTTAATGACTTTGATACAAAAAGAAGTCAAGTACTGATTGAATGCAATGAAATTCATTTGTGCAAAGTGTGAAGCCATTGCACTTCAGGACTAATAAGAATTTTTGCTATAAACTGAGAGATAATTAGTTGAAAATGTTTTAAGAATGACTTCACGTAGACAGAATGAGATGGTAGAAAAGCACTAAAAGAGATCTTGGGAAGTGTCAGTGAAGTATTTGACAAGTAGTGGGAAGAATTAAATTTTTGTGCATTCTTAAGTTCGTATGAAATTCCATTAGCATTTCTGGTTGCTCATATGCAAGTAGGGTAGGTGATCCACTGTAGAACGGGACTGCTAGCACAGTCAGGGGAGCAGAGATACATGGGTGTAGACTTCAAAAAATTTGCTCTTAGTCCATCTAAAAGAAGGCTGAGAGGGAATACTGTAACTCTACATGGTGAGTGAGAAGAGCTACTTATATGCTAGAAAACGTCTGGAATAAGAACAAATGGATATGAAAAAGTTTTATAAAAGAGGAGAAATAAAAGGAAATTCCAAACCATTGGATAGATTAACAAACAGCTTCCCAATTGTAATGACAGAGGTAAAAAGCTAAATCCTAATTGCTTTTAAAATGAAGCTTGGTAAATTCATGATAGGAAACGTGTGATTTGGTATCAATGGTAAGAGGGCAGCTGCCTCACAAGCTCTTGCTTTCTTGCCTTCCCGTCCTCCAGGAACAAACATACATATCTTCTGCGTTCGCGTCCTGCTGTGGTAACTGGGGACACAAGAACTTCCATCCTGTATCAGACCTCCAGTTCATTTCATCTGATAATTTGATTTTGGAACAACAGCAAGCCAAAGCTTCAGAGGAAGTGCAAAACTGCTAAAGAAGTCATGTGCTGTAGGGTGCCTCTTGGGGATGTTCCTCCTGCTCAGCACACAGAGACTGGTGGGTGTCCTGAGGCACAAAAATTTCTGGCCCTTTTAAAAGTTTGTGTATGAATTTATCTAATGTGAGTATGGATGTTCTCATTGTGTTTACAAACATGGAAAATTTTCTGGATTCTGATGAAAACTTCACTTCAATGTAATCTGAAGTAACTAACTGTAATGTGTGAATTTTCAGCTTCTTATTCCACGGACTGCCACTGTGCTTCTTCATTAGAAGTGAGCATAAATGGTACATATTCTTTCCACTTAATGGAGAGCTTGGACACTTAATGTCTGCTTTAGCATCACTCCAATGAGTTCTACTCCTTCTATGCGCCTTCCAGGTGGAAGGCTTTCCATTCCTCCAGTATAATTTCTCTTGCTTTGCTTGGAATGCCCTTTTGCTGTTGTGTGGATTTTGAAATTATACGGCCAAAGATGAACAGTGAGGAGTTGCTAATCAGCCCATTGGAAAAAAAACCACAACTATTTTCTGCTTTTATTCATCCTTTCTGGGTATAGACTTTTTTGATACTGTGTTTGACACCAGTAATTCTTGGGTGTCTTTCTGAACATTGTAGTTGAAAGAGATATTACATCCTAAATCAGAATAATGAAAAGTGACAAGTAGGGTACATAAAATCAAAGACTTATTTCCACGTATCACTTCTACTGAGTGCCATGTCTAAAGGTAACATGATTATTCCAGAAAATCTGTATTTTGACTTTTTTAAAAAACAGGATGATTGTGTAGCGTAATACAGTTATTTTACTGGTCGTATATCAGAGGTGTTCTTCTTCCACAGCATGCTTCTGCACATGGGAAAGACCTAAGGTGAGTGGTTCTTTTGAATATTGACTGACATCTCTATGCATTTATTTAAGTTTTTGGCTTCACATGAAAGGTAAGCAGAATTCAGATACAAATGATTATTTAAATCATTTTCAGAGGAAAATGCTAGAAAAGGCCCCAGGATCTCCATCTAAAACAGTAAAGTTTCACATGATGTTCATGCTGAGTATGTACTATCCAAACGGGAAAACTGAGGAAAAATCTGTTCAGAGATGCTGAAAATATTTCTGTTTAGGACCACTAGATGTCAGGCAGAACGAAGAATTCGCACTGCCTGATCTGGGGCAAATTTCATCCTGGTGTAAGTTTAGGAATGCACTAGGGGAAGTGAGGAGGAAACAAGCTCACAGTCCTTGGACTGGCTTTTTCTGCAGCACTGTATGTCACATTTGTCACTCAAGCTTTCTCCACACTTCTCTGTATTGTGACTGCCGCCTTTGAGAAGGTTGACGTTAGATGCTGTATGGCATTTTCTGCATAAAAACACTCTGCTGAAAGGGTCTTAAACTTCACCAATTTAGTGCAGCTTTTAGATGCAAAATTTCTAATGTTGGGGAGCTAAAAAATTCTTCTTGTCTCAACCAATTTCATGACATGAGGATAGATGGCCACTGCCCAGTCTCCGAGAAGGACTTCAAGGACCCCTCTTGCTTAACAGGCAATGTACATAAATGTGTAGAAAATGCCAGTCCTAGCTCCAGAGAGCAAGAGGCAGGAGGGAAAACTGAGTAAACAAGGAGGGAGATGAAAAAGGATAAAAATTAAATGAACAGAGATGCTGTGCTTTACAGTTAGCTGTAAATGTGTTCTGCGTTCTCTCATGTTAGCTGAAGGAATGTTTAATCTTGGCAAAAGTAGCTAATCAGGCAATGAATGATCATAGCATGATTGAGTTACAACTGTTTACAGCCCTGACCTGTTAAGAGGAGGGAATTGTGAGTCTCACATCCCCCACGTTTGGAATGCTAGTTAGAATAGAGACATCATGTTATGTCTGGAGCCTCCAGGACTTTACTTCCAATGATATTTGTGTCTATCAGGATTTCTCCCAAATAAATGCATTAGAAGGGTTCAGAATAAACTCGTAAGTCTGATTTATGTTACAAACCTTCTGCATATTTTTTTTCAGAACTGTTTTTCAGCACAATAAAAGCTTAAAATGCTCAGTGCCGTGCAGGAGAGAGAGAAAACTTAGCAACTTCATAGTAGACCGTTTCTAAATACCATTATGCTGTGTTTTCTAAGTAGCATGCTTTTAATAAAATGCTTTCATAGATTTGCTAACCAAAGATGAAAATCCATAAACCATTTAAAATAGTAATTTGTATGAATAAAGTAATAATAATTTAATTTATTTAATAATAATAATAATTTCTGTCAACATAGTAAAGTAATTAATTATAGTTCATTTGCTTGGCCTTAAAGAAATTTTGAACTGAGATCTTCAGTGATTGACACTGACAGCACTTTCATTAACAGATGGTGAATTGCTGTACCAAGTAGCTGTTTGTCTTTATCTATTGTTTCTCTCTCCAATCAAAGGAGCAGGATGAATCTGGAAAGACATCTGCATTTTGGAGTTTTTGTTTTCGCAGTCCAAATAATTCCCCAAGTTCTTTAAGAGAATATTGCATAAAATGGCAGAAACATCACAATAACAAAAGCAGTATTTCGGGAATGCATGTACCACTGGTCATGCAGATGAGCTAGTCTCTGTGCTTCAGACTTTGAGCTCTCTCTGCATGAGTGGATTGGCTGGAAAACAGCCCAGCACAGCTGTACAGCTCTGTATCGACGCTTACCGGGCCACTCTGAAAGGAGGTTGGATTTGCTGAAATTGATTAAGGAATAGAAAAATAGGAGATGAGAAGATGTGGCATTTTGTTCACTATTTCACCTGGCCTTTCTTGCTTTGCCCAAACTACAAAATGGTACTTACTGGGAGATCTAGGGAGCAGGTCTTGTTGCTCCAGGTCTAGAAGACAGGTCTGTGCCTAGGGAAATCTTGTCAGTTTTGTAAAAGGTTAAGCAAGGGAACTTTGTAATATGCTGCAAAGGAAGGTAGCATAGCATACGCGTGAGGCAAACAGCATTACAATTGCGAACACAGAAAACAGTTCTTCCTGAAAGATATTAGCCATCAGTTGGCAGCTTCAGGGTGACTACTTTATGCAAGACGCAGAACTTCAAGGCATGAGTCAGTGAAGTGGAAGGCCAAAGAAGGAGTTGCTGGTGCCATAGGATACTTCTGAGCAGATAACAGAATGCCTGCTCTTGTGGGGCAGGTGGAAAAAAGCAAACACATAAGAAATGTCCTGCTAGGTCAGACCAATGTTCTGTTAAACCCAATATTTTCTCACAGCCCTGGGGTAGACACACTGTCTAGTGAAAGCATGTGTGAGCTACCCGCTTCTGGGGGGGAATTCCTTAGCTTCTAAAGTCGTTGTAGCAATGATGCTGGAGGATTGGTCCTTCCTTATTCCTTTTGTTATCTGCTTTTAAACCTCTTCAGGAACTTTTTGAACCTGGTGGTACTATTGCCTTACCTGTGATGCTGTCTGCTGGCATGTCCTGTGACAGCCAAGTTCCAAAGTTCATTATCCACTTTGTAAAGCTGTGTTCTCTTTTAACTAGTTTTAAAACACTCTCCCAGTAGTGTCATCAAGTTAGCTCTGTGTCTAGTGGAGTTGGATGTGGTGAACAGCAGTTCTACATTTACCTTATCCATTGCCTTATTTATTTTATTTCTTTATTTCTTCATCATAAAACCTCTTCAAGTAAGGAGTCCCAGCCTTTTTGTATCACCTTAAAAGGCAGTTGTTTTATTTCCATGTTCATTTCTCTCTCTTAATTCCTGTACCTCTGTTAATTCCTGTACACCCTCCTTGAAATGCCCTCCTGCACTGTCTACATAATTTGAGGGATGGCTGCACCAAGGCCTTTTCATAGCAGCAAAATTATATCCTCTGTTCTTCTTGTTCTGACTATCTTTGCTGATCACACCATTGTGCCTTTTATGGCCGGTGCATTGATGCAATGATTTCAGAAAACTGTCAGCGACAACTGTAAGATCCTTTTCTAGGCTCATAACTTCCAGTTTTGAATTCAACATCATGTAGAAGTGGTTCAGATTTTTTTTTCATAGGTGCACTACATTATATTTGTCTAAAGGGAAGTTTACCTGGCAGCCTTTCATCCGTTCAGTTTTGTGAGTGCCTTCTGGCATTTGGTGCCATTGGCAAGGAATTTAGCTACTTGAAAGAGCATAATGTCATCCGCACACTTAAAGAGATTTCACTGCAAACTTCCTTCTCAGGAGGATTGATAATGGTGTTCAGTAAAACTAGTCCCAGCACCAGTTGCTGGGAGAACTCACTTTGGACACTTCTCCATCCTAAGAAATGTTAGTTAAGTCCTGCCATTTGTTTCTTATCTTTTAACTAGCTTTAAATCCATAAAGGACCTATCCACCAGTCCATGGCGACTTATTTTCTGTATTAACCTTTGGCGTAGGACATTGTCAGTGGCTTTTTGAAAAATCCAAATATGTTGCATCCACTGGTTTCCTTACTAGTGTACTTCCAGAAGTCCAGCGTGTCCATGAGACAGGTTTTCTCTTTGCAGAAACTGTGTCAGCCCTTCACAACACTCTGTGTTTCTCCACGTGCTGAGTGGGTTTATGCTATTATCTTACTGTGGCAGGAAGTCAGAGTCGTTGCTCCATAGTTCCCAGTATCTCCCCCAGCACCCTTTTACCCTTCTGATACTGTCTCTCTTCTTTTCACAGCTCAGCTTCTATCTGGAGAGTGCTTTACCCACCAGACTAAAGTACACTGTGAAAAATCATGAATTGAAGGGAAAGCAGGAACAAGCAAAGCTTAAGTCTGTAGTTTATTGATTATGGCTCTGAAATAGAAAAGAAATTTTGGGTTGGCAGTAAACAAAGTCCTGCCCATGCTCCTGGAATTGTTTTCACAATTTGAATACGCTTCTCCATATTTTTAGAAGGTAATGCACTTTTTGATAGTGGTGGAGTTTCATGGTGGTTTGGTTGCTGATAAACTGTGGAAGTCCTAGTGCAGTTTGAGAAAGACATTAATTAACAGGAAAGTCAATATTTGCAGGAGTAGCTTTTGAGGGATGTTATTTTAGTAGGATTCAGTATCACAGACGTAGGATTCAGTATTACAGAGGTCAAATGTTCAAAATCATGAGTTGGGCATTTTTAAGACTGACTTAAACGCAGCAATTTGGAGCTGTTTTTCTTCGCTTTCTAGTCTTTTATGTCACATCATATTTTTAGAAAATGATGAGGACTGGAAATGTATTCTAAGACAGTGTAAGCAAAATTCTCCTAATTCTGATTCTAGGAGTTTGCAATACAATACTTAGTACTAGAAGAGTTGGCAGTATTACTGGTTTGCAAGGGAAATTCTCAGGCCCTGGACAGATGCCACAGAGCATTTCCTTCTTGCAAGCAGAGAGCAGTCACATAGCTGGTGGAGGTGGCCCTGGAAGACCTCACCTTACTCATCTGAATGCTGAAGCAGTTCAGAGATTTTGAGACAAATCATCAGCCCACCAGAAGGAAACACAAGGAAGAAAAGTGCAGTGCTCCTGCTTTGTCGGTTCTCTGAGGGGCTCGGTAACTTGTCGGCAGACTAGAGTAGTTGAGTCGATGAACTGGCCTGGGCCAGACTCTGTGTTAGGAGAAAGGAAGTTAGAAAGTTCTTCTCCTCGTCAAATATACTAGATGCTCTTTGGCTGCAGCTGACAGCCTGGATGATACTTTTTTAGTTAGAAGTCTATCAAGGGTTCCTGTAGAAAGATTAACGTTTGACCTGACTCTCGAGTCCCTTCAAAATGCGTTATGTCAATGTGCTCTTTACATGCATCAACAGGGACAAGGTCTTGCAGGTACAGATTCCAAATGTGGAAATGTGGCATTTTCATAGCACCTTGGGGGACATCTGATGACCAAGAGAAAGCCCCTTCAAAGAGAAACATTTGAGACTTGAAAAGAGATTAATACCTGTGTGAAACTCCGTTGCATTAGCAATTAGTGTTAGCAAATCAGCCCACACACCACCATTCTCCCAATATCTAAAAGAATGTTTCAAGGACCGTGGCATGCATTTTCCCCAAGACACCTTCATCTTGCCTGTGAGATGCTCAGATAAAGCACAGACAAATGAATACACACATGAAAGCATCAATTAAAGAGTGAAGGTGTTCACAGCTGAACCTCTTTCAGACTGTACGGAACAGTGGACAAGATGAATGACTACATTTTTTATGTGAATAAATCGGATTCTAATGATAGTAAAAACATTCTACAGCAGAAGCAAACATTAAGTGTTGTGCTCAACTGTTCATCAGAAGATTTAATTTTTTTAGTTGGAGGGAAAACGTTACTTGTAGGAAACGTTTGCCACACGATGGCAGCATAATCCAAAGAGACAAACATTTTGGCTGTCATCTCTGGGAAACATTTTGCAGCTTTCAGGAGGCTCCTTGTTACAGAGCCACAGTACATCTGAAAATGAAGCGCTGGCAGCATCTGAATAGCTCTTTTGCACCGTGGAGGCTAAGTGGCACCGTGGGTTAGTACCGTCCTCTTTTTCTTCTGGAGACTCAGCCTCACATCCTGGCTTAGCCTGTAAATGAAAGCAAGTTGGGTGGTCTCATCCCAGTCCCCATTTGTGCATGTCACAAAACCACCAGCAATTTGGCATGGCCAGGAGTTGTCGCCTGGGAGAGGAGCAGGAGTCAAACGGGTGAGGAGCTGCAGGTCACAAACAAGGTGAACCAGCAGATCTGTGAAGGGAGGTTTGTGTAGTACCTGCTCAGACCGAATGACAGTCACCATCTGTCATCAGTACTGATTTTATTCTGAATATATTTGCACTGTAGTTTCTTCTCTGTGTGTGAAATCCAAGTCAGGTCTTTATTTTATCCTTCTCCCTATTGCTATTCATGGGAGTTTTGCTGATGAAAGAAGCCAACAAGCTTTACAGGATTTGTCTTACTTTTATGTAAATTATGATGAATAAATTCATTTAAGTTTTGTTTTAAAGAGAGATAGTATAAATTCTTATATACGCCTTAAGCACCTACAGCACAGTAGATACTAGTACAAAGGTACTACGCACTAGAGGCAGCTCCTCAGGATTTGGATGGTGCATGAGACATGACCCGTGTGTGTGTGTCAGCTCTGTGGTATGGGCTCTCCATGATCTTGATTTCTCTGGAAACAACCCTGGTGCTAAGGCACCACTGTTGTCCCTGTTTTATTGGTCGGGAACCAACACACAAAAAGGCTGAGTCGTGTCTAGGTTTATGAAGAAGACCAAGAATACTATCGAGACCTGAATCTGTGTTTATGAAGACCTCCTGCAGTGGAGTTCTTGGAGGAGAAGCTGTTAAAATGAAGAGTAAAGCCGAGAGAGAAAAGTAGGATATATGGAGACAGGAATATGGTACTGCAGAAAATGGGAAACTGGTTGAGACACTGAAAAAACCCATGGTGCAGGAAATGAACACAAATTTATGTGCAAAAGTAATAGTAACAATGTTGGAAAAATATCAGTAAGGATTTGGTTTTTGGGTTTTTTTTCAAAAATCAGGAGTTTTAAAAAGCTCTTAAAAAGCCAGTAGTACAATGAAGAAAGAATCTAAGCAATCAGGAAAAGCAGAAAAATGTGCTTGGACTAGATGACCCACAGAGGTCCCTTCCAACCCCTACTATTCTGTGATTCTGTGATTCTGTGCAATGTCTGGAGAACGGAAGTTGTATAAAGCAAAGAAAAAGCATTAATATAAAAATTTATTGCTGAAAACCACAGTTTTGAGGCAAGTATTTGTGAAGCTGTGCCAATGTCTGTAAATACAATTGGCTTTAAAGTGAGGAGATATTATAGAAAAGTTAAAGTATTTCATTTCGACATTTCCCTACCAAAATTATTCAATGTTTATTTCTGAGTTACAGTTTATTTTAGAGCTGAGTTTGCTTTAATTTAAAATAGAGTAAAACCGATCCAAAAGTGAGGTTTCAAAAAGTGGAGAATTAAACATTTCATTATCCCTGAAAGAGATTTTTTTTTTTTTTTTAAGCAATAAAAAAAAATGTTTCGTGATGCCCTGGAAGAATTGCAATCCTGAGTTTTTCAGTCCTCTCACTGGAGTGAGAAATCAGTTATTTGCACAGCTCTAGTTGTGTAGTGAGGCAAGCTGAAGAAAAACTTTGATTAGAGATGCAAGTGCTACAGTACTAAAATATTGGTATTTTAGATACTGTTGTGTATCTTAAGAGTTATCTGAGGAGCCATGTGGGGAACGACTGGAAAGCAAAGGGCTCACCATGCAGGATTATATCATCTGACTACAGCTCTTTTTGTTATCAGAAGGAATCTTGCTGTCTCACTGATGTTGCAAGTCTGGGTTTTAAGTTTGGCATGGAGGTGTACAAATCTTTCTCCATCTTCCAGAAGTCTTTCTGCATCTTACTCCATGTTTCCAGGGTAAGCTGATTTCTTTAGAAAGATGACACAGAAATCAGGACAGGGAGTGTCTGGAGTACTGTGTCCAGTTCTGGGCTCCCCACTTCAAGAAAGATGAGGAGCTACTGGAGAGAGTCCAGCGGAGGGCTACAAGGATGGTGAGGGGACAGGAACAGCTCTCCTATGAGGAGAGGCTGAGCGAGCTGGGCTTGTTCAGCCTGAAGAAGAGAAGGCTGAGAGGGGACCTTAGAAATGCTTATAAATATCTGAAGGGTGGGTGTCAGCAGGATGGGGCCAAACTCTTTTCAGTGGTGCCCAGCGACAGGGCAAGGGGCAATGGGCACAAACTGAAGCAGAGGAAGTTCTGTCTGAACATAAGGAAGAACTTCTTCCCTCTGAGGGTCATGGAGCCCTGGAACAGGCTGCCCAGGGAGGCTGTGGATTCGCCTTCTCTGAAGATATTCAAGACCCGCCTGGACAAGTACTTTGCAGCCTGCAGTAGTTGACGCTGCTTTGGCAGGAGGGCTGGACTAGATGACCCACAGAGGTCCCTTCCAACCCCTACCATTCTGTGACTCTGTGATTCTGTGAGAGATCTATCAGTTCACCTCAGATTTTTTATGCTGTTCTGGGAAATGGTTGATCACACTGTAAGGAAGTTGGTCACACACTGTTAATCATGACTAGCACAACTAGCACACTGTTCATCACACTAGAAGCAAGATATACTCTTCAGTACCATTTCCATTGTAACTTCATTAAACAAAGCACGTGTTGCATGGTTAGTTGAAAAAAAAAAGCCCTAAATTTCTTATTGGTTGTGCCTGCATTGGAACACAAATGTCACTTGTGCAAATTCAGTCCTTCAGAAGGGAAAACAGAAATAGTTTCCTGTGCCAGTAATTGATTTTCCACATGCATGATCACTTTGCTTTATACTGGCCACACACTGTTACAGAAGCATAAATTCTTGCCTAAGAATGGCATGGCTGTTTCATACTCCAACTTCCAAATGAAAACACTGCTGAAAAATTAGGGAATACCGGAGATCTTTATTCTGCATGGAGGCAGAGAAGAGTAAGCAAGGCCACCGTGCCAGTAATATCTCCCAACTGCTACACTAATCCTCTTTCTTTAGCTCTTCCCTTCGTGATAGTAATTCTAGAAACACAAAGATACTTACCTGGACTGAGTGAATATATGTGTAGATAACTATCAAAAATTGGGAAAAGTTATGCTCGTGCACTTTAGAACACTATGTCTTCTCTGATTTTTTTTTTTTTTTTTTTTTTTT
>Ga0065711_1031449_pt1 | contig 29626 bp, 16 predicted proteins | sample Hoacrofraction12_FD_59098 | JGI IMG/M metagenome (GOLD analysis project Ga0065711, IMG submission 59098) | Hoatzin crop microbial communities from Cojedes, Venezuela - Epithelial fraction 12 v2 (version 2) | ecosystem: Host-associated > Birds > Digestive system > Esophagus > Crop | place... | reverse complement strand
CCCCTTTTTCTCCCTCAGTCACTGTTGTCAAATTCATATAGTCACCAAGGTCTGGTTAGTCCCCTCATTCTCTAGCTCAGTTTAAGAACCATAAACCCCAAGCCATGTGCTGATGTTTATCAAATGTGGTTTTATTTCATCAGATCTTCTGAAGAGAGAAAAATCTCTTTGCATAGATTAATCAAGGCTTAGCATATTTCAGCTTATTATTTGCTCTTTTCTCCAGCAAAACTAAGTGTACCTCAGATTATGTAGTTAATAAAATATATTATCATGGAGGTGAAGATGGATGTTATCTGAGGAAATTTCCATACGTGCAGTAAGTAATTTCTTTTAGTTTCTCTCATTTCTGGTATCTATTTTAGTCAGTTTGAATTAATTGTTTGGTCATGTACATTGTTTAGCTAATGCTTATGGGCATTAGTCATTGTGAATGAAGGATCTTTTGCCCCACAGATGTATTCACAGGGCTCCCTGTAATGCTATTATGGACATACTAAAGCAAGAGCCTGCTCAAAGTTTTGCATTATCTCCCTTAAGTACAAAAAGGCTGACAGATCTCTAAGGCTTTAGAGATAAGTATTTTTACTTTCTTTCAGAGTCTCGTACTCTGTTAGAGAGAGACTTTCCTGGTTTTGGATAAAACAGAACCAGTTCTCTGTTAGTGAATTTTCCTTTCAGCTAAGTTCTTCTAAGTAACTGCATTTTTCTGAAGCTGGCTGCATGTTTTACAGACACTGTCCGCTCCAAAGCTGATAACACCTAGTGTTTATAGTTACACTGAGCTAATGGAAGGAATGGAATGCTGAAAAGGCCCCTGTTTATTACTGTAGCAGCCAAGGTCACCAGTAGACCTCTTCTGTTCCACAAATGAGGAGTCTTAAAGGGTCGCACTTGCAGGGAGGGGTGGACAGGACAGGTGACCCAATACTGACCAGCGCGGTAGTCCATGCCATGCACATCATGCTCAGTGTAAAGCGGGGGGATCATGAGGGGCTCACTCTTCATCCATGGCTGGCTTCTGAAGAGGACCTTGCTCCTCATCCTGCTTGCGATCCTGATCCAGATACTGATCCGTGCATTCCCAAGTCTAGTTCCTGTCTACTGGGGAGTCCAGTCTGGGACTGCCTGGTGCCTACCCAGCAACTGCTAGTGTGACGCCAACCCCAACAGCACATGTACGTGGGAAGCTCAATATTGGTTTTGTATATTTTGCATTATTTCTATTATTATTATTATCGATAAAGCTGTTGTCATTCCCAATCTGTAAGTCTCTCTCCCTTTTCCTCCTTTTTCCCTTCCCCTGGTGGGAGGGCGGGGGTTAACAGAGAGCATCTGCCATTCTGCTTATTGCTGCCCTGCTCTAAACAGCGGCAGAGACTTGTGTCCTTCCAGATTTTCCCACACGGTAACAGGAAAAGGAAAACTCCGAATGTGTCCAAACCAAAATATGACCCTCTGCACTTGGTGTGAGTTTTAAATAATTTGGGGATCACAGTGACATTTCATATGCTGCTTCAAAGGCAGTAGACTGATAGTTGTTAAATCAGTTCTTCTGTTTGTTTCCATTTCCAAGTATAGCACAGTAAGTTGTTTTGGCTCTATGATAGATACTACACTCACAAGCATGAAGGTGCAGAATTTTTCAATCAATCACAGTAATAAACAGTGCCTCCCCTAAGGTGCCTACAATCGAAATAAAGACTATGTCCTAAAGCTTATCAAGACTGGCAAGCCAGGTGCCAATTAATACCCAATTAAATTGATTGTTTCTTAGCTTGTGAACAGGATCTGGACTGAAACTAGCTCATTATCTATAGGCCACTACGCACTGTTAATGGGATGGCAACATTTTTCTGTCACTATGTATTTGACCAGATCAAGTTAATGATGACCTAGTGGGGAAAAGTTCTTTATACTGTTACCCAGTTCTTCATTTGCTAAGCTTGCAGGAGAACATAATTGCTATTATCAATGCAATTGCTTTAAGAAGTGCTAACAAAATTTAAAAATATCTCTGATAATTACGTAGCGATAGCAATCATAGGTCGGGAGGAAAGAGAGGTAGCTTAAGGTTAATATGATGGTTTCTAGCAAGTCTCACAAATTCATGTTATGCAAGTCATTTACTTTCCCCTCTAAGCTTCCTTTTGCTCAGAACAAGAGCTGCTTCCATGTCTTCTGATTCCTGTGGGCATTCTTAGTTATGAGAAAAGCTACGTGTAGATATAGGATCTGAAAATAACAAAATTTAGACTCTGGGAAAACAACAGTAAATTTAGACTCTAGGAAAGCAATTAAAAAAAAAAAGGACCACCATGAAACCGAATTTCTGTATGTTGCTTAACCTTTCGCTTTCTTTTTCTTTCTTTCCAAGGCCACAAATATTCATGAGATGCTATTCAGGTCAACCTGAAATTTCACCTACTGAACTAACTTCAGGTATTGTACCAAATTTCAGACTTAACACAGGTTTGCTCAAATTTTCCCAGCTCTGAATAACCAATTAGAAGGTTTCACTGTCTTCCTTCTTGTTGTGGGTGATTCATGGCAAGGACAGACCTCTCACATGTACAGGCAGGGCAAACTACACAACGTGTCACCCAGACTGGTAAAGCAGCAATGGAGCTGAGTAGTTCGTGGATTTTCTGACCAGAGCTGAAGTAGCCTCAGAGAGAAGAATGCCACATACTACTGGTGAGAAGAAAAAAAGGCAGGTTGTTGTCTGTCTGAGAGGTCAGACAAGATCAGAACTGCCCTTTGGCCATACAGTTGACTGTGAAATGTCAGCTAAACAAAAATCATTGTTTAAACTGCATGTCATGGACCACTGCTTCTCTGCAAGAGACACGGAGCAGATGCATTATGGCGTATTTGAAAACAGTACTGAGCCTTGGAGAGTTGGAATCTAACAATGCTGAATAAGAGCATTGTCTGTTTCTGTATCTGAATAAACTAAATGCTATGGACAGTTTTAGAAAACTAGCAGTGATTGTATTGGATTCTGTAAATGCTTTTTTAAAGAACATACATATTGTTGATACATGTTCATTCAGTAGCTATACAGACAGTTTTTAAAGTTGTACTTTCATTCCATTTTTTGTAATCTCATCTATTTCATGGATGTTTTCATCATCTTATAGCAGAGAGACATACCTGTTTTTTCACATCTACCTTAACCTTTTTTTCTGAACCTACTGACAATGATGGTTCTTAAATAAGCAGCATCAACAATAATCTTAGAAGCTCTGTGGAAATCTCAGATTCCATTTTTCTCTTTTTACAGTTCCCTCTAAAGAAGAAAAAGAACAGAAAAAAAGAAAACATTAAAAATTTACTTTCCAGCAGGGAATTTTACTTTCAAAACCAGAGAGACAGAAGGAGACATGGTTGTAAACAACAGGTTATGAAGGCTTAGTGAAAATAATGCCCAGTGTTGCTCGGTGTCATCCAGCAAGGGAAAGGAAGTTATCCTTTCAGTAGGAGTGAAATCACTCTAAAGAAAGCTGCTATGAGAGAATTGATCAATCCCATCACTGTAGGTAGCGCTTCATGAAAACAACTAAAATAGCAAGGAAAAATTGGAAAAATCTTCCACTGTTTCTGTTTAGTATATGGCTTATCTTAATATGACTTGTAATTGCATCATTAGATGCCTTCACTATCCCAACAGAAATGGGTTGGAACCCTTAAGAAAGAATTTGTCTGTTAAACAATTCAGGGACATATATGGAAGATGTTGAAGATGCAGTGTTTTTGGATCCAGCTAAAAGAGCAGACACTAAAAAAATATTTTGTTTTCTGTGCAGACTATCAAGTAGTTTTAGAAACAAAGTGCTAAACATTAAAGAAAAACCTAACAGTGGAGAAGAACTTCTATTTTGACCTCATCTTCACAATCTGATAAGCTAAAAGAATGCAGAAACCTAATTAATCCAAACGGAACAGCTCAGATAATACTATTAAGGAAGAAAAAACTGTTAAACTGGCACATAACAGATTGATATCAATTTCTGTTGATGTGAGGAGAGAGTGGAGCAAGATAAAGGTGGGAAATACCATTTAGCAATCTCAGTGAAATACTTCTGAACGTTGTGCTAAACGGAACCATGTTATAATTGCTCTCACAGGCACTTGGATACCACAGCAATGAGCACAAGATTGCAATAAAATGGGGAAAAATTGGTCTCTAAGAAGTGGAGTGACAATGCAGTTCAAACCACTGTTTCTAAGGCTGTGCACTTTTGTATTTGTACCAACATGAATACTGAAAAATATTCCACAACACCATGGTGTGTCCAGCACATTTGTGCTACTCAAGTGAATTGGTTGCCTGTAGGCACTATTTCAGACAGTAAATTTTAGGACTGAGAAAATACTTTGGAGCCGGCAATACATTTAGTAAACCAGGTTTATTTTTCTCCTTGTGAATGTTCTACAAAACAATACTGAGTTTTCTCAAATGGCTTTGCTATTCAAATAGTTCTGAGTGGCAGTTTGTTCCCAAGAAATTCACTGTAAATATTAATAATTTGAAAGGCGTTGTTTAATTGCACTCTAATTGCATGCTGTGGTCTTGGTCCCTTGGTTGAATGAACTTAATTCTTAGCATCGTGTTTCTGATGTGAATGCTTGCTTAGGAATCTGATGTATTCCTTACAAGTACTCTGGAATATTAATTTAATATCTGTTACTTTGAAAAATAGTCCTGAAAGTAAAGTGCAGGTTCCCAGAACGTGACTCAGGGGTGAACTCAAGAAGAATAAATTCACAGCATATTTCTCAGACCTTTGAGGATACAGACACTATTTTGGAATTCCCCAGAAATTATAGAGGGTAGGTTCTACAGAAAAAATCCGCAATTTTCATCAAAAATTTAAACAATTGTGCTTGTTAGTTTGAAGGGGGAGGGATGATATGGTTTTTGTTTTCATTTTTGTTCTTATGTTTTATGAAGTCTGAAAGCAAAGGGGGAAAAAGACTCCATAAAAAAAACCAAACAGCTTTCTTATAAAACTTGTTTTAAAGGGAAAAATGTTGACCCTTTTTTGATATTTTTCTTGCTAGGAGGGCTCTTAATACAGGATCCCTTCAAGCAAGTGAAGCTGGAGGGAGAAATAGAGCCTCAGGGGGAGAGAGCCATGAAAGAAGGTCATCAGTGGCTCCCTTGTCCTTGAGCTAGGATACAGGCAAAGCCCATCTCAGTGACTGCCACTGTTTTATGTCTGCGTCACCAGGGGAGAGTACAGCCACTCCTCACAGCCTGATAGCTTGGTGGAGATTTTGCTCTGAGACCAATTAAGATTTTAAAATTTCAGTGAATTCTTCTAAAAAAAATCTCTCACAGTGGCTGTTGAACTGCATTTGCATTTCAAATTACAATCATTTTCACGAAACAGTGAGAAACATTTGAAATTGCTTTAATACTAGTTGCATTTCCTCCTTCTTTTTTTATTTTTCAAGAATGAAAAACAAACCCCAAGAAATAAAAATCCTTGTCTGAGATGATACGTCAAGTTTCAGCTTGGGGCTCATTTCCACAGCCAAGGTACAACCTCTGTACTCAGAGATAGAGGTTTACGAATGGAAACACTGACACATCTTTAACTTTAGCTGTTAAAATGCACTGCTAAAATAATTCGTACTCATTTGCTTTATGGTCTCTTCACAGACCAGTCCCACTGGATTGCTGTTGCCTTCACACTATACAACTTACTTCATTTAACAGCTCATGCTTTTCTTCAAGTTGGCTGCCTTAATTACCTAAAATTAGACAATTCTTCTCCCCTTCTAACACCCTCAGTTTTTACAGTATATGGAACAGCGGACTGGTCCTCATAAGCACACGTCAATCAGCGATTTCTATGTAAAGCTTCTCCACATGTTGACCCTTGCCTCTTCCCTGCCCTCAGGCTCCAACTCTCCTAAATGATAGACCGTCACTTTTATTTCTCTTTAAATTCAGTGACAGATATAAAGTGGAGATACAGCCTGTGTTACTGACATGATTAGCAAGGAAGAACTACCCAGATGGATCCATATAGATGCAGCTTCATATGTATGGGCCTTAGGGGAACAGCCTTCTGTCCTGCCTCAGTATGTCTGGCTGCAGACGAGGGGGATCCCTGGTGACCCCATCTGCCTAGACGCAGGTTGCATCTGAAGGCAAGGTGCCAGCAGCCAGTCACACTGACTTCTATTCTCAGCAATGAGTGCTTGGACAATATAGACCTCAGCGCCTATATGAGGCAACATCTGCTGACTACTTGTCAAATTCGCACACTGGCATGCTCTGCTTGAGTGAGTGGTCCTTAGTGCCACATGCACCACAGTTTCTATTTAGCCCTATATGTGAACACTTACTAAAAACCAACAGCTGAAAGCAATCTGTGTTATCCTGGTTCAATACATTTGCTCCTCTGGGACAGGCAGGGCAAGAAGCCTGCATCTCTCATCCACCATGCAGCACTCCACAAATTCCTGATTCTGCTGCTGCTCTGACCTCCAGCATGGGTCTGTCCTGGCTTTTGGTGCATATTTCATTCGTGCTGAGTTGTCTTCTCCTGTGGACCCAGGCATAGGGGGGTGAGCGCTTCTTCCAAAATGGGTACTTGGGCTGGCAGCTGTCTTTCAAAGCAGTGGAGGAAGATAATATATTTGGCTCTGGTCTTAGTCAAAAATATTTTTCTTTCCGCCCCCTAATGCTGCTGCCAATCAGATGCCAGGTAGATTGGCCCACAGACGTCTTTAGAAAACAGTCCTCACAAAACAGTGCTGTTAAACATGGGCATCCACAGCCACTTCTCTGTCCTGCCTGGGCTGAGCTCTCAGTGAAGCATTTCTGCAGCAGACCAGCCTGACCAGTTCTCACCACTGCAAGGACCCGTTACTCTCTCCTAGTCTGCTGTTCTTTGGTTTTTTCATTTCAGAGAAGTATTGAATCTCTCTTACAGAGGCAATATCATTTATTCTGATCTTGTCTCCCCTGCCATAAATTACGATGTTTCCTTTAGTTGTTCTCAGTTCATGTCTCAGAAATGGATGCTTCTAGAAAAGGAAAACTGGGTAAATTGTGAGTTGTAAGCTTAGCCACAGAAGATTACAGTCATCTGTGTCTCTGTATGTGCAGAGACTTCTGCAAGAAGAAGGCTTTGTCTCACTCCCCATGCAGCCCTCAGCAGAAAGGATGGCCTAAGAGATCCAGCTGGTGCAAGAGAGAAGCCAGCAGAGAGAAGTAGCAGCTATCCCTAAGGACTCTAGGACAGCGAAGGGTTCATAAGTGATGTGGGAGTATCCTCTTTCTGGGTAGTTTCATTAAGGTTGGTTTAGCTACCACTTTTTTTCTTTTGAGTCACCATACCCAACAGTCAAACAATTATTTTGTGGCACTTTGTTCTGTTTAGAGCCAAATGTATTGCTCTGAATATCCTGTTAATTTGGAGAACTTCTCCGCAAGTCTCCAGCTGAAAAACAGCTCAGATGCTGCCTGTGTCTCAGGGAGCCTTTGGCTCAGGTCCTGGCCAGTCAAGGCCTCATTCTGCTTGAATTGGTTTCAGAAGACTTTAAAGTGAGGCAAAGCCCTCCCGGGAAAGTGACTTAGCTGGCTGAAGTGTCAGCACAAAGCCCTGAGGCCCGAGGGAAGGCAGGGTTTTTCTCAGAAAGGAAGCAAAGATGTTTAGTAGTGGACCAAAATAAAGGTTGCTGACATCTGATGGGCGTGAAGTACATGGAATTTTTTAACATGTGTCCTATTCCCTGACTTGGTGCCTGGGGAATAGCTTTTCTCCCAAATTCAGTTCCTTTTCCCTGTGACCACACCGATCCAAAAGCTCTGCTCTTTCTTCTTCTGGTTGTATCCTTGAGTGCTGGTCAGTTCTGCCGAGTCTTGGCTCTAGGGCACATCCAGGAATATGATGGTGTCCTTACACCAAGGTCCTAGGCAGCGTGGGGCCATGTCCTCTTCTGCACAGACATGTAGCATGCCTGCCTCCTGGGCCAGATGCCTACTTACTGTAATGCAGTCCAACACTGCAAACAACCTGAACAAAACTGTTCAGTCAGATTTCCCTGCTACAACCCATATTCCTTTCTTCCCACACATCGTCCTTAGAAATGCAGCTAAGTAAGGGAAAGAGGCACACTATCTATGAGTTGATGGGAAAGTGGGTGGTACCTGTGAAGCCTTCCCAGGCAAACACCACTGTGGGGATGAATGTCAAGGCTGAGTGTGTCCCATGCATCAAACTAAGGCACTCTCAAGGACAATTCAGTATTCGCAGTGTGGACCTATACAAGCATTTCCAGTCTGGTGTGTCATCATAAGAATGCTTTTGAAAAATGCTGATGTTGGTTGGAGGTGACTTCTAGTGGGAGGAAGAGCAAGCTTAAAAGGCATTGACTTCTGCAAAAAGATAGTGAGCTAATGAACTGCCTCCTGACTTTTTGATGCCTTTTGTATTGAGAGAAGCAGGAAATTATTTGCATTCTTCGAAAATATGTAGTATCCAATGGAAGAAATATCTGTCATCACTTTCTTCTCTTTGTGGCACAAAATGTGGAAGTCCTAAGAACTCACTAACCACTCAGGTCAAAGGGGAAACACTATGGAAGACAGTAATAGTAATCTTTAATGAGGCATCAGTCATCAATGCAGTTAATAACTAGCTTTTTTAAGGGTTAGCATCATTGGATTTTTCTCCTAACAAGCTGTCATTGACTGCTGGCACAAATTAATCTCTTTAATCCGGTTCAGTAGAAGTGATCTATGGCCTTCTGCAGCATGTTAGAAAGTTAAAGTCAAGCTCGATGGATTTAGCCTTTGCATTTACTTCTTTTAATCAGCACCACAGCCACCAGGGCAAAAAAAATTGTGCAGGTGCGTGTATTTAAAATACTGAGTGCACAGAAGACCACAAAGGGCTTGGAAGGTTCAATAATATTTATTTTTATTCTTTCTGTGTCAGCAGAGCTCTTGACCAGCTTGAGTTCTAATTAAGTTGGACAACGACATGTTTATTCCTGGTGTGCTATGCTGTTGTTTGCCCGTGCATGGAACAGCAGCTCTCAGTAAGAACATGAGCTCTAAGGTAGCTACATTGTTTAAAAAAATACTAAATTCTGTAGTCTTGCACTAATAGATTAAATTATGAACTCTGCTGCACCACAAACATATTGAAAGACTGTAATGCTTCAGTTACATCTTTATTGAAAAGGTTAAAGGATATACATCATATGACACCAGCTGGGCCTTTGGCATTGAGGATTTATGTCTGTTGAGATTAGCATCAGAAAGGAATGCTTGCATTGCAATATCAGGAATTGAGCTGAACTTGGGTGAACCAAGTGTCTGGTTTAGGCTTTCCATGAATTGGACATGATGAGCTTTAAAGTTTTCAAAGAAGAAGATCGAATATGAAAACAATCCTTAGTTCACACATCTTGGCTATCAGAATTAACATTTTGAATACAACAACTACTTTTGCTTAACACTCTTTACTCTGCTAAAATCCAAATGACGGTGTTATTGGAAAATGATTAGTATGCTAAATTACATCTAATCTTTCAGTGTATAAGTCACAGGAGTAATTCGAAACAAACAGCCATTACAGCACACTAAAACCCAAATGTTTCTTCTAACAGCAACAGCCAAGGACAGCTATTATAGGATTTGATCTGTTTAAGATAGATAGTACTCTCAGATGGTCTACGGAAAACTAGATCTTGAAATGCAAAAGGAGTAGCAAGTATGTAGGTCACATGTAATACTCACATCTTAATCAAAAGGCAGTGGACATGCTACTACAGCAAATAAGAATACATCATTCGAGGACTTGGGAAGCAGACTGAACATTGTCAAATCAGATTAAATGCTCCTAAATCATGGTAAAAATAAAATTTCATGTGGGAATTGACCAGAGTGATGCTAAATGCAGCCAGGATTAACCACATGTGCTTGCATCATGCAAGCAGCAACGGGCAACTTCAGAATTTTCATAATTCCTGTTTGCTTTGGATAAACAGCTGAAAGTTTAGACGACTGCATGAAGACCATCCAAGTCATTTGAATCTAGAGGAATGAGCTTGAAAGCTTTCAGCAACAGATTTTTCACATGAGATTTCTAGCACTACTAGCTCTAGTCTTCGGAAAAATTCTTTTGAGAATACTGTTTCATAGTGTTCTTGGTTCTATTTGGAAAGTATACGTAGGGAAAGAAATGCAGATAACTATCAGAATCCCAGTTTGGGTTCTAGAGATCTTCAATATTTAGGGAACATGATGCCATTTGTTTCATTCTTACTTATAGGAAGCATGGGTGTGAGCTTCCAAGAAGAGTCTTGGCTTGGCTTAGGACTGGCTACAGTAGCAACTTCTGGTCAACCATTTCATTGCATAAGTCATAGAAACATCTCATACACTGCCTTATAGTGTTAGCTGCAAAACATGTGTTGCTACTCTTTGGTTTCCCTATTTTTCAACTTCAGTCTCTGTAGGAATTCTGTGGGGGAGATGACTGACTTCCAGGTGGCTTGATGGTACTGCTGGGACACAATAAAAAAATCACTTCTCAGCTTGGAATAATGTGCCCCACTGTAAAGGCTGTTCTTATTTCCTTTTCGCCACTTTTGCTGATCCAGTACTTTTACTCATCATTTTCTAGTTCAATAGCATAAAGAGGCAGTGCTGCTGAGTATCCAGTTTAGTTCCTGGGAGCCAAATGCCTGGAGTTGTGCCGCTGGCTGGGCTGAGGGCTCAGGATCTCAGCACAACGGCTCACTGCTCTGTAACACTTTCTCTGTCTACCGTATATCTATGTATAGATCATAATTCCTAAGACCGGGGAATCACAGTCTTTAGTTGAATAGGGATGCCTGCTAAGTTGAAAAGTGAAAAAGAAATCATATTACTAAAATGAGCATAAACTCAGCCCTGAGTAGCAGCAGCAGCTCTTGAAACAAGTGCCATACAGATACCAATCAAACCACCAGTAATTTAGACAATTTAAACATCTGTGAAGAAAATTGATCTACTAAGCAACAAAAAGGAGATAAATTGACAATGGTGGGACCTTAGTCACTGCCTGTAAGGAATCTATGTACTCGAAATTGATTAGACAGCTGAGAAAGTTTGTTGGCTAGCTAGAAGACAAAAGAAAATGGGCACTACTCTCACAGAAAAAGGGTTATGTTGTTAATTGTGCAATTCTGTAGAAAGCCCTATTGCTCCTGCACTACAATCAGGTGCTGGTTTTGTACAAAATTACATTCTCAGATGTGCACAATATGTCTGCTCATACGAAGTCTAGAGAACTTTGGCAACAGTAGTTGTCCTTTGAACATAGGAGGATCATAGTATCAGAACAGTTTCCTTGGAGAACTGCAAAATTAACCAGACTTTCACATTCAAAAGCTATGCAGTCTCTTCCTTTCTAAACTGTCCAGAAAGGTTAAAACCACTTTTTTTCATTTTCTTTTTCTTAAGTTTCTTTGTATCTCTTTCTCTCCTTCTTTCACACTCCCTCTCTCTCTGACTATCTTTCTTTGTCTTTCTCTTTTCTCTACTTTATTAAGGGTTCAGGGGCAATTCCTCTTCCAATTTTCCTTTAGCAGAATTTCAGGATACAGATTCCATGCTGTAAATTTTGGCAATTCATAATTTATTTCTGAATTTCCATAAACAGACCACATTTTTTTTCATAGATCACATCTACCATTTTCTGTAAGTTGTTTAGTTTTTATTATCCCCACATAAATTACTGGCTATTTTTTGGATTTCTGTGGCTTTGTTTCCATCATTAGTATCAACATGATGATGTCTCTATCATCAATATGTAACCTAATTGTATGGGGTTTCCTGTATTTTGTTTTCCTGCAGCTCATTCTGGAACAGAAGCTTCATTCCCTATAACTCAGTGAAAATTTTCTGTCCTCTAAAAACATGGATTATACTCTTCATACTCAAACACAAGTACAGCAGTTTTTAATTTCTGTTGGCCTAAATGGAGAGTTGCAGAGATGTGGCATCACTCTGAACATTTTTTTTGCTTAAAGGGAGTTTAATGTCATCAATAATAATAACTTCTTGCAAACTTTGTTCTTTGTATTATATTTTTTTCCCAGTATCAATATGCTTTCTCCATTTCATTCAGAGTCATTAAACCCTGAACCAATGCTATGTCCAGAACCTATGTTCTATCCATTTCTCACATAATCCTTAATTAAAAGCCTATATAAAGATAGACAAAATAGGTTTTTGCCCATCTGAAGAAGAAGCAATGATTAACAAAAAACAAATCAAACATGAAACTTGGATAAGGACTGCTTTCTGCTAATGTGAGCTAATATGCAGTAATGACACAATTGAACTACATCAGGGAGATAGGAAATTAATAGAGGAGAGTGTCAAAAGTACTTCTGCTGACATAAGGTTTTTCCAGTCAATTACTCCTATGGACTGAAAAGGATGGGATTGATTCGTATTTTGCTTTCATAGGAAAATTATTCTACTGTAAATGTGGAATTTTGTTGGTTTGTAAGTGAATTCTGGAGTTGAGAAAATCACAAAGATATGTATAGGGGAGGAAAAGAAGCACTTGGGCAGGTTGAGGAGGAAAAGTCAGAAGTGTGTAGTGTACAGTTCTTCGACACATAGTACCACTTGGTTCTAGCATTTTAATGACCTGTTTGCAGCTGTATTTATTAGATTCATTCAAAAGGAGCAAAACTCTAGTTTACATGCCACAGTCATCTTTTTCAAGACTCAGGAAACCTGATTTTTGTATTTCTTTTTTTTTGTACTGGATGCTGCAAACAACTTGTGTGACATATATTATGATTTAATGACGCTCTAAAACTTCGAGGCAACCAGTAAAATCCTTAGTTTGCCACCATAGCCAAGAATAAACTGCAAGGCAAATAAGTGAGAAAGTGCTAATTCTGTTAGGTAGTAAACATTTCTATTAATTCAGAAAACCTGATAAAAGCATTTAAAATTATGTCTCTCATGTAGGAGTCAATTTTGAAAAAAGTAAACAATGACAATGTCTTCCATCAGAACAAATTACTAAGGTTTTGCTTTTTTTAACTGTGTACACGTGTAACAGTGCTACCTGATTTTGTGGTAGTATTGCTATAGATTGTTTTCAGAATCTGTTTTTTAAGTCTAATATCTATGTCAATGGAGCCAATGCTCTAGAAATAAAGCACAAAAGTATCCCCATTCCTAGTTTATCAAATATGTCTGATTTCAATATTGATGTATGTTGTTTGTTTTCATACATGTTTCTTGGGTTTTTTTCAGCATGTGGCTTTCTTCCTTCATGATTCAGCCAGTCTGATCTCTTGTGGGATTTAAATCACAGAATAGCTACACCCCCATCAACATCTTTATAGACATGGAGTTGGGAGGGGGGAAAGCTGCAGATGCAGAAGTATTGCTGGACCAGACAACACAGAGCAGAGGTGGACAGACACATGGAAAACAGCACAGAGCAGGGCAAAATGTGTTTGCAAGATACAGTGACAGTCATTGTGCTTAACAATATTGTTTGTTACTTCAGGAAAATAAAATGAAAACGCTTGAGTGGTATCTATTTCTCTCTCACCATTAGTCAAATAATTATTACTTCTCCTAAATTTATTTTGTAACAGGGCAATTCTGCTGTTTTCACTTTATCTACTTCATGCTGACACAGCGAGAGATCAGAGAACCATGACTCAAAGCTTTCAAATATGTGCCTTGAAATAAAAAGATTACCAGGAATCACATTAAAAAGGGATTTAAAATATGGACTTTTACACTACAATCTATTCCAATTTTCATAGAAAATACCAGAGTATTTTGCAAGTGCATTGCAAAGCAGTGCACAAATACATTAAAAATGGCAAATGTGGGAAGAAGAAAATAACTGAAATATTCCTGTGTCAATAAGTTTTGTGTAAGTGGTAAGTTGTTGCAATTTGAATTTAACAAGGATTCCAGAAGAAGTGGAAAGTGCTGCCTTTGACTAAAGAAAGAAGCATCAGGTTCAAAGGACTTGTGGCATGAATGGAAAAACGTGGGATTAAATTTCTGTTTCCTTAATAAGGCAGAAGGTTAAAAAATTTAGGTGGATTTTGCTGATTCTTGTAGGCAAAAGGAAGTTGAACACTTGTTATGAAGAACCATCAGACTGGGCTGAAGAACAAAGAAGGAATGCCAGAAACAGCCAAGACTGAAGAGAGACTATGAACTGATTTTGGTATTATTTTCCTTCTTAGAAAAAGCAAACTCCACGGACTATGTAATGTAGTAAGGCAGGTAAGGCATCTGTTCAGACATATTTACAGTCAAAAACCATTAGGATAAACAGTATCCATGAGTACACAGGGAATATCATATATGTATAAAGATTAGATAACGCAGAAGTTGAAATTATTTAGGCTTCACAGAGGAAAACAAGTTACAGATCAAGCTCTCAAAAAGAAATTTTGGGGAGGAGCGAGAGGAAAGGGTATAAAACTACTATAATATTGACATACCAGCTTTGAAAAGGAACTGAGAAGCAGGCCATCTGCCGACACAAAGATCAGTAGAAACAGCAGATAGGGACCCAAGAGATGTTAAAAAAAAACAAGAAGTCTGTCCTAAATTGTATTTATCCCAATAAAGTGACTAAAAATGTTACTACAAAATTACTTGACAGACTTAACATTCCCAAAATATGGCATGAGTGAGGCTAAGACCCTAGACGAATTGTTCATATGCACTGAAACAGAAAAGGCTGTTCAGAGCTCAAGAGCCAGTCCAAGGCCAGATGGCTTTATGATGATGCCTTAAGATTCTGAAAGAGGAGATGACTTTTATTCTGAAAAAAGTATTCACAGATATGGATAAATGGGCAATATTGGTCTCTACTGGAAGTATGGGCTGCCATAACTCTTGTGCCTGAAATAAAACTTATTTTCTCCATGGAAAGACTATAGCTGGAGCAAAAGAAACTCATTGAGCGATGTTAAGGAACTTCATGTGTTTAGGCAGTGCATCTCAGTAACTGATGTTTGTTGAGTATGATTTAGAACAAATTAGAGGTTTTCTTCATATGATGTTGGAGACAAGCAGGCATGAAGAAGACAGTTTAAAACTGACACTGAAATGTATCTGCTTCATCTGGCCAACAGAACAGATGAAGTTGCTTTTCTGTCTCTTTTGATATCAATTTTGCTGAATAGACTATTTTATTTGATCAATTGTGTAATTCTAATGTTATGTAAAAGGCAGAAGACACATGAATTATGATTTCCCTGCATTTTTACAATATGGTAGCCCTATGGAATTCACCACAGGAGTTAAGTTACTGTGTTTCTGTGCTACTTAAAACAGCAATACAGACATTAATGAATGGACAAATGACTCTGAGTAGATTTGAAGCAGAGAGAACTTCTATGGACAAAGGAAGGGAAAATATCAAGGGAAAAAAATAATTAAAAACTTGATAGCAAGGTTTTTAATTGTGGAATTTTCTTATTGATTTTAAAGGATAAAGCACTGTTAGTTTTTGCAGTCATGCAGAAAAGATATAGGTGGGAGACAGGAGGTCTTATGCATGAACTAATCCTTTCATCTTCTCATTCAGGTCCCTTCTCAGTGCTGTTGAATACAGCCACAGCTGAGATTAATAGAGTTTCATTATAAATCTTATATTTGCTCTCCTTTAGAACAACCTACAAAACCACAAAAAATTATTTTTCTCACAACTATAAAGAGATACAAGTTTGAGACCATCTGGTCAAACATGACACTGCTGATACTTGAAAATGGAAATTTTGAAGAATATAGTTTTTTGGGGTCTTAACAACAAGGGCATATTCTCACTGTAATGCTCCAAAATTTACCAAGACAATGAACAACATTATTAAAACAAGTACCTTACTGTGTTTACCTGACCTTTCCTCAAATCTATTCTCTAAAACAAGACTGCAACCACTTCTCATGCGTATGCCGAAGTTTCTCCCCACACAACACAGTATGTGTGCACCATGCCCTCACAAGATTTACTGCACTGGCTCATACACAACGCTCTTGGGTTCAAGCTGGCTTCCCTCCAGACAGCTGGGAGTAAAGCAAGTGCAAGGTAGTCTGCAAAGGCCTGCGCAGGCAAACCCGGAGCCTCTTACTATAAATGCACAAATCCAACTACAAACTTTAGACAGATGCTTTAATATCTTGTAATCTTTATTAAATGAGACAGTAGGTGAAAAATACTCATGATCTGCAGTACAGAGAAAGCAATGTGGGTCAAAAAGGACTTTGTAAAGCATAGATAAGACCAAATGAATATTCCTTCATAACTTCGTATTCTGCTCAAGTCCTTAAAATGGAAAAGTTCAGACAGAACCTTTCTGATACAGCATGGTCTCTAATTTGGGAAAAGGTGGACTATTTCTTGAGCAACTTTGAAATATATTACTATTACCAGTAGCAAATCACATTTTAACATTTATGCCCAGGAGAATTAAGGGACTGGAAGTAAAGGATTTTTTTTAACCTGAACTATTTAAAACATCTTCTATTTCTCAGACATTCTGGCAGGATGTTTTGTAGAATGTATGATATGCTGACACACAAAGTCACAAGACATTTTGGAGTCCAGATCTCAAGGGATTTAGTAAGACTAAAGTTCCTAAAAGCCTTTTGAATCTCAGTCCTACACCAGATCTAATGTACTACATTTGCTATGTTTAATTTTTTTTCAATTTTAATGTTTGCATTATAGAAGGGAGTGCTTGCATTAGTGGCAATTAAATTGGAAATACTTCTGCTTTTTGACAATAATAGAAAACTTAACAAATGAAAGTTGGAGACTTACATGGTTTAAAGAGGCCTAAAATTAAGACTTTACAATACTTGTTAAGTTCACGTATTGTGCAAGTATCTTAAGTGCACTTAGGACATTAACTTCCAACATTTGAGTTTGACAGTTTTCATTACTTCTGTCAAGAATCCCCGTATTTCACAACCCACAGGTGATGGATGTGAAGCTTCAGCTCACAGCAGCTAAGCATCTCTGACTGTTCCCTGCTTTGATCTTTGTTTCTAATTTGTTGCTACATTTCTTTTTTTCCCAGAGGTTTCTCAAGGCTTCCTGACAGATTTACCTGGGATTATCCATCGTCTTCTGCTCATTTTCAGAATAAAGGATCAGTTATTTGAGAGTCACATAGTGCTTGTTAAACACCTGTTGCCTACAGACATTTAGTTGATTATCCTGCAAATTATCCTGTCTTTAATTTATTTCACCTCTGTTTTAGTTTCAGGAAAGATGTCAGCTTTGAACTAACATACTATTTAACCCACAGGTAGCTTCTCGTATTGTTTTCTGGTTGTCAGATTCAGAAACAAATCTGGATGTATTCTCTCTGCTATTTGTGGTCATGCCTGCAGTCCCTAGGTCTGTATCTCATCTGTTTGGATAACACCAGATTATAGTCTTCAGTACCCCCCTGGACACAGACAGCTAACAGGCATTTGTTCAAGTTTTCAGTTAAAGAACTTGGATTCAGAAACCCTCAATACTTGTATTATTAACTTCAGCTACTGGGGGCCAAAACGATGCAACATCTATGACAACTGCATGGCTCCATCTGGGAGCCTGAAGCCAGTCACTGTAGTACAGCTAAGCACAGGAGGAGTTAGTTGAGCCAGGGTATGTATTTCAGCAGGGTCTCAAAATTTTATTACAGATGTACCTTTTGCTAGTTCACAGCCCAAGAGAGACTTAGGGGGGCCTGATGGATTGCAGACACTGTGCCTTGTGGAGGTCTGATCTCCAGGTGCATTGGTAAAAGCATTGCAACATGTCAGTTCTTCGTACCTCACGACTTCAGTACTGCACAGTAAAATAGAATCTGGTAAATGGTACACATTTACACAAAGAAGTTGAATTAAGAAGATATTAATATTTTGCTATGCTAGATATGAATGTCGATGCTATGATATTACAATTTCCTATTTATTTTAACTATACAATCACAAGTTTCTTTTTCATGCAGTTTTTGTTAAACGTCTGACTTTTTAAGATTCCCTTTAAAATTCAAGACTATCTGATCCACTAACCACTCAAATTTTCAGAAATAGCAAAGATCCAATCCCAATAGTATTTCCTCAAGAAAGTAACTTTTTCTACCCCAAAACAGAAATATGTTGTTTTCTTATTCTAAAACTGGCTTAGGAGTATTGAAAAGGAGAAGACTGTCCCAACTCTGAACCTGATGCTCTCCAGCACAGTGATGCAGTGGACTAGTTGAGGTCATGGCACTGCCAGTGCCGGAGACAGTCATCTTTCCAGACCCTCCCTAAGTATCCTCCCTTGCTGTTGTTTTCCCAAAAGTGGGATTGTTTACCCGGTGTGTGATACGCCAATGTACACGCAGAGCAGAGGGATTGTCTTTATTGCATTATTTGTGCAGACATGGGTGCTAGGTGAAAATTCCACAGTTAGCACACCACTTAGCAGAGTCACAAGGACTACATACTCTTACAAAAACAAAGAAATTACTCATTACATTCTGATTTGTTCATCGTGCTATACACTCATCTTCAAGGTATATTCCTTCTTTATTGAACTACGCACGCTCGCAAGCTGGGGGGTGTGCAGTCTTTCTGGTTCTGAATTGAGTCGGTGGTCACGATCTCCCCCTGCCACCTTTACCTTTTTCTATTACCGTAGATTTTTGTTAACCTGCATGCTTCTTCGTCAATCATCCAGTTTTTTGCACCTTCTGGGCAGGATGTTCCCCTTTTATCAGTCTGTCAGCTCCTCTTCAAGGACAGTAAGTAAGGCACACATTATTTATACAAATTAGTCAGGCCCAAACTAAACAATGTCACTATGATCTCATCATTTCTGCCCTATACCACTACAAGCTAAGCATTACTTTGACCTAAACATTTCTGCCCTATATTGCTGTGGCTGAGCAAAATGCTGCTCTCTTGCTGCTGCACCAGTACAGGCCAGTCAGGCCCTAAATTTTCACCTCCGTCTCTTAACCTGATTTGGCACTGCCTGGGGTAAAATAGGTAGCAGTAAAACCAAAACAAAGCAACAACAACAACAACAGAAAATAAATTCTTAATTTAATAGCTGAGCCATTTTCCTATTCTTAACAAATAAAAAAATGAGCCTTTTGACAAGAAGCAGGCCTTGGCGGTTTTGGCACAACAGATGAAAGTCTGATGAGTTTAAACCCCTAGAAATAAAAGCCTAGAATGAATAGTTTGTACCATTACCACTTTATATTTGTTAATTTGCAACAGCATACAAACCTGTACCAGTCACAAAAGGAGATGCAGTACCTAAACCTCTATGCTTCTTAGTGCTTTGACTGTTAAAACACGACCCACAAAGACTTTAAAAGCATTCTTCAAGTAAAGTTCAGGTGTAGGGCTGTCTATGCCTTTCCACAGAAGGTGTAGAAAGTCCTCCCCAAATTTTTGGGAGTATCTATTCACTGAGTAACCAGAGACCAAAGGCACAGACTCAGCATTGTTATTTAGCAAATCACACACATTTGGTCTTCCTGTCTGCTGTACTCCACACATAGAGCAGTGAAATCATACTTCCTACCCGTCCTGATTTCGGCTGGGATACAGTTAATTTTCCTCCCAGTAGCTGCTGTGTTTTGGATTTAGTACAGAAGAATATTGATAATACACTCATGTTTTTAGTTCTTGCTAAGAGATCAAGGACTTTTTACCATTTCCCATGTTCAGTTGGTGAGCAGGTGTGCAGGAGCTGGGAGGGAGCAGAGCCAGGCAGCCAGCCCAAGCTGGCCAGTGGAAATCTTCCATACCATAGGCATCATGCCCAGTTTATAAATGGGGGTTTGTCAGGGGGCAAGAACTCCTCTTTTTTCCATGAGTTTGAACTTTTTCGCAAGTTCTGCAAATCTGCAAGTTCCACATTCTGCAGTCGGTGCTTGGGGGCTGGCTATGCAATCGGTCATTGGGCAGCAAGAAAAATCGTACTGTGTATTGCTTGCTTTGCACAGTCATTATGCTTGTTGTTGTTGTTGTTGTTATTAGCATTATTGCCTTTGTTGTCTCATTAAACTGTCTTTATCTCAACCAGTGAGTTTCACTTTTTGTCCATTCTCCCCCCTATCCCACTTGGGGGGAGAGAAAAGCGAGGGAGTGGCTGCATGGTCCTAGTTGCCAGCTGCTGGGTTAAACCACAATGCTACCAAAAAATAACATTTTTCTCCTATTCCAACTTAATTTTGTGGAGGACCACTGGCCATTAGTAACTTCTGTCTAGTTTGCTCGTGGCATTTCCTGTTGCCTTTTTTCATGCTCAGGAAAGTGTTCTGTTCTGAAATATAAAACAAAAGTATATGTTCCTGCCTCCAATTTTGCCTTCGGATTCTCCAATAAAATTTTCTAAACCTGCAACAAACAAAGGCAGGAGACTTTGACTCTAAAACTTTTCCATCTAGTTTTTACAAGATCTGTAGGTGACACCAGTAAGGTTTGACAGACACACACATAACACTGTTATGTTAATATATATTTCTAATTTGATTCAAGAACAGTTTAACTGAGGGAATGGGATCTAAACAAAGTCTTTAGATTCCTATGTTGGGTATGTATGTTTCTGTATCACTGTTACCCCTCCAATGTAAGAAAAAAAGGAGTTTTGCCTTGTATTCAATTTTTTTTATCTGTAGTGTGCGGGTCGTCTTATTCATCTAAACCCTTTCATACTAGAAGAACAATGTAATAACCCTTACTAGTAAACTGCAATTTATCTTTCTGGTGAGAATGATATATGTAGTCTTTTTTTAGAAATAGCAGTTTTTGTTTCACTGGATGACTTGGTCCTGACTCTACAAAGTCCAAGACTTGTTCAGGATCTCCCAGGCCACACTCACGCTGACAGTATCTGCAAATGCTCTTTAAATGACTGCTCTTCAGGTAATCATTTACAACTGTGATCAAATATCAAATGAAAAATTTAAATAGCTATTTCATGTGAAAAGTAATGGAAAATAAGATCCATACTTGATTGCATTTTCAGGAACCAATGGTCTTAGAGTACATTATTTTAAAGATGTGGGAACAAATTAGTTTTACTATAAATAATTACTATAAATACTCTAAATAACACTATAAACTGCTCAGCAACACCTACAGCCTAAGGTAGCATGAACCAGTTCTAGAAATTTTATACATACACTTCAGTCACTGTAATCTAAACAGATGCCCAAAACTGAGTAGATGTCCTTTGTTTAATTAATTTATTTATAAATGGGGATGCTTGTGTGTATAGATATACACACATACATGCACATACACACATATATGGGCATGTCTATATTTATACATAGATAAAAACATGGACTTTCAGGGAGGTAAATCAGAGTACAAACTGAGAGCACATCACATCATTGATACTGAAAAATTATTTCAGTTTCTTGGTAGGGCTTAATATATTAACTGGAGGGCAGCTTTACTTCTTTATCTCTACTAGAACCTGAAAACCATTGGCAAGAGGGTTTACCTCTGCTAGGGCATTGCTTTTCCAAGGGTTGTGCTTCTGAGCCTAATGTCATAATCTGTGATTACTCAGTTATTTAGGGAGGATCCCAGAGCTCAAGGGCACTGCCAAGGCCAGGAGTAATCATTTTCTCTCTGTTTAATCTTTACCGAGACGAACTTTCAAAGGGAGGGAAATGCACGTAAGCCCCATTACCCTTAGTCTCCTCTTTGTCTCCATTTGCCTCTGCACATATTGACCCAGTGCAATGACAGATTAATGGTGACATTAAATGAGGTATTAAATTTAATCTTCTTTACTTGATGTAGCAAAAGTTCTCTTACCAATCGCCTTTCTTTAATTTTTGCTTCATGATTGCCATTTTTCATTTGCTGATTTTATTCATGCTAGACTAGGCCAGTGACCTAAAACTGCCAACGGAGAAGTGAAATGCTAATCACATTTCTTCAATTGAAAGCATCAGTGTAAAATTTTCCCATGCATTATATACATTAATTATTTTCTGTCTCAGGGATTTTCCTGCCTCCTCCTGAATCAGTTCAAACAAGACCAGCAAAATGGCTTATTTTGACTTTGAATGTTTATTACAGTCCTTCCAACCGACAAAGTCCATCTATAATTGCTTATTCCTGGTTGTCTTACAAAAAGGCCTTTCTGGCTTTAGAAGGCCACTTCACTACCCAAGGGACTTACTGGCCATTTAAGAGCTATCTCCCAAGATGTTTTGTAGTCTTTTCTTTCCTATAAAGTATTAACCGAGTGTGGTGTTCATTCTTTAGGTAGGAAGATTATTAACAGTTTCACTATGGCTTACACAGTGGTAGTGTTGCTAAATGATGACTTCTAACATGAAAAATGAGTCATCAGCAGACTCATTAATAATAAGCGTAGTGCCACAGGCTATACAACTTGATTCCTCATTAGTTACTTTATACGAGACTTTCCTATCTAGTTTTTAGTAAAATCAGCAGCTTTGCTAAAGTGTCAGAAATGGTTTTAGTGCAGGACTTCACATTTTTTCCTAGCATAAAAAATTGCTAGAAGAATAAGACATTGGTTGAAGTTTGAGAAAACTTTTTAAAATAAAAATTCTTGCTTAGTTTGAATGATTTTTTTTGGATAAATTATATCAGTTTCAATACAAATGTTCCTAGAATAATTTCTTAGCTCTAGGACAATTATCATTGTGATGGCAAGATTCTAATTCTGTTGGATATTTTGCATCCTTGGTTCGTACCAATGGAAATGTTCACTGAATCCACTCAATTCTTTATAGCACATGCCAAAAACCCAGAGGCTTAAGTCTAGAGTATACAGACCATCCTTATTGTATAAGCTGTCTGACATTGACTGTGCCCTTTGCTTTCAAAAGTGTTTCAGTCCCAACATACTTTTGCAAATTTTCAGTGCTTTACTATAGCATGAAACTTTATCTGCAGGAACTCGGTATGTCTGAGTCAGTAGACATAGCTATTAGAATATTTTTATTCAACGTATCACAGGCTGAATGCTGCTTGCTTCTGACTGTGATCCTGGCTTTTAGTCACCTCATCTCACTTTATGTAAAAGCATAGTGCCAAAGCATTCTTTACAGAAGCATGCAATTTATTTTAAATGAACCATATTTTAATAGATCTACATTTATTTTACCAAATACCAGTGAAAGGCAGCAGATTTTATGCAACTAGCTGCTGAAATAAAATAAACCAAAGAATTAAATAAAGATGTTTCAAGGAGGATATAAAAACAGACTTTGGGAGCATCAGTCATTCAGTGCTGTAAACATGAAAGGGATTATTCTTTGATCATGTAAGTACAGAAATTATTATGGTGCAGTCACTCTGTTTATTCTCTCAGGGGTCATTCACACATACATGAACTTCCATATAGCACCACTGAAGCCAGGGAATAAACTCCAGGGCACATTCCAATCAGAAAGAAGCAAGGTATCAGGGCTAAATCAGGAGGTAGTTGGGCACCTGGCACAAGAAGCCACTGCTAGCTGTCTGACCACACTATTGCTCTGCCAGCATCTGTCCTGCAAGAGTAGGGCAGGAGGCCATCCACGCTGGCTGTCAGGGCATTAGGAAGAAAGAGTGCATCTCCATCGACCCTTAGGAAACCACAGTGACTAAAATGATAGTGACTAGGATGGCAGCATGCCAGAAGCTGGTGTCTCTGCTCCTCCTTTCCCCAAAATAAATATAACTGCTAAGGAGAGGTGGCTTATGATGGAGTGGTGGAGCGGTGTTATGCAAAAAGAGCTGCATGACTCTGTTAGGGACACTTTTAAGATCAGATGAGATCTAAAAGCTTCAGGTTAAGAAGGAAACCTTTTCACATACTTTGGTGAACAAAACCATGTGGCCTGTGGTACTAAAATATTTACTGCCATCCACACCTCTCATTGCGGAAGGTAGCTTTCCTGTGTTCTTCTCATCCCTAACTGCAATACGATCTGAATCAGCAATCATTCATGACAGCTTTATCCTAATGATACTGGGGTGAATTCCCTTTTTTCCTGCAGTAAGTTGATCTATGGGAGGCCAGATGAATGTTTTAAATATGAAAACTCGTATGCTGAGAGTGTTAACGGTTACAGCATTCTCCCCTTGGCTGAACAGAGTACTGTACTAAATCTGATGCCTCCTTCTTTACAGCACCAATGTTACCTTTTGTTTTTCAAACTTGACTGCACGTAGCAGTCAGCAAGAGATGTCAATACTCTATTTAATTAAATATGCTCTTTTGGGCAGCTTGACTATGTGAGGTTTCTAACAGGTCACTTTGCAAGCACTCCTTTCCCCTGCCACATGATGGTCAGCTTACATATTCATCTTCCAGACAATTTCCCCATATATGAGGTCCATTCACGAACTGGATGAACTGTCTGAAAACAGTAAAACACAATTAATAAAGAACATGTAGAAAGTGCTAGCTATCTAAACAAAAAGAATAGGTAGAATGAATAAGGTGGATCACAGACTGAGTAGTCATCAACAGTGTCATGTTTCTTCCGAAAAAACAAATCTTAGGCTGTCTAAAGAGTGTGTAAAGCTCAGAGTATTTCCATTTTAATAAGGCTGCAGCTGAATTACTGTGTTCAGGTTACTTGTGACCTTTTAAAGAATCCTGAGCAGACAAGAGTGGATCAGAGGTCTAGAAAAAAAAGGAGCACGAAGAAAGATAGGAAGACCTGGAGCTGTCTAATTTAGAGGACAACGCACAAAGAAAAGTTGTAATAACAGTCCTCAATTACATAAAAAGCTGGTTGTTACAAGTTAAAAGGCATTAGACTTTTTCCAGAGGATAAGACAGGCAGTAACAAACTTAATCTGCAGCAAAGAAGGTCCAGATTAGATGGCAGAGAAAAAATGTGCTAACTATAAGGGTGAGGACAAACAGAATTCATTGCCTGAGAAGGCAACACAGCCTACACCACTGGAGATTTTACAGAAAAGGTTAGACAATTATCCATCAGAAATATCTAACATTTAGTTAGCTAAAAATCTTCTGAAGATCTTCCTGGATTTACTCAGAGTTTCTGATTTGGAAATGTTGAGATCAGGGAGGCAGTCCAGAAGAACATACACCACAGAAGGAGCAATACACTCTTCTGCCTCATATTTTATCCTCTCTGATAACTGAATTAAAATGGGCAACATAGATTTTCCATCTGAACTGTACAGCAATAAGGATTGCTCTGTTGAAATCAGTGACTGACTTTCTCAGTCCAGCTGGTCTTAAAAATTTAGTCAAAGCAGATGTAAAACAGGAAGACAATCCCAATGTTCTGAGAGAGAAAAAACATAACTTTAGGAATAATCCTCAAGATTAATTGAAACCAGCTTCATTCATGCATGAAAATTTTACTTTGGGAGAAGAACGCTAATAGGTGAGAACAGATGCATCCAGCTACTAGCTCCTTTCCAATAACATTTTTCTTCTAGATATTATGTGGTAAAGAGCTCTTAATCCAAAGCTCCCACTGCTCAGTCTTTCAAGTAGACCTTTGAAATTCCACCTCTGTTAGAGGAAGCTAACCCCACTTTGAGGTGAATCTTAGAAAAGGGGCTGTAGAGAACCTCCTTTAGGTGCAAGGTATTAGCTGCTAAGCAGGTTAGTTGCCTTCTTAGGAAATGTGAAGGAAAGATTCAAGAAAAAAAAAAATAGTAACCCCCGCCCCGCTCAATCCTCACAATGTTTTGTTACCCTTAAAATTTAAGTTTGTGAGAATATTTTGCTGGTTTTGTGGTGGTTTAGAATTGCATTAAGGTATTCAGACAGAAATAATGAAAGAAAAGCTGTACATCTATGCCTATTGTGTTCTAAAACTCATCATGTTACTTTTTCACCCTCAGGATATTCTACTACTTAATTCAATGCTTGTTATAGAAAGAAAAGCTACATATTTTAGAGTGTAAATGATGAAGTTTAATAAAACAAACTGTAACTCTAAAATCTCTGGAAATAAGGAATGTTCCTAACAGGGAACATTTGGGGATGGAAGGAGAATTCCTCTTTGTAGGTCCTGAACTAAAGTTTCACTGAAGAAAATGATCCTATCTTACCCTATACAGGATGAGAATAATTTCATTTTTTACCTGTGAATTTTAAAAATCTGAAATGTAAGGTACATGCCACAATACTGCATATTGTGTAGCTTAGACATGCTATTGTGAATGCCCCAAGGCTCACAGAGAACTTTAGGAGAATTTTTCCCTCCTTCAGGTGTATGTTTTGTCCTTCTCTGAAAGAAATAACCTTTTTTTTGGCTAGAGGTGCTGTTTGGTATGATGAAATGTCATCACTGGGATCTATCACAGAAACGGCCTCTATCACAGAAAGGTCTTTAAGCAGAGGGACTAACAAATATTCTTAATTCTGCAGGTGTAGGCAAAATATTTGGGATGTTTACTTTTTTTTAAAAAAAAAGTTGTAGTCTGGAGACATGTGGTTTAAAAGAGGGTTTACCAGACAGAACAGTGCTTATTCACCCAGGATGTTCCCTGTGGTTTCAAAAGCACACACACGTGCCAACACTCTGCCCATCACATGCTGAACTGGTGGCTCTAAGGATCCTGGCTGTCCTGGAGACACCTGACGTGTAAGGAAACTTCTAGTCTGGGACTTGCAGTGGCTCCCTTGTGAGAGGGTGTGGACAGGGAACACACCACCTTTTCCTGAGCCATAAGTTTCTCACAGGGGAAAAATACTGCAGTGCAACTGAGAGGGGTTGCTTGCCTAGAAAGTGAATTGCTGAAATCCTTTAGGGAAGACCCACTTACCCTTCTGACAGACTCTGTGGTGCAGAAAAAGACATTATCTGACAATCAATAGCTCATGCTTCTGCTCTAGGCTTTCACAGCCTTTTATCAGCCCAGAGCCACCTAAAGCAACTGCAGCTTTCCTACTGATGGGAAAAATTTAGCATCTTTCCCACCAGATTACTGACTCAGCTGAAGGGGGGAAGTCATGCCACAGCACCTACAGGGACCTTTGGAGGCTGTAGAAAGCAGCTACCCAAGCTCTTAGGAAAACTCCACGGGACAGATCCAGCTCCCAGGTCTTAGTGGGGGTGGTAGGTTGGCTCTTCCTTCAAAGAGAAGAGCCTCTCTAAAGGGGCTGAAGGGCTGGCTTCCTTCTGGCATCAAGAGAGGTTCTTTCCTTATCTAGGCTGCCCTATTTTTCTTTAATGTTATTCAAAATAAAAACTCATTTAAAAGAGAAAGTGCCGATGTTGGAACAGTTTATTTACCTAGCCGGGGGAATGAAGAGCCTGTAATACGTAGTTCAATGTATGCTAGGGTCTCTTTTACTGATAGAAAAAGTAAGATGCTTATAATAATGGTTGCTTTTTCCCTATAGGTATGAGTGAATGAAATGAGAAGTTTAATGATATAATCTTGTTACTCTGTTGCCTATAGACTGTGAGCCTTGGATTCATAATTGCATTAAGAACCATAGCTTATGCTGATCATTAACAAGGAAAATTTCACACCAGAGATTCATTGTACTAAAGACCAGCTAAATTACAGTATGCATATGCACATTACAGATATAATGATTCATTTCTGGAAGGCTTTAAAATACTACAGTTAGAAGAAATTATCTTGCATATTTCTCTCAGTGTAAAACTAAAGCCTGGAAAAAGATTACTTAGTGTTTTTAGTATTTGACTTCTTTCACTGTAAAAATCTATCTTTTTTCCTGTCACTCTCAGCTCCAATTGCTCTGCCAGTTTTCCAGTGACCGACAGTAAAAATGTTATGGAGCTAGACTTATTAATACTTTTTTTGCTCAGTGGAAGAATATCCCTCCTTGGCTATTTGAGAAAAATAACAAGAACCAATGTCAAAAGTGGATACAGTGTCACTGAAGGTGCCTGGAAAGAACGAAATATTTAAAACAATAAAGCACAATATTCCGCTCTGGCCTGCTATGCTGAATCGTTTTAGTTAGCATTTTTACCCTAGAAATATTACAGAAGAAATACAAAGAAGAATACAGGATAACAGTATTGAAGGAACTACATAAACACCCCTCTCTTTTGAACATGAAATAGATTGAACAGTTGATAAGACATAATTAGGAACCCATCTTGCAGTTATGCGTTCATATGAGAGAGGACTGCAGATCAAGGGTCTACCAAATAATTAGGTTTTTTTAAACACACACCTAATTAAATTGCAAGATACCGCAACTCTGATTCTCTCCCTAATGTGCTACTTAAAGGGTCAAGGAATAGGGCTTCAGATAGATGCTCCTTCTTGGAAATAAATGCATTCCTCTTTTCCTGAGCGTTAAACAACAAATTTACTAATTAGTCAGGACAGATAATTCTCTTGTTCATTTTGAGAGAGCCTGTTATTGCCTGTGTTTTGTGTGTGGGTGTGGTGGTGGTGTTTTTCTTTTGTTTTGATTTTTAACACCTTATTAACCCCAGTGGTTGCCCCTTACCAGTTTTTGCCTGAGCAATTGTTACTCTGGCATAAGCACTGCAGCAAAGGAATTGAAAACATAATCCATGGGGAATAAAGATGGTGTGGGATCCTAGCTTTCTGGTAAATAACTCTAAATAACTGTTTTGGTTTGGCCTGGATAAATGCCAAGTGCCCACCAAAACTGCTCTATCAATCCCACTCCTCAGCTGGACAGGGGAGAGGGAATATGATGAAAGGCTCCAGGGTTGAGACAAGGACAGGGAGAGATCACTCACCAGTTACTGTCATGGGCAAAACAGACCGAACTTGGGGAGAAAAGGGAGTTAAATTCATCACCAATCAAATCAGAGTGGTATAGTGAGAAATAAATCCAGATCTTGAAACACCTTCCCCCCACCCCTCCCTTCTTCCCGGGCTCAGCTTCACTCCCATTTCTCTCCCTCCTCCCCCCGAGCGGCGCAGGGGGACGGGGAATGGGGGTTGTGGTCAGTTCATCACACGCTGGCTCTGCCGTTCCTTCCTCCTCAGGGGGAGGACTCCTCACACTCTGCCCCTACTCCAGCGTGAGGTCCCTCTCACGGGAGACAGTTCTCCACAAACTTCTCCAACGTGAATCCTTCCCACAGGCTGCAGCTCTTCACAAACTGCCCCAGCGTGGCTACTTCCCACGGGGTGCAGTCCTTCAGGAACAGGCTGCTCCAGCATGGGTCCCCACAGGGTCACAAGCTCTGCCAGCAAACCTACTCCAGCGTGGGCTCCTCTCTCCACGAGTCCGCAGGTCCTGGCAGGAGCCTGCTCCAGTGCAGGCTCCCCGCAGGGTCACAGCTTCCTTCAGGCATCCGCCTGCTCCGGCATGGGGTCCCTTCCACGGGGTGCAGGTGGATATCTGCTCCACCATGGACCTCCATGGACTGCAGGGGAACAACCTGCCTCACCATGGTCTTCATTATGTGCTGCCTGGGAAAAATCTCTGCTCTGGCGCCTGGAGAACCTCCTCCCCCTCCTTCTTCACTGTCCTTGGTGAAACTGCAGAGTTATATCTCGCACATCATCTCACTGCTCTCACTCGACTGGTGTTTTATCACAGGTTTTTCCCCTTCTTAAATATGTTATCACAGAGGCACTACCACCATCGCTGATTGGCTTGGCCTT
>Ga0065711_1031448_pt1 | contig 29628 bp, 18 predicted proteins | sample Hoacrofraction12_FD_59098 | JGI IMG/M metagenome (GOLD analysis project Ga0065711, IMG submission 59098) | Hoatzin crop microbial communities from Cojedes, Venezuela - Epithelial fraction 12 v2 (version 2) | ecosystem: Host-associated > Birds > Digestive system > Esophagus > Crop | place... | reverse complement strand
CTGACTGCAGCCTTTCAGTACTTAAAGGGAGCCTATAGGAAAGATGGGGACAATCTTTTTAGTAGAGACAGCAGTGACAGGACGAGGGGTAATGGTTTTAAACTAAAACAGGGTAGGTTTAGGCTGGATAAAAGGAAGAAATTCTTTACAATCAGGGTGGTGAAACACTGGAACTGGTTGCCCAGAGAGGTAGTGGAGGCCCCATCCCTGGAAACATTCAAGACCAGGTTGGACAGGGCACTGAGCAACCTGATCTAGTTAGCGGTGTCCCTGCTCGCTGCGGGGGGGTTGGACTAGATGACCTTTAGGGGTCCCTTCCAACCCAAAACTTGCTGTGATTGTATGACTCTACGATTCCATATCCAAACAGCTGTTAGAAGACAGTGTCTGTGTTTCACTAATTTACTGACCTGTAAGAATCCCACTTCTCACAAACTCACGATGAAAGTCTGCTGTCTTCTAAACCATTTCAAGAGATTGACTGGAATTAACAAACAACAGTGCTTTCTTCATGTGCTATAACCCTTCAGTGTAAAATTGTGTAAAATTATCCATGGGCTGTAATTTATGTGGCCTCAGGTGTGATGATTCTTTCTGTGGAACAGCTGTATAAAGGGACAAGTTCCGAATATTTTTCAGGAGATATTTAAATAATAGAAAGCAGAAACAGACACTGAAGAGTGATCATTTTGCAAAATCATTTCTGTATGTAGAAAAAGACTTGAAAATTAGACTTTTGCTGCCTCCATTTCTGCTGTTTATAGAAATGAACAGCCTGCACTTGTACTGCATGCAGAAATAATGTCAGTGTTATTTTTAATAAGGTGGCTAACCAGAATGTCAATATTCAGCTTAATTAATGTCAGTTAATTAGAGTTACATGGTTCTTCATTCAGTAGTATCTGAGCACTCCAGTGACCCCATCAAAACCCAGCTCATTCAGTGGCAGCTTAATATTTCCTTCAATTCAGAGCCTGAGTAGAGGTTCTGAGAAGAAGTAGGGAAAGGGAAAATAATTATAGTTATAACACAAGGGTGTGATATTCAACTTCTACTGAACACGATGGCTCTATTTGGTCTCCTGAATGTAGGCTACTGCTTTGTACTTTGAGACATGCCAGGGAATCTGAGACATGAGCACAGGGCAGGTGGATATGACAGAGGACTCACAGGATGCCTTTGGGGGCAGTAGCTGATAGTCAGGTGGGAGCATTTCAAACACATCTAGACCACTCCCTTTATATAAACTAGTGATTCCTATCCTCTCTCTCTCCTTTCCGTTATCTCAAATTCCGCTTGCTGATGGCCAAGGAACATGCAAGACCATGCTTGAGCCTGGAACTGAACTAAACCCAGAACTGCCTCTCTGTGAGCTCTTTGGCATTTGGAAAAAATAATAAAAAAAAAAATTTGATGAGAATAAAATTTGCAAAAGATCAATTTGAAAGGTATAAAACCTCAAGATTTCTTTTCAAAATTGTTCTTGTGTTTAGTCTGCTTTCTTAACTTTTCTTCTGATTTTTGGTTTATTCTTTTTAATTTAGTTTCCTGAGGAAATGAGTCTTGTACAGTCACATGGACTTCCCATCCATCCGACTCCCCAGTTGTCAAGTAAGTAAAATATCCATGACTTCTGAAATGTTTCACTGGAATCAGTGGCTATGTAAAGACGAATTAATTGGGGCCCTCTCTGAGAGACCACAAAGAAGAATGCACTGGTGCCATTCTGCTGGGCACTGAACTAAACTAATTCAAGTTACTACATACAAACGGTACAAAGGTACTTGCAGACTCTTTGCAGACTGCACTGGCTCTTGGCCAGCCAGCTGGCTAGAGAAGGCAACTGGAGAACACGGAGCCAGAGCATCCGAGGGTTTCAGCAGTAACAGTACAACCTAACATGAAATCTCTATGCTATTCTGTTCTAGCTATGCCGTGCTATTATTCACAATCTAAAAGACTAAAATATTGTGAACCAATGTTATACAGATCAAGACAAATGACACTAACCACTAGGTACCCACTTGAGTAGATCAATGATAATTATGCATTTTGGCACAAATATACTTACAGACACTCAGCTCATGAATTACTGCTATAAGAGATCTGTCGATCTTCACACATGCGGAGGTATTCACAAGAAGAGCTCAGTGGGTTGACTCCACCTGATTAGGAAGAATATTTTTCTGAACTCAAGGCTGACACAACCGACCTAATGAGCTTTAAACTAGGACAAGAGGAATGTGAGAGATGGATGATTTCTGAGCCCATTTATACAATACATAAAAAAAAACTCCAGTGAAAGGACATAAAGAAAAAATAGGTAGAGGAACTCTACAAGATGAAAGGATGAGAAGAAAACTAATAGCAGAAGAAAATATCAGATAAACTATACTTACAGATATGGGACTGTACCACAATCTGGCCAGGAAGCTGAATGAGATCAAGTAAGAATCAGCTTAGAAATTATACATAAATTTGAAGAACACAGATAAGAGCTGGAGGATTAAAGCACATGAAAATGGATATTGTAAAGGATAAAAGAGACATGGAAGAGGAACAATAATGGAAGGAATAGTTACAGAGAGCAAACTTCAGAAAATAAAGGTAAAGGTGGATTAGCATTGTATATTACTCCTATGATAAACCATATTTAGAAAAAGGTATTACATAGATAAAACAATTTTTTGTGTCCAAAAATCAATTTAGGGAAAGATTATTAAGAAAGGATCTCCTGGGGACATATGAGGTGTCTGGTTCTGAATATAGATAGATCTAGCTATTATGCTAATAGAAAGACAATTGCCACTGCAAAGTATTTAACTATAGGAAGCTCTAAAGTTTGAGACACAAATTGAAGAAAAAAGTAGTACTAACAATGCTCAGTTCCAGATATTTCCTGAACATTATAGCCAACAGATTTAATTTTCAGTTATTGAGTCTATGTTCAGTGGTATTATTTTAAACTATGTTTTATTAAGTGAGGAAGGTAATAAACAGTCATAGAAGTATATGGATACATGGAAAGCTGCCAAACATCAAGATATATTAGATTTGTGAATGGAATTAGAACAAGTAGCAAGAGGTTCTTTAGTGATCATGACTAAAATGGAATAAAAAAAAAAGAGGAATTCTCTTCATGTTGGATGGTATAGGATAAACAGTAGTCTAAATATGAACCTAGAATAAGTGAATGCTCTGCCTCAGTTTCTGAGGCCAGAAAGGAAAGGATGGGATGCAGGCTAGGAGCAAAAAAGGGAATGAGCACTTACAGGTTGGAAGAACAACTTCTGGAGTTCACTGTGCCTATGCCAGCATGGCTGGATGAACTCCAGCCTAGAATTTGGAAGACTACAGTAAAAAAAATAGCTTTGACAGCAAAGATTTTAAAGAAACCACCACCGTTTTGTCTGTTTGTAGTAGGTAAGTTTGTGACTCATTACCAGAGCCACATGATTTTATTTTGTCTCAGGCTGAATAATTTTTCCTCCTCCCCAACCTCCCAAGAACTTTAAAGATCGAGGCATATACACACATGAATATTCATGACCCCTTTGGGAAACATTTATGCAAATAGATATCCACTTGTATGAATGGTTTTGAAAATGAGAACAAAGAGTTCTAAGTGCAAAAATGAATTTGCATTTTGGTTTCAATAAATAGGGGTGGATTTTTTTTCTGAGTATTCAATCGATTTGACAAATTGGGACTGAGCAGAGTCCTACTGCCTCAATACTGTGTAGGTAGAGATTTGCATATTCTGGTTCATGGTTTTCTGATAGACCATAGTGAAGGTAAATGGTGAATTGTGAAATTATCATTGCGTTGTAGTGACTTCAGCCAAAAGGACTGAAAAGGATTCATACAGGTTTGCAAGGAAATTTGGAGGGTTAACAGCCATCCACTGACACAAAATGGTTAGAATGCCCTGGCATGATATAAACTGGGAAAAGGGGAAACCTGAATTGTTTAAAAAGACAAAAACCTCTAGTGACTGCTTTGTGATTCCTGAGACCCAAAGAAACTAACTGAGGTTAGACAATGCAGATTTCCTACCTGCCCCTCACAGGTCAGCTCTGCTTTTTGTATAGCAGCCTTCATGAGAAGTCTTCAGACTTTCTCCTTTGAGACTCTTCATATTCAAGCTTCAGAGCAAGGCCCAGTCACAGTGACACATGTAACCCTTGTCATCCTGCTGGGCATTCGCCAGGGGATCCTGGCTTCAGCTTCTCTGTTATCTCCCAGTATAGATAGATGTTGTGGACTTCAGTAAGATCCTTTGCAATCTTCTTTTCAGGCTGAAGGAAACCAGTTCTCTCAGCCTTGTCTCATATGTCATATGCTCCAGCTAATAATCTTGGTGGCCCTCCCTTGGACTTGCTAAAATATATCCATGTCTCTCTTGCATTGGAGACCCCAAAACTCAACACAGCACTCCAGATGTGATCTCATCTGTGCTGAAGAGATCGAAAAATCAACTCCTTTGACCTGCTTGTTACAGCCTTGCTTACGCAGTGCATGTAGTATGCAGGTAATCTTCAATTACTCCTCCAGTCTACACTTTAAATTATCATTGGGTATAGAAGACAAACTTTCAAACTTACCAGGTATCCCAAAAAGCAGAGATATGCCTGCTAAACATCTCTGAGGTAGCTCACTAACACAAAACCCGTGATGTATTTCACAGCAACGGACCTATACTGTCTTTTATTTACAGAGAAAAATCCACAGAATTGAAAGAAACATTACTTCATCTAATCAAATCTTTTCACAATTGTTTCCTAACTGAAACTATTCCCCTCTCCCAAGAAAAAAAAACCAAAACCAAACAAATCCCCAAACCAAAACTTTTTATTGACTTGCATTTCCATGAAAAAAAAAACATTTCTAGGTAAAAAATCTTTTTATCTATCTACTTCATGATTTTTTTTCACTTTCTGCTTTTTCACACTTTGGACCACTGAAAAAAGAAGAATATTTAGAAACTCCAAACAGACCAGAATTCGGAAAGCATTTTAGGTATTAAGAAATTCTTAACAATTGCTTTACAATTCACATAATCACTTTTGGTATCTACCGTGCCATGAGAACATGGATTAAAATTTTACTTTTCCTTTTTATTCCATTTTAATTAAAGCTTATCCACTATTTGCATACTTCATTATTTCTTCCAGCATAAGCCTATTCAGGGATAGTCAGTCTTCAGAAGCACAACCTCAAAGGTACCTCTGGAAGCAGCCTTGCTAACTAGCTGGTGGTTTTGCTTTACAGTGATTAAAAAAAACACATCAAAATTTTGGTAAGCAGCGGACACGTGCTGTTCTGAGTTTTCTTCTCTGACCCTAGGCAGCTGTAGAATACAGGAAAGATTTATGACAATTGACTATGTTGTCATTATCTGGGAAAAAAAAGGCAATAGCTAAATTGCAGCCTTCAATCGGTAAAATGTCTTCCATTCACATGCTTTAATGTATTCAGTTATTAAAAACGATTTAACAGTCACTTACATTAAATATTCATGGCTAGTAGTTAATATTTAAATTTGACTCTTCTGCTGTAAATACCAGTCTAAAGTCTAGTTTCTCCTGGAAATTGCATTGACTTTACAGAAGGGGGATAAAATTATCATGAAGATATCAGATATTCTAAAATGTAACAGAACTTCAACAACACTTGGCACTTTATACTTAATAAAAGTCAGCAGAAATACAAGCTATTGTGGGAGGGGATTAACACTATACTAGTGTGAGAATTACCTCTTTACAGTGATGAAGGGGACCATATTACTTTCCTCTGATTCACTCACATGAAAATGTTTGCTTCAGTCTTAGAGAATTTATTTCATATGCTTTGTGGAGCCTACACTTCTCTTTACATTATACCTGGGAGGTGTTTGATGTCATGGCTGTGCTATCCTTCATTTTACTTCTTTGCATTTTAGCAATTTAATCTATTTTGTTGGAAAACAAGGATAATAACTATGCATCTCTGCACTGGATATAAATGAAAGGAAACCTCCATGATTTATTCAGGGCTTTTGTTTTTTGGAGTACACAAACATGAATTTGCTGAGGTTAGGGAGGCCTCAATTTCCTATCAGCATCACTTCATACAGCAAAGTAAGATTCAGTCATTCAGTCAGTATACTGTGACTTCACACCTTCCTTTTAAATTGACATTCAATCAAACCTTTGTTCTAAATAGAGACTAAGCCTCACGTGGCAGCAGGAATATTAACCTGTTCTATTTTGGAAGAAAAATATCTTTGTGTGTGAATTTTCAAACAAGTGGATGAGGCAAGAGCTCTTGTCTTGACACAAGGATGTGAAGACATATGTCTATGCTGCAGAACAGGCCACAAGTACCTGATCTAATGTTGAATGTGTCCATGGTAGAACAATAAAGGTCTTTCAGGAAAGAAAATCTCAGGTACGATGCCATAAAAACAAGGTTAAACTGCTTTTAATACTGAAGCCAATATGTACAGCATCACTAAGCCGTAAGATTATGACAGACTGGATAGCACTAATTCAGGAAATGCTGGTGGTCTCCATCACAGACCTCAAAAATTTGTCCAGAAGAGGTTCTAGCTTAGGATATGTGATATTCAAAAATCAATACTATTAGATATACTCTGAATAATTCCACATTTAATTATGCTGATTTTATAATGTGGTTAATCTTGATCAACATCAGTGAAAGACAAGAAGATAATTAATGATGGCACATTATAAATCAAAACACTATATTAATGTCTTTTACATTGGAACAGGAACAGGTTTGGTTCTTCAGTGAGAGCTGTGCATGTGTTTGAGGCATTTGACCAAATGGACAAATCCATTCCTATCCAGTTCATGCCTGTTGTGTCCTGCAGAAGTTTAGCTGATCTGATCTTTGCCATGATGATATTTTCTGCTAGGTTACTGTAAAAAAAAATAAGGGGACAGAATAAAGCTTCTTATTAGAAATAAGTACAGAAAGGCAGTATTGGGGATATTTTTATAGCTTCATTTTTCCTGTGACAATGAATACTCTGCAAGGTAAGAAGCATTAAGCTGCTGTAGGAAACTGTAAAAGAAGCTTTAAAGAGTTACAGGGATATTAAAGTGTTATTTTATATTAAGAATTTGATCCCATTGGCATTATAAATGTAACATCTGTGAAGTAATTAAATTTATTCATGTGAATAATACTTATTTAAAGATACCAGGATTTTGTTCTAGGTGATTTAAAGCATAGACAAGTAATAAAAAATGCAGCAATAGGCATTTATGGTCAGAAAGATACTATACATTTAAACAAAACCTACTGACAGCTCAGAAGTTAACCATAAGGTTGTTCAGGAAGAACGGGAATTTTGGCAGAAGGCCTTCTTGGTGAAGTATGGAGGTTGATATGAACTAAAATGCCAAAAGAGAGTATGCAAGAAATACAAACAAGGACAGGCAAGAAAGAAGAAAAATAAAACCACTCCTTTATGCACTTAAGGATGAAATCAGGAAAGCCAAAGCCCACTGGAGCTAATACTAAGTAGGGACATACAGAATAACAAGAAAGGATTCTACAAATTTTAAAAACATGTCAGCAGCCAACAGAATTTCAGAGAAAATGTGTATTTGTGGGTGAATGGTGGAGGTGACATACTGATGGACAACACAGAAAAGGCTGAAGTACTCAATGCCTTTTTCACCTCAGTTTTCCCAAGGAAAGTCTACTTCCAGGCCTCTCTATGTAGCATCACGGAATGAAAAGAAAATCCTACAACCTTCAGTAGGGTGCAGAAGGTTTGGGGCTACTTACAAATGTTAGATATGTTCAGAACCATGGGATTAGGTGGAACATACGTAATACCATGGATGAAAGGAACTGGCTGATGTGACTCTGAGGGAGGTATCGTCCATGAAAAGTCATGGTGACTGGAGAAGTCATAATCATACATGTGCTAAAGCAGTGTATTCAAACACAGTTGTTGATACACATAGGTAAAGAAACAGAATTATTTCCTGATGGTATTATTGATCTACTCATTTTTTTTCAGCATTCCTCAAAACTAGAGTGGTGTGGTGATCACTTGTGCTTTCAACAAAACCCCTGTTATTTTGTACACAACCTGTCACATTGCCAGTAAGTTCAGAGGGACAATACTGCTTTCTGTGGTTACACACTCAACAGTGGCCGTTTACTTCTCACTAATATGGCTCCTGAGCTTTCTCTTATTTACAGTACTGCCATGGTAGCTGACAATTTCTTCAGCTTCTTTATGTGAAAAGCTGCTGTAATGAATGTGCATGATACCTGAAAGTAAAAGTTGCCTAGGTTTTAAATAAACCTGCCTAGGGATCAGTTGCCTTGCCTCACAGAGGACTTCTGCAAATATTTCCTTTGGATTTATTTTAGAAGTGTTAGGTGCTTCCCCTGACTCCGGTCATCAGCAGTGTTGGAAAGTCCATAAGCTCCAAATCAAAATGCTGTCTGAGTGGAACTTCAAAACACATCACTCTGAGGCACCATTATCTTCTGCAACTACAGGAAACTGCTTGTACACCGTTTGTGGAAACTGTCCTCAGCTTAGCTCCAGGGTTTATGTAAACTTCAGCAGCTGCAAACTTTTTCTGCTGTACTTGGTCCTTGCTTGGAAACCACTGCTGCTTTTACAGAGATAATAGATAGAGATAACAAAGACTTATCTGAATAAAAGATTATAATTAAGACCTGTCAGGTTGTCTAGTACCTGTCTAGCTGTCTATCTGTGTGGAAAGCTTCTTACAGACCATTTCTGGTTTCTTCTTCTATGTAAAAAACATTTAGAGATCTTTCAGAACTGTAGTCCTATCCAAAAGATCTTTTTCCCTATTCAAAATATAAGGCCAGTACTTCTTTTTTGCCCAGACAACAATATCTTGAATTTTCCAGTCCCACAGTCTTATTTTTGGCTTTGCAATAAAACAACCCTTTCTCATGTGAAAACTTTCAAACTGTTGCTGCAAAAATCAAACTAATTGCTTGAATTACATTGCTATCTCTTTGGCTTCTTGTAGTGGTCTCCCATTTTCCATTCCTCTCTTGGAGACTTAGTTCCATCTGGCCAGTCATCTCTTAGAAATTGAGTAAATAATCTCCTCTCCAAACCACTTCCACCTTCATTTTGCCAAAGGTTCTGAATTTAATTGTCTTGTATTCAAATTTTACCACAAAAAAAACTTTGAGTTTTTTTCTGTGTTGTCTTTTATGTACAGGAGGGCTCTTCAACAAAGTTTTGTGAGCACTCTTCTTTTTTTACCTTTAAATCTCCCTTTAACTTCTGAAAAAGTGACTAGGGAAAAAAAAAAGAGATTTTGGCCCCAATTCATCCTGCCTACCTTTGGATAATTATTATTTATATTAGAAGACTAGTTACACTGGCTTGTCTTTATCCATCAGCAAAGAGAAACAGTCATCACGATAAAAGAGCATTTGCTTTTATATTGCTATAGGCAATAATACATGAGCCTAGGGCAATAAAAGTGGGTATCTCACTTCTGTTCCTTGATAATTCCAGACTTTGGTAGGCAGCTGGCATATGGTGGCTACTCCTTGTTTGTCACCATGACCGTTCCACTCCAGCTTGTCCTGATTACATCTGTCTGAATCACATTTGGTGATTGTTCTTCTTAAAACTGGGTCTTGTTTGGGCTTGTCTTTGGGAGTCTTCTCCAGACGGGGCTGGGAGCTGCTCTTGAAATAGTCTGAGTGCCAGAGACCTTCAGCAGAGTTGTAGCTCAGAAGGTAGATCTTAAATGGCTTTTATTTTCTTGTTTCCAAATGTAATGTCTTAAACATATTGAAAGCCCCATGAAGTTTAAGTCCTCCTGATGTTATATGAAAACGTTGCAAAAAGCTAATAAATGCACATTTTGTATTCTTGCATAATTCAGAGATGACTGACCCTATGAAAGACAGTATGTGATGCTGAAGGAATTATTTTTCATCTCATGTGGAAATATAAAATTTTTGTTTGATTGTGGAAAGAAAAAGGATATGAAGATGGATCCAAGTCTCCACTATGCTTTCAAGTTTCTATTAGTTCCAGATCTTTTATGCCCTGGATATTTATATGAGATCTTTGCCTGGAATTTATACTGACTAGACAGAAGAATCAGACTAAATTATTATTCCTTTTTGTTGGATGCATTATACAGAAATGTAGCTAAATCTTTCTTATTCTTCCACTGAGATAAAAAAGAAAAGAATGTGGGTGGTGCTTCAGACAGAGACATTAAATATGTGGTTCTGTGAGAATTTTATCATGCCTGGAATTTGGTAAGGAGCAGACAGGAATGGGAGAAATGCCATGGAAACTCTTGGGTTTACAGCTACGTAAACGTGTAACTACATCATCACTCTAATTGAAAAAGCCTTTCTGCTCCATTCATTAAATCCTCATACTCTACATTTATCCACTGTCCTTATTTTTCGTTTTGTTACTAACAGATTAATTCAAGGCACAATTATAGTAAATAGAAAAGTTAGGGCTGGGTTTTGGCTGTAGACCTCACTAGTTAGGTTTCTTATTATTACTCTTCTGTGTTAATTTTTCTCCCGTTTTCAGTCTTTTTGAATGGAATTTGCTTGATGACTAAACATCACAGTAACTTGAAGATCAAACCTCAAAATCTAGAAAGCGTTGCACACTGGGAGGTTTAACACAGCTAGATGTTATTCTGGAGAAGCCCAGACTTGAATTTTCCACTAAGTTAAGGATTCTTTTTTTTTCTGTTATGGCCATGTGAATCAGGATTTCTCATCAAGCTCATAGTAAAATATCACAGCAGATATGGGTTTCCCCTGTTAGACAGATGTTAAAGTATTTAGCCAGACTCTGAAGCTGCAGGGGCATAAGAATAATACCTGCTGTCAGCAAGTTTTTGAGATGTGCTGCACACACGGCATTGGAAATGCCTATGATGTGCTTACTTTCATGTTCCTGAGGATGCACTTGGCAACCCAACAAATAGAAGGGCTGTGGTGTTGGTCAGTTCTTTCACTAAACAGCAATAAGCACCAGGAGCCTGTAGCCAGTATTTGTTATGCTTTCCACAGCACAGAAGTCACCTGATTTCTGACATAACCACTTGCTGCAGTTTTACAACCACTTGTGCTTTTTCGGGCATTAATCAGGTCTTCGGTCCAATGATTCCTCTCTCTCTAAAACTCTCTGAGCTCTGTCAGCCAAAAGAAAAGTCCTAAACTGGGAAAAAAATCTATTTTAAATTTACTTGTTTTTTTTTAGACAGCCAACAAGTTATATGCAGACAGGGATAATGCAGACATCAACTGCTCTTATACCTCAGACTGGCAGTTTTTTAATTTTTGGCAATATGTTTTAAAGCTAGGCAAGTTACATGAAGAGCTTCAAATTCTACCATTGTCTTTTTCCTATTGTTTTTGTTTTGTGATCTGGTGTCCGAGTGAGGTCTCTTTCAATGACGCTTTTGCCTGTATCTTCTGTGTTGTTTATGAGGTTGTTGCTGGAGAGATAGATTACTCCAGGGGTTTGCTCTGTTTTGATGACAACAGTCTCCTGTTCTGAGGGTGAGATCAAGACAAACAGTGTCTGAACATGCAGAAGAACCATGACATCCCTGTAAGCACAGCAGCCACTATACATCACAAAATGTGTGCCAACTTTTCCTGGCCAGTGATAGGAAAGCTAGGAAACTGGCTTATCTGTTGTAACTCAAACTATATAATGCATTTGGCTTTCATGACAGAGCTAAAGTTCTGCAAGGACAGCCATGACCATGTGTTTCTGTGGTGAGGTACCATTTTATGTGTGCGTACTCTAAGCACATGACTATATGGAGAATAAACTTTAAACATGCAAATCAACAACCTGTTCACCAATCTGAAATTAGAAAGGAAGTAAGGTATGAAAGGGACTTACGAAGTTAGACTAAAAAGGCCTGACAACTCACAGTCCAAAAATAATGAATTTAACATTCTTTTCTCTATGCTGAGGGAAAATCACCAGGAAACATACTTCTTGAGACATCTTCCCTATTTCTGTGTCAGAAAAGCAACAGCACCTTTCTAGTGGCTTCCTCCCAGTCGCAAACTGTACAGAGAAGATTCTTTAATGTTGTCTACACTCCTCGTCCCTTTTGTAGTTAGAGAAATTCTACTGTTGTTTTTTCAATTTTTTTAACTTTGCAAAGAATGCAGTGTCCAGAACCATTTACTATATGTGAAGGTGTGCACAAAGTTTTTTCAGCTAATCCATTTCCTATATTTCTGAACACACAATGAACTTTTTATACCTTCTAGGAGAAGACAAAAATATTGCAGAAACATTTGAGCCTTGATATTGCGTCCTGTCTTTACCCAAAGGAAACATAAATGGTAGGACTCCAAGACAGATAATATGATTATTTTTGCTTCCTGGAGTCTGATTCCTAAGTATGTGACACTGATGATCTTATTGCTATTACTTTAGACCTCTTGCTTTCCCATTAAAAATGTCTCTTTGCAATTTGTTTCAGTACATTTATTTCATAATGCTGGTAATGATGTTGATCAGACCCCAGAAGCGAGTGGGAGAATAGCTGTTTCTACATCAAATGGTTACAGGCAAGAATACAGCTTCCATCTACTGAGAAATCAGTCCCATTTCCAGGACAAAGGTAAAATCGTCTTATCCTTCTATTCTCTTTTGAGCCCACTGTAATTACGGTGAACATTTCCATAGCTTCCAGAACATAGCAAAGGCAACTACAAATAACTAAAGTCTGAGCTCAATGAGCTTTGAACAACCAAAGTTCAAGAAGTAAACTGGCATACATCTCAAAGGACTCAGCACTTACTTTGAATGTTTCCAAAATTAATTCCATTAATTAAAGTAATTTAACTTGAATTAGGAAGCTGTGCTGCTGCAATACAATTTCCAAAATGAACACAATTTAGTGGGATTACTTGGTTTAATTAGATGCCACTCTATGGCATTGTATTTATAGTAATGATGTTGGATGGCTTGGTTGAAACAACAGTTTGTTTATATGAAGGACAAGACTTTTATTCCCTTCAGAATGATCTTTTTCTAGAAAAGTTCCTAAAAGAAAGTGCCCTTTCCCCTTTTAATGTACGATATGACACAGCCACACTAGACTTCTGTCTCCTTGAGTTTAGCTACTCTTATGCACAGAAAAGGTTGTAACAACGTTTTATTCAGTCTTATTGATATAGCATCTAATTTTTCAAATGGTAATTACAGATGAATGAAAACGCATGAACAATTTTAAACAGTGATTAGCAACATTTATATGCCAGTGAAAAAACACAGTATGTCAAAGAAAATGAAGCTTATCTAGCCTTTCCACTTGTCTTACAAGTCATCTACAAATTAATAACCACCGACATTTTTATGAAATAGTGTCAGTCTTCCTGATGACTGGCTGCTGTTCAAAGAAAAATGAGGAATGAGGTGATAAAAAGATTTTACAGGAATTATCTTTTCAAAACCAAGCACAGAAGGAGGGAAAGGTGAGACGAAACAATGGAAAATACTTACACCAGCTTTTAGCTAATCAACAAAACTATTATTTAGCTTATAGCACCAAAGGAATTTAGCTACATCAAAATGAAAATCAACATAATAGGTAGCAATTTATCATACAAAATGGGAACTGGTTCATGTAAAATGCAGTGTGTTTCCTTAACACAATCACTGAATCCCAGAGGTCATTAAAAAATACTGTGGTTTAAAAGTTTCTGTGAAATCAAGTGTATCCTTCCCATCACTTTCTGTTCAGTCAACATTGAAGCTTTGGGAGCTATCATATTCTCTAAGTCTTAAAGGTTCACTAAAACTAAGGGCTTTTTAAAGTTTCAGTGTTTATAAGTCAGGGTGATGACTGACGATATTTTGGCTAGAATAAACATTAGAAAGACTTCAGTTTTCATCAGTGCATTAACAGGTCATCAATTACAATGGGGAGGCAACTTCTGGCATTCGATACAGATTTTAGGAGAGGATTATTTGTATGTACAACACACTAATTACCTGTGTGAAGAAACATTGTCCCTTCCACCATGTTGACTTCTACATCTGTATTTTTCTATTCCCAGCTACTTCATCCTTTCATTCAGTTTCATTCCCTGGTCATCAGTACATTTAACCGGATGTCTGAGACTATCTGGAACCATTTCCTGTACAGTCATCATTATCTTTATGGAGACATAGAAAAGAGCACTCACTGCTGAAAAGAGAATGCTTGACAATGAACAGATCTTCCACGTATAATGATTTGTTATGCAAAACTTAATCACTCAGAGTGTTACTATTCAAATTGCCCTGTGACAGAACTGTAGCAAGTGTTAAAAATTTGAAATTGCGCTATAGGTATATGTTGAATGTCACTGCAGTAAAGACTAGAGCTTCCTAGCAATTCTAGTCTGCATAGGCACAGCATGTATAAAAATGTCGATTTAGAGATCACCTACCAAAATAATGCAATGCCCTTCTTGATAGTGTCTTCATAGTGATGTGGTTGTGTTGGCTTGTAAGTTTATGTGTAGGAGCCATATTTAATGATTCTAAATAATTTTTGTTAAAAACTTGCTCCATTTGTAGCTAAATATTCTACTGGTTAATCCTGAAAATTTCTGACTCTTTCACAAAAAACCCAGGTCTGCCTGGGTAGGATTCATATCCACCTAGCCTCAAGTATCTACATCTGAACTAGCCACCTTGGAATCCCTTTAACGCCAGCACAGAACAAACTGGTCTCATCGGAGTCAAGTGTCCAGTGCTCCTCATGCTAGAGTGCATACCCAAATTAGATCAGATGAATCCATTCCTCATCTCTTTTCTAGTTCAGCCAGAAGCACCAACATGGTTAGCCCCTAAAAAAGGTGAAATTAATTCAGGCTATGAAACCTTCGATTCTACTTATATATGGTTGAGCCTGTGTAATACTAGTGCTCCCAGTAGGTACTGTGCCTATGGAAATGCTTGGCACTTGGGAAACCCTTCTGTTGATAGATAATAAGTAACAAGTTCTGCTCATTCACCATCATAAGAAGCGACTAAGAAGGAAGTAACTTTGAACTTACTAATGAACAAATCTGTCGAGTAACAAATTTCAGCATTTACATAATCACTTTTCATGAGACCTTCAACTGAAGGAACAGCAACAACAGCAACAAAAAACACTGTAAAAAGGATAGTGAATAACTTATTTAAATTCTTTTTCTTCTTTCTTTTTTTCTTTCCAGTAGCTGTCAGGCTGATAAAGTGAATAAGAATGGCCATTCCAACAACTATAGCAAAAAGAAACTAGCACCACATGAGATGTTTGACTTAGATTCTGACACAGATTTTGTCAAAACTGAACTAATAAATAATGGAAGGATGTCTAAACACAGGCTATGACTTCCTTCTTCACAGAGAACAAGCATTTTCTTGTCACTTCCTTCATCTGGAGGTATACCAAATGCTGCACACACATGTATGTCCAATAATTCAAGCATCAGCCTCTTTTAACACTGGCCAGCACTTAGGTAGTCTGTGTAGCCAGCTGAGCAGGCTACTTGAGCATAAATTTCCTGATGTCAGAGGACCTGCATAAATCCATGCATCTGGTTCTAACATTTGCTGATTTTTCATCAGCATTTTGTTTCTTAGTGCAGTATTTTACATATATCTTCACTGAATTTCATCTAGCTGCTTTTGACCCACATCTCATCATGTGAATTTTGAGCCTATTCATGCCCTGCTCAGGGCTTAGTGCCAGCTAAAATCTATGTAAATCATACTCTGCATTCTGTTATACAAGTTGCTGATGAAAATATTAACCACTAGTGACTCCAGTTTGGACTTTTGTGGAGCCTCACACGAGACAGTCTTCCAATTTGACATTAAATTCATCTACAAACCATTCTCTGTGGAACCATTTTATAACTGTTCAATTCAGACCCCTTTACTGCATTGCCAACACCTCTTTTTACGTCCAAATGTATGTCTGTTACTGCCACCTTTCCTGCTGAGCTATTACCTTGTAAAAAAAGAAACTGGTTTGACAGTGTTTGGTTTTGACAAACACATTAAAGCTCTTGATTTACCACCTTATTGTTCTCTAAGTGCTCATAACTTGATTGTTTAACAATTCCATTTAATCAGATGACTAGCTGGTAGAGAATATTTTGCTCTCAAAGGTTTTCAAGGTGGCATCTAATTACACCAGCAGAATGCTATCCTAAGTACATCACTGTCTGCATGGGCTGAAACACATGGGTCCCCCAGGTCATGCTGGAACTGAACCAACTACTACTGAATAAGCTGCTCTGGAAGTGGCCCCAGTACAGCGCCACACAATAACACAGCGACCTCAGGGCAGCTGCTGATGGCTCTGATAGATGCCCTGCTGCATCATGCAGACGCATCTGTTTTCTGGAAGCTAGGTCAGGGATCTCCAACATGGTTGTCGCGTATCGGAGAATCTGCCCCCCGAGTCCAGCAAGAGCACAAGTCCACAGCCCTGACCAGGCAAGAGGGCCACATCAAGAAGCACACACAAATCAGAAAACGAAAAATACAATAGAAAGTGTAGTGACAGGAGCTGGCCGATGCAAGAGCAGTCACAGCAGCGGCTCCTTAGACACGGTCTTTGTGAGGAGAAACGGTTTAAAACAGCTGAACGCCACAGAAAACTTGAATCCACTCCTAGACCTTTTTCTAAAGGATGCACTCACTGTCCAGTACAGACTACAGCACACCATATGCTACGCAGGAAGACCAGTTTGACGACAAAAATATTCTCTTGTAGCCAAGAAATCTATAGAACCCAGAGAAAGTCAGACAAATAATCGTATTAACTCAGAAATATTTTCAAGTCATTCCGTATCGTTAGGTGATGGTACTGATAGCTGATGGTGTACCACAACAAACACAAACATTTGAAAATTACCCTGGTTATCTGCTATGGCACCTTGACATATTTCCCAGCAAGGTTAACAAAGGAAATGCCCAGGACAGACTGATTTTTAATGGAGAGCATCTGTCTCTGAATACAGATATTTTTTGCATCCCAGAGAAAGGTTACAAAATATCTGTTTTTTCCCCCTGCAGAAAGAGTATTCTTACTAGTATTTTATTACAAGCCTCTCTTTCCATATGCTAAAATATGGTCTATGTCTTAAAAAGGATTTTCCGTTTTCCTTGCTGCCAAAGAACTCACACAGCTTTGCAAGTACGCAACAAGAAGGTAAAGTACTAACACCTTGTTCAGCATGCAAATAGTAGATACCTAAGGTTTCTTTTTGCAAATATGTTTTATTTGTATTTCTGAATGCTGTTTGAATAAAAAGGTCACGGATTCATACATTTTAGAGAAAAAACACATTTTAAAGGTATTTGTAGAATCCATAATGTATTGATCGTTTTGTATTGCAGACCTGCATGCTACTATGATAGTCTTGAGACCAGACCTTATGTGAACCTCTCTGCGTCATTAGGTGGCACTGTAGAGCAATTCTGACAGTGTGGGACTTCTACAGCTCAAAAGGGACCTTTTATATTGTCTAATCTGACTTCCTACATACTGTAGGCTATAGAAATCCAAGAAGGAGTTCATGCCTTACTCCAAAACTGTGCTTCAACAAAGGCACAATATCTGAATATTTTCAGATAGAGGTTTTGACCTCAAGGAAAATTAAAACAAACATGCAATGCTGCAAGTCCCTAATGTCCCTTTCTGACAAAATAAAACAGTTTGTGTCCCAGATCTTAATGTCTGTTAAATAGTTTGTACCATTTAAACATAACTAAGATAAAATAACTGTTTAAATTCACAGTAAGCAAAAGGATGCATGTTCATAGCACATCAGTAAAGCAGACCAGCACTGAATTCAGTGTGACAGTGAATTCTTATTAAGTGTCTCCTTATGGCAGCATCGAGTCTCAGAAAGAAGTATTTGCCTTTTATGAATGCTCATACTCTGATGCCCCTACACTTCACTTCCATTTAAACCACTTTTACTTTTGACTGACTTTATCATCTCCAGCCTGTTCTTTCTGCCTACAGCCTGTTTTCTACTGGCTGCATAGAGGGTTGTGGCATGTCAGTTTTTTAATTTAATTCCTCCAAGTGTGACTGTACACAATTTCCACTGTTCACAGTGGCATCAGGCAGATGAAACTGTGTATATTCTTCTATCAATCACTGTTTAGTAACAGGGCCTGGACTGCATTATAAGAGGGAAAGGTGTGTGCTAAACCCTCTTCAATTTTGTGATAAATTCAGACCTTTCTGTCTTTACCGCCACTCTCCAACAAACACTTCTTGTGGAACCAGATTATGAGTGCTTATGGATACAGTTATAGTAGGAGATCTGAAGAGTTGGTTCCTTGGGTAGCAGATGACAAGCCAGTGGGAGACAACAGACTCCCAAGCTCAGTAGCATCCAGAACTACCTCCCCAGCCCCAGCCTCAGGTGACTGCCTGAGCCAGTCTTGGTGTCCTGACCTCAGAAATGCTTCAGAAAATGGCTTTTGGGTGGAATGATGACCAAAAGGCTTTTGCTGGGGAGAGCAGAAAAGAGGACTACTTTATCAGTTCATCCTGCACACAAGAAAGAGATTTTGTATGTATCTATAGATAAACAAGATCAATCAGTGAAACATGACTACATCATAAATCATTTCTTCCTAAACTGAGATAAGCTGTAAAACTGGTCAAAAGGAGTAGTCAATATTTTACAATACATGTTTTTAAATATGTTTGAAAGTTTTTTAAAGTGGAAACATTAAGATATTCCATTCTGGAATGGTAAAACCCAGAACATTTCAAGGGTACTTTTTTGCTTTTTTCAACAACAAATTAATTTTATCAAAACTGACATATTTCAAAATATAATTATATTTTCCATTTTGAAGTGCTTTGCTAAGTTTCCCACCTAGTATTCTTTTTTTTCCTGAATATTTTAGAGCCTTCAGGCTGGGTTAATCAGCTTTTATGACCTTCTCACATACAAAGTGAAGAATTGTCTTTGATTCTCTATCCAGAAGACATGAGAGGGGTTCCTCCTCCTGGAGATTAGCAAGTGAAATCAAAACACCTTGAGTTAGACATTTCATTTCTTCCTGTGCCTTTTCCAGAACCACAGTCTATTTTTGTGGAAATCCCTGCGGGTAACTATGAGCTAAGCAAATACACATTCAGACCTTGCTTATCATCAGTAATGAAGCAAAGGTCAATCTTTATATAAAGCCAGTACTTGTGACTGTCAGAAAGAAAAAAGGCTTGTATCATTTAACATCAAAAGTAAGGCATGGCAAATAATCAAGTATGCTAGGAACAAACACACTTTCTTTCAGTTGATTTAAAAATGCAGAACTTGTGAGAGCCAAATCAGACTCTCTGTTTTGTCTCTGTGATACCTAGTTCCGGTAAAGCACCCTGACCAAGACTCTGGTACCTTCAGGCCAGTTCCACTCACACAGAAAAAAAAGTGCAGCTGGTGGACTGGAGGAAGTAGCTGTCACCATTTGGCTGAATTAAGGCAGGAGAAAAATCAAGACTGGCAAAAAAAGAGCTCATCTAGAGCATTCTTATGATACAGAATCCTATAGTGACACCGCACATTTACTATTTTCATTAATCAGCCTGGCTCCATTAGAAATGAGGGAATAAAATTGGCTGATGACACAAGGTGGAAGATACTGGGAACAGATGAATGTCAGAGTATCCCGCTGCAAAAACTAGTCTACCCAGAGGGCAAAAATAACAGAAATGAAATGAAATGTAACAAAGCTACATGCAATGCCATGAATTTAAGAATAAATATTTTTTCTGTAAGTGGGAGAAGCTCATTATAGGGAAACAGCAAACAGAAGAATATCAAGATACATGAGTTTATCACAAAAAAATCAACAGTCATAAATGTAATGTGGTATGAAGAAAGTAAACATGATATTACGACATGTCAAGAGAAGGCTTTCTAGTAGAGCCAGAGAAGTGACGGCACATACAATTTCAAAAGCAGAAGGCTGGATGGGAAAAAAGACAGTAAAAGTGAATATTGAAAATTACAACCTCACAACAAAGGTCTGCAAGGCATATAGAGTCAAAACCCACCAATGTAGTTGGGACTCATTCTATCGAACTCAGTGGAGGATGGGTGGATCTCCAGACTCACGAATGTGGTCTGGAAAGAAAAAAATTCCATATCATGTGTTTTAACCAACCACCTCTTTCTGTTATTTTAATCCAAAGGCCACTTGAGTCACAGTATTCTAACAGGACATATACGCTGTTTGCTTAGTCTTTCTATTAATCTGACTCAAAAAGTTTATGAAAATTATGTCCTGGAATGGACCACAATACTTATAATGACTCCTGTTCTTTGTTTTAGCACCTGTAATTCGTCACGCAATTGACAAGGGTAGAACAAAAGATCACTAATATATCCCCAGCATCTTGACTGACCTTTATGCCTACTTTTGCTCTTTATATTGGCAGTGAAGCATGCAGAACTAAAGTAGGCGGGAAAACGTCTGATTTTTAGGAAAATGCTTTTAAAAGTTGTGATTCTGTTGTGGTCACCTCTTACCTTAGTTCTTCAACTTAAAACTTACCTGGTAATTTTCCATTTGTAAGTTGTTTGTTTGTTGTGTGGGATTCTTTTGGCTACACATTGTTGTACTGGTCAGGTAAACAATTGCTAGGATGAAACAGAAAATCATTGCCAGTCTTACTTTCCTGGGCCAGAACAGAGAACAGTGCATACTTTTCAAGTGAAGAGTAATGGAGTAATCTATGAAAGTGTAAAGAAATACATAATCATTATTCCATTTTGCTATGCTCTACTTGGCCTTTACAAGGATATAAAGCAGAAACGAAAAAATCGGAAAAATCAGAAAGTCAGAAAGTTCCTTATTCCACTCCTGCTAATTAATAGCTACTAGTATCACTAAAGCTTTTAATTAATTTACAGGTGACTAAGGCCATCACGACTTTTATCTAGATAACTTGTGTTTCAGTGTAAGTTTCAGCCAGTGATGCTAAGTAGCAACTGTGGCTTCATTAAAGAGAAATACCAGAGCGAACATCACCATAAGTTTCATTTCTGCTTTTTGCTATTTTAATATGCATCCCATCATTTTTAAGCTGTTGGTATCTGCTTTTGAAAAATGAGTTAGGTGGTACATGTTTTATCTTGTTTCCAACTTTTTCGACAGCAGATCAGGCTCTTCATTGCAGTGAGCAATCTGAGCACTGCACTAGTGAAACCAAGCCCTCTTAACTGCTACTGCACTTTATGACTTTGGGCATATACACAGTAGGGAAAAAGAGGTGCCTCCATAGTCTGGAGACTGTAAGAGGTGAGTGTCAAAGGCAGACTGGAAAGCAGGTAAGCTGGGCAAAGGCTGACTGAATTACTCTGAGAAACATATAGGGCAATAAGGAGTAATTCGATAGGCTATAAGGATGGATGAGGAAGAAAGGAAGAACAAAAGGAAATTATACCTCTTTATATCTAGATTTAAGAAATATCTTAGTCCTCTCTTAAAGTTATCTAGCTTTATGTAGAACTACTGTAGATTTAACAGGGGTGGGTAGAGAAAAGGCCCCTACCTAGTCACACGGGAGAGGATGTTATACGCAGAACAATCAGCTTTAGGCTGTAGCCTATGAGATGTACAAACTGAGAAACTCTGAAGTAAAACTTGTTGCACTCTCAGCAAGCCAGTCTGTTCTTATTCCTACAGAGTGTTAACATTTAGCCTTGAAATGTGTCTGAATGGCTTATAGTTTAATTGCTCTAATTTGCACATTTAATTCTGAAAGAATTATTCATTGCAAATCTATTTCTCTCTAGGGCTGTCTGTCCTGTCCTTCCACTTAATGAATATACAATATTAATATAGCTGCTACTTGCTCTCCTCTCACGAGATTTCAATAGATTATGCAAGTATTCTCATGTGAATTTCCTTTATAAGCAGTTCTAAAACATTGTTTAGATCCAGGTGAATAATACACAATAAGTCATTTACTGTGGGATTTAATCTCCTGTACAACTGGGTAGTTGGCTGCAATTTTCTCAAGCATTCACTTTCAAAAATAGTCATGCAGTAGTTGGTATGAATGTATACATTTTAGGCTTCTATCAGATAGCTAAAATTCTGGTTTGTGTCTAAGCTACAAGCCATTCAAGCTTCTGTTTTGTTTTGGATGTATGTCAAGTTTCCAGTATGAATGTTTATAGGTTTTAAGCTCATTTTCTTTGTATGCGCTCCAGCCAGACCTTGTCAGTTGAATTCCTAAGTAATATTGCAGACAGGAGGCTATATTGGTAAGCACGTTCAGAGAGAGTGCATAGAAGTAGTCAGAGCACAACAGAAAGCACCATTCCTAACCCACCCACTGGCACTCTTGCAGCTCCTCCTTTTACCTCTGTTTCTTTGATCAATGGCCAAATTATACACTGTGCAAATCTGTAAAGGCTTAAGGCTTTCATTTTTTTCTTTCCTGAATTCTTCTGATTTACAGCACTGAAGGTCCAAAAGAATTACAGAAGTTTCAGCACAGTTTTTTCACACCCACATTTGTGTAATACATAAAAGCCAGAGATTCTTGTCTCTGTGTGATAAAAGTTATGAGCTCGCATATAATGAAGGGAATCCCAAAAGCTACTGTAAGCATTAATAAATATGACCTTGCTTAAAAATAACTCATTCTTCAAAATGTCAATGCACATTGTCACTAAAGCTGAATATTTAGAAGGGATTTTTTAAAAAAAAACAGCATTAACTTTATAATGGATATATTACTCAAGTTTTTTCTACACATTGATTTGTCTGTCCTAGTAAGACATTTTTATTACGATTCATGTGCTAAGACCATAATCTCTTAGAAATTTACAGTATACTGATTTTGTATGAGACAGTCTATGAAGGAGCTGAAGAGCCTCATTCAGATGCTGAATATCTGATTCCAGGACTGGATCCTGCCTGTATTTCAGCAGTCTCTCAAACTTTGTTTGTCACTTTGAAACAGGCCCTTTCCATCTTGTATTTATAGATCTACGCAGCTAGTGAAAAACTCAGTGTGTATGAAAAAGAGGCACTTAGAATAAGCCAGATTTAAAACTACGCACATTGTATTGTCATGATGTTCAGTGTGTCCCCAGCTCCTTTGATAATAGAAATATTTTTAATAACTAGGTGAATATGTACAATCTGGCAATTGTATTACCTAAATGAAGACAGAGCCGAAGTTTCTTTTCAGCTGCTCTTGAGATGAAACACTTAAAATTTCACCAGCATTGTTGCCATTCTGTGGAAGGCTGCCATTCTTGTTCCAGCATCCCAGGTGGAATTGTAGAAAAGCCCGCCCGGCTGCCCTGTATCTTGCCATGTCATTGTCTAAGGGCCTGGACATTTCCTGGCTGACTTAGTGTGGTGTTTATAAGGCAGTTGCATATAACAACCGCCCTCTCTTGGGGCTACGCCTAAGCTGCCACAAGATCCCTTTTCATTATACTGTTAAAATAGTGCTTTACCTACTTCAATGGCAAGAAATTTCGCAAGCTATCTCCTTTGCAACCTACTTGTTCAAATTTTTGTGCTGCTGTTCTGAAATTTAACGGCATTCATATTAGGCACCTTAGAGAATTTACGTTATTCTTTTTCTTTGTTTCAAATGATCTTTTTCTGGGACTTTGATGTCAAAATATATCAGTATAGCTAAAAATCAGTACTTTAACATAGAGGGAAGACAGAGGTGTTTTCAGGTTAAGCGACGGCTGCAATTTCTCGTACTGAGTGCTCAGTCACCTTGTACCAACACGGACATACCACAGAAATGCTTTATAAATTGAGCCTTCTGTATTCTTCCAAAAACATTATTTTGCTAGAGCAGACCCAATAATATCTGCAGGAGGATATGGTGTGATTCTTGTTGGCTGAACTGAATACCGAGAAGGTGGATTTTTAGTGATAAATGAGAACGAAACAGAGGCAGCACATAAACACACTCACAGATGATACTGTGAGGAGCAAACGAGATAGACTGGACTAGCAGAGATAATAAAGGACGAGAAACTTCCCAAAATGTGAAAGGAAGCATAAATTATTGCTCTCTAACAAATCTGTTCTGCAGCATCCAACTAAAGTACCAGAGAAATGCTTCAACAGGAGGTTGGGCTGGCTCTCTGGGTTTGGCAGCAGCTCCCACGCTCCCTTTCAGCTCGCCTTGTGGGGTCCCTGGGCTTCAGGACTCTGCCAAGGGCACTTCTCACCGCTTTAGCCTCCTCCATGCTGCAAGTTAGAGGCGCACAGCCGTGCTCTGGTGATACCCTGGCTCATGTTTGCTGTTGTTTCTACCTATTCCCTTTCACTCCTAATATCGAGAAGCTATCTGTGAGACTGTAAGTGTTTAGCCAGTACCCAGCCCACTCCATTTTCTGCCCAGCTAAAACACCCGGAGCTAGCAGTGGTTCTCTCATTGTGCCGTGCCATGGGCATGCAGTGCCAGAGCAGTGCCTGGGGAGGTGTATGCAAAGCCATGGTCTGAACTGAAGCTAGTTAAGGAAGGTGATGAAGTACGGATAAAGCCAGGAGTGCACATGGAATATCTTGGGACAACAGTATCTCCAGTAAGGCAAAACTACACAGCAAATCTGAAGAAAGCAACTTCTACTATTGTTGTAGTGGTGCAGGGGGCGAGGATGGGGCAGATGAGCGTAAGAGAGAGGATTTCTGGTTTGGATTCTTCAGCTGCAGGCAGACAGTTAATGCCACTTCATGTCCTCATCTCCTTGCAAGTGCCATCCAGAATCTGGACAGTGAGTAGAGGAAGACTGACAAGAATGAGAATGAGTTGCATTTTTAAACTTGAACTGACTAAGGAAAAGAAGAAAGAGTCATTCAGGGCTATAGCTCAGCTAACACATATGCATGTCTTGAAAAATGCTGTGCTTTGCAGCTATTGCACTGAAGGGCAGTGAGGAAGGGTACAAATATTTGCATTTTGGCATTTTTTCCCAGAAGCTTCTCCAAAAAATCCTGTAGCTGAATGAAAGGAAAGACTTCCACCAGGATGCTGACATTCAGCATCTTGACAGCACATTCTTGGCACTGAGGTGCAGGTAGCACTTCGAAGCTGTGGGAAAGTTTGGTCTCCCTGAAGCCTCATTTGCTGAGGTTCTTGTGACTGTTCCCCTGCTCCTGGCTGCTGTGGCTTCAACATCCAACGCGCTGGTGAGAGCCACCTCCCTGCCCAGTTCACAGCCAAGCATTACAGACAAGCTGCTCCCTGCAGGTCTGTGTTTTGATTGTTTTAAGGTGCAGTGAACCCCAAAGCCTTTATTTATTTATTGTAAACAAGATAAATAAGAGATGCCTTCTGTGCTGGGTGGTTATGACAGGCAGCCTCATACTAGCAACTTTGCCCCAGGCTGTGGGTCAGAGATGAAACTGAACAATACCAAATGTCACCTTGTGACCTGGTGTATGACAGGAGGATGTGGAATGGAAAGTTGTTTTTTTCTTCACACAAACTATAATATGCTTTTCCTTTTTCTGAGCAGTTCTTTTGCTGGACTTAGATCCCAAAGGGCTGTGACCCAGCAAGGAAAAATTCAATAGAAATTAATGTTTGACATTCCCTCGCTTCAGCTTTAGATTTAGAAGCTAAGGGTACTAGAAAAAACAGGATAAATGGAATAGGGAGAAAGCTATGGAATACAAAGGAATTGTAATTCCACAAAAGAAAAACTAAATTAAAAGTCCACATTTGTACTCCAAATTGAATTCATACCATGACAAAAGCTTGTTCTTAATAGTAAAAATAATTGATATGACCAGAAGATAAATTGCCCGCTGCTGAATAAAGCATCCTGTTTATCAGTTGTCATCACAGCCTCCTGAAAATAACTCTAAGAAAACATTTACTTTTGAGACTAATGTTTAAAAGCTACATTAGTGTGCTATTGGTATCAAAGAAGAAAAAGAAACACATATTTAACATTTCTGTTGCTTTCTCCCTTCTCCTCCCCAATAACCCTGTCCACAATTGCAATGCATCTCTCCAAAATTTGGCTCCCTCTGAAGCAACTGGGGGTTGTCTGCCCTGGTTCTTATTCAGCTGCTGTTGACAGATATGAGTGCCACTCACACATAGCTGGCAAAACATACATGAATGAAGAACATGAAACTTTTGTCAGATGCTGCATTTCCAGATCAGCTGAGTATTCCAGTATTTCACTAAGACCAACTTGCCCTCACAGCATCTTCTATAGAAAAGGAAGTCTGAGCACATTCTGAGACTCAGCTCTGCGATGTGTTGGGGCTTGAAAAGTTCAGTTCTAAAAGGTAAAACCAGTAAGAGCCATGGTGCAGAGTCTGTACAGAAGAGGCAAGCACCAAGCTGTAGGCACAGCAGTGCACCATGAGGCTGCCTCTTGCACCTGTACTGCAAGGAGCCAGCTGAGTGGTGACAGAGGCGGCAGCAGCTTTGCCATCTCTTGGGTTTGCTCCTATGCCAGGGACAGCAAGACCCATGTGGGGAAGGAGCTGGTACCCCTGGGACAGTAGTTCTCTGTGGGTTCAGGATGGCATATTGCATTTGGCAGTCTATAGCAGGCAGTGCAGCACCACCACTGATTCATTCACCAAATTTATACTACAGACATGACATCTGTCATCCTGGGCACTTTTTAACTGTTGGAGATCATATCGGAGTTTTTAAAACAGTTTCCCTAATGAGTTTTCCAGTTATTTATACAGTGCCTGCTAAAAAGAATTCTGGTTACAACATCTGACAGTTGGACTTGATGATCTCAGAGGTCTTTTCTAATCTGAATGATTATATGACCTTTCATATGTTGCTGATTTTTGCTGAATGTTCATTTTCTGTTTGCAGTAAAGGTATGCCTACCTGTTGTGCTGAACTGCAGGGCGTTCCCTAAATGAGCTGTCAGCTAGAGTACTACAAGCATTGAAGTCAACTTAGTTATACACGTTATCCAAATATTGAGCACAGCATCATACTCCTTGTAGTACTTAAGATGTCTCGCTTCAAAGCAGATTGGGCACCTCTACACTGTTCTACAACATGGACAATACGTCAATGCTAATGAAGCTTTGGAAAGTCTCATATAATTTTATATACGAAATACAGGCACTTCTTATATCTGTCTCTCTTTAGGGGTGACAAGGGCCCACAACTAACAATACATCATTAAAGGAAGGTAGTTATTTTATCATTCAGAATGATAATTACATTACTCCCTGCTGCTCCATAGAAGCCAGGCCGGCTGCACACTCACTGCACTGTGATGATAGCTGGTTACATGTGGTAGGCCAGAATAATGAAAGGTGTAAAGCAGAAATACTAATTTATAATGTAAATGGAAACTGCACTCAGCTCTTCCGAAAGACAAATTAGAGATATGAGAATTTTGGCAGAAGATGACAATTCTTTGTAACCAAATTTTTTGTTGTAAAAATAGATTTAGTTCACTGACATTTCACAGAATCATAGAATAGTTTGGGTCGGAAGGGGCTTTGAAAGGTCATCTAGTCCAACCCCCCATGCAACGAGCAGGGACATCTACCACTAGGCCAGGTCACTCAGAGCCCCATCCAACCTGACCTTGAATGTTTCCAGGGATGGGGCATCCACCACCTCTTTGGGCGACCTGTGCCAGTGTTTCACCACCCCCACTGTAAAAAATTTGTTCCTTATATCCAGTCTAAATCTACCCTCCCTTAGTTTAAAACCATTACCCTCCTATCGCTACAGGCCCTGCTAAAAAGTTTGTCCCCGTCTTTCTTATAAGCCCCTTTTGAGTACTAGAATGCTGCTATAAGGTCTCCCTGGAGCCTTTTCTTCTCCAGGCTGAACAGCCCCATCTCTCTCAGCCTTTCCTCATAAGCGAGGTGTTCCAGCCCTCTGATCATTTTTGTTGCCTTCCTCTGGACCTGCTCCAACAGCTCCATGTCCTTCTTGTGCTGGGGGCTCCAGAGCTGGAGGCAAGACTCCAGGTGGGCTCTCACCAGAGCGGAGCAGAGGGGCAGAATCCCCTCCCTTGACCTGCTGGCCACGCTTCTCTTGATGTAGCCCAGGATATGGTTGGGCTACTGGGCTGCAAGTGCACATTGCTCTGTCATGTCCAGCTTTAACATACCTTTTAATATAGTTTTCAATAATAGCTTTTAATTTACCTTACAAAGGTTTCTCAGTTCTAGGATAAGGTTTGTGGTATAAGCCAGATACACACACCTAAAAGTAGGCAGGATGTTGGGGCTCCTCTGCCCACAACACACTCTCTGGTCCAAAGGGGCAATGTGAAATGGGGCCTCTTCCAAAGGAGCACACTGACAACTGCTGATGTGAATAGGCTTGCTCCAATTCTTGTAATTTCTGAAAGATCCAACTTGAAATCTACTGTGAAGACAGTTTGGTTTTGTGTGTTTTAAATCTTGACACTTTTCATTAAAAATAATAAAATAATACACATTGTCTAAGAAAGTTGATATTAAATATTTTTAAAGATTCTCTGAGGTTTTCCTGCCATCAAAGTCTCAGAAGCGTGCATGACTGTGTAATATCAGAAAGTCCTTTCAGGAACTAAGGTTCATTTCAGGAGATTAGATCAGGTCCCTAGGTCTCAACTTTCTTAAGAGACTATATTTATTTTCATTGAAAGCATTCCCAGGAACTGTTTATTCACAACCACTTTTTTTTTTTCCTGCACTTTCATTCCTGCTGGTGTCTGACCTCGTGCAGTCTATCTCCAAGAAAAAACAAAACTAAAACCCTCAGATTAATGCTTAAGATCTGGCAATCAGAGATCACAGATGACAAATCTAATTGTATCGCAGTATTACTAGCATGCTTTTCTGTGTGAGAGATTGTAGGCAGTGAAGCACACAAAGGAAGAAGGATGCTGAGCAAAATGAGAGGAAGTATTTTATTGTTCAGTACAGCTAAGAGCTAATCTTGCCTAGCTGAAATTAAAAGAATTATTGCTACAGACTGACAGATGTGAAGAGTCTGTCCTGATCTAAATAAAAGGAAGTAAAACAATCTTTCCTAAGAGCACTTGAGACTCACAGAACTTTTTCCATCCATGCTGGTGATCTTACGGACCCTCTCTTCATACACTACCATGTTGTGATTTTTTTCTTTTTAGACTAAAAAAGATTAAGAGATGGATAAACATTTGCATTAAGGGGAAAAAAAAAAAGCGGTAGCAGAATAGTAGGAGTCAGAAGACAGCTAGTTTTACAGGCATATCAGTGTGTTGAAAGAGCCTAGTCATCATGATGACAATGACTTTTCTTGGCAAAAGCTTTACTTTTACTTTCTGCTGCATCTTGTCTCTTGTCCTTTCGCAATTATACATCAAAGAAAACCCAGCACTTTTAGTACTCTTTGTTCATGTTATTTATACCTGCAGTCTTTGCCGTTCTCACTCCTTGTACAGAAGGATGGGTGTTCCCTTTCTGTCCTTGCAGTACAGCCACAAGTTTAATCACAGAATCACAGAATGGTAGGGGTTGGAAGGGACCTCTGTGGGTCATCTGGTCCAACCCTCCTGCCGAAGCAGGGTCACCTACAGCAGGCTGCACAGGACCTTGTCCAGGTG
>Ga0065711_1031447_pt1 | contig 29629 bp, 16 predicted proteins | sample Hoacrofraction12_FD_59098 | JGI IMG/M metagenome (GOLD analysis project Ga0065711, IMG submission 59098) | Hoatzin crop microbial communities from Cojedes, Venezuela - Epithelial fraction 12 v2 (version 2) | ecosystem: Host-associated > Birds > Digestive system > Esophagus > Crop | place... | reverse complement strand
CTGGAGGTCATCTTCCCCCCCCCCCGCCCCTCTACCCAGGCTCAAGCAGAGCTGGTTGCCCAGGGCTGCGTCCACACAACGACTTTTGAACATCTCCAAGGATGGAGACTCCACAGTGCCAGTGCTCGGTCACCATCACAGTAAAAAAGTGTCACCTGATGTTCAGACAGAACCTGCTGTGTTTTAATTTGTGCCGGTTGCCTCTTGTCGTGTCACTGGACACCAGTGAAAGAGCCTGGCTCTGTCTGCTTTACGCCCCCCCCTTCAGGTATTTATATAAATTGATAAGATCCCCCATGAGCTTTCTCTTCTCAAGGCTGAACAGTCCCTGCTCTCTCAGCCTTTCCTTATGCGAGAGCTCTTCCAGTCTCCTAATCCTGGTGGCACTCCGCTGGACTCTCTCCAGTAGCTCCGTATCTCGCAGAGCTGGACACAGCGGTCCAGGTGTGGCCTCACCAGCACTGAGCGGAGGGGAAGGGTCGCCTCTGTTCCAGAAAGCGGCGCCTGCTGTCTGTGTAGTCTACGTTGTTCTTCAGGCTGCGTGTTCCAAGTGAGAACAGAATTCTTTTCCCCAAAACCAGTCATCAGAGTTTGTGGAGTTGGTTGCTGACATAAATTAACGTATATGCACTACTTATTACATTTGTTCAAGTCTTATCAGAAAGTCTGCCAGATTCCCAGTCTATCAGATTTTTAATTGATTGCCAAAAACCGGTTACATCAATACTTTCTTTTTATTTTAAACCAGGTGTATCAGCTGACTATTTACCAGGATGAAGACAGTGATGCTGATTCATTTGATGAAGATCCAGAGATTTCTCTAGCTGTGAGTAAAACTTGACCGGCAAAGTATCATAAATTGGGTGAACTGACAGAGTAGACCAAGGAATAGAGATTAATTCTGTTGTTACCAGTGATCTGTTTGTTTTTGATTTTTTTTTTTTAATTGACTTTTTTTTGTATGCTTGAAGATTCTGAGACAATATTTTAATTACTGAAGGTGTGGCTATTAAGGAACCTTGATATTTAAAAAAATATGTAAAAATTAGTAAGCTTCCTAATACATTAAAAAAAATACAAAGTTACAGTTTCACTGCCTTAGTGGAAGGAAGTTATTTGGAGCCTAAATCTGACTTTTTGCACAAAATGCAAAAAAAATCCCACCAAACCTTAGTCATGTATACTTAAAAATCTCTTCATATAAATCATAATACCTGGTTTTATTGTCCAACCTGATTAAAGTAATCTGTAACATACAGATGTGAAGGCAAACCTGTTTTCACAACAGCACTGTAAAATTAATATATTTTGAGGCTTTTTCGAAATTCTGTGAGACCATTCTTGAGGTGTGGGAATAAATTCAGGGGTCTGAGGCAAAGTATGTAGACATATGTGAAAAAACCACACCCCATAATTAAAAAGCAGTGTATCTTTTTATTTATACTTGCTTTTCACAGTTGAAGCTTGAACAAAGCTGTTGTCCAAAACTGTCTGAAATCTTGCGGTCCCTTGACGGTCTGTGGGACAGAGGGACCTTACCAAGTGTGTAAAACACGGGGCTAGGCAGCATCTGAAAACAGAGCACTGCTTATGTCTGGGAAGAGACGTCTGTACTACAGTTTTTTAGGAATTAAAATTTGTCTCCTAAGCTTTTGATGTCACTGATGTTATTCAGGATTCAAACAAAAAAAGCGCTTTGAGTATTACTAAATGAAGTTTTGGGTTGGTTTTTGGTTTTAGTCCTCCAGTGGCTGCGTTATTTCTAAGAGGGGTCTTTCTTCTTAAAAACTAAGTGTAATTTTAATGAGATAGTGGCTTATTTTCAGTGTGGCGTGTGGGGTAACCTCTGAGACGGAGATGCAGTCTTTGGTTTTGTTTTGTTTTAAATGAAACGGCCGATGTTGTCTGCTCTGTAACAGCTCGCTGTGCCAGAGTGCCCTCACCCGGCCGTGTCGCGTCCCAGCAGCGTAGCGTCCTCCCGGGGAAATGTCCCTTCCGTTTCAGAAGGCTGTTGTTGAAAATAATGGGAATGGTGACAGAATGGTTTATAATAACCATAATTAGAAAGAAGTTTTTCATGAGGTTCTCTGAGGACTTTTGTGGTCTGGTTTCTTCAGCTTTGTATAAGAAATAGTAAATCATTATTGTTCTACCTCGATTTTTATTTCACAAATCTACTGCAGAAAGAAGGAAGATCAGAGTCTTTTTAAAAGCAAGACTGTGTTAATCTAGAACCGTAAAATGAGGCTAAACACTGAATGGAATTTTTAAATTATAAACAAGTCAGTAGCTCAAGATAATTATTTTTTGGCAGTAATAAATTGTTTATAATCTCTGAATACTTCAGTTGTAAGCATTCCAAGTAGCTTAAGCTGTTCTAACCTTTAATTCACTAAAGGATTATTGGAAGTGTCCTGAATGTAGCGAAATGAATCCTCCGCTTCCGCGGCACTGCCACCGATGCTGGGCCCTTCGTGAGGACTGGCTTCCGGATGAAAAGAGTGATAAACTGGTAAAGAGCAAGCTAGAAAGTTCCTTCCCCCTAGAGTCTGAAGAAGGTTTTGATGTTCCTGACTGCAAGAAAGTGAAAATGACTGAAGATAAAGAACCAGCTGTAGAGGAGAATGAGGACAAAGCAGTACAAATTTCCGAGTCCCAGGAAAGTGAAGACTATTCTCAGCCCTCGACGTCGAGCAGCGTGTTTTGCAGCAGTCAGGAGGACTATAAGGAACTGGAGAAGAGAGAAATGCAAGACAAAGAGGAAAGCGTGGAATCCGGCCTGCCCGTTACCAGCATAGAGCCCTGCGTCATCTGTCAGAGCAGACCTAAAAATGGCTGCATAGTGCATGGCAAGACAGGACACCTCATGTCGTGTTTCACCTGCGCCAGAAAACTTAAGAAGAGGAACAAACCCTGCCCGGTGTGCAGACAGCCCATACAAATGATTGTGCTAACTTACTTTAGTTAGGTGGATGCTGACTGGAAAGCTGCAAAAGGAGCTTCATATATGAACTGGTTACGAGAGTAAGAACCTATTTTTGTACGTGTATTTTAAATCCCTCTCAATAGAAATAACTAATTCCTGTAAACTACCCGCCTTTCCAAGTGCTTTATGTTCCATACAGGTTAGTGACATTTGTTGTACTGGATTAAATACACACATTAAAAACCCAAATTCAATGATTACGAGAGGAGAGACGTGGTGAAGAGTTCGTTAATGTGAGTTCCTCCTCTTAAGATAGAACATCCTCCAGATTCCAGTATCTGTTGCCTTGGTCAGAACCCTATGAATAACTTAATAAAATAAAGAAATAGCATATTGTCTCCCTCATTCCCAAAACTTAAATTCCTCCAAGTAACCAATTGTGGGGGAGATCTTACTGAAGTGGGGCAAGATGCGCTAGAAAACCATTTAAGGTTTTGGAAATAGAAGAGGGTAGGTGCTGTGTGTCTTTAGGTTTTGTAGTGTGCGTTGTAGACTTCAGGGCTGCGTGCCCCGAGAAGTCACTGGTCCAAGTTCAGTCTGAAAGTTCTCTCTCAAACATCCTGAGAACCTGGCTTTTAAAATGCTTTGTGGGTATTTTAGCAGCGTGAGAAAAGACTTGAGCAGGCACCATAAATGAAGGAGATACTATGCAATACCAGGGCAGGCAATATTAAGAGGACAAACCTGTTCTTTTTCTGCACTTGCAGCAGTATAGCATGCAGCTTGATCACGACATAGCAAGGGGAAAAAAAGTCCACCTCCATCTGCAGAAACAAATAACCTGTGTAGTTCACATTGACGTTCTTTAAATTCAGTGCTCTTTCCAGCTTAACCCTGTTTGTATCGCGAGAATTCTGAAAAGGTGTTGCAAGCTGTTTGGCCAACTCAAAACTGGTCTCATCGGACCTGTCCGTCGCTGCTTTTGGCTCTTGTCTCCTCACTGCACTTTGTCAAAAACTGCATGGAACTTACTAGTTCTTTTATTAAGGAGCCTACGGACTGGCTCAGTTCCGTGGTGCGTTCAGAATAGGTAATGTGAGTATATTTTTGGAAGCTAAGGTATCTTCAGGGTGTAGTGGGATTACTCACCTGAGCTGTTTTTCAGATGGAGAGTTTCTTTCCCAGTGGGTTGTATTTATTCCTGTGGAAAACCAGATTACAAGAGGAATGGTATGTTTTTAGCAACTTCTAATTTTACCGGTAGTTGCGGATCATCTGCTCAATAAGGAATGGCAAGGAAGGAGTTTCGGCGTCAGGAGTGCCGAGAACGGAGACGTAGCCTAAATGCAGGAGTCGGGCCGTGTTACCGCCCTGCAGGCCAAGGTGACACAGCTGGCTTCGCACCACCAGGACAGCGCTGCTGGCACCGGGAGTTTCACTGCTGTGATTACCTTCTGTCAGAGCTGAAATGCGTCCTCGTTCTGGCACAAAGAGTCTGCAGGCACCTGGGATACAAGGAAGAACCTAGGAAAAGGGGACAGAGCTGTGCGGGAGAGACTCGGGAAACCCTTGGCTGTTACCTGCCTGCAGAGAAGTGCCTTCGTGGGTAAAGACTGAGTTGCCAGCAGCAGTCGTGTTTTGTTTGTACATTACACCACAGTGTAATGTCTCCGTCCCAGGAGAGCAGCTGCTCTTGCCTTGTTCCTGCTGGGACAAACCGTGCCGTCCCACTCTTGGCATTCTCTCTGCTCACCTCCATGATCTCCCTATTTAAAAAAAAATAATTCAGCTCTCAAAAAGGCGGGCGGGGTCAGAGCGATGATCCTCGCTGTTCCCAGTCACTCAGCTGGGGCACTTCTCTGCAGAAACAATTTCAGCTCCCAGGAATGCTTTCTGCTTTGGCAAAAGACAGAGCGAGAGCGTACAGCACAGTGAATTCTCCCTTTTATGACCTGAAACCGTCCTTCCCTCGCCTGTCCTCTGTTGGGGAGAAGAGCCCTGGAAATCCCCTCCGCTACCTACAGCCCCGAGGAAAGGGGCGATCTGATCTCTGTGTCTATGGCCAGACTGCTCTGCCGGAGTGGATCTTTGTTTTGAATGACATTTTCTGGCTTAATGCTATTCTTAATAACTTCTGGTGATCTGTTTGGTTCCCCCCCGGCAGCGCATGCCGTACAGATGAGGGAGTGATGAGCACTGGTGTCTGTTCCAGTTCCTGCAGGAGATGCCTGGGGCCTGGGCTGTGTGCGGACGTGGTGCTGCGGCCCTGGCGGGGACGGGACTTCGGTCCCGAAGGCTGAAATCCTCGGGTCGTGCTGGCTGAGCGGCGGCCGGCCTGGTGTTTATCGCCAGTTTGTTCCAGCCTTGGGCAGCGGCACAGAAGTGGACGATTGTTCCTGCTTGGTGAGGTCTTGTGAGATCCTTATTTAGTATCGTACACATTTTAATCTTTAATTTATTGCAGTTTGTAAATATTCTTGTGCTTACAGTTAGCTTTTTGAGCTTTAATTTATTGAATTAGTCTGTTGGTACATGTGTAGATACATAAATATGTGTACTTAGTAAATCAAGGTCACAGGAAAAGTACTTAAGAAATTGTAGCATTAAAATAAAGAGAAGTATTCAGATTCTATTCAGGGTAAGAGGGGCATAGGAATGTTTATGGCTTTGTTTTAATTTTTCCTGCCCTTAAAACAACTTCTGTGCTGAACCTGAACAGCGTTTATTAAATAGAGGTGGAGGCTGGTGCAACGTTAGCAGAGCGAACATATTTTGATGGTGTTTGCTTTCCTTTGGAATGCCTTTGCACCTCCGAGTGCAGCCGGGAAGCTGGCCGAGGGCTGCGTTGTGCTGCTGGCGTCGGAGGTGATGGTCTGGAAGGCACAGTGAGGTGGCGGGAGGTTTCAAGGCTCGTTTGCAACGGGTGGTAATTGCTTTCGCCTTTGAACGTGTGTGCAGGGGAACTAAAGGGATGGCCAGATGCTGGCAAAATGTGGCAGTAAATAATTTTTAATAATTGTCTTAGTCTGTTCCTTTGTGCACCTAAGGTATGCGATAGTTGTGCACAAATGCTACAGGAACTCACATTTGTTCTTTTTTATAAAGTACAGTAAACCCACTTTTTGATTAAATACAGCCTTTTCACTGTGTAGCTATTTATTAGTATTGAAATTCAGCTCTTGACCCAAGGAGACGAAGTGCACAGTGAAGTACTCAAGGCAGATGGCAGAACCACTTTGTTGCGGTGCCTGACACTTCCCAAAAAGGCTGGAAGCGCTGAATGTTAAAATGTGTGAGAAGCTGCAATAGTGCCTCTTCACGTAACATTTGTTAGTTGTGGAGTCTGTGGCTTTTGTCCTTTGAAAAACTTGCGCAGCTGGAACAGAAGTAGCTGGACTGCTGGTTGTTCACGCCGCAAAGATTGCGCTTCCTGTAGAGCAGCACCCGGTGACCGCTGGTCGTTAGCGTTACTAACGAGCGCATGGAAGGAGCGCAGGGGGCTGTGGTGCCGCTTCAGTTGCCAGGCTGGTTGGGAGAGGGTGAAGGGGCTGCAAAACTTCAGCTGATGGAAAGCGTTAGATTTCTCCCAACAGCGGGGTACGATTTTATCCCCAAGTTCTGCTGGCTGTAAATTTGTTGCCCTCTCTGAGAATGTCTGTGTGGGCGTGAAGGCAGATTTTTTTCCCCTGAAAGACTAACAGGAGGGAAAAACAATTCCTCATTCTTACAGAAAGTGTGAACAAGAACATTTGTTTCAGAAAATTCTGTTCTTACAAAAGAGAGATTAGAAAATGATTAGAAGCATAATGAAACCAAATAATCTGAAATTAATAAGTGAGATTAGTACAGGGGTGAAGAACCTCTCTTCCCCATCTTAATCAAGCTGCTGCTGTGTTAGGGCACGGCTTCAGCAGTAAGAGTCTGTGATTTTAAAGCAGTTAAATTATTCAGCGTGCTAACCTGCCAGGCGTACGGTGGGGCGGTGGTTGTCCCAGGCAGGTGGTGCATTCTGTTGTGCGATGCTCAGCCCAACGGGGCGGGCGCTGCTGTGGTGCTTCCCTTGGGGAAGGAGCGCTGTTGCCCAGGCGCAGGGGATGGGAACGGGTGGAAGGCAGCGTCCATACCTGCTCGCAGCCCTGCTCCTGTGCTCCTTGGCTTTGAGCGTTGGCAGGGTCACCCATGCGCTTCACAAAGCACGTGACGTGGCGTGGTTGTGCTCTTGGTGCGTGGCCCCTGCACTGCTGTACGTCCGGCTCCAGCCGCCCATGCATCACTGCAGCATCGGCGCTGGCAGCTGGCAGGCGCGTGCCTGCTCCGGGGTGATTACCTGCCCGACCAGCCGAGCTTTTCCAGCTCATCTGTACCTCAAAGCCTTGAGTCACTTGTCCTGTAAAGGTTGCACAAGCAACGTAGAGCGAAAAACCCAAAGACCCCCCTGGAAACCTGGGCTTACGTATCTTCTAACAATGGATTGCACTTACCGAATGTGAAAAATCGTTGCTTTTCACTAGTGTGTGCTTTGATTTAGCACAGGTGCACTGAAAGCTTCACCTGAATGCCCCTCTGTAGTGTGTGTGTGTGTGTATATATATATGTTCTACATGTAAAATTTGTTGGCGATACTTAAAAAAGTATTGTCTCCCCTTTGAGTAGATGTTGCTTGAACTTAACAGCCCGCCTTGCAAAGGACAGTTCTTGGTTTTGAGCTCAATTAATGGCCGCCAACGCAAGGATTACGTAACACCTAAAATACCAAATCGCTTTTCCAGAAGCGGAGTCTGTCTTTGTTTGCTGGCTCCCCGCAGCTGGAAGGCCACTTACACAGGCTGGGCTGGAGTGAATTTAAGTAACCGTGCAGTTCTGCCACTGCTTCTAGCTGGTCACACTTTCAAGACCTTGTCGTGGTGGTGTGTACCTTCTCGATACCCCGACAGAACCCAGGTACCCACTCGGATTGCACAGCACGGAGATCCATTTATCAGGAGAATTTTCTTGTGTATTGTGTTTGTCTTTTGATTTTCAGTTTTTCCTTTTCTGAGGAAACTAAATAGTATGTTCCATTTAAAAGCTTTAAATAAAGATTGTTTATATACTCCTTGGTTATCTCTTTTTTTTTTTTTTCTTGCCAACGAGTTGGTTAGAAGTTCTGTTGCTTGGTGCTCGCACAGATTTTCAGTTCTGTGAACTGGCGGGCTGGTTCTTCCTGCCCTCCCTCAGCTGCTGGCCCACAGGCTTCTCCCCATCCCATGCTCGGGAGGATTCTGAACGCAGGTGGTCTCTGGCCCTTCTTGCTGTGCCAGAGGAGGGATCAGTGGATAACCATTGACTCCTCTGACCGGTACACAATCCACAGCAGCTCAGGGGGCAGAAAAGGCACAACATGGATATGGTGAAAACATTCAAAAACCAGTATCTTGCCCAGGCAGCCCTCATCTTCCTCTGGCACGCAGAGCATGGCAGGTGCCTGGGCTCCACAGCCCCACTGGCAGGGCTCAGTGCAGCAGGCAGGAGCACGGGCTCTGTAAAGCTGTTTGGAAAGGCATCAAAAGATTAACTGCTTCAGAGGGCCCTGACGATGGCTTGCTTGCAGCACAGCCCGGCCGTCGCTGACAGCGGCTGCTCCTTGCACCTGCCGTGTGGTAACAGGGCTGGGAAACAAGCTAAGGCCAGTGCTAAAGCTATTCGGGCGTAAAAGTCCTGAGCTGTATGCAGTTGCATGCCCTGCCCAATTCAGTAAAAAAAGGGATGACAATGGCAAAAAGCTGCCGGTGACTGTCTTGGGGACACCATTGGCAGGGACCTCGGGTGCTCCCTGTTGCCTGACAGCGCAGATGACCATCCAGCGGCGGTGCCGCAGCCCCTCGGCGCACGCCTACGCTTCCTTTCCATCGCCTTCTCCTGCCACATCTCTGCGTTACTGGTCTCTACCTCACGTCAGCCCTGAGCGGTCTCATCTGTCCAGGTAAGAAAGCGCAAACGTCACAATGCCATTCCTCACGTGTAGCAGTGGCTTTATTACGAGAAATTAAGCTAATTGCTTACAGTTGTGTGGCCTGTGAGCTGTTGGTTCCAGGAGGAACCTGAGCTTGTGTGGAACATTTGCTTTACAATCCTACACTTCTTTGAACTCAGGCAAATTCTTCAGAATGTATTTGTGCTTTCTGCGTCAAAACTCTACGGTTGTCTCCACAGGCCGTACAGTATTTCTTTAGAGTAAAATATTTATGTAGAAAAATACAATAGTCTGTTATAATTGAAGTAAATCATTTGATTGTCGAGCCAGTATTTTACAAAAATACAATAAACATGATTGTAAATCTGAGAATTTTGTTTATAAAAACATATATTCTTTTGCATGTACAATTCCTTGCCTGAAAAGCCACGTTTGTGCAGGAAGATTTGGCCTCGCCGTCTCAGGTCGTTCCTGACTTTATTTGAAAATCACAAGCATAACGGTCATGAAAACCAAGATGTGCAGAGTTGGTTTTACTGCAGCTGAGGCCTGTTCGAGCTCCTGGTAGAGGGGAGTTTTGGGACATGAACCAGCTCTTGATCCGATGGAGACTTCTGAGAAGGAGAAGTCGTATTTCAAAGCACTGAAGTTACCAGTATTGTCAGGTATTTCCAGCATCTTCAGCATCGATTTAAACCCTGGTACAGTAGCCTAGGAGCAAAGAGGAAAGCTTTCTTATTTGGGCTGGAATGTTGAGTTCGGCTGTGAAATAATCATTATCTAATGTGCTTATTTACACTTTCAGGGTTTAGGAAAAAGTGTTCTAAACAGAAGTTTGAGAACACAGAATGAGAAAAGAGTAAAGTTCTCACAGTACAGCAGTAAGACCAACACCTCCCAAAACTGAGCCAGAAACAGTAGCAGAGTGTTTGTTTATAGTGGAGGGGAGGGCACCACACACTGTGCAGGAGAGGGAACCCACAAGCCGGTGGCTGGCGGGACGCAGAGCCCACGCGGCATCGATGGCGTCTCGCGCCGGCTCCTGCCCCCTCCCCAGGGAAGCCCCTTCCACCCCGGGATGTAGCTGTCACCGATGGCGGTGTCAACCCACAGCTGCCGGGTCTCAGCCTCCACCTCTCACCCTCCTCGAGCTCTGCGGTTTGTTTCGGACGCCTCAAGCCGCTGTGACCATGGTCCAGACACTCGTCCCAGCCCCACCAGTGCTTATCTCCAGACATCCTGGGGACTCGTGATCCTACTGTACCAAACATCAGACTTTCTGCTAACTCGTGTTTTAAGACACTGTTTTCTTTTAAATCTGCTAAAGGCTCTTTACAGCTGCTGTATATAACTTGAGCAAGTTCAGCTCATTTGTCTGCAAGGACGCAGCCTCGCCACGCTCAGGAACTCAACGCAGTTCCACACAATAACGTAGTAAGGCCGCACGCTTACATTGATCACATACGTCCCGGGCAACAGGAGAAGAAAGTACTCCCCTTGCTCATTTGTTCTGTAGGGGCAGATGTGACGCCTTCCTTCGGCTTCCACAATGGCATTGGGAATAGGATTCCCGTTCTGATCAGTAACTTGACCCTTGACACCTATGACAAATGGAGAGGAGAGAAGGATCACAACCCGTAGCTGTGGCGAGGCGCCTCCTCCGAGAGAGCCGGGCTGGTTGGTGCTGGATGCACTCAAAGGCCATTTCACTGACTGGAAGCACAGCTAATAATACCACTGGTCACTTCCAGCTTACTGAGGGGATTTAAAATAAATAATAGAAAATCCTTTGTTGTTGTTAATAGTTTACCCTCACATTAAGTTAGAAAGCAGCATTGTACTCTCTGCTTTGAAACCTCATTTGCTGAAAGCATCGTATCTACTTACTGGATGTGTCTTTTACTGAAGGGCTTCAATCTTCAGGACTGGTTTGGGGGGGCTTTAGCCTTTTTTCTTTTTGTTTATTTTAAAATAAGTCAGCCTCTTATCTAGTGCTTCCCAGTGGCAGAATACCAACAGTGTCTGCTTATGAAGTAGTTTAGTTTCCCTAACTTCTCACACACCGCCTTCAAGGCAGCACTGGCATTAAGTGAACATAGAACAGGAGTCAGACATTCCTGGCAACAAAGTGCAAGATAAGCCACGGATTTGCGCAACCCATTCAAGTCACTGTGAAGTACCGCTGCTTCACAAAGCAGCAGCTCCCTTCCAGCTGTGCAGTCAGGATCACACCAAGAGAAGCCTTACAAAAATGCAAAATCCAAGCAGCAAAGACCCGTGAAACACTGTACACATGCACACACACGTACATTTAGAGGCCTCTGAGATACAGGACCACGCAGGCTGCCCCAGGAGGGGGTGTGGTAAGATGGCCCCCGGCGCGCTGGCGGCCCCTCACAGGGCAGCAGTGGTGCCCATCGCCCCACGGCTGGCACACCGCCAGCTCTCCTCCCTCACCCACCCCTGCCCTTGCAGCACTTGCTGTTCAGAAGCCGTCGCTCCCACCTTCACGCCAGAGCTCCTCACCTGTGAGCTCTGACACCGACCCAGGCTGCCGAAGGGCTCCCCCGGCCCCCCGGCCTGGCCTCAGCTTGAGCTCCCCTCGCTGTTTGCACACCCACCTAGATGCACTTGTTTCATGTATTCGATCAGAGCAGCTTTGTTGTCATTCCAGAACTGTTCCAGCTGGTCTGCTTTGGGATATTTACAGCACGACAGCTCCAGTGTAATTTCAAAGCATTGTCCCCAGATATAGTTGTAATCTTGCATTCCACCTTAAAAGTGAAATAAAACAAACTGTTCAGCTGCAAAGAAGGACCAAGTTCAAGCTAAAAGAAAATCAGGAGAGTTAAAATGTTGGTACTTGCATCACACCTGTAAGAGAAGTAAATCAGTTAAATTATTGCTTAGTGCCACACTTGTATTTACTGCCTCCTGTGGAAATCAACCTCATTAGTTACAGCAGAGTGTTGTTTTCTCAAGCACAGCGGCGTTTCAGGAATGATGACTGTTACGGCTGAGGAAGGGTGGGTCGCTGACTTAAATTTGTTCAAGTGCTCCCGACTAAACAGGGGCAGATGAATTCACAGGCTGGCACAGAGTCTGCCACTGCCAAAGCCATCCTAAGAGCCTTTTAAGGCTTGAAATTCAGACTGTGAAAGCAACGCACAGTGCCACAGTACACAGGACCCACGTGCTGTTTGGCTACACATAAACAGTAATGAAAACATTTATTTCAGTGATTGAAAAGCATGTGAGCAGAAGATTGGTATTCTTTCTGAAAGGACAAGACCTTGGTGCCACACCAGTGCAGTCGCGTGTGGGTGACCTATACGGCTGCGGAGGCCTCGAGAAAGGGCACAGAAGCAGCCGCAGAGCAGAGACGGCCTCCTTCACCTGTGCAACTGCTGACTGGGAGAGCCTGCAAGCGCCTAGGTCCCGTGCAGAGAACCCGCCTGAGCTGGTGGATTGGCTCAGTCTCCTCATCAAACCTCTACTCCAGGCAAAATCACAGCCCTTTCATCATCAAGGACGGCAGGAGAAAGCGAGAACATCATGTCTGAAGCAGCTGAAAACCCCATCACTGACATTCTTACCTTCCAGCTGGTACCAAGAATATCCGTTGGTGATGCCTCCTGGAAAGGTCTGTCTGCTGTCACACCCAGTCCCTTTGTACATGCTGGCGTGGTTGAAAGAATAGGTTTTTGCCAGGTGAATAAAGACATCGTCATCTGGAGACTTGCTGTAGCCTTTCAAAGAGCCGGTAACTGCAGAACAAAGACAGCCATCATCTACCTCTCCTTACCGGTAAAACATAGGGTGCTGGCTTACACACGGGATAAACATCTCCCAGACAGCCATATCAGGCAGTGCATTTTGATGGGGTTTATCAAAGTCTGCCCATCCCACCTCAAAAGCTGGAAAAACCTTGCAGAAATCCTTATAAATTTTGCTTTGGTACAGCTAATGTTCCTAAACCGAGTGAGCTGGGGAGAAGAGAGTTTGTTACTAGCTCACCTGAGTTACCGTTATCAAAGGTGTAGCTGGCAACCAGGGCACCGCCGTGCAAGTTTGCTGAAAGAACAAACGTTTCATTTCTTATCCAGTTCATTACTGCTTGGGTCTCTGGCTGAATGCTAGCGCTGTTATTTTCGAAGGCATCAGGAAAATTTCTGTTCAGATCTTCTCCGTTCTTATTGTACCTTAGCAAGAGAGAAGACGTTCCCGTTACTGTTTGGCCTACAGACACCTCCACACCACCAGCCTCCCGGCACTTCAGATCTGTGGCACGCTAGTGCCTTCAGGAAACAGGCAAGGCGACCATTGCAGATCTTCTCAAGTATTAAGAAGATGGCCTTCAGCTTGCTTTCTGGTAGCTCTGGGATTTTCATAGGACACAATAAAATAATTCTTCTATTGCATTTCAGGTGGAAACAGTGAATGATATTTAACATGCACGTAGCACGCGCACACCTACATGTATGTGAATCAGAAAAACCTCAGCCAGATAAGGAGGACGCCATCCTTCTGTCTGCGTTTTTCCCACTTGTAGAGGAGACCGCGGTAACTACTGGATGGCTGTGTCCCTTGTACTGCTGTCACTCTGGACACAGAGCCAAAAATTTGACTCAAACACAGCATGTATTCTCTTCTTCCTGTAGCTGAAGGTCCAGCCTGTGCTTTCTTCCTTTTCACGCAGACAGGTCAGTATGAGAGCAGAGAGAGTATTTAATGTCAGCTGTATTAATTTTTAAACTCAGTTAAACTCTGCCTATTTGACAGTGAGAGGATAAAAAATACCACCTTCCATAAAAGTCCTATCTATGTGCTGAGGAATAAATTTCTTTCCTAACAAAAAGGAGGGCCTACACCAGTCACCTCAAGAACTAAACTACCTAAACTACCTTCTCACTTGCTTCCGACGTTGCCATGGCCAGTGATCCAAGAGACCTTCTAGCTCAGGAGTTTGCTTTTTCTGCACATTCCAACTTTGTCCCTTTGCCATTTCTTTCCATTATCTCACTGTCTCCTCTTCTTCCCTTTTCTAGCTTGTTAAATTTTCCCTCCCCTTTTTGGTCTCTGCAACAGTTGCATTAAAGGAGGCAAAAGTAACACAGGATGCAATGCTAGGTTGCATTTACTTCAGCGTAAGTTTCTTTCCCAGCACTACTATTAGCACAGCACCTATCACAGCTGGCTCTGCTTGCGTCACTCCTGCCTCTTACTAGATCTGCATTCAACATGCTCTTAAGTCCATTCAACAAGCTTAGACACACCTTTTTGTCATTAAGAAGGGTTACAGAGTTCTCCAACTGAAATAGATCCCTGTGGGTGGAGTTTTCCTTCCTTTTTTTGTAGCACCCTAAAGGTCTAAATATGTAGTTGTACCTCTATTGGCAATCTGGGTCTCCTGCCTAAGAGGTTAGGTCACTACGCCGTTCTGACCAATTTTCTTCAGCCGCACCACATGTAAACATCAGTCTGACTCAGCCTTCCAAAAACACTGTGCTGTAACCGTGCCTCTGCAGCAGAGCACGGGCCAGAATCAGCCCTAACACATCCTCTAGGCTATCCTCTCCCCCACCTATGGTTCAGTCTCCTGGTGGGTTCAGTCTCCAGGTGTGGTGATCTCCAAAGATGACTCCCCACCCATTTCCTCTACCTGCTCCCACCCTCCTAAGCCACCCTTACCTTCCTTGTGTGTAATAACAATCAGGCACTTTTGTAGCTTCAAATCCATCAGGATTCATTGTTGGCATGATATGAATCCGGGTATTATTGAGTAACCGGGTGATAACTGGGTCGCGTCTGTAGCTGGTCACCAGGAAGTCTATCAAATGGAGCAGGATTTCTCTCCCAACAGTCTGTATAAAGAAGCATCTATTTTATTTTAAGTCTGCTATGGAAGAAAGAAGAAAAAAAAGACGACCCACCACCTTTTGCTTACAGGTTTTTCTTACTGGATTACACAGACATACAGGGCATACAAGATCATTCTGGTCAACACCGTTTTTTATTAATGCTCTCCCCTTAAATATATTTAAGTAATTTAATAGATGAAAGGAGTTACTAGAGGGTTTTCACAAAGGTTTTAAACCCAGATCAACCAGAGCTTTTTCTGTAATGGGAAACTGACTGCGTCAGCTGCACAGCTTAAATCCTGCACGGATAAGGCACAGCTAAACTAAACGTACCCAAAACTGCACAGGCTGCCTGTTAACCACCACGTGGGCTTGGAAACGCACCGCTGCGTTTCTCCGTTGCACTGCAGAGTCAGCTCTGCGCTGATGCCCGAGGGACCCTGGGCCCTGCACGTAAGCGTCGGTGCTGTGCATCACCCGTTCAGAAGAAAGGAAGGAGACACCTTCCATGTTTTCCAGGATGCTACAAAGCAAAACTTTTTCTTGTGGATCTTATTTTATGAGAAGTCAGCTTCAATATGGGATCAGGAGAGGCCACATAGACACTTCTGTCACTGTCTCTGTTACATTGCTTTATTTTAATGCCATGAACACAGGCATTCAGGAAGCCAAACAGGTATATATAAATCCTTAGAAAAAGAGACAGAAGCACATTTGAATGTAGACTTCAGATCACGTAAAGGCAGAGAAAAAGCGAAATACATATTTTTGTTCATTTAAGTTTGTATAGGTCATGAAAGCTGGCAGGACATCCTCCCTCTAGGCTACTCTATCACATTTCAGGCAAACCAGGGGCAAGTTCCAGCTCCAGTGAGCTGAGAAAAATCCTATTCTACCCCAGAAACCACTAGGACAGTGTTCACCGGACCATACTTTCCAGGAGCACTCTCTATAGCACTGCGACCCTGCCTCAGGGGTGCTGTAGGGTTCCTAAGTCCTGGCTGGGATGGGAACAAATCAAGAGCTGCAACTCGATGTGCTCTGGAGATGATTTGTCTCTACTTAATCCGCAAGAACAAAGCCTGAATTAGAGCCTGCAGTGATTTCCCAGAACTACAGCATCTCTGTATCTTTTAGAATGAGTCTTGCACCACTGAAGTGGAAATACTGCAAAGAACTTTTTTTTTTCTTCCCTAAAGTGAGGAACATGGAGTGGCATTACTGGATGAACTTGGTGTCACAGACAAACAGGCGAAGGTAAAAGGTAGGTGAAATCAGGCAGGGGAAAAGGAGTATTTCTCCCCAGCTATTTGCTGCACTAATATCTTTTTACATTTTCACATTGGTACCTTATAAGTGGCAAAACCTGCTCTGGGTGTTGAGGTGAACATGAACACAGACACTGCCTGGCAGGAGCTCTGCCTGCAGAGCTGGGTTGGTACACGAAGGGGCAAGGAGGGCTGGGTGTAACTGTTGTTCCATAGCTGGGAACAAACCATGTCTTGCCAGTTAGCCAGCAATTGCTGTTTATCGCAGGAGAAACAAATGAGTAACGTAGCGCTAAACGTGATTCGGCTAAGCTAAGGACCACACCATTTTAAGTGTCATACTTAAAGGCAGTCATGGTCTCCGAGCTGGTACCCAAGTAATTTGTACAGGGAAAAAGCAGGACCTCTTCCCACCCTGCCCCCCAGCAGATTTGTTCCCAAGTTCTCTGACCCTTGCCTGTCAGCTCCTGATGGTCTCCTGCAAGCCACCAGCCAGTAATGTGCAGGGGCAAGCCACATTATACAAAAGCATCTGCTGTACCAGTAACTACATGGTTCTTTTTCTAGACACTACAGCAAACAGGCTTTGACAACGGGGGAAAAGGTACCTAACTTCCTCCATTGCCAGTGGCTTTCAAAACAGCACCTGAGCACATGAAAGCAGACTGCTCTGCAGGTTTGGTAAATTTACTCTGTGACATTTAAGAAGGGATGCAACAGAACCTGTCTCGCACAGGCAGCTCCATTCCAGCTCTGGGTGATAAGACATCTTGGGAAGCACACGGAGCGGGAGGAAAGAAAGGAGGGGAGAGAAGTCAGCCAAATCATGGCCCTGGGCATGAGAGATTAAGCTAGCAGACTCAGAAGCAGCAAGAATGGCCCTACCACAGAGACAGCTAAACTACAGACAAGACTGGACTGCTCTCTGAAGAAACTGGGGAAGTGCCTCTGCTCCTACCGTACTTCTCTTCCGTGCCTGACAAAATGACATCCAGAAAAGAAAGTGTAGATAAGCAGGAACAGGAAAGGGGAAAAAGATAAAAGGAAAGCAACAACAGAAGGTGGTGGAAAAGGACAATATTTATAAAGAATGGAAGGTGACCAGTTTTTCATAGATGACATCCTTTGCATTTAAAATTTAAACTCAAACTTACTTACATACACAGTATTTTTTAAAATAACCCTATTTTATAGGATTCCTTGTATAGCTATTGTTGTACCTGAGTATTTAGTATATTAAGCAATTCAGCTAACTTCTGTGACAGAGAGCTGGTACTTTGATCATTCCTTGGTGGGGGAAGAGTGCATTCATTACCACTGTTCTGGTGGAGTGACAGAGAGGTGGTTTTGTTTTGGTCCAGAGTACCCTGCATTTCTTGAGAAAGCACATCTGGAGGTGTTTGAGGGGAGGGACAGTTAGTCTCTGGGAAAGCATAGCTCAAGTTTTGATCAAGCCCTCGGAAAGCATCTCCTGCCAGACAAACTTTATCCTGATTCTAGAGAGGTCAGCTGTACCTGTGGGGAACAGTTATGAGATGTTTATTTTTACTTTAGAGCTTCAAGTAACGGATCTAGTCACAGTGGAGGTAGGCTGCTGACAATAAAGTCAAGGACAGACACCTTAACCTGCCTCTAGTCTAACACGAAGATGTAGAGTGCAGGGGACAGCCTTTCTGCGCTCTGGGGCTTTGAGAAGACGTGATGAGTCTTTGGTTTTAACTGCAGCATCCCAAGGGCGATGTCCAGGTGCGCTGTTTTTCTGTAGCTCAGATGAGAGGTGACATGAAAGCAAAGGAAAACCCTTTCTCACACCTCTCGGGACACAGTTAGGCATGAAGTTTCTCAGTGCGCTTCCAGCTGTCCGTTTCCTTGTGTGCCCCAAAGGGAGCAAGTCAGCAGGAAAGGCTTTCAGCGGTCCTCAGGGGAAGAAGCATGCATGTGTCAGGGCACGGATTAACACTGTCGAAAAGGGTGTGACTGCTGTTCCTGTAAACATGTCCCTTAAACCTGCTGACTGTCACCTCTGGTGTGGCTGGGTCAGCACCCTGCTCAGCTACGGCAGGGCTTACTCAAGCAGCCCGAGTGGGAGCCAGTTAAAAGATTCAGGTTACCTCCCCTCCAATTGCACCTGCACTGTAACACTTACTGCAGCACCTGTTTTTAAAACATTTTTGTTACCACATGGTAGAAGCCTAATACCAGGGGACTATAGGGAGATAGACTCTGCCCATTTTTATGATGAAAATTCTTTCTTTAAACGTGGCCTGGTTTTTAAGCTGAACTATGTTGAAAGAGAGATCCAAACCATCAGGTAGGACCTGTTTCAGAGCAACTCAGTCTTGCCAGTCTCCTTGCTCCAGCCCTGACTGCTCTACAGACCTAGCACAGCATACCAGGCACAACCCCACCTAAGGAAGCAGAGTTACAGCAGATAAACAGATAGTCCACCCTGGTTTACCACTTAAATGCCACACTTACATGATGTTCTTTTTCAACACTTGTACGGCACTAATTATTATGCACGGCTGCAACACACCCTACTGTGTCCTTCTTTATTAAAATGTACCAGTGTTAAAGCAACTGTTCGTGCAAATACAGCTTGGCACATATCCATTTATTTCTATAGCAGCAATCACTATGGAAATAAGAGAACTAACCAAAGTACAACAGGGAACTGCAGTTCCTTGGTTTATCACTGAAGGAAATGGCAACATAAACCCTGCTTTTGAACTAGTAACTGGCACAAGATGTTACCACCTGGACAAGTTCCAAAGGCTTCAGGCTTCACCTGGTTGAGAAATGGATCACTTTTTCTTTTCCCACTCAGAGAAGTGGGAGTAAAGATCAAGAAAAAGGTAACTGGGGCATGGCAGCAGCTCTACCTGTTTTGAAAGGGATCTCAGCAGCATCCATCTTTTTTTAGTTTGTTGTTAGCAAATAGATTTGGTTGCTGTGAATTTTGAAATCTCTGGTGCTTCTGACCTTCTTTACATCACATTAGCTGATACTGAAGCCAGGTGGAAAACAGTTCACTATGCAAGATTTTTTTTTTTTCCATTTTCTTTTCTAGAGCACATACTTGCTTCTCTGCCACACCACTTCCATACTATATTGCACAGTAAAAAGGACTAAGGACATAGGAATGTGTGATGAAAATTCCTTATAGCAGATTATGTAGTATGTGGACACAACTCTCTCTGCCCATTCTTTTGATAAAGAAAACAGGCCTTTTTTTATAGTGGCATTTTGATAGTGTAAATGCAGCTTCCATTCATTTTTTTGGAAATGAGGGTGAGAAATTTGACACAAGCCTCACTAGTTTGTTCTTTTGTTTTTTTAAGTCCAAATTATACTGACCACAAGTAAACCTACCCCTGTGCTCAGTCACCCAAGCCTTGTTACATCACCATATCTCAGGAAACCCTTCTGTGGATATGGCTGTGTCTATGGTGACATGGAAAATAAGGTCTAGTTGCTTTAACTTAAGTCACATCATAAGCCAGCAAGACAAACAAATCCTTTCAGGTAGGCTAGTTCAGGCCTATCAGTACAGGCTCAGTTTCACCTAATGAAAGAGGTAAAACACTGTCAGAAAATAAACTGATCAGAAGTGGATGATTTAGGAGAAAAGGGTTGGTATCAGCACTGCCATCCTGGGAAAGAGTTTATCTTGTGATGGCCCAGTTACACTCTAGCTGCAGAAAGTTAAGGAAGCCATATACTTCATACATTAAAGGGAACAAGCAGAAACGCACAGGTAGTTTATGCTTTGTTCAGACATGCTTCTCCTTAAAGGGTTTCCCTGCTGTGATACAAGTGGTTTAGGAACAGCCTTCTAATTAGAGTCTATAGTTCAGTTGTGTAAACTGGACTCAAGTCACTGCCACAGCTGGTCAAAAAGCAATAGTTCTGCTCCATTTATGACTTAGGAGTGTTTGGGGGTTTGGTTGTGGTCGTTGTTAAGTGGAATGAGTTCTTACCCAAGGCGGAACATGTGAGTGTGCACACTGAGGAAGAGAAGATCTTTCAAGTAAGAGTACAAGCCTGGGACAAGAGAGGCTGCTGCCCAATTCAGAATGAGAGCTGCCCCACAACAGCAGGCAACCTCTCCCTCATCTTCCCCAGTGCAGACTTTATGAACATTTCACAGGCTTACGGATTTTGCACGGTCCATCAGTGTCATTAAGATTAAAGTCTCTACTAGCTGCCAGTGACTGAACTACCTCTAATTATCAGTTTTAATCTGTTGATTTTAACAAAAAGCACTGCTAAAAACAGTGTCCAACTTCATACAGGCACACAAAGAATGGGAGAAGCCTTTTGTTACATATCTGGGGATCCGGGGCAAAAGTTCGCTCCGTTTGGCAATGGTGATCACAAAATAAAATCATTCAAACCTTGGCTGGTCATATCTTACAGTATTCAGAAAAATTAACCTACTTAAATCTTTTCAGTTCTGAAAAAAATACTCACTTCCTAGTATTGTGTACTCACATTATTTTATTAGAACTCCTCTGTTGGGCAGTTCTCCAATAACCTAGGTTTTCTTCCAGCAGCATGTGTGAACAGCCTGCACACGTACAATTCAAGCTCCCCCCCAACTTCAAGGCTTTAGGAGCATCCAGCAGACGAGTCAAAAGAGAAAAATGTCATTTGTGTGATCATGACAGGTTATAAGGGCAGCATCACCAACCGACACTTCGGAGCAGAACTTTTCTCACTTTGTACCATTTATGGAATGCATCACTGAAGCACAAAAGACCTAACTAGATCGATGAAGCCATAATCTCACAATTTTAAATTATGAAAGACTGGAACACAAGCTGAAGCTTGTCATACAGTTAGTGCAAAACTTATCTGCTTAATATATTATAGGGGTAGGTGAATCTTTCCCCAGTGACTAGTCCAGCAGAATCTTAGATTACAGGAAAAAAATATTCAAGCTCTCCAATGCTACTCTATATGAGGAATTCATTTCCTGCCATCTGAAATACATTTATGGAGAGATAGGAAAAACAAACACCAACTGTGCATTATATCCATACACAAAAAAAACATAAGGCAACGATCATCTTGAAGGCCTGAAAAGGAGAAATAGATCTGTTTCTAGAATCTTCCCTAGGTGCATGCTCAGTCTAATGAACAAGCTAGAATGCAGCATGGCACTTAGCGCTATATGGTACCTACGCATCTCAAAGATCAACCCTGCTCCGACAAAAACTCCGGCACAGTACCAGATGCTTAAAAATTTGTGGATATGCAAAGAGTGCGTGTCTCTGTGGTCAATGTTCCCTGTGCATATCCAGCTGTGCAGCAATAATAGCAGGAGTGCTTCACTGTGGAGGTTTCAATAGGAGTGGTGGCCTTCTGCAGTCCAGCAAAATTGGATTTAGAGCCAGGCCATTCTGGATGAGATCACATCCTGCCCTCCATCTCTTTCCCACCCAAGCTGGGTCATCTGTAGCCACAGGTTTCCAATTCTCTTCAGCAGTCTGCAGGGACTATCATAGGGAGCCTCTGCGGACATACACCAGGTTGTAGGAGTTGCAAACCCTATTTTGGTTTCAGATGAGTACACTTGTTACTGGATGCCCATGAATCAGCTTCCTCCCACATAGAGTTAAATTTCAAAGCAGTCAGACTCCCAGAAGCACTTTGAGCACAGCCACTGTCAAACAAGGTGAAACTAGTCTAACTCAGGGAAAATTCTTGGCACATCGTGTCACAAGTGCCTGTAGGCGTGCAAGTGCTCATGCACAGTACTGGTAACAGCAATAGCTTGTGATAAGTTATGCTTTACACAGGATACACGTCCTACTACATGTGTTTTTCTTCATTTGGGGAATTCACAGTCTAGCATATCTATATAAATAAAAAATTTGCCATGTCTGTTGAATTATTTACCCTTCACATTAAAGACTGCACAGAAATACACTGTGTTATCCTGAACATGACTACTATAATCAGGCAAAGCTAAAGAATAAGGGAATTACAAAGCAAGAAAAGATTATACAGAAGAGTGAAGCTTTAAGTCTTTCTGTTCAAGATTAATGTACTGCAGAGAGGCTCATAATCACCATTTTCTCCTTTATCATTAATAAGTGGACATTCCTTCCAGAGCAAGTTAATCCTGAAAATGCTTTTTGTTTTGTAGTCACTGTGTTATCTCAGGTGGATCTAGGTATTCCTAGCTCAAGGTTCCCAAAATAAATTTTTTTCCTAAAATAAACCATTTGGTGCTTTGCAGCAATTATTATTCAATCTTAGGATCTATTTGAAGAGTTCTATCAGTCATACTTCATGCCTAGGCAATAATAATATAGCAGCAAACTATTGCATCTGACTCATTGCTAGGAAAGTTAAAGCCTCTGGGTTTGTTCATGTGGAGAAGACAAAGCTCTGTACTTGAGAGGTCTTAGATGTAGGATCCTTCACTGGGATGTAAGGTCTCCTTTCCACCAAACAAGGGAACTTTATTCTTGAAATTCCTCAAGAAATACACATGTATTAGGTCCTCTTTGAAGCATGACATACCTCAATAATAAGTAACACAAGCCTGAGAGAAGTTCACTCTAAACCTCTGGTAAGCGTATTCAGTATAAATAACATTGCAAAAGTTGAAACGTACCTCATCCCCATGCATATTAGCAACATACTTGAACTCTGGAATGCCAGTCTTATGATGGGTTGGAAACCTTCCCAGAACAAAAACCCACAGGTCTCTACCTTTAAAAGGGGAAGGGGAAAAGACATTTTTTTAAACAAGTATAATGTCATACAAACCTCAGAGAAAAAAAAAATAAATAAAAAGAGTCTGTCATTAAGACCGCCATACAAATTCTCATATTTCATTGCTGTCCAGTCAGTCCTATATATAGCACATCAAAGCAGACTGTGGTAATTTTATTCTAGGAGTACTTGTTAAATTAGTTACAGGAATAAATACATTTTTCTTCTGACAAAAAGTGTATAGTGAACCCTGTAATTTCAAAACCATTTAACCAGTGCTAGAAAATAGTTAGGGTATGTTGTTTGGTGGTTTGTTTTTTTTTCCCCCCAATAAACATTTTTCATATCAAGTTTAGCAAGCAAGATCTTGTCAAGCAAAGTCACCAAGCAACTAAAGAGTATTTAAAATAAAAGACACCCTTCCCCCTAAATATTAAATCATAAGGGTTTTCAGAAGTGCATACAGAAATTTTCGTTATCACAGAGAAAATGCATATTTTTTGTGTTAAAGACAACACAGAAAAGCTAAACACTTTCATGAGTTACTCCTCAGAAAACAGGAGATCCTGAGCAGAGCTGTATCAGAAACATATTCCAAACAAAAAAAAAAAGCCAGCACGGAAAGAATTCATAGCTACAGAAAGAATATTAGTTAGGACCACTAAAGATGCATGGGAAGCTGAACTTTAAATAACAAAATAAAGAAACAAATAAACATTTTGGAAGTCCTCAGGGGGTGGGGCCTTTTTTTTTTTTCTTCTCCAAGTGATATTGTGGCATTTCAGATCTCATCTGCAAAACTATGCTTCCCACTAGTCTGCTCAATGAGGTAGAAAGCTCTAGTTTCAGTAGATGGCAGCAACAAAACCGGACCAGTCCCTTGGTAATACCAGTTGCAGCCAATAGATTGCTAATGCCCAGACCTTGCATGCATGCTGCCTGTCCCCAGCTCTCACACAGGGCTTGCTGGGACCCGTGAGCTGTCTCAGAGGAGTCCAACCATCACTATTACTCACCGAAAAGAAGAATGTAGGTGTTACTATATGCAGTACTACGAAAAGCATTATTTCCTAAATCTTTGTGGATCATCAAATCTGTGGTAAATCAACTCTGGAGCGTAACAATTTCCCAGAGGTGGAAGCCTTACCCTCATGGTATAGCTGCAATGAGCCAGTCACCTAACTAGAAAGGAAAACTTGAAGTGCTATGACAACTGCAGTACCTTCAGGAATAGGAAAAAGAAGTTGAAAAGGACAAAAGAAACACTACAAGATGCACTGAATCGACTACAAGACAGGTAAAACGGAAGTCAGTGGTTGCCAGACTAAATTCTCACTTAACAGGTTGAATCAGAGGCTCAGGATCAAGAAGCAACAAGACAGCACTGAGAGCAGACATATTCAACACGGACTGGTCTCAGGATCTCCTAGTTTTACACAGTCACTCGAGAAGATGTTGATGTTCAACCCTTATCTCCATACATTATGCACAAAGCCGTGAGATGCTTCTATGACTTTTCATTAAAGGACAATGTAAGCAAGCAATCTATACTTATCAAAGTAAGTTCACATAAGTGCTTTGGTGAGGAAGCTAGTTATTGGGCTTTGCTGTATGCAGAACCACTGTTTCATTAAAAAAATCCACAAAAACAGTTTGACTTCTGTAAGTCTAGACAAGTTACATAGTGGAGAAACCAGAGATGATAGCTTTTAAGTTAAGAACATCCTTCTTTGTTTCCAAAGTGTCAGTTGCCACATGGACTGCTGCACCAAGAGGACCATACCTGCTAACAATTGTGATTGTAGCCTTTCCACCACAGCCCAAACTTAAGATGACTACTGCGAACCTACAATGTGTAGCTCCCCTAGCTAGGGATTCATCAGACCAAGCCGCAGTGCCAAAAAGCACACCCAACATCTAAAAGACAGTGGTGAAATTGTCAGACTGAGGCAGTAAAGGACCTGTACTGGAGACCTGATGGTGTCCCACCTCTCTCCTAGATGGAGGTGGATACAGGTGAACTGTAAAACACAAGGTTTCCTACAGAGGAGACATACGCCTTCTCTAAGGTTCTAAATACATTCAGCCATGGGACTGCCCATTATCAGCATGAGCACCAAGCACATAGGGCATCAAAATACCTTAGAGCCAACGGGTTCAGTGAATTACGTGTAAAAAGCCTTCTCAGAGCAAGTGAAATAAGTGCTGATTAAAGCCATTAGCTTCCTCAAATCCTTGATGATTTCCTATACCAGCACAAAGCAATGACCTAGGAGAGAGAGCTTAGTGCAGAATCAGGACATTGAACCAGTACATTCACTACATTTATACTACCTTCTGTACATAATTACTATCTAATATATAAAATACCCAATCAATCACAGCAGCCAAACAATACTGTAGTCCCTAGAACACGAAGCACCTTATCTCAATTAAAAACAGACATTACGATTAGCCCCTGGTTTTATTTGAATGGAGGCAGATCACAAGTGCTATTTCAAATCCAACTACTAGCAATGACAACATCCACACCCATTGCATAAAGACTTTTCGGAGCATCCCATAAGCCAGTGTAGAACAGTGCCATATTTTTTAGCCACTTCCCCACAGCAGCACTAGCACTGATTCAGTACTGTACACACTAAAGCAACAAGAGTCCAAGTACAGCTAAAATGCTACAGCTATTTCTGTCACTTAAAACTTTCCACAAATAATATTGTATTTTGATTTCAAATTTAAAAAAGATATTTCCAGTGCCTTGCCATCAGCAGTGCTCATTCCTGCTGCTATCACTGTGAAATTGCACTCAAGGGAAACACAAGGAAGAGCTAAGTACGGACTAGCATTAAGTACTGATTTAAATTGTTCTTTCCAGCATTCGTGTTTAGACTGTTGATGGTTTCTGTGAGGGCCATCTAAATGATAAACACTCCCATGAACTGAGACACCAATTATTTCCTGCCATTTCCAGCTTGTGAGAAGTATTAAACCTACCTTAAACAACTAAAATAAACTCCTGGGTCTGCTCAGCCTGCAATACTGGATAGTGCACCTATGGCAAGAAATATTACATTATCCCTCACACAGCAGTAAATTACTGCATATAAAAAGATTCAGCATACAGATAAAGTTTTCTTTAATCAGTAAAGCCTAGATAAATGTGGTTTTGTACCTGAAGTCAACACCTAAGCTACCACTCATGCTTTGAATCAACCGAATGTATATCAAAAAGCCATTTCTCACTGCCAAACCAGAACTGACTTCGACTAATTAGTGATGTATATTTCAAGCAACCAAGACAAACACATGTTTCTGTGTGTCTCAGGACAAGTAACAAGACTCGTATTGAAACCGAGTCAGACCACACAGCTTCTAGTAGAATGAGCAGTCTTTTATAACATTTTCTGGCATTGCACAGTTCATGGCATAGTGTCAGTATTCTAAACAGATCTATGAAAACTGAGAATTAAGATGGAGAGTTGAATTTGATCTCTAGATCTAGTGGGAAAAAAACTCAATCATTTGCAGATGTTGCCATCTGCATTGCACTCCCTGGTTTGTTTTGTTCTGAAATTTCTTTCTACTTTTCTTCACTTTGTTGTTTACAGCTTCATTTATGAAAAAGAACTGTTGTCATTTCAAAGAAAGTTATGTCTAGGACATGAAATTAAATGACTGAGCAATGCATTAGACCCACTGTCAGTACTGCTCAGGCTAGGCTACCGATTCAGAAGTTTGCATGGAGATCCACTTCAACCCAGAAAAAGCAACAGGCTGACTACAGTCCTCCTGGGCTGGCCATACGTTGCACACTGACCTCACGGGTAGGAAGTGCAGTAATGCTGCCCCATGTTGAGGCAGTTCCTACATAGAAAGGCACAGGACAGAGAGAAGAGGAAGAAATATTGACTTTCATTAGAATGCAAGGTCCAAGAACAATTCACTCATAGAAACAATTACAGAATCATAGGGCAGCCCAGGTTGGAAGGGAGAACCTCAAAAGATCATCTGGTCCAACATTCCATGGAAGTGGGAGCCTAGATGAGATTATCAAGCACTCTGTCCAACTGCATCTTGAAAATCTCCAGTGATGGGGACTCTACCACAGCCCTGAGAAAGTTGTTCCAGTGAATGATTGTTCTCACGGTAATAAACTTCTTTCTTACATTGCGATGAATCCTGTACCAGTGCAACTTGTATCCATTGCCCCTCGCCTTTTTCCACATGGCTCCTTGTAGCCACCCTTTAAGTACTCGAATCCTGTGATGTTGTTCCCGACCCCAAGCATTCTCTTCTCCAGCGAGAAGAGTTTAAATTCCTTCAGTCTTTCCTCACTGGGTAGGTTCTCCAGTCCTTTGCTCATCTTTGTTCCCCCACCCCCTTAGACCTTCTTCAGTCTGTCTGCATCTTTCTTGAATTGTGGATACCAGAAGTGGACACAGTACTCCAAATGCAGCCCAAGTGCACTGAATGAGATGATCACATCTTTATCTTGGCTAGTAATGCCCCTGCAGATACAGTCCAGGATCTGATTTGCCTTTATTGCTGCAGTGGCACACTGCTGACTCATGTTCAGATTGTTGTCCACCAGAGCCTCCAGGTCCCTTTCTGCAAGGCTGCTCCCCAGCCATACAGATCCTAGCTTGTACTGGGCTCCTTGGTTATTTCATCCCAGGTACACAACTTCACATTTATCTCTGTTAAACTTCATACCGTTCTTGCTAGCCCACTCTTCCAGCCTGTTCAGGTCTCTCCAAGATGACTCGCCGACCTCACCACCCAGTTCAGTGTCATCAGCAAATATGGTGACAGTGCTTTCAGTCCCATTGTCCAGATCATTTATGAAGATGTTGAACAGTATAGAGTCCAGTACTGATCCCTGGGGGACCCTATTTGTGACAGGCTGCCAGACTGAGTAAAAAACATTGATGACCATCCTCCAAATATGGCCTGTCAGTCAGTTTCCTACCTAATTCACAGGCCAGCCATCCAGTCTGCACCTTACCAGTTTGTCCAGAAGGCTGTGGGAAACAGTGTCAAAAACAGTTTACTCTGGCTCCAGATCTGTCTGAATACCTATTTGAATAGTACAGCACTGAACACAGCTCATATAAAATTTGCTCTGACACTAGCTAGAAAATCAAGTTCTTAGATGTCTAAATTCAAGCCTCAGATATGAATTGGCTTGCATCCATCTATATTTACCTATAAGGTAGATTATGAAAAAAGACAACATGACATTATACCAAATCAAAGTAACAACCTCAAAGAATATGCTCTTGAGATTTGATACAAGCCATAAAAATTTACTTCTCTTTGTATTTCACATCCTTTTCCTTAAAACTTACTAATTTTACTTATCCCATGTTTGGCAACAAACTCTACAGGCCAAGTAGCATATTATCAGGGTGGTTTATATACTAGCCAGAAAGATGTGGCCCTAAGATGTAGAGAAGGCCACCTTCGTAGTCAGAAAAGAAGACAGAGAAGTTAAACAGAAAATGCAAACTTTATCATTGGATAAGCTTTATCATTATTCTTCAGATGGTTATTGACTCCTGATATTTCATCAGTCCTGAGAACTCTCCCTATCACAGTTTCATTCTATCGTGCTCCATACAAAATTTTAAGATATATGTTTCTGACCCCCAAAGCATACAATTAAAGCAGTGCAAAATAAGAAGGGGGACCAGACAGACAAGGTCGCTCATTCAATGAGAACGTAAGAGGGTGGAGGCTATGCCCTAGGCATGGCTTGTATCAACCCTGCTCAATTCCAGTATAGGCAGAAGAGCTTCAGCCTGGATTCTATGAAGAGAACACCAAGTAACAGTAATAAAATAAACATGCCAGCTGATTTTTATAACAGTTTCCACTGCCAGAGCAGCCACTACACAATTACAGTTTGACAGAAGAAAGAGAAATGATGCAAATAACTAGCATCCGCATAACATACACAAAACATTGTGGGGAGACAGGATGGCATGAGAGTCACTCCTTGATAAATTCTTCTGTAGATATACCACAATTCCCACATAATCTCTCAGATGCTCTTTAATCCACTTCAAGTATGCATACTAATATTGGAAACATTTCCCTAACTGCTTCAGCAACATTGCAATGTCTTGGGATAGTCCATCCTTACTGGCTACCTGTAATACTAGTGTAAATCTAGGTTAATTGTTACCATGCAAGATACAAAGGCATCTTGACAGTTTTCTTTTCATTGCAGAACCATGTCAGGGTATCTTCCCAGCTGCATTTGACACCTCTTTTCTGAGACTAAGTCAAACTATGTTTATTACTACATAAAGTTACTTATCTTGCAGGCAGAGAGTGATGAAGAAATCCAACCCGGCTTTATCACTTCTAACTTTTAAATCACATTCATGGTAAATCTGTTTGCATACTAACATAAATTGTTCTTTGGCTTTTAAGTTTTCTGGTCTGTACTTGAATTCCCGGCAAAGCTCAGTACTGTCAGCGTGTAACACAGGAGTGCAATTTCTGCCTATGTGCACGCATATAGGCAAGAAGATCGAAATACAAAGACACTAAATGCTTATGTAACTTAGTATTGTACTTCCAAGCTTCAATACAAAGACAGTGTTAGTTTCTCCATGATAATGGTGGAGCAACATCGTCTTCTGGCAAAACACTGCCACAGCTAATGAAGGACTTCAGGAGCAATTCCCAAGCACTAGCAGCATCCCTGCCCTGGGATACTTTAGAATCATAGAAAGTTTTGGGTCGGAAGGGACCTTTAGAGGTCATCTAGTCCAACCCCCCCGCAGCGAGCAGGGACACTGCTAACTAGATCAGGTTGCTCAGAGCCCTGTCCAACCTGGTCTTGAATGTTTCCAGGGATGGGGCCTCCACTACCTCTCTGGGC
>Ga0065711_1003943_pt1 | contig 29633 bp, 18 predicted proteins | sample Hoacrofraction12_FD_59098 | JGI IMG/M metagenome (GOLD analysis project Ga0065711, IMG submission 59098) | Hoatzin crop microbial communities from Cojedes, Venezuela - Epithelial fraction 12 v2 (version 2) | ecosystem: Host-associated > Birds > Digestive system > Esophagus > Crop | place... | reverse complement strand
AGGGCGGGGGGCTGCGGCTGGCGCGGGGCTCCGCCGCCTTCCTCCCGCCAGCTCCTCTAGGTAGCCCATTATTTTCGGCACTTCAGACCCCTTTGTTGAGACTGAATTGAAGCCGGGTGACAATGGCACCCTTGCTTCCTATCCGCGGCCGCTGAAGAGCCAGGCCATTGTCTGCGCATAATCGAGCCTCTGTCCAAACGAAAACAGAGAGATGGGCAACTCAGTTAACGCTGCTTGTCTGAGCCCTGACACTGGAGGCTGTTTAGAACTGGAAACCTAATTACCAACAGTGAGCTTTTCAGAGCCAGTGCAGCATCTCTGTTTAATTTTAAGGCGTGCAAGTTTACCTTTTTTGTGAGATACTGAACATTGTTTACAAGTAGGGATATAACTGATGGCACCACCTGCTTCCCAAATTTGATTTTTTTTGTTTTAAACTCAAGCCTGGTCCACAAGAGATACTAAGTTCAAGCATCGAGAATATCTCCTCAGCTTAGACAGCTAAGCCAGCAGTTTCAAAAAATATATAAGCAGCATGTGCTTGGTCAAGTTTACACTGTCTTGCAGTTTTCCTTTGCCCGAGTAGAACTATGGTGTTAGCTGCTGTTCTTCCTGCCTTTTGAGGTCTCAAAACATAATTAGTCAGTTTCTACTTCTACTATGTGAAGTGCAGCACTTTTTTTTGTAACCAGTCTCATAAGAACTGCCATTAATGTGGCCCAAAATACCCCTTGTATATGTTCATTTTCCTAGCCTAGATGGGAAGCTTTACAAGTCATTTCCACTGGTCAGATGCCAGTTGTAGGAGAGTGAAAATGTTTGTGCCAGTTAGTGGCAAGCTGGTTCTGCTGCACATCATTCTCCTGACTAACAGCCCTGTCTCTTATGAGCATCTGCAAGTGAAGGGTAGTGCACACTGGATTAAAACAATGAAAAGCCCTATATTGTTATTTCCAGATGAGTTAGTATTTTGATCATCTGAGGATGTGCCAGGATTTAATCCACTTAACCTTGTGCTACATAAATGGTAATTTCCTAGGAGACACTGAAAAGTGTGCATATGCTGATGCGCCTGATCCGTGTGTAGGGGGGCAGATTTTGCAGGAAGGAAAATCTCAACAGTAGGGATCTCTGAGCTGGTCTGTGACCTCAGGAGGACTCTTTCAAAGGCTTGTTTGGCCAGATATGGGAAACCGGTGAAAAAGGTTGGGAAGTGTGGCGAGGGAAACTAATTTCCTGGTTTTTTTTATATGATCCTTTGGGGATTGTGTCTAGTGGGAATGAATTGTCCGGGGGGAGGAAGGTTCATCTTGCTTTTTCCCCTGTTAATATTATGATTCTGAAATAATTTTTAAACTGGACAGGCATTTTGCATTTTGGAGACCAATGCTGAACTGCTGGTTGAACATGTTGAGCAGCTTTGATCGCTGGTGGCTGTGAAGTCAGGGGTGGGCAGAAACACCACCATTTGTCTGGGCAGATAGAGTTGAGCAGAGCTCAAAGGCCGGCCAGACCACCATCACACTGGTGATACCAAAGCAAGCAGTGATAAACTTCTAATGATGTAAAACTAAGTACTGTGGTTCCCTAAGATCCATATCCTTTTTAGTGTTGGAGTTAAGGGCCTCTTTGTGACTCATATCCATTAATGTAGACACAAGTCTCTGTCTGAAGAACAGCCTTCAGGGGTGAGTAAGCTGAGATGGCTTGAGAGGCTTGTGGGCTATGAAAGCCTGGCTAATAGTGACTGGAATGAGACTTGAAGTTACTACAGCAGATGCCTGCAGTTTGTTAGTTTTTTTGATGGTGAGCGATACAGAAATAATGGAATATAGTGCAGAAAACAGTTTTCATGTAAAATTAAGTACTTGAGGTGTAGTAAGGGCATAGGAGTTGCATCTTCTAGACCCAGCGGACAGAAAGCCTTTGAGCAGTAGAACCAGTCAGATTTGGTGGTTCTTCCACCTCAGCCTACATATAGTCTTATTTGCACTTTTTTTTTTTTTTCTGAGAGTCAACCAGATCAACACTTTGTTTCCATGTGAGTGTAGGCTGCAGACATGTTCAATACGACCCCACCGAAGTGGTGCCCAAGCATTTGTAAAATCCTGCTCTAAATGTTTCGGGGAGTTTGTTGGGGCCAGTTTTTATTGAACTTTTCTATAAACAGTGAAGATACTGGAATGTTTTGGGTTTCTTTTCTGGAAGGATCTTCTCAGTCTTTCTCTATCGTTTATGTTGGTAGGATGCTCAAACAAGCACACACTACGTAAATATTTTGTGAGATTGTTGCCTTATCAGGTTTAGTTCAGTGGATATCCTTGATGCTGGAACTTGTGATCTCTTGCGGACCTGGCCAGGTTTGGGAGATAGATGGTTTGTGAGTTGTCGTCAGTGATATTGCTACTTGTAAATTCTTGCCTAGCTATTTTTAATATTTGGAAATGTGCAAAGCCTGTCAGTATGCCAGTTTTATAAAGCTGTTGAAGAAAGTGTAGGAAAGAGCTCATCTTGCACCACATAAGTGAGCTCTTCCTGTCGAGGTTAAGTAAGCGGACTGAGCTCCGCCGATCAAAGGCAGGCACGCTTAGCCAAGGAGTAACTTTAGAGGTTTAGCTCCAGGCGATGTTCAGTGGTTGCCCTCCAATTCTGAGCCCTCTGCTAATAAAACTTTCTCCTTCTCTGAGATTTACCTAGTTGCACATTAGGGACTAGGATTTGGGAAGGGAAGGGGGGAGGGATGTGTTTGTGGCTTTGCAGTTTCAGGCATGTTCTTTGGGGGTTTTATAAGCTATTTAGTGAAACTGAGCTGAAACAAAGGAGGAGAATACCTCTTAGTTTCCTCATATTAATATATTATTAAACAAACAAGCCCAGAACAATTGTCAGTTACTTTTGCTAGGTGAAAAAGATATTTTATTTTGTGGTTATCTTTTCTTGAAATTAAATTCGTTTGTTGCCAATGGTAGACTAAAGAAAGATAGGGGAAATCCTGGATTTTCTAATCTTTATATCTAGTATGAGCTAAGCCTCTATTTTGTGCTTGCGAGGTGATTTCCATTTGAGCAGCTTGAACGTGACAAAATTAAAGATTCAAAATGAGCCTGTGGGGTAAGCTGATGGACTATTCCCATTCTTCAGAGAGAAACCACGTGGAGAGGGCCAGGGCTGACTGCGTGCAGAGTTCTGTGTAGGTACGTGGAGCTGCAACCTTGCTGCAGGTTAAAACTCTGCACGAACTACTGGCCTGGGTGCAGTTTTCAGTTCACGCATTTCAGAAGAAACTCCGTCCTCATGCATCTTGACTGCATCTGGTTTTAAAATATCCCTGTGATCTGTATGTGAGTTCTTTTTCCTGTAGCATATACACTCGCTGCAATGCTTCCAGACCAGTTCTGCATTTTGAACATAAAGAACGTGTTATCTGCATATCTGCTTGTCTTACCGATTTCTTTCATTGCTGAGCTTTTTTTGCATGACGTAAATTTGCCCTTGCTTACTTATGTCTGGGGCAGAAAATTTTTATCTGTGATTCAGCAGCAATGGGCTGATAAAGAAGGTGATACCATGTGATATCATTATGGATTGTTCTGGGGTTTAGTTGATTTTGAGCTGCTGCAGGAATTTTTTAATTGCCACTGACTCAAGTACTGTTTTAAACAAATTAAAAAAACAAAACAACCCACCACCAAAGCAAAACATGGTCCTTCTGTGTTTTTGTATGCTGGGATCTTTGCCTTGGAGGTAATTAAAAATGTAACTGTTGTCCTTCATGGGATTCCTACACAGCTGTATTTTTTTACCGAGTGTGTCCGGGTGCAGCTGGTTGAGCAGAAACATAATAAACACTAGAAATGGATGGCACTGTACTCCGAGGTTCTTAAATATGTATATGTGTGTGTGTGCGCGCTCTGTATTTAAGAGCAGATCCTGTACAGCAGCTTGAGCTATACCAAGCAGCCTAGAGAGCTTTTGGAAGTGACCTTGGAAAGGACAAGTTCAGTCAGGGAGGTGCTGGCTTGACTTGTCACGGTAGGTGCATCCGTGTTCTCTGGTCCTACGGACGTATGGACCGTGTTGTAGTTGCTGTTGGTGGTGAGGGTTGGTGTTGTTTGCTTGTGTGAATTTTGGGGGTTTTTTTTGTGTTGGGGTTTTGTTGTTGTGTGGTGTTTTTTTGTTTGTTGTGTTTGGGGTGGGGTTTTTTTTGGTTTTGTTTTTGTGTGGTGTTTTTTTTTTTTCTTTTTTGACTACTGTAACTTGTCTCCATGTTACCCACAAATAAAAAGATGAGCTTGGACATGGGTCAGAACTGTAATTGCCTCCTATTGGGGGTGACTTGCTTTCATTAAAACTGGCCCCGTTTACGATAACCTTGCAGTTTGTCCTTCTCAAATCATCAACTGTGTGCTGGGGNCGTTGACGTCTCATGACTGGGGATGAGAGTCTTTTATCATAATTTGAGCACCCTGCCTTCACTGAAAGACTAAACTCTTCGAAGCAGGCTCATGGGAAGGGCAGTACAAAATGCCTTGGCAGCCTTGGATTGTACAGTTTACATAGTTTTTCAGTACTGTTTAGGTATTTGCTCCTGTAATGTGGTCTTGAAGGAGTCCTGTTGAGAAATAAATGAATTTTGTTTTCAGCAAATGTTTATGGCAGTTTTGTCTCCGTTGTATGTCTCCTTCTTCCACAATCCAAACACACGCAGTTCACAGCGAGGAGCTTTGCGTGTGTGTTGGTATCCCTGCCATGTGGATGCAAAATGTCTTCGTGTTTCAGCTCTCCAGGTACACGTTCAAACGTATTCCATTTTTCTTCTGTAGTCCTGTAATACTGATGCGTCGATCAAGATGTGTGGAGTTTGCTCTGGAAGCAACAGCCATGGGGCCCCAGGAATAGAGGTTGTGGGTGCCTGCTGTGACTGACCTCTTCCTTTGGGTGGGCTGGGACAAACTGGTTAGGCAGAAGTAGCTCTGTTTTTCAGTATTGCTTCTACCAGGGCAGTGAGGCTGGTAAAGAAGAATGGAGGATCGCCAACCCGTACCTTAACGGCAGTGCATTGTCTGTGAAAGCCTTGGCGTGTAGCCTGGGAAATCTAAGCAAAATGAAAAAGTGATGATTGTGGCGATAGCAGAGAAGGTGGTTTGGCCAGTGATATTTTGGTTGCTTGGCAGGACTGGGAGACTGTCTGCTGCTTCTCAGAAAACACAAAGCTTTGAAGTACAGCCTTGGAAAAAAACAAAACCAAAACAACAACAAACCCAACAAAATCCCCAAACAAACAACGAGCTCCACCGCAAGCAGCAAGTGTTCAACACTGGATGTTTGCAAGCACTGTGTTACCACCTCGGGTGTCTTGCTGAAGGTGCAGCTTTTGTTTGCATGGATTCTGTGTGAGATGAGGAGCCTGGGCTGGTGGCAAGAAGGTGTTGAGGCAGAGCTGCTCAGTCTCTGCTTACAGGGCCTGGCCTGTCGGGAACGCCCGGCTTGGCAGGTGATTGCCTGAGATGACCAGCTTACGGGCTGTTATCTCCCTGCCTCCAAGTGGTTGAACATTTTGGGAAATTAATAAAGTATCTTGACAGATTCTGGAAACTTCATCTGAAGTAAATAAAACTTTAGTAGGCATTGGCCTGGTCTGCATCATCTGGCAGCTGAAAGAAGGGAATCAGAGTGAAGGTCAGACTCTAAACACACAGCCTGTGAAATCTTAAGACAGTATACAGCGTTTCTTTCATGCTGGTGAATTCGTCTCCATCTTTGTTGCTTAAAGTAGTACCTCTTCCAGTAGGGCTTGAGATGCTGCTTCTTTATAAAAAATAATGAAGGTCTGGATGACAGGATCTGAATAATATGTTTTGTGGTGCTAAAACAGAGACTGGTAGATACAAAACTAAATATTATGTGATGAGCCCTTGATGATGCTACTGTTCATAAATAGGGTACCAAGCAACATGCACGTGGAAGTTGTCTCTGGATTTCTCCTAATGTACCAGAGTACTGAATGTACTGTATCGAGTTATTACATGCTGTTTTCTTGCTATTGCCATCTGTTATCTCTCTTTTGGTTCTTATCTTTAACTCCGCAAATCCGCTCAGAAATTTCGTGAAAATACCGAAGGGGGAAGCTGGCTCTTAGGTAATGCTTTTAGTCGTGGAGCATTTGTTTTTATTTGCACCACCCTCTTTATTTCATCCTGGTTCCTTTGTGCGTATTTTGGGTGCAAGACTAGTGTGATTTAACTTGCTCACTCCAATAATATCATATAATTTAAGAACAAAGCACTGGAAATCGTAAGTTCCATAAGCTTGTCCCTTCCTCAAAGTAAAAAATAAATGGTATTAGATGTGCCAGCCTTTTCTATCTGACTAACATCCAATGTATAAGCAACCTACTTTCATGCTCTTAGGAACTTTTCTTTCCCAGTCTCAGAAGTTTAGAAGTGGTGAGAGTGAGTGCCTGCGACACGTAACAACTTGAGAACCTCCAGGTAGTGGTCACCATGTTATTCTGTTTAATGTGCCAATTGGTGAGATAATACCAGATGTTTGTTGGTATTACAGGGATTTAGTTTGTTCTTGGAAGGGCAGCCTGAGTGTCCAGGATGCTCTCCGTGTACCATACTAATGCTCTTCAATTACTGTTTTAATATTCTCACGTTAAAGTCTTCTGATCTAACGAATAAGGGGGCGTAAGAGGAATGCAAGCAATAAGGTACTAATGAAGTTTGACATTTAGAGTGTGAAAACAAGGATAACTCGTGTTAAGAGCATTCAGTTACGTGCTTTGATTTGGTTTTAGGATAAGAAATTGCTGTCTTTAAATGCTGCAAGTCCTTATGGCTGCAGAGCTACTTTCGAGTATTGAGAAGTTTCAGAAATGGGGTAACGGAAGGATTGTTCTGTTTGCGAGGGTGGGAAAGGATGTTCCCCCCTTCTTTTGGTAATTCAAAATCCTTTGGTTTACTTGCTCTCAAAACGAAGGCAGTCATAAGTGATAGCTGAGTATGATACTGTTTGTTCCGTTTATATAAATTTTGCTTTGAGTTGAGTTCTGGCAGCTTTGCTGAGTGGGAAGTTGATATGTTTGGCCTCTGTAATGGCTGTGTGGGCTGTCATTAGGAGGTGTTTTGCAGAAGTTGCTGTATCTTACCTTCTCACTTCGTTATAAAGCTTAAACACGCGATCTGCCCTCTCCCAGCTGGTACTGTATTCGTGGGTCTGCAAGTGGTTTTAAAAACCTTGGGTTGCCAGGCTTGCACAGAACGTAGCTTGTATTGCAGATTGGCTGGGAGCTGCTGTGCTGTCTTTCTGGTTTTGTACCCCGAGTATTTTTATTAGCGAGGCACCTGCCTCTGAAGGAGAGCACCTCGCTATGTAATTATGAAATATTAACCTTGCATTGCAAAACAGTGTTTCCGCATTCAGATAAGCCTAAAGACATGATCCAAACCTAGGCTAAGTACTGTATCTTGGTATTGGAAATTGGGAGTTGTGCTAGTGAAGCAAAATGTGATGAGCTGGAAAATCATCAGGACCGTGAGGGAAAGATCAAGTTACCGGGTCAACCAGTGCCGCGTGAGAGGCTATGCTTGGGTGAGAATGGTGAGAAGCATCTTGCTATGCTGGGTGGCTCATCCTACAAGGTCACTAAAATAAAACATGCCGACAGATTAGCTCTCAAATAGTTGAACTAAATATTAAGTTACAAAGGAAAATTACCTCTTTTTCTGGTAATTTGTGCATGTGAGTTAAGGGCAGACTTCACAGGGACGACGACACTGGTCATGCAGGTATGTAGGAGGTGCTTGTCAGCGTTGTCAGACGGCTGCACCACATGTAAAGAAGGGGAATGTAGTTTCTACGGTCTCTAGAAAAATGCTGGAGAATTCCCTCTAAATTATCTCTGTGTGTGGAGGAATTTTAACTTGCATAACCATGAAATTCTCGTTAGATTTTAGGCAAACATTCATTGTGGAGGCCTACAAAACTTCAAGGCAGAAATGAACAGAAATGCAGCTAGCAGTTAGCAGATAAGCATTGCAGATGCTCAGATACTTATCTGAATCTTTTTGGTTTAGTAATTGGGTTTGGGAATCTGGAGAGAGCCTGTTCTCACGATAAGATGCCTTGTAAAGCCCAGACTCTGGCTAGTCAAGAACAGCACACATTTAGCCTTTCATTTAAAGGATTGAATCCCTGTACTGAAGAGAGGTGGTGTTAGATGTGCTTCGCACTTAAAAATTACAGTGAGGGTTTCTGGCTAAAAGTTTTTAAAGAGATATGAAATCTGGTATTAGAAATCAAATGTTTCGTTAATGAAATTTTTCTGTTAATGTGCTCACAGTTTCCCTGAATATATTTTAAAGTGTAGTATGTAGAAAAGAAGTAGGAATGGATATAAGTACAGAGATCTGCTTAGTTAATTTTTGGAGGTTTTCTTTGTCAACTAGTTGAAGTGCAGTCAGTCTTTTTCCAAGGCACTTCTATAAAATATGTCAGAAATACATAAAAATGCTTCTTTTCCATGCACACGTATAGATTTTTACTCAGTTCATAGTTCGGCCCTCTGAGGTATAAAGCCTTCATACTCTGCGTGTTTTCCCCAGAGTGTTAGGGTAATGCTTGCGCTAAAAATTTTAATGAAATTTTGAGATTGTGTGGTTGGTGAATGAGGACACTGATTGTAAGGTAACCTTGGTTAATCGGTGATAATGTTTAAAAAAATAAATGAAGACCCTCAACAGATGCTGAACTCTCATATTGCGATAATGGCTTTCATTTTTTTTCTTAGAAAATTTTAATCTTTTGCATTGAAAAGATATGGAAGTAATAGTACATATGTTTTAGGAATGATGAAGATGAACAACTGTTGGCAGGGGTTAGTTCTGACTTGCGTTTTGTTTTGTCTTTGATTCTACTGGTAACTTGCCGACCTGTGAGGACGAGAGTTTGTGTTCTCAGGTTTCGTGTCAGAAACAAGAGTTCTGTAATGTGCTACTTCTTGGTTTCTGACACGTCAATTTTGGGGGGACTATAGTGAAAAGTCTCCAATAATCATGCTTCCTACTAAATGCGGCGTTAGTTGGAAAAGCGAGTGCTTCTCCCAAGCTCATTAGAAGCTTTATGCTCAGATTTGTAGAAACAGGGATTAGAGTCCAGGATGCTGGTTCAGAGATGGCAGTGGAGCGTGCGTCTGCATCCCCGGCACGGCGTCGCAGGAGGTGCGACCGAGCTGTGCGAGCGGTGCCTCTGCTGCCCGCCTCACCCCGGCTCTCCCAGGAAGCGTGAGCAGGCACGGCCAGAAAGATGGGCTGTTGTAACTTTTAACTGTGCTCAGGGTTTTGTGATGTCCAGATAACCTCCAGAACTTGGGCAGCGTGAGTACGGAAAGTCCCGTGTGAAGGTGCTCTTTGTCCTTCTCACACTTCTGTGCTGCAACACTTGGGTGCTTTCTGAGGAGTTAATGCGTTGTGTTCCAGGCCACTACGTATTGTCAAGTCACTTCCATTTATGATACAGAAAAGGAAGTCAGGCTTGCTAAATTCATGGGGCTCTTCCCATTTTAACAATTGGTCCGTTACTAAGCCTGGAGGCCGGGGCAGGGGAAGCTCTCACATCTCCAGGTGGCGAAGAACTTTTGCTCTTTTCTGCCCCGTGGCTCCAGTGATCCGCACGAGGCCCCGATGTCCGAAACCCTCGGTAAACCAGAGTGTGGCTGTGCAGTGATGGTGTGCTCGCTGCTCCCCCCAAACCAGCCGTCCTCCTCTGGGCTGAGTGATGTACTGAGCCCAGGCTGGAGCTTGTTTGAAGTTGTCTGTGGAATTAACTGCTAAAGCGGTTTTGGACTAACTTGATTACCTACAGAGTGCATTGACAAACACTTCTGGCCAACTTTTTCACTCTCAGTAGTGTGGACATGACATGATTGTGTCTGCTAAATATATCTATAAATGCTCCAACTTTAGCCAGAACCTTCTGCTACCTGAGAAAAGGGAAACACACAGAATCACTGTAACCCCCAACCAAGCTCTTCCAAACATGTTAGTACGGAGTTGATGGGTGGTGGTTTAAGTCTCTCTGCAAATTATCGGTAATGAGTTTGAAGTTAAAAATAGACATATATGTGTAGAGAGCTGGGGGAAATACTTCTGACAAAAAAAAGCACTTTCATGTAGGACATAATTTTATTTTTTTTTTAAATGACATAGTGGAATTTGGTTGAGTCTCTCTTAGTTTACTTGGTGTGAGCATCCAACCTTTCAACACATTGTGGGTGTTAATGTCATGAAGTGGGCACGTACTGGAGTTGAAGGATCTCCAGAGCAAGGAGGGGTGCAGAGGAGCCGGACCTGCCGTGCTGCGGCTGGCGGAGGTGAAGCCCGACAGCTCTGGCGCAGGGCAGGGAGGGACGCTTCAGCCTTCGGATGCTCGAGTGTGTTCTGTGGCTATCGAGTGACTTAAAGAAATTCTTCTTTCGTAGAAAAGGAGAACATTTTTCAAATACACTGTCCTCTCTCAAAGCAATTTTTAAAAGCATGAGCAGGTTAAGGTCAATGAGAAGGTGGTTTCGCTCCATTAGCTTTTCCTCATTTTCTGTATGCCCTCTATGCTTTAACCTGTAGAAAAACAGGCAGTGTCTCCATCTGTAGATGCATCTTTGGAAAGTTTTTTGACCATATATTTTTATTCTGTATTCTGGTTTTTATGCAAGTTTTAAAGCAGGCATTTAGCATGAATTTGTTATAAATTTGGTTTAATTGCTGTGGCTAGCACTTGTCTGTTGTTTTCCCTTATGCCTAGTGTGGTGGGTATTTTGAGGTGTAGTTCGGATCAATTTACCTGCAGTGAAGCGTTTATTGCAGTCTTCTTGACGCACTTCAAAAAACCAACCAAACAACCTGATTTATTGCAAACTTGGTGTAACTGTCTGCTCTTGCAGCAGGCCACGCGTACTCTGCTTGCTTATGTTGTAAAGAACAGTCTGTTTGGTCAAATAGCTGACTTAATGCTATTATATTTGGTTTACACAGAATAATATACTGTGTTATATATAAATAGTAGACTATGGTAAACATTTGGCTTTGGGGAGATTACGGGGCTGAGATGGTACTCGTACGGGCTGCTAGTGTTAAGTAGAATTAATGCATATTTCAGGCAGGCAGGGTTGGACACTCCTGTTACTCTGGCTTGGTCTTTTCCCAGCCCGAATACTTCCTGATGCAGCTGACACGTACATGATTTTTGAATGTGCTTATCTGTGAGGTGGGGTAACCAGCTGAATAATCTGCTTGCAAGAAGTGTTTTGCCCAGAGCCGTGGCACAGCTAGACCTGGGGCTGGGGTGCGGGTTCATCACTCGCTGTGTACCGGCAGATGAAAGGCAGGCAGGAGTGCCTGCCATGGCTGGCTGGATACTGGGGAGCACTGGTGTGCTCCTTTGATGTTACTGGGGCGAGTTGTTTTCTGACTCCTGACGTGAAGGAGGAAGGTGAATCAGTATGGGAATTAAGGCTCTCAGGTTTCCCAACTCAAACGGGTGACTTTCAAAACAGCTTATAGGCAGAAGAGGTCTTTTCTTTGTTTTCTTTTAATATCCACGGAACAGCCCTGCCTGGCCTGTAGTGGCTGCCCTTAGCTTTTATCTTAAGAACAGTGAGAGGCCACACTTGTTCAGCCGGGAGAGCAGCGTGACGGGGCAGACGTGCAAAGCGGGTGCGCACCAACGGCGTCGCAGGTCCCCAGCACCCCACATCCGTCCCGCAGCGGTCACGTCGGGTTCCCCTCTGGGGAGATGCTGCTCTGTGTGAGGTCTATGGCAGGGCCTGAGGGGCTTTATAATGAGCTTTTGTTTGTTTGGTTTGGCCTATTTTTCTTTTCCCCCCTGTAGCAGCGGCCATCGAAGGACTCCTGCTTCAAAGTCCCAGCGGACGGGTGGCATGGGAAGGCGAAGGAGTAGGAAGGGAGCAACGCCGGCGGAGCAGGAGCGAGAGGCCCCGAGCACTGAAAGCCGGCCTTTGTGTCCCCCTCCCCCCGGGCCCTGCCTAGGGCAAAACATTGCACAATCTAACTATTGTTTGCTTGGAAAAGGCTATGGCATCCTATTGCAATTATTTATGAAAGAAAATATTTGATGTTTTTGTGGAAGGTGGGTGGGGGAAGCTGAATTTACCTCTCTTCTTGTTTGGAAGTAATATTTCTTCCTCTTGTTCTTCCTGTCCAGTCGTTCCAAAATTTTTCTAAACAGCAGAGAGTGCCCATGCCTGTACTCTGTGCTGCAGTGAAAGTCTTGCTATTAAAACAAGCATCAGCCCCCAATTCTACAGAGCTTCATTCGGTGTCATAAATAAAGATACCAGCAAGCTCCTCCTAGGGATTTAGTTCATGTCCTTCGCACTTCTGTCTAGTACATTTTACAGTGGTAGCATTTGGAAATGTTAGCTCTTCCTCAATTTTCCCTGGAAGTGTAGGCGTAGTGAGAGAAGGAAGGAGCTAGGGAGGATCCAGAAGAAGATGATCCTGATGGAGAGGCTCAAAATAAATGGCATAACTTGAACCAGTTTTTCCTCAGCTTGGGGCCCTGTCTGCAGGTGACATAGAAGGCATCAGGAATGCAGATTAGATGTAATACTAATAAAGAGAAGTCTTTACACGCTTGCAAAAGAGAACGAAACTAGAAAATCATAAAAGTAATGAGTAAGTACCCAATGCTTGTAACACCTTGCACTTTGTGGCAGTACTGTGCAAAACAAATCTCAAGAACCATTCATCCTAAAGGGTCCTTCTAGGTTGGTTTGAGTGGAACTTGAGAAACTCTTACAGATGTCTGATGGACTACTATAACGTGGTTTCCAAGAGAAATCTGCCTGAGGCTGATGCTCATCAGTATTATTTCATCACATGGACTGTGGGAGCTTGCTTTGTGTATTTTGGGGAGATACTTTGTTTTCGCTGGTGGATTTGGGTACTTCTGTGCTTGTTTTTGATCTGTCTGTAGGACCTGTCTGATGATGCCTTGTCCTGCATGTCCTTACCTCTGGTATGTGACGAAATAGTCCCCTTGCAGCGGTGACTCCTCCAGTCCTCCTCTTTGAGTCATTTTTAGGCTGATACTGCTCATTGGTTGGTGGAGAGAGTGTTGCGAAGGCTCAGTGTGAGCTGTGGTGGTTGGTAGGAAAGGTTTGGAAACTTGTGCAGTCTCATAGCCGGAGTCAGAGGGAGGGCAACTTGACTTCATAATTCTTCGGAAAATTTGTATCAGGTCAGGGAGTAAACATTTTCCCTTTGCCGAAGGAGCTGGAGAAGTACCACCTCACTGGAAACGGCAGGAGGATTTCCCAAGGCTGTTGAGCTGCGAGGTACGCTCAGGTGCGGTGCTGGATGTTGCTGACGGTGTTCTTGGTGAGACGTACGGGGGAAGAACATGTGTTCTTGTGAGTGGTGAAAATGCATTGCTTGGTACAGAACGGATTGCTTGGATTTTTAGAACATTCTGGAAAGCGTGTGATAAATGAGGATGTTGTGATGTTTCAGGTCCTGCTTAACGATTGCAGCCTGTTTTGCTGAAGTCAGGGAAAGCTTGCTGCGCCAGAAGGCTCGCTGTGGTGCTCTCAGCGTGACCTGTTCCCTCGTGATAGTAGCAAAGAGCGCATCTGTCTTCCAGCAGCTGTCCCGTGCCTGCTGCAGAAGCTCAGACAGACCAAGTTGTACCTGTGGTGTCCCTGATGCCTGTGGGGTTTACCCTGTTAACCCCGGTCAACGTGCATTGATGGGAGCAGACTCCGTGTTCTCAATTCATTTCTCACATGGCAGCAAGGAAACTTTGACTGGTGAGGTCACGGTTGGTGGAAAACACCCCTGTGAAATACCGGATTCCAAACCACGCAAGGTAAACAAAAGAAAATCTCACTTCTGTATTTGCTTGATTTCACCAGTGTTATTTCCCCCCACCTTGTTACTGTCTAGAAGTTGAAGCTAGAACAGTGCTATAGCTTTTTTATTTCATTTGCACGTAGAAGTGTTCAATTGCTTTGTGTCTAAGGAGGGCTGAATTACTGTCTTGGTAAAATGTGCTGAGGTAGGAAGCAGTATATATTAAAACTTAAAGTATTAAGACACAGTTTTAAAAGTAGTTCTGGAGTTTTGGGACTACTTTAAAAAATAAAGCTAAGCACATTAATTCGGTGTCTTGAAATACTTATGCTCTCTTAATATAGAAGAAATAGTGGCATCATGTGAAAATGATTAGGCTAGTGATGCTGGATGTGCATTAAAGTAGAACTAGCGTTGCATCGGCTTGAATTCATATAGTGGCTTGTGGTACTGCGGTTCCTGCATAAGCAGCTTTTCTCTGAAAGCTTTTCTTCGTAGGCTGTGTTAGCATGGCAGTGCTGAAAGTTACGGTCCCGTGTGGCGTGATGCTGGCCTGTCTTTGTGCGTGGGAATGGGTCAGAGGCTCAGGATTTATAGACTGGCTGTCCTTTAGGGTTGTGCCCTTTCCATAGGATACGTGGAGGTGTGGTTTATGGGAAATACGCTTCAAATGCGTCGTGCTGGAAGAGTGCAGAAAATGCATTTTGGAAATACAGGAACTAGTTTTGTGAGCATGATTGTATTTGTGTAATTGATTTTGTGTAAATTGTTCGTAAAGCATTTTTAAATTGCAGGCACTGTAGATACATTCTGATACATTGATAGGGAATATAGTAGGCTGTGTCTGAGATGAGTTATTCTCCATGCCGTGCTATGAACTCAAGCTCAGCATTAACCAATGTATTTTTGTACTTACTTGAAACAGATCTTCTGCCCGATTGATCTGTGTTCATGTGCACGTGAATAATTCATACATATATGCATTTATATATATATGCATGCACACACACCCTAGTGCGTATGTGTGTGCTCAATAGAAAACATACAATTCAGTAGATACACAGAGGCAGAGCAGCCCATTTTTCAGTTTATTTTTCCAAAACATTGTTGTAGACCAGATATATTTTCCTATGGTTGTGTGTACTGTAAAATAATATTTTTCAAGGTGGGGAAAATATCAAGTTACTTTCATTCTGTGCTTTTATAAAATCACTGGAGAAATTAACGTGCTTGCGTATCAGGTTGCAGGCGTCGGAGTTGGGGAGGGGCGAGCACGTAAGGGGAAGCAGGACGATAAGTTGGAACAAAGGCAGCCTTGGCGCCGCAGAGGGGTAAACAGGAGACGGTACCGCTTTGTGTTAGATCCCTTGTGGATGTGGACAAAAGTATGGATCCTGGAGTGCTCTTGAGCCGTCTTCGGAGGAATTTGCCTTGCTTGCACGCTCTTTTCATACGTGTTGTGTATCTCTGTATAATTACGTGTGTGTGCACGGCTGTTACTAACTGCATCTGTTGTTACATTGCATATGGTTTCCATTTTCCAGTCTTCAGGTCTTTTTCTGCAACACATTTCTGAGAGCTTTGCTTTAACTCTCGCTACCTTGCTGTAAGCCTGTGACCCCTGGGTAGCCTCCTGGCAGTATCGCATTTCCCCAGCTCGGAAAACCAACGTGAACAGCGGAGCCGGAGGCCTCTCCATTTCGCTGCCGCTTCGACGCGGGGAAGCCCCAAGGTGGGGAAGGCAGGCCCGGGCTCTGGTGCGCGGCCTCGCTCCTCTCGGCTTGGCCGAGCTGTGGGAGGGCTGGAGGTCCCCGAGAGGGGGAAGCTGAAATGTGAACATGAAGCTGAATCATAAAATGATGTCACTGGCAGCCAATCGGGAGGGCTGAAGTCACGCCTGGCAGCCCCTCGGCCCCTTCTCACCAGTTGTCCCTTGCTCACCACCAGCAGCGGCTGGGGATCAGACCTGCTGAAGTTTGTTGTTTGAGAGTTCAGGGCACACGCAATACGATTCGTCGCTCGTGTGGTTTGTGAGATGCAGGAGTTCCCGGCACCGCAGCGCTGCGTGGGAGCTCTTACAGCTCCTGCATCAAACACGGGACGAGTGGGGAAAACGGACTTTTTTTCCCCTCCCTTTTTTTTCCCCAGCACCTGTGTGTGCTGTGTAGGATATGTGTTGGTGTGTATTTTTTACTTTTGATGTGTATGGTACACCATTCTTACTTGCTTAGAGATAAGCTCTATGTTACTCACATTATTTCTGTTTCCTCCTATCCAGTTAGCAGAGGTTGAATTGAGCGTCGTGGTGGTTCGAGCTGTTGGAGGCTGTAAGCGCTGTTTATTATTTCTGAGTGAAATTTAAGAAGTTTTAAAAGCAGAGAGTTGAGGCGCCCTTTCTGATACTCAAAACAATTACTGTATGTACAGTTTGAGGTAGATATATTAATAAAACAACAACAAAAGATTATACTTTGTGAGGACATCGTTGACGTCAGCCAGAGAAGAAAGATGTGAGCAATCAGATCTAGAACAAAAACTTTGTCTTAGTGGATAGACAGGGTCCCATATTATTGTTTCTAGTACTACTTTATGTTTCTGTGCGGGGGGGAAGACGGGACGGACACGACACCAAACCAAAAGAAAACCCCCAAAAATGGTGAGGAGGAGGAGGGAAGGCTATAGGTTTTGTCGTACAGGTTTTGTCTGCATTTGGGACAAGAAGTCCTGTCAGGGGACACTGATGGTTTCTTTCCTATTTGGTTGACACTGGATTTTGTGTGATGCGTACAGGAGATGTTTGACCACCTTCAAGGGCAGGCACGTGACCCGATTCGGGAAGCCTGAAACTATTGTTGGAATGAGAGTTAAGCATGAGGGAAACAGTACAAAGGTGGTGTTAGGGTTGTGCTTTGGATCGCTTCCATGAGGGTGAGAAGGTAGAAGGAGGCGTGCTGTCTTTATGAATTGAGAAATCACAAGGTGAAAGGCTGTGGAGAGTTAATCCCTCCCGACCCGTGGCAAGTGGCTGCTAAGTCAGGCTTGCTGCAGCAGTGAAGCAGCCTGCGTGTACTCTGGTGGTTGTGGAAACCGTTCATATCATGACCCAAACTAAAGGTTTTTGTTTTCATAGTGCAGTGTAACAGTGATTTAATGTTTTGTAATTGTTTTCCTGGAGGGAAAAAAAAAGATATTTATGTGAGCTTCAGTTAAAGATGCAGCTACTGTAATTCATCTCTGAAGGAGTCGGAATACTTTGTAAATGTGTGCAGCAGCTTAAGATAGGTCTATTATTAAGAAACCACACTGGAGCTATAAATCAAAAGGCATCTTTGAATTTATTTTTTTCTTCACTGTCAGGTGTATGGAGAACTCCTGTATCGTTAGGCCAATGGGAGAGAAGATTGAAGATTTCTGTCCTTTTACAGTTTTCTTTCTTGTAAAGAATCCTGCTTTAATGAGAAGTATTGACATCAGAATAAAACGCTTCAGGAAAATAATTAAAGTAACATTACACATTGAAGTTCATCTTAGGTAGGAGGAGTTTTACCATATTTTACAACCATCAGTATGTTCCAAAACAGCTTAAAACACCTAGAGACACCATAAAATATTGCGGCTGATGGATAGCGGCTGGTGTGGATGCTTGTGTGTAAGTGTGTGTGTGTCGAGAGAGACAGAGTGTGGATTTCCCACTCACATGAAAATGAAATGAGCCAAAGGCACATGTGAAGTGTTCGCATGAGGTGAGCAGAAGATGCTTTGATAGGAGCCAGAACTGCTGTGCTGTTCACTGTGTTTCCAGTGTTCGTGGCAAGCTTAGTGCGGCGCTTCAGGCTTGCTGTAACAAGCAAGGGGAACCCAGACAGTTCGGAGTCCCCTTTAGACAGAGAAATTGCAGCTTTCTCTACTGGACAGGCACTCTTTATAGGGTGTTGTTGAAAAACAGCAACTATTTTTTTTTTTTTTAAATTGTTATTCATTTATAGGCCATCTTGTACAGGGTTTCCTAGAGGAACACTTGTTAGTTGAAAGCAAAAACAGTACAGCTTAAGTGTTTCCATTTTTAGCCTGTCTAATTCTGGGAAAGTCCGATATAGCTGAGTTGAAAACTGAAGTCTAGGCATAATGATCTTTTTGCTACCTGCAACTGTGACTCGAAGTCGTTCCTGATGTGTTAAAATGGTAAATTTTGTATTGTAACACAAATTGGAGATGTTTGTGGGGCTGAGTTTGCCAACACAAAGACCATAAATACGGTTATTTGAAAAAATGCGGTATGAAAACATACCCGCCAGTGTTGCCCGACCGCAGGAAGTGCGTGCCTGTGTGTCCTTGTTCCTTCATGGTGTTTTGCAATTGTAGACACTCTACGTCAACAGCTGTTCTGATCGTTTGTGGTAATAGGAATAATAATCTTACATAGGAAAAGGCTTATCTGTAAAGTAAAACTGTGGAAATGTTAGTATGCTGAACTTGCACAAAACTGTTGAGGTCGTTTAGCACAGCTTTATGTTCCTATGTTGGATTTGAGAGTAGCATGAATTGGAGAGCTTGTCAGCTCTAAGTCTGCTTTTGGATGCTAGATCTGCTTTTTGAGTCGTGCATTGGGAGTTCTGAACTATTACTGATGTGTTTTACTTGTGCTGACTTGCTTGTTTGTCTGGTTCTCTTTTAATAGTTAAATGTGGTGATTGGTGGAACGAAGATTTCCCGCTGTAGCATCAAGATCAGGGGATGCAGTGATTACACAACTGGTAGATGGAGATGACTCCATTTTTGTCAGATGACTTGCACATCCTTCCCACTTCAGCTTGTGCTCTGCACCTTGAGCAGTCCCTTCTTTGCTAGCAAGGATGTTTCGGTAGAAGAATGAGGCGGTGGTGAGATTTTTCTCCTTTTAGAACACGGACTGGTATTGTTTAAGAGGCTGGATAAAGGAGCTGGGGATGTAGCTGTAGGCAGTTGGTTAGAAAATATTGGCTGATGCCTGTGTAGGAGTTGAAATCATACAGCTTCTCTTTCCATCAGAGTCTTCTCGCATATTGCAAGAACTTTAATTTTATAGGTCAGTAATTTGACCAAAGCTGTATTCTGAGGTTGGACTTCACTTTTGAGTAAGCTGATATTAAGTTTAAATTGATGGACAGAGTTACTAGAAAGGCTTGGATATATTTGTGCTTTTTGTTTCCTGCTTCCGCTTTCCCACTTCCCTGTTTCCAGCAGCTGAAGTGACAGCTCGGCAGACATCGCCACAAGTGGCACAGCTGGCCGTTCCACAGGCGCTTGGTGTCTCGGCCGAGTGCTAGAAGATACCTCGGCTGCTCCCTCACTGAACTTTGCCTTTCCCTAGGGTCTGAGTGCTCTGCAGGGAGCCCTGGGGTCTCAGGTTAAGTTCCGACTGCTTCAAAACAGATGGACAGAGCAGCGAGCAGGACTGGACGCGTGTGGCTCACATGGTCCAGGGTTCAAATCTGTGGTTGATGCTTGTTTGAAAGCACCCTGAGTGTGCTGCTTCTCGCTGCCTGGCACCGCTGTGTGGTGGGAGGGGGGTTTGCCTCCCCCCTGCTTTTATTGTTAATGGCTTTCTGCGAAATGCTGACTGTTGGTTCCCTCTCTCCCTTTCCTCCATTGCTCCAAAGCACTTTCCTGCTTCCCACCCCCTGTTTCTTTCGGTGCTGTGCAAACAGGTAGTTAATGCCTGTCTTTCAACATAGATGCCAAAGAGGCAGCTTCTTTTTAACGCGTGTCCTTTTTAGGCTGCATTTCGTTCTGGTGTTGCACTTGGAGATGCTTGCCTGTAGAGGGATAATGACTGCTTTAATTCAGTCTGTTTCTCTAGTGAGTAGACTCTGAAGAATATTGGAGTGTTTTGTCCCAAGAGAGCATCATCCCAGTGACTCTAAGCTGTTTTGGAACATTTGTGGCTTTTAAATCTTGTAACATGTACCAGTTATGACCCTAAAAGAGGTTGGCTATATTGGCATTAGTCTATTGGACATTTCTTCCTGTATATGATCATGCTGGAGACCAAAACCATTTCAAATTGACAAGAAATGACACCAGGCCACTTAGGATCTTAGTATGGCTCAGTTTGTCACCCTTTTTGGTGGAAAAATTGGTGTTTCTTTTTTAATACAAACTTTTGATAATTTTTCAGTGTTGAGCCTTTTAGCCATTTCATTTCTGATGATACCTTGAGGAGAAAACAGATCAGCTTTTTCATGAACTGTAAAAGGAAGTGACTGACCTGTACTTGGGACTTCCTACTGTGTGTATACACGTGCCTTTATCGGGAGCGTGGTCCGCCCTGGACAATGGGTCCTCGCTCTGGGACGTGATTTCTGGAGATCCGTTTTCTGGCACTAGAGGATGTGAAGTGTGGAGTGAAATCTGCTTTTGTAAACTCAAATGTGAGTGTAAACTCCTGTGACCAGTTTCGGACTGGTGAGGTTTTTGTTTCGCAGAACTGTCTTGTACAATGTTTAGTAGCAGTGCGCTGGAGGCAGTGAGGCATCAGGAGGGATTCTTTGAATGAAACGGGTGAAGTGTAAAGGCTGGCCTCCACTTACAGGTACGTACAGTGGACAAGTCTACCTTACGTATGCAAATGTACCATGAAAATTTGAAATCTATGAACGGTCATGTGGGCAGGAGTCTTCTGTTTTTATTTAGAAGTAATAACTTTAGATTTCTCTGAAATGTCATGTGTTACGTCTTAGCTTAGACAGAACCTTTTAGATGAAGTTACAGACTGTTGAGGAAAAGGAGTTATTAATGGGAACACAAAAAGTTACCACCGCTATAGTGAGAAGTGGAGGTGAAATGTCTCTCTGAAGAGAATATGCAAGGTCTAAAGGTAGAAAAACAATTTTTTTTTTTAAAGAAGGCACTATTTCAAAGGCTGAGGTTTTCTGAAAAAAATTTGGTGCCAAAAGCTTAACCTGTTTTTCATAAACATGGTTCCTAGTTGGAGCCAAAGCAAGCAATTAAGGTCCTTAAATGAACCAAAGTGAGGAATCATAGCTACCTTAGCAGACTGCTAAAAATTGTAAGCACAGCTAAGCGTGAGTCAGAAGGGAAGCTCAGGAGTGGGGACTCGGGGGTGGGGGTGGGGTTAAGGGTGAAGGGGGGTGCAGGGTTTCCTGGTCACTTCTTCCTTGGTGTTACTTTTCTTGGAGGTGTGTAAGAAAGGTGCTTTAGCAGTGAGAATTAGAGGTGATCTGTGCTCTAGCGTAGAAACCAGAGTGGCTGTAGCTTGACAGAAGTGGAAGGCAGGCCAGTATAGACTGTGTTGCGTGTGAGCCAAAGGTATTACTGTGATGGATATTTTTAATCACTGTCTTCACTATCTCTCCTTTTTGCCTTCTGCAGCACCCCCGTGCCAAAGACTTCCTTTACATGCGCGCGGAGCCTCCTGGCCTCTGTCCGGCTGGATCGGGACCCGTCAAGCTTTGCTGGAAAATGTCCCTGCTTGCAGTGACCTTTGGAGTCAAACAACTTTGCGTTGAGGGGTGCCTCTAAGATGCTGAGGGCTACCTGGCAATTTGTGCATATAAAGGATTAGCAGTAAAGGCAGGGAGGATCTGGCTGTGTCTTTAGTCTGAGCACTTAATGGCTGCAAGATAGAATCAGAATATATTCTTTTCAGCAGTTTTAAAAGCAAACCTCCCGTACTACCTTCCGGAATATTAATGATACTGTACAGAGAGGATATGGTTTATTTCTCTCTTTTCTCCCTCTTGTGAGAGCCAGGCTGAGCCTTCTCAAGGTTTCCCATAAATCATGTTCCTCTGCTCCACCTTGCTTTTTTTTTTTCTGTTTCCACATGCTCCATGAGCTTAGGGTGGCTACGTTAGATGGTAAAAAGTTGAGTGAAGCTTAAGAGAATAAAGATGCTGTCTGCGGAAGGCATGGCACTCGTGTGGTGTACGATGAGATTTTTGGGACTTCCACAAGTGACCTGAGATGTTTCCATGTAGAGATCTTGAGGAACGGGTACAGGGATCTTGGGCAAATCCCCCTATGTTTGTGCTTCAATTTCCTTTTCTAAACCACCTTTACAAAGATTTTCAGGAAAGGTCCACGTGTTTTGCTTGACTATAGAATTGCAGATACTAGTTGAGAAATGCACTGGGTGGTCTTAAAATGGCCTCGGCTTTCTAAGAGACTTGAACAATTTTTTGAGACATACCATAGCTAAACATCGTGGCAATTGAATTTGGCCTGCTTTTTGTACACTTCTGTGTGCGACATAGTTCCAGTCTATTCCAGAAAGTAGAGGGCTGAATTACAAGCAAAATGCCTTTCTCATGGACAAGTATTCTGAATTTGAGAGGCACTGTGTGGTCACAGCATTTCACTTACCTGCGTGCTCCTTTCTTGGCAGGCTAGAGAGGCTGGCAGTGAAGGTTAAACTCTAGAAAACTGTAGGAATACTGTCTTCTCATGTGTTCCTTTATAGTCACAAGTACGGAAAGGGCAGGTGTAGGTGAGGATTATTCACAACCATAAAATGAAATGGAGTTCAAAGTTAATTTTAAACTTAACTACATAAATAAAGGGTGGTAGGTTTTTTCCCTTCTTACTGTGTCTGTGAGAGAAGTGACAAACTGCACATTATTTATGAGCTGTTGCAGATACTGGACTTCTACATGGCATCTGCACCTCATAAATGCCTTGTTGGAGAAAGAAGAATAGCTGGCATGTTTTGTTTTCCAATCCTACACTTCCCACAGATGTACCCTGGTTATCTGACTTGACTGTGTGGCAGCCTCTGGCAGTCGGAAGACTTTGGCCAAGTGAACTGATGGGAAGTACTCTGAGAGAGATCAGCTGGATGTGTGCTCAGTTAACTATAAACAAAATATTTGTCTTTAAACATAAACCAAAAAGGAAATGGAGCAAGGAAATGTTAGTAATCCTCCTTAAGGAGTGTAAGTAACAATGTCAGTGTTGATTCTTTCCAAAAAAACATCATCTCTGCCTGTTAAAATGTTTTTGTAGTGGATGCAGAGTTTTCACAAACACCACAGAATTCCGATACGGTGAGTATACCTGCTGGTCGTTGGTACAGCACGGCTCTGGCATTTTTAAAATGGGCTCTTTCCTCAAAATTTAGGACCTAAATCACAGCTTCAGTATCTACGTAACGCTAGAGAAACTGCTTGAAGAGAGCAGGTAAAGCATGTTTGGAAAGTCGTATGAGGATAACCCTCTGACACGGTGAGACTCGAGTGCTTCTGTGAAACTTTACGGACAACAGGTCTACTCTCCACCTCCCTGCTCCCTCCTTTAATTGCCAAAACCTGAACTGAGCTGTTACTGGAGGTGACGGGCGGTTGGGGAGCGGTGGCCTTGGTCAGTCGGCGCTGCGTGCAGGAGTTGCTCGTCCTTGCTGGTGCACTGGCAGCTGGAGACGGGGAGTGCTTCCCTGTGGCGAGCTCGCGGCACTGGGTGGAGCAGAGCTGAAGTCTGTGGTATGGAGGACAGAGTGAGAAATCGCACTGAACAGCAGTTTTATCAGCAGGAAATGTGCTGACCTCTGAGTACAGGATGGTGCTACAGACTTGCTCATCCCAAAGAGCCTTGTGTCAAACGTGCAGTGAACTTCTGCGCCTTTAGCATCGCTCTATCCTCTCATGCTTTTGCTGTGTTCCTGCACACGTGCAACGGTGATAACCTCACAACGTTTCCAGGCAGGGAAAGATCTTGCCTTTTGTTGAAACAATTGCCATATGTACTACATTTGGTCTCCTATGTAAAAGAGCAAGTACAGCTTCTGGATAAACTGTGGCTCTTGTAGTCCTGTTACTCTTTCGTGTGCAAAATGGGAACTACCTTGTCATTATCAATGGTTGATTCAGTACAGGGACCTGTCAAGGTGGGATATCCAAAGCAAGAATCCCTCCCTTCCCCTATCTCACCAGATTTCCTTCTCTGACTGTCCTGGCATTCTAAGCAGTAAAAAAGACTGTGTCAACAAGTGGTAGGTTTTTCCCTTCAGTTATTTTACATCTAACATTGACATTGTCTATTATAAATAACAAGCTGTGTTTCCCCTTAGAATACCGTTAACTATGATCTGGTTGAGTTTTTGGCATCGAGCACCGTTCACCTGAGAGCCTGTGAAGGATCTTGGTGCTGTGCAGGATGCTAAACAGGATTTGTGCAACACTGCCTGAGAGCTCTCCTGCTGCTGGTACCTGGCCTCTGCGCAGCTGTGTCCTGAGCAAGGCTGAAACACTCCGGTCTCATCCCCAGGTGGTTCCTAGGGGTTCCTTTAGGTGGAGGTGGACATGCTGCTGGGGAGCTGCAAGTTTCTGTTAAAACTCAAACTTTGAATTTAGTCGTTAGGAAGAACATGGTAACTCGGACTGGGATGGGGACTTAGCTAGCCTGGGAGCCCTGCTGCTGAGGCAGCCTCCGTGCGTGGTGAAGGCATTTGTACTACTGCGTTTTGCTATTTAGTGTGTTTATTTTCTTACTGAAATAAGTAAGAAGTCAAACCTCCTTTTGTAAATGTTCCCAGTTGCAGTAGCCAAATCATAGAACCTTTTTTAATAGTCTTAGTGAGGAGAAATCAGATGTCAGAACTACTGAGAGCAGTGATTTGGTAAGTACTTAAACCTAAAGGAGAATAAACCTTGGTTGGTGGAGACAAATCTCAAATACTTAAAGACACTTGGAAAGAGCTTTTAACTAGCTGTTGCACAAGTAAATACTATGCAGGCAGAAGCTGAAATTAATAGCAATGTGAAATTCATGTTGGGTAGCTTCTGCAGTTACTGCAAAATCACAAAATACCCTATTTCCGCTGCTTCTCACCCCCAGCCCACAGATGTTGCCCTGGTTGCAGGGGCAGAGCCCGGTGAGGAACAGACTGATATTTGGCAGAGCACAAGAAAATTCTTGAAATACTTGAGAACTTCTTTGGAAAGCAGCTTTGCCTGTTTGTTATCGCTTTGTTTCTGAAATAAATGCTGGGCTCCTCAGCGGGCAGAAACAAATGATGAGCCTAATGCTGGACTTTTTGCGGTCGTGGCTGTAGTAGGTGGGGATTTTGTTCCTCTCTCCAAAGCAGGGGCTTATCTCCTCATTTTTGGCTTTTGACACGTTACCAAAATATTTGCAGTGCAGTAATGCATATTCTTTCATCTTGAAAGTGGTAAATAAAACATGTTTTTTCCTATACGTAAATACTTTTTTCCCACCAGAAATGTTTGCTTTGTAAATCCAGTCTGGCTTTCTCCTCGTAGTGTGAACTCCTGTGAGCTCCGTCTCAGAGGGCAGGCACGTGCACTGTCAGGTTATCATGGTGCTGAAATAAAGGGGGCTCACAGCTGTCCCCCAATATTTGTGAGAATAGGTGAGGCTCCTTAAAGAAAAGACTCCAGTGTGGTGGTTCAAGTGACCTTCTTAGGAAATGCCATTCATGCCGGAGCACATAACCTTCCTCCCCATCTCTTCCCCTGCATAGGAGGGGCTGTGGGATACAAAGGAGCCTGGGAAAGGGAACGCACATTCTTCTGTACAAAGGAAGCTCAGAATTCCATGGTATGTACATGGGTCTCTGTGTCTTCCCCCTTAAAAATGTTTTGCTTTACCCTGTAATCAGAGAATTTTTTTCCTTATTAATTTTGCTCTGGGTGGAGAGAAAAAGGAAAGATCTATTGTTTGGATGGAAGTTGCTGCCGGGGGTGACAATTGGGCTATTGTTGGGCTGTAATTCTAGTCTGNNNTTCTGCAACGAGAGGTGAAAAGGAGGAAGAGGAATATGAACAAAACCAAGTATTAACTCTGTAATAATCTCCCGTTGTTTACCTGAACAAGGATAGCCAGGGGTTTAGGCTTTCTCCCCCCCAAAGGCTAATGAAACGCAGTGTTATTACAAATGGCGATGCTGCTCGCCTGTGAGCATCTGGGAGAGGGGGAAGAAGGGAACTGTTTTTTCCTCCAGCTGAGGACATGTAGTTATTTTTCTAAAGCCAAAATCAAAACTGTTAGTTGAAGGCAGAAACAGGCCTTCAGGAAGTGCTGTTTCTTCTGGCAGCAAGAGACAAAGATCCTTGTTCTTCAGACCAGCCTTTGTATAATTCAGAACAATAATAATTTTTTAAAAAATATCTGATAAAGAACAAGTACTCATTATCATAATGTGTTAACAGAGCTATAATTAAGATTGTTCTTGTCACTTTTTTTAATATAGCATCTTCCTTTGGGAGGTTTTAATTGTTGAAAAAAAATTACTGTGTATTTACATTTGGCAGAAAGAGGCTTGGGGACTAAATGTTTTTAAGCAGTGCTGTTTGCTTGTCTGGACTCTTACATGAATATGAGAGAGAGAAATTGAGAAAGGAGTGAACAGATCCTGTGGAGTAATTCGGGTGTTGCTCGGGCTCCATCCAGAAGAGGAAGCAACCGCTTCACTGTTAGCTTCTTAATAAACTTCCTGCCTACCTGATGTTTCTGGATCGCCCCAAATATCCCAGGATTGCTTTGGGATCACCCCTCCCGAGGGCGTGCTGACAAGGCATGCACACCACCAAACTGGCGTATATGCTTCTGCTTTAAAAGAGAGGGCCTCCTTTTGAGGTTAATTTATCTATTTTATTATTTTGATTACAATTAGAAATGTTCAGTTTTTATCTGTATTTGTTTATTAGGCAGTATTGATCTCAAATGCTGACTGCTTCCAAATGCTGATGCTCCCCTGGTCCTTTGAGTCTCTTGATGGAGAAGTCACGTGTGCTCCAGTGAAGACTTTAATGCTCCGTTTTCATTTAAACTGCGACTTCATCCTCAGTGAGACACCGGGCTTAAATGCAGTTTTCACATGCGGCGCTGTCGGGTGACAGCGCTGGGGAGGGAGGGAGCTGCAGGTACCCGAGACTTGTTCACCTTCAACTTGACGGCTGGTTGCCTGCCAGAAATAGGGAAGCTTGTCATTGGCGCTTTTAATTTTTATGACTGTTTGAGATTTAAAATGTTTACCCCTTGGTTTCAACTGTACAGTCTTTGTGTTTAAAATAAATAACCTTGTTTTAAATTAGTGTTTCCCGGAGGAAACTACCTGACTGTTGTAAAGTGGTCTGTCAACAGTGCTGCATCCTCGTACCAGCCAAAGAGGAACGATCTAATGTCGTTATCCAGAGCTAGGGAGAGTTGACACAGAAGAAATTCCTGTGGAAAAGGCTCTCTGGTCCCTGCTTCTTTTTGCACATATAACTCCCTTTGTTTTTGATTAAACATTAATCAAAAACCAATTTATTATTCCATATAAGTGGTATTAGATAATTCTCCTTTTATCCATGGTAAATAAAAATGTTGTTCAGACATGAGCAAACAACAGTCGTGGCTTGGTTCGAGTTTAAAAGTAGTTTGGGAGAAAATTGTAATTAAAATTGCAGATTTCATCATTGAATGTGTTCTTATTTCATGAGAACATCTAGTTTAACTGTAAGCAGGATAAAAAACATAACGTATCTAAACATCTGAATGTTTTGCAGAAGACCACAAAAGATTTGAGAGATCTTGCAGTAGAAAAAAAATCATGAGTAAGGAGGAGATTGCTGAGTAGTGTAACCTTGAGGATGATGGAAAACTTGGACAGCCCACAGGATTTTGGGGTCTGAATACTCTGATTCACTTCAAGGGTGAACTGAAAATCCATCCTGAGAGCTCTAACAAACAAAAATTAATTTCAAATACGGCTGCTGGCATGGAGGTAGCTAAGGAGACCGTTTTCTTGTTAGACTGAACTGCCAAACCAGTTTTGCCAATGGATGCTTATTGTGGAACTGCTGAGTCTGGAATCGCTGCACCCCCAAAGACCTTGTCTGGCTGTTTGAGATTAAAGTACAGAGCAGCGAGATACACAACTGTAAGCTTGGAAGAAGAGCCAGTATGGAGCGGTTGTTGCAGGGTCAGGCAGAGAGAGAGCAGCTGTAGCTTGGGTGCACTGAGATTCTCAGAGCAGAGAGAGGAGTCTAAGTGGTGTTGACTGCGTCTTCTGACATATGTGTCCCACCTATTGTTTAGAGTCCAACTCCACATGGTATCAGGAGATGGGAGACAAAATGCTGCTGTTGAGTGCTGTGCAGAATTATTGACAGCTGGTGGGTGTAATGTCATACTGCCAGGGACTGCTTCTGACCTGGGTTTTTGTGGGTTAGTCTGTTTTTGTAGGGCAAAAGGGATTGAAGTACCTGAGTTGCCATGTGGATCTAGATGTCCATTAGACTCTAAGGGTAATGCTGGCAAATTTTACAGTGGGAAAGCTGATGTGCCATTAGTTATGTGTGTAGTTAAAAACTAACAGCTGTGGAAAGTGTGAGTTCTGCCGTCCCAGTTTCAGTGTGCCTGCTGGTTGAGTGATAAAGCTGAAGTGAAATACTGCTTTCTAAATTAATCAAACACAGTGTTTAAGCGGTAATAAAGACAGCTGGCTTATAAGAATATTGGTTAATATAAATATATTACTTTTATTTGAAACAAGCCATGCAGCAGTTTCAGGGCCTTCCATACTATGTTGCCTTACAGTTTTCTTGTGAGCTCTTCGGATCCGTAGTTGACTTTGACTGTGGTATAGTGATGTGAATTTACATCGCCTGAAGACTTGTCAGGAGACCTGTTGTCCTCTCAGACTTCGTTTTACTCACAGTACAGCTGGCGTAAGGAAAAACGCAACAAACTGGACCAAAGGCTGGAATGCTTCTCCCTCCCCCCTTGGTCTAGAAAATAAGTTTGGAAAGATTTATAAAAAGCAAAACTAATTTCTGTACACTGACAGTGTCACTGGGTGGTAGAAGGAATGTGCAACCACAGTCCGGTTATTTGTAAGAATTAAATGTGGTCTGAAGCATTTTACTTGCAATTAGTCTGACAGTAATTTTGATTTTTAATTCTCTTTGTTCTTCAGGCTGAAGAAAAGTCTTTGTTTTCACACGTATGTGGATAGTTCTGGGTCTTTGTTGTGCTTCTCTGTACCTTTTCCAGTTTTATTCCATCCTTTTGAGCTGCAGGGATCAGAGTTGCAGTCTGTGTTTGAGACGTGAGCACCCTGCACAGCTACAGTGTCACAGCAGAATTTCTTTTGTTTTCCCACTATTTCAACAAGGCTTTTTCAGTGGCATGCAGTGTCTGCAGTGCAAAGTCCTCACTGGTGTGGGTTTTGGTGAGGTTGCCCCTCTGGGTCCTGAAGGGAGGATGCAGCTACGGTAAGAATAAGGAGGGGTATTCTGGTGGCCTTGGGCACTGTGGCGTTCTCTTACGTGGTAAAAAATGCTGGACCATTTGTTATGCAGGAGTTATGTAGTAGTAGTAGTTGGAAAAACTTTTTGGCCAGCTTTGACTTGTTGTGTTTGTTAGTTTTGTTTGCACCCAGAGTGCATGGGAGAGGATTGAATTAAGCTTTAGCATCCTCTCAGTTATTGGGCCAAATGCCACTACTTTTGCTGCCAATAAAGCCTACGGAAGATGTGTAGGCATGAGGAGTGTGGGAGTTTCAGAATACACAGCATCTTTTAATTGACACGGGATTTGTAAAGTGCAGCTTGTATAACTGGTGATACCTGATCTCTCTTGTCCCTTCCGAGAGGCACGTTGATGATCCGTATGCTTGATGGAGGTGTTTCTTTGTGTAAGAATTGCAGAGTTGATCAGAGATGTCTTGCCTCTAATATGCCTGCAGGCTTCCAAATGGAATAAATTCAGAATATTCTCTTGCTAGATGGAGGTTTAATATTTTAATTTTTTAGAAAGACA
>Ga0065711_1031446_pt1 | contig 29635 bp, 21 predicted proteins | sample Hoacrofraction12_FD_59098 | JGI IMG/M metagenome (GOLD analysis project Ga0065711, IMG submission 59098) | Hoatzin crop microbial communities from Cojedes, Venezuela - Epithelial fraction 12 v2 (version 2) | ecosystem: Host-associated > Birds > Digestive system > Esophagus > Crop | place... | reverse complement strand
TCCCCCCCTCCCCCGGCGCTCCCGGCCCCTCTCCCGCAGAACGCTCCCGGCGCGCACCGAGCTACCGCCCATTGGCTGACGCGCCCGCCACGCAGGAGGCAGCCCCGCCCCTCGCAGCGCGCACGCAGCTGCTCACGCACCGGGTTTTACTGCGCGGCCGCCGCGGAGCGCGCGCCCCCGCCCAGCCCTGGCGCCCCCCCGCGGTCCGCGCGCTCTAGTCGGCTTTCAGGCCCTCGGCGATGAGGTTGAGCTCGTAGCACCAGGTCTCGTAGCGGTAGGCCATGCGGATCTGAGCCACGTTCGTCTTGCGGATGTCGTTGCCTTGCGGCCCCTCTTCCTGATAGTGCTCACCCAGGAACTTGGCTTTCTCCTGCCAGAGGCGGGGACAGCGGTTCAGAGGCGGGAGGCGCCCGGTGGCCACGGCCCGGCGCCCCCCAGCCCTGCCCCGAGCGCCGGCAGCGCGGCCGAGTCCACGCTCCCCAGGAGCGCACCCACCTCATGGGACAGGCCACACTGCAGGACACTGTTTCTGGCAATCTCACACATGTCACAGGTGCTCAGCTTGAAGACCTGGGCAGCAATGGCGTACTCCTCCATCAGGGGCTCCTGCAGCCACAGGCTGGGTCAGAGGCCAGCAGCTCCTGCCAGCACAGCCCACGCTGCCGCTTGGGCTGTCCCAGCACGATGGACCCTCGGCAAATGTTGCCCTGAAAAACGAGGCCCCCACGGTCCTGGTGCTCAGACAGCAGGAGGTGATCAGCTCGCACTCTACCTTGGTGTAATGGAACTGCATAGGGTCATCTGTAGAAAGGGACACCATGAGGCCCTTCTGGTGGAAGTCAGGCAATGGATTCTTCGCATACTCCAGGAAGAGGCTGTTGTTGCTGAGTGGGGACATAGCAATGGGAATTTGGGCAAGGAAGTACAGATACTGCAACACCGGGCTCTGCAAAGATGAGCAGAGTTTCCAGGTTAGGGGATCAAGTTGCTGCGCCCTCCACCTCTCCAGGGTAACTCCTCAGATCAGCCCCGTGCCCCAGCCAGGAAATCTGGTGCAGAGAGCTCATATGTGCACGAAAAGATTGGCAAGCTAGCAGTCCTCCAGGGCCCATATGGAGCACGAGAGGCCAAGTGAATTAAAACCTGATTCCAGAACTCAGCTGGCTCCAGGGATAACATACATATGCAATGAAAGGTCTGAGGCTGAACCTCTGAAATCTGAATACATTTCTCAGCTACATCCACAAACATTCCTAGAGAAACCCAGAGAATCATGCAGCATCTGCCTGAAGCCAGGCTGTCTGTGTCAGTCTGAAGCAGAAGCACAGCTGACTGTCAGCAGAGGCCAGCCGTAACCCTGTTCTCCTCCTTTGCCATGCCTGTGCTGCTCTGTGGCAGACTACTCCACTTACCTTCTTGAGGTTGAGACCGTGGGAGATATTATCTGCTGTCATGAAGGCTGCAAGCAGATGTGTGACGGCCCCGGCTTCCCCACAGTGTGGACGGAAGAGGAACGTGTTCATACCACGCTGCCTGGGCACATGGAAGAAGGACTCAGAGCAGGCAAGCAGCGGGGTTAGGCGGCAAGCGATGCAAGATTCCCTGACTTCAGGTCCAGCTCTGCCCCTACCAGTGAGTGCCCAAGAATCCAGCTTGACCTAGGAGCACATTACTTGTTCTCCTTTCTCCTCTGTGCACACAATAGGCGCATCTCTGCAATCCCGATTTTCACCCCAGTCCATCACACTTCCTGCTGAGGAGTGTTTGGAAATTGCTCTCAGACATGAAGTTCCAAACTACACTGGTGGCAGAGCAAGGAGGGCCCCACTTCTTCCACACCAACAATCAAAGAGCCGAGACAACTCATGATGCAGCCCCCCCTTCTGCCAGACCGCGGCAGGTCCCTTAGCAGACCTCACCTGCGTAGGTTGTTAAGAACCAGGATGTTGGCATACATATAGTATACATAGTAGGTGTAGGATGGGTTCTTCTCAGAAGTCCATTGCTCTGGCTTTGGGCTTTTAGTGCAGAACATGTGTCCACTATGCTTGGATTCATCATCCACGCTGTCGAAGCCAGTGATCTGCTTGGCAAGGTAACAAAAAAGCTGCATCTCAAAGCTCCCCACCTCATCATGCCCAGGCAGGCTGACCCACCCTGCCCCGCTGCAGCTTGCCATAGCCCAGCTGTGGCCTGTACCCCTGCCCCAGCCTAGAGCAGAGCCGGGGGCAAGGCTGCAGACCTTGCTCCTCACAAATGCCCAGCCTCTACCAAGGGCCAGAAATAAAGCTCACACCAAACCACTTCTCCAGGAGGCGAGTGGGGAGAATTTCTCACAGCCCCACAGCAGCCAGCTCAGGGAGTCTGCCCCCTCCCAGCACTTCTGGACATCCCCTACCCCCCCTTTCCCAGCACGTGGCACTAGGGCCACAAGCCCACAGATCACAATTTCTATGTCAGGGCCACTACCCCATTTCTTGTGCACAAACAGGAAGGTGAGTGCTTGTCAGGCCCCAGATCAAAGTGAACAATTGTCTCAAACATCTATCTTGAGAAACGGCGACAAAGACACTCGAATTAAGCAAACTCCTAAATCAGGCAGGGAAGTTAAGTGCCTGCGCGAGGCTGCAACCACCCTTGCAGAGGGGCAGGGTGAGACCACCAAGACCGAGGCCCACTGACTCATTTCGAGCAGGATGCACAACAGTTTGATTAACGGTTGTAGAACAGCAGCCAGTGTTCCAGATAAGGAACACCTTATGGCTACAGACGTGCTCAGCGGAGGACACTGAATCACTCCCTGTCAGAAGAACAAACACTTGGTATCACAAAGTTGCCATCTTTTGTAATCTCACTGAATTCCAAGTAAAATTTTGTTTTTAGTCAAGCCTCTTGGGGCATTGTCATGACTCCTGGGTACCCGCAGAGAACTGAAAAAGCTCACCTCCCCTTACCCACCAAGTGGGATGGGACAGTGCTCACCACACCCTGAAAACATCATCAGGTGACACTCACGTGGCGTAGAAAGACACTCAGCTCTTTGTGGGCTTGAGGATTGACAGTTGCCTCAAACACAGGAACAAAGATATTTTCCAGCATCTTCCCAAAGTGTGGGAGGAAATTCTTAGACCTGAACACATCACTGTGGACAGAGACAGGGATTAACTACTAGCAGAGGAACAACATGACCCACTGCCCCCTTAATCCCTTCAGGATAAAAAAACGATGTATAGTCCACTGTAAGGCACAGTGCGCTCTCAGACCCACAGCACATACTAAATCCTGGGTACTTGGATCATCCACTTCATGTTGGGGGAATAGACCCGATGTTTGTTGAACCAGCTGGCTAGCTTGGGCCACTCCTCAGCGGATCTCCCATAGATTGAGAGGCGAGGCTCCGCATGCTGGTACTTGGCATCCTCCAGATCAGAGCCAACCTCCTGCAAACCAGAACAGACAGTTGCATAGGGACCCTCCAGCCCTGGGGCACAACAGCACCACAGCTTAACTGCTCTCTCCTCCGCTGTATTCTCACCTTGATGATGGTAGCAAAGTACTCGCCATTGATAGTGTTCTCCGTCTTCAGATAGAGGTCACGCAGCTCGCTGGCACCCACGGGGTTGTACTTGTCATTGAACTTGTCAAAGCGCTGAAATGTCTGCCGCCCCTAGAGAAGAGTGATCAGGGGCAAATACTACACATACACACGCTGGGTCCAAGCATACCAGCTGAGCAGGGCCTGACCCAAACAACCCAAATGGAAAAGCCAGGAGCTGCTACACCCTGCCACAAACTCTAACATGCACAACATATCGTGGATACACAGGGAGAGGAAGAGGCATGCCTATGGGGTGGATGAGAGTGACCCAAGAGTGGTGTTACAGTAAATGCCCTACCACTTACAGCATGGACGTCCAGGGAATCCACTGTCAGGTCATAGGGGTGCAGATTGAGCTGCTGGAAAAGCTGTTTCAGGGTGAGCTGTTTGCCCTTGGCATCATAAACTACACGGTCAACATCCACACAGTATGATTTCTTGATGAAACGCAGAAGATGCTTCTGGTTCATGCAGGCTGCAGCATGAATGTGTGTGTCCACCTGGGAAAACAGGGACAGCTATCTAGCTTCAAGTAGGGATGCTCCGGTACCATCGCAGGGAGGCTAACAAACCCCTTAGGTGAGCCCAAGTTGTGTGGGGAGCATGGCTCAGCCCAGCAGATGAACGCAACAGGCCTAGGCCAAGAGCAGCCCAGTCAGCACCATGCCATTAGCAGGAACAATGTAGGTGCCACAAACCTTGACTCTAATATCCAGCTCTCAGGGAGGGGAAGACACCAAGACAGCTCATATTCAGAGTCGCTAGAGCTGTAAGCCTTGCCATTTACCTTCCGGCAGTTGTAGAAGTCCCGGTGGGGGTTGTTCTTCAGCTCTTTCATCTCATCCATCTCATTTAGCATTTCATGCACTTGGAATTTGGATGAGAGGAACTTCAGGCGCCGATGAGCATAGGTCTTACTAGTGAAAGCAAAGGGCAGAACAGTGACTGGACTCCTTACCCCTCAACACATGGCCCGTCAAACACAGGGATGCAGCTTTCACCTGAGTGGAGGAGCGCACACTAGCCTGGCCTGCCTTCCTAGGGCGCGTCTCCTGGCTCCATTATAGAGCTTCAAAGGAAGATCTGGCCAGGCGTGAGCATACCCGCGGGGTGTGTCTCCAATCCCTGAATGCTGACTTTGCTTAGGACCCCAATCAAGATGGCTGACAAGGGCCAAGGACACTTTGGTAGCCAGAAGGCTGCAGGTATGGCATCAGCAGGTTCCTCCCTCCTCCCAGGAAGCCCTGACCTCCCTCTGCCTGCTGAGGCCAGACCTGTTCAGCTGTACCCAGAAGTGCTGGGCTGTGCACTTACACAGGCCCCTGTGCAATGAGAGCCAAGAGGAAGTTCATGTCATCAACAAAGTGCTCGAGGCTGGGGTAGGGCAGGTCCTTTGGCTCATTTCTGCCAATCGCTGCCTTGTCTCCATAGATGTAAACTACCCCATCCTTCATCTGGATATGGTATCCCAGGTCCTCGGCGAGATTCCCAGTGTCAAAGGGATCCTGTCCATCCTTCACTGGTGGGGTGAACACTGGACCAAAGGGAGAATACAATGAGGCACAGGCTGCCAGCCAACACACCACAAGCCTGCCACGCTCCTCCACCCCAGGCAGAGGGCAGGAACAGCCCCGCCACTGTGACACTGAAGAGGAGGCCTGGGCAAGCGACTCCCCTGAGGAGCACTTCTGCAACCCATTTGTGACCCCTGCCCACCCCATGCTGAAGCCAGAGAGGAAAACCCTCTGTGTGCCTAGATGTACCTGGGCCAGTGTCACTTGCCCTCCAGACCTCGCCTTCGATAGCACGCAGGTACTGAGATGGGGTCCTGGGGAACCTCTGCACAGACTGGTGCATGTATTTCTCCCGGATGCACAGGGCACGGTACAAGCCTTTGCAGACAACTTCAAAATCTTCAACTGTCACCTGTAAGAGGGCTGTTGCTGAATACAACCACACAGCTGGAACCTAGCTGCCTGAGAGATACCCTGGTGCACCAAGATCTAAAGAGGACAACTTTGTTCACAGCAAGATACGTACCTTATCATCCCCTCCCTCCCACGGCTCTGCCTGAACAGGGCAAAAAAGGGATGATTGGCAAAGCCCTCGACATGGCGAAGGGAAGTTCCTCACACGAGAACTAATGAATCCCCACTGTGATCCCCTCTTACGTTCCTCACTGCAAACTGTACTTGTCACTGAAATGGAAGCCAGGCCTGGGCAAAACACTAGAAGATATTTTTGGAGCCCAGGCTGAAACTGAAGCAGAACCAACAACATACACTGACCCAATGTGCCAAGAATTTTTGATTTACTGCACAGACAAGTGTTTTGGGCAGTGAAGAGAGGACAGACTGGAGCAGCATGGGAGAATACCACGCAGCACCTGCAGCTAGCTGCAGTCATGGTAGAAGGAATGTGCCTGTGCACATAGGGACTTTCAGCTTCCCCTAATTGCTCCTCTGCTATGCAACTCCAGGCTGAGCAACTTGCTCCAGCCCAGTAGGGAGCAACCCGCCAGCAGTACCTCAGAAGCAGCACAAATGTAACAGGAGGCTGTGGAGGAGGAGAAGGATGACTTAGCACAGCATGCGATAGCAGCCCTGGTCAACTGGCTCTAGGTGACCCTGCTTGAGCAGGGGGGTTGGCCCAGATGACCTCCAGAGGTCCCTGCCAACCTCAGCCATTCTGGGATTCTGCGAGATGCGCATAGATCTCAGACAGATGCAGCTATGTGGAGGCAGGAGCAGGTTGCGACAGAACAAGCACAGCCCACCCTGCGATGCCCTCCCCTCTGCCCTGTCCAGAGAATCCCATGGGAAGCATGCAGCACCCCACAGACTCCTGCTAAGGAGCACAGATTTGGATCCTCCAGGGATACAGCAGGGCACCATCAGATGCTCACGAGACACAGAATGAGTTGGAACACACAGACTATCCCCACCGCACCCGATACAGACTCCTGTGACACTGGGCACTACTGAAGGACAGGCAGGGACTAGATGAGGTGGTAGTCAGCATGGGCAAGGGTATAGCCATGCAAGTACCTACCCCAGAGGCATAATCCCCTGTTATCTGTACCCGCTGGAAGTCAGGCACGGTCTGGTACAGGGGGGAGGTAGAGATGACCTCATCAATAGTGGATAGTCTGGTTATAGACTTGTGAGCCACAGGGACCGCCAATGCAATTGTCTTCAGGCGGAGCAGGCGCTTCTTCCTGCCAGGGAGGAAAGCCTCAGGCAAACATCCCTGACTCCATGGCCACAGGGTCAGGTGCACTTACCGCAGCCATATTCCAACTGTGCACAACATGAATCATCTCACTGGTACTTTCTGAGCACCTTAGACACTGCCAAGAGCAGAGGCCACAGCACACAAAGTAGCCACAGATTTTCAGATACGGTCTTTGGAAGTTGCACCTTTCCAGAGAAAGGTCTCCAAGTCTCCCTCTCCAACAGCTCTGTGGCCACTGCAGTGCTGACACCCAGGGAACAGGACAAGGGTGTCTTTCTGCCCAGCAGCGGGAACAGCTAGAGAGGACACCCTGAAGTGCCTGACAGGTGCTCTGGGATTACCAAGGATTTATCCCATTTTGTGTGTGGTAAACTGTCTTCTCAGACCTTATGTTCCCCCTGCTTTCTTCCAACTCTAGCTAGGGATGTGCAGACAATGCTCCTCTCCTTTCCCCCACTGCCCTGGTTATTGCTCACCGCTTTTCTGCTGTGGCAGAGCTCTCCTGAAGCATCAAGTGCCTTCTCATTTCCTGGCGTGAAATGGGGCAGATCTCTTCCACATCAAAAGGAGAGATCTCTTGCCTGATCTCCTCATCTTTCACCTCGGAGGCAAAGACCTTCTCTGCAAAGGAGCGCATTGCCTCATCCATCTCTGCAAGGAGAAGGAGCAGAGTACAGGGTCACACAAGGCACCTGGTTCCCAGCCACCCTAACAGGCAGGTGCCCCTTGCAGTCAGCTTAATGCTCAGGTGCCATTGCCTTACAACACCTACACCTCCATGTTGCCTGGAAGACTCTGAGCAACCTCCAAAAGTTGCAACAAGCTTGCTGAGCCTGGGCCACACACAGTGGGCTGGAAACATACCTAGATACTCCCAGCACACCAGAAAACATAAATACAACCCACATTGCAAGAGTAGCACAAAAAGGCCCAGAAAGAAGTCCTTGCAAAGGCCACTTACGAGAGCATGCACTGGGGATGAGAGGGGAAGATTGGCAGAGCCCTTGCAGCTCTGGGAAGCCAAAGACCCACTTGCTCCACAAGGCATCCAGCCAGGATGAAGACAGAGGTATAGGTGGAGAAGGACAGAGCTGGCAGCCCAAGCACTTAGTTCCCGCCATCACAGTGGAGCTGAAGAGCTCCTAACTATGGAACCATCATGTGGACTAGACCCCTCTCAGCCCATAATGTGCAGCATGCTGCAAAAGTGCCAGCTAATCTGGCCCCGCGAAGTTGCCATTGACACAAGGTCGGCTGGAGTTTTATGGAGTAGGATAAAGAAGGTTGTTAAAAGCCCTTCCACTGCCAACAAAACACCATAAAACAAGAACCCAAGGGCTCTTCTGGCAACATCTCCTGGAAGCGCACACTTGCATAGCAGCATATGGACACTATTCGAGCCAGTTTTGCTGGCAGTTGGAGCTCAGCATGAAGCATAGTGAGGATCAATTCTGCAAAATGGACCACACCACTGACATGTCAGACAGGACAAGGTCAGCAGATGAGGACCAAAGCAGAAGGAACCGACATGCATGGCAGAAGCGTGCCAGACCTATAAGAGATTTTCAGTAATGAACCCAGCCATTTTTTTTCCCCACAGGGTATTGGGGGGGATCAAAACAGTTTATCCCTGTAGCCCTGAATTTGCAGTTCCAAGGTCCTAGCTGTGGGTTAGTGGGGGGGCATAACACAGGGGCTTCCTTACCCTGCTGTTACATGGTAAGGCAAACAGGCTTGTACTGAACTACAAATGCACAGGGGAATTCTGGCACTAGGTCCATTTCTCAGTAGTGCAATTTCACATAAAAAGGATTTCAATAACAAAAGTTGCTTGCTGTTGTAAAGCTGCTGTATCATCAATGGGCCCCAAAGTGCCTCTTAGAAGACAAAATGCATTCTTTTGCACAATCCCATTACAACCCACTGTTAGTGACTCTGGGACGACATGTGTCTCAGCAAGAAATGTTTTCTGCTGACACATAGAGCCTCAGCAAACATGAAGTAGGAAGAAGAGGGCTGGGGTACCATACTGTGGACTTCATCCTGAATAAAGGAGATGAAGCATTGGATCTGTCCCCTCATGGATCAAATCCATTAGAAGCAGGATACATTAAAAATCAGTTACTTTAGGCTGGATGTCTGTTACAAAGGTGTGAATAGGTGCAAGGGAAAATGCAAAATGTTTCACTTCCTGCCACAGAGGAAAGAACTCCACTAAAAAAAGTTTATCTCCTAAGCAGGAGCTCAGGAGTGCTAGGACAATATTTAACAAATAGCAGGTTCATATATCAAAGGACCAAAAAGCTGGAACAATTCCATGAAACAGTGAGGGGGCACAGCTGGCACTGCTGAGAAATAGCATCTTCTCAAACTGCTGAAAGATCACCATGATCACGTAACTGCTGTTTGTTTCCAAATATCATGTCTAGGCAGTAACACAGCAGAGCATATAAAAATCCTAGTAATACTCACCTTTGTCTTCTGCTGTTTGAAATAAAACAGAAACAAAATAAAACCAGATGTGATGTGATCAGCCCTTCAAAATCTAAGACTTTTTGCCTAATTATCACATCAGTGATTAAAGTACAAATTTAGCCAAAGCCTTCCACTTACAAAAGAAAGAACAGTACTTGTCACTTTGTGCAATACAAAGATGTAAGTTCAATGTTGACTGTTCCACGATACAGCCTCAGTGGTGTGTGCATAAATGAACCACATTGCAGATGCCATCCAACCTGAGGCTCTTTGGCAGAGCTTCTGCCTTACAGCAGTCTCTGGGTTTCCCTGAAGCTGTCCGAGAGGAATAGCATTTTCTAGAACCTAGATCACCTCAGTCAACACTACAAGCAACTAACAGATACCTAGTCATCTAATAAGACTGAGCTGTCTTGGAACATCTCTCCCTACACCAGGCACCACAATGCAGAGGAGCACAGGAACAACTTAAGAGGGCAGAACAGCATTCTCCCACTTGAACAAGAAAGCAAATATTTTGGTGACTTGGAGCACCAGGGCTGTTTTGCTATTTTTTGTCCATAACTCACCATCCTTTGTGAAGGTCAGGATGGATGGTGATTTCAAAGATGCCAAGTTTCACCCTCCTGACATCTGTGGTCGCATCTCCGCTTATCTACTAACAGGATCAGACAGCTGAGACACTGCAGTTCCACAGATCGTCACTCCTGGTCATACAGTGTGGCATCAATATTTTAGGGGTGAACCTCATGCCCTTTCCATCTGACCCAGGAAATTCAGACTGGAGCTCTGGCATCACAAGTCACCAGCTGCTGACTTCCCAAAGTCCAGCCCGCAGAACATACTCTCCTGGCATTTGAACTCCACGTATTCATTTGCAAACTAAGCATCCCAGAAATGCCTCGTTTGACCTTTCATCTCTTTAGTGGATGAAAATTAAACCCATGAAGGTCAACAAACTCCCACTGATGTTGCAGGGCCAGGATTTAATGCTAGTTTCACGTACTAGGACAGTGTCTATCACACCACACAGCACTGCAATTCTAAACGTGCTCTAATCAGAACTGTCTGGTGCCGATATTCTTCAGGGCTCTGTAATGGCAGTCACATGTCCCTCTGTACCGTTCTGCAAACCCTAGCTGGCCCTAACTCCTGCTGCCCAGCTTTGTGTTCCCCATCCCCTCGGGACTGCAGCACCCCACATCTTCGGAGCTTAGCTAGGTTGACCAGAGAATCCTGAAATCCCTCTGACCCCTTCCACAGTGATTTAATGGTATCGCTACAGGATACATTACACTGCAGGATGCACAATATTTGTCTTCAATATGAGCAGCACAAGATTTAAATAATAATGCTGTTTCTTTGAGACACTATCCAAAAACGTCTCCAAGCAGGAAGAAAAATGCTCAAAGCCCCCAGCGAGGTTCCCTGGACTGCAAAGATACCACACCACCAAAATCTCGGAGGCTGCAGGCTAACAAGCTGCCCATGGCTCCTTGTCTCACTACTTGCTTTCAGACCTACCTGGAATTCTCACCCGTGACATCTTTGCAGCAAGCTTGCAGAGCCTCAAGTAACACCCTACTGTAACAGAGCACAAGTAGCTGACTGACTGCACAACAGCCTAACACTAATTTTACTGCTTTCCCTTCCCTGTAATTAGACTCTCCCACTCTAAAAGGAGAAGGGAGGTCAACTACAAGACTATTTAAAGTGCAACCGTAAGCAGTTGCACTGAAACAGGTGAAACCAGGGCTCAAATTTAACTTTTTTTTTTTTTTTTAAGTTGGGCTTTCATTTCACATTTAGTAGAGCTTCACCTGTTTTCTGGCCAGATCGCTACTTCCCAGGATAGTTCAACCTTTCTGAAGTTGACTGTGGAAGTCAGACTAAAACTGATGTCTTTTGTGCTGAACCAATGGTTTAAAGCAAATCCCTTAGGCGCAGGGCTGATGTTTTCATCAGAACAGGAGCTGTGGATAGGTACAAATGACCTGCTCTCACCAACCAGTGTCCTATTCAGAGAAGTTTTTTCCTGAGAGCGGTCTACTTTAAAGACTGTTTTTTAGCAACAGGAGTTGCACAGATGTCCTTGCATCTTTCCCAGCTAAATCAAACAAACAAACAACAAAAGGAAAGTGCAAGGAGCTATATTTTGTTCCTGAGCTTTTCAGGAACTGTCTTTATAAAACTTTGTATCAGAATAGTAAGGTGATACTCAGTTCTGTACATGGTGAGTCACAACAAAAGCGTTATCTTATAGAGGCCAGCACTTCGTACAATCCAAGGTGTTGCAAGAAGTTCCTCCCTTAAGCTACACATGGTGGCTTGGATCTGGCAGAGCAGGGTATCAGTTTGGGAAGTACCTCCCGGCTTGTTTTAAGATTCTTTCTAGCATACAGGCATTGAGGGCTGTACCCAGTCCTTTAGGGTCTCCTCAAACCTACTTCAGATCTCTCACGTGAAGTTGGAAAACAGCTCCTGTCAGAAGAAAATGGCCAGAATTTGTACTGCCCTGCATGTTGCCAGGGTAAGTCTGAGCTTCTGACTTGGCTTCCTGGTGGTAAGTGGTAAGCCTGTACACGTCAGAAGGATACAATGGTTTAGATCTGAAATAGAGCTTTTTCCTGTTTGCTTATACTTCACTTCTTGATGGAGTTGAAAAACTGCAATAAAATCAGGACAAGTCAAGCAAAGCATTCAGTCTATAGGTAACACTGTCTTGCTGCTGATTTAAAAGGTGACTTTGGTCATAGCAGAAAAGGGAACAGAAAAACTAGCAGCCCTGGAAAACACAACATTGTTTGGAATTGCACATGCATGTAAGGGCTTCCTGCACTATATTTTGTAGGAATAGCTATGAAAAGACCTTGTCCCAGAAGAAGGCTGGAACAAGTGAAAGAGTTACTTGCATAAGATACAGAGCTAGAAGTAACAAGTCACAGATTTTGTTCATAGGTGCATGGGAAGCTTGTGGCACAACTAGTCAGTGAAGTCAGATGAGCTAAGACCTGGCGCAGCATCTCCAGCTGAGGTAACTTCCAGAGCATCCAGAAACTCTCTGAAAGATCACTATTTGATATGCAAAACTTCAAAACATGCTGGGTTACAACTAAGATAGTCTCCAGAATTCATGGAGTTTTAGCTCCACTTCTCAGATATTCCCCAAGAATATGAATTGATTTCCCCTCCAACACGCACAGGTGCAGCCAACAGGGCAAAGCTGGGATGCTGTTACAGTCTAGATCTGTAATAGCTGATCTCTCTCATGCTGAGCGCAGTCTTCAGTTTCTGAATTATTCTTGTTCTTACTCATTCCCCAGTTTGTAAGTTCCCACACCACATTATTGTTTAACTATCCCATTTACAGTCAATACAAACTGGCTCCTGCTTGTTTGCTCTCCCACAGGGACTATATCTACCCCTAACCTTCCTGGATATATCAAGATCTTGGGATTCACATCTGAAACCAAAAATAACATTTAGGGTGCACTGGTCATCTTCCTCAACAGGTCTCTTTATAAGCTTTGTAAGTCACAGGGTCAACTTAACTGGGTTCATGGTAGAAATACGAGTAAAGCTTGGCTATGCTGTGCTAAAGTTAGATCTACAGCCTCTTTAAACTGAAGTACTGAATACAAATAAGCTATCTTCCCACTCTTTTTCATCTGGCAAGCGATTCACACCCAGAGGCTTCAGAGTGGCTGTAAAACCCCACTTTTATCTCTGAGCTGCCTTCATTCCACCTAGGTCTAGTCAAAGAAAAATGGCCAAACATGCCAGAAATTTGGGAGCTTAGGGATTTAGCAGGATCTTCCTCCAGTTCACCTAACAAAGCAGTCATATCACGGGTAGCTCTCCAAACAGAAGCCTAGGGGCAAGTTTTGATAGAATATGGTTTCGGTTCCTGAAGAAGAAAAGTATTAACAGAGAGAGGTAATGTGGAAACTCACAAGGCACACCCTGATGTGCTTTGCCTTTGACCAACAGCACCTTGCACTAAGAAGAGCCTCAGCAAGTTCTCTCCCCACGTTGCTCTCAGTCATTCCCGACACAGATTCCTCTAGGGCTGTTAAAACCAGTCTCTGTCCCAGTATGGAACAAAAGTCAGTAAGTCCTTAAGGTGTGAACTAGTTTCTAGGAATAGACTGTTACAGATAACAATTGTACTGGAGGAAAACTTTTCTAATAAGCCAAGACAACCCTTGCTTTTAAGCACCCAACTGTACTAAACTTCTGAATCTCTCCTTTTGGAACAGGCAGCAACACAGTGCAAGAAGTTTTAGACCTGTTACTAGGAGTCTATTCTTAAGCTGCTTCCACAGAAAACAGATTGGACTCTGGGTTCCAGAGGCCTGACACAATGCCTTAGGACAAACACACTTCAAGCACACATACTGCGTGGTCCAATAAAATTTGCCTTATTGCAGAAGGAAAGCCAACAAGTATTTTAGAAGACTTCATTAAGAATTAAGCAACTTCAAAGCCTAACAGAGAACATGATTTGGACACAGCAATCATTTTCTAGCTCATTTCACTCTTGTAATATGAAGTAAAGAAATTTCCCCTCTTTTTTTGACTTAGCAAGCATCCTCTCCAAGGGCAAAGTCAGCAAGAATCTTATGTTGGACTCCACTGAAAATACAGAGACTCAACGCTAATGCAAGATGCATGACATGGCGTAGACTGGTGAAGTCATTAACACTGGACTCTGGAACAAGCCTATGGGATGCCTCCAAGTCACTCTCACTGCTTATTCGTGCTATAGCGAACATATGATACAGGTGTTCATGCACATTACAGAAGTGACAATTTGAGTAAATGTACATCCCACAGAGAAGGCAGATAGCACTGTTATCAGCTTTCTATAAGCCAGTTGTGGATCCCATGCCCAGATCATTGTCACAAAAGAAACAACCAAAGAATTCAGAGTTTATTCTTTAAAAAAGTTATTTAAGAAGCAAAATAATTTACTTCAATTCAAACCAAGAGATGCATTATTGAAAGCAAATAATTATACAAAGTAACAACAAATTAGCCCTTGGATAAAACGTCCAGATCCCAACAGTTCCCTACCATCCTAGAGGTTATACACAAACATTCACTCAAGGCTTGGAGAGTAAAGGAGGACCGCATACAGGATCAGAATGTAACTCAAACTTCCTCTACTCTCCTTTCCCCAATAGACCTGAAGTTGCTTGAAATCCAATTCTAAGTCATTGAACTGTACTAAAAATGATTCTGTCTCAAGAATCATAGTTACTATCCAAAGTCAGTTATTAATGATCAAGTAATTGATGACAATAAGAACAAAATGTGAGCACTGTTGTTTGAACAAGACCATGGAGCGGGGACACTAACAGTAACAAGCCACAGAGTTACACTATCTTATTAAACTGCTGTTCTCCGTCCATAACAACAGAAACACTTCTTTCGGTTATTGGCACTTGTAATTTTTGAACAAGAGCTTTACCCCTTTTTCATATTTTACCTCAAAGTTGTTTATACCTGTTTTTCACAGTCAGGACAGTAAAGTTAGCTTGGCACCAACACAGTGCTGTGCTGTTAATTCTAAATAATAACATTTGGACTAAATCTACACCATCACCTTTTCCAGGGACCTGTCTTGTGCAAAAACATCTGTGCCTATCTTCTAAATAATTTTCCCAAAAGTTGTCAGGGTTTTTTTCCTTTCACAGTTCTCTTTCAGTTGCCGCCAAAAGCAGGGTTCTCTTATGTAGATAGCTGGAAACAAAGTACAACCGTTTACACTCACGACTAGTACAACACCCTGATTTTTTATGACTTGCTAGACTTGAATCTAAAACAATGCAGACAGGAGTACCACTCAGGTAGCTCAGCTCTGAAGCATCCTAAAAGCTGACACATCCTCCTCTAAGGTTCCAAAGGTGAATATCCTTACCAGGTCTTCTTCCCTTGTTAGATTTTATGTAGCCCCAGAGAAAGGTAACAACAAAGAGAAAGTAGATGCATTTGCCAGTTTCCAAACAATTCTGAGAATTCACAGCTTTTGGAGTTACAGCTTCATTTTTAATGACAACTAGAACATGCCATGCAATGTAGAGAATTATTATGATAAACCTCCATCCAAAATAAGCAATTTTCCATACTTGACCACGCAACCTGCAAACATCAAATGCCAGCTTCAAAAGGTTTCCCATGGCCACAGGCAGCAGGCAGTCGTGCTCTGAACTCTGCAATCCTGCTTGCCAGGAAAGCAACTCCTAAGTTTCCCAAATAATTAAAAAACATACATGGACCCGGATGACAAGATCTGACCATTCAAACATATCGCAAACTCCACATTGCTGTCTTCCCAAAATACTGAATCTATGTGACCAGATGTGTATCCCAAAAGCTATCATTTTCCATGTGTCATTTTATTAGGTGGACAACAGTGTGTCACACATCTCTTTAAGACGCAAGTCATCTCCTGTCACAGTGCTCAAAGAATCCTTTCACACATAACTTCACTTCTTGCACCAAACAAATGAAAAACACTGCTTGCTGATTACAGACATGACAGCTTGCAGTAATGGTAATTCTGTCATGTTTAACTTGCAGGCACGAGATCACCTTCAAACGAGCTCAACTCGAGTCACAGCCAATGCTATCCATAATGCTGCTTGCCACTGTGTATGTTGCTGAAAAATAATGTTTTATGTAGAAATATTGTATTTTTAATTATCAGTGTCAAATGAGTCAAGGGTAAAATAAACTGCAAAAAGTACTTATAAGGATTACTGCAGACAAAGAAAATGTGATGCAGATTGATCCTTGTCATTCTAAGAAGAGAATTAAGAATACAAGCAGTGAAGGAACCATTACTAAAAGGAACAATTTCTTCTCTCAGTATTTACGGATTTCTATTTGAAATTGAGAACTCCAAATTAAGATGTACGAATCCGATATCAACAAACTGAAACTAAGTCTCTCAGAATTCCTCTGTTCATGGTGGACTGAACGCTCCCTCTGTTGGCTGAAGGCTCATTACTCTTCCATCAGATAGTAACTGCAAACTCAGCTTTGCTGTGGGACACACTGTCTGACAACATAGAAGAGAATCAAGTATCAGCAGCACAAGAACTAGGGAATGACACAGTATTCCAAGAAGCACTGATAGGCTTTGCAACAGTGATCACACTTTTCATGTCCCAATTATATGAGGTGACAACGTTCTGTTCTAAGAACTCCTCACACAGCTTATGCAGTAATTCTCTCATACTTTGAGTGCAAGAGAATTACTGCTTAGTTTTCTGTTACAGTTCATTGCCTTCTCCTCTCAGTCTGGACATAGTAAGTCCACGACAACCACTGCACCAAATAGTCAGCCTGAAATTCCACACTCCTTCCCTGACAAGCAGACTTTCCAACTACATTTTACAGAGAGACATTTTGAAGAGACTATGTTTACAGCCTGGTGGTAAGTAATTCAGAAAAAAATAATTTGCAAGTTACAGACAGAGTTGAAAAACAACTGTCCAAACTAACTAACCTTCAGTTACTAGGTTAACTATTGAGAAGCTGCCCATAGATGTTGCCAGTTAAGGTTAAATATGAACAGCTGGCTAATTTGGTCCCACTTGGAAGAGATCTGAATGCTGCAGAAAACACCACAGAATATAAACAGTTCCACCTACAAAGAAAGTAAAAAACAGACACAGTATGTCCCCCTCCCCAGTTCAAGAGTCTTACAAGTGCCTGCTGGATCTTCCAGCCTACAAATTCCTGTTTAGTATTCTGTCAGGCAAAGAGATCACCCGCACAAGACTTGCCTGCTTAAGACAATGAGCTCTCAAGAAATTCCAGGCTTTGGGGTTTTCTTCAACCCAGGGGAATAGGGGACAACTTTAACTCTTCTTAGCAAACAGGCACTTAAGTTAGGAAAGATATCTGCTTTTTATTACAATAAATGAAGGATCAGTTAAGCAGTACTCCTGGCACAAAGGACATGTTACGAATACGCTGTACGGGTGCACAGGGAACAGATACCAATCTGAACATCCATGGTGGCAAAACCATTTCTGACATTACCTGACGAGCAATGATTAGTGCCACTCCTCTGATAGCACTGCAAATCAGAATCCAATAGAAAGGGGACAAACATCACTTCTAGCTTTTACTCTAGAGGTAAAGTGTCATCTTTTTCACAGCATTTAGTCTCTATAGTTCACTTTTCTTGTGACTGGTTTTCTTCTTGGACCCAGATAACACAGGGAGAAAAGAATCCCAGTACAGCAAGAGATGCGACTGCTCCGTTAGCTGAGCAAGGAGGTAGACGCCATAGATGTTCTCTTCAGATGGAGCACAGAAAAGGACCTTGTGCTAATTAACTGGTACCAAGATTCTGGTCACTGGCACCAAAATACTGCAGGGCATCAGCATGAGACGCAATACAGTAGCATCGAGACTCATCCAGCAGCTACATCTGAACAACATATTCTTGGCATCTGGAACAGAAAGGCATCTCAAATTAGCTCCTGTCCAACTTTGTGATGGATGTGCAATACAATGGTGTAATACAAGTCCTGAACTGGTCTACCTGTTTTTACAGTGATAAGCAACATCTTTTAGGTAACTGTTGAAAAGAATTTCACTCAGCTGGGGAGCTCATAAGTTTCATTACTTGCATTACTTTATTTAGTTAATCTTCAAAGAGTCCATATTCCAGAGGAACACAGCTCAACATAAGCTGTGCAGAAGCCAATCCATCATCAGCAAATAGCAACTGCAGAATTGTGCACACTCCTCTTTCTAGTTCAGGTTTTTCTTGTGTACAAGACAGAAATTACATATTCTCCAAATAGTCAAAATGGTTTCCCAAAGGAAGGAGACACTGACAAGAATTATACAGAAAATCACACAATTATCCATTCAGCAGAAATCCAGAGGCTACAGCCAAAAGGTTGCTGTGAATTTCCTTTTCTTAAGCTTTGCTTTCTACTTAGAGGGGAAGGGAAGAAAGAAAAAAAAAAAAGTCATCATTAATTGTAGGATCTAAATCTCTGTGTATCAATGAGTTATATAATAGGGAAAAATCCCAGCTATAGCAGCTAGTATTTCTAAGCCATGCTTATCAACAACTGAAAGACATACAGACAAGAAGCCCATGAAAAACTTAAATTACAGCTCACCTTATCACATCACAATGCAAGACAATCCCATACAGCCTTGATTTCCATCTTCACTGCTGTTGAGTTTTTTCATCCGGTACTGCCGGATCTCTCTCACCAGTGTGTAAAAAGCATCTTCCACACCCTGAATGCAAATGATCCAGGTAAAGTATTTTCTTTCCTGAAGCTTCTGAGATCACTGTTCTTTCCATCACAGGATCCCTTAGCATATTTGAAACACATACTTCTACAGGAAGAGTAGTAGCCAACTTATCCCATAGCTCGTAAGAGGAAAGAACTAGCACTTATGTCCAAACCTCTCCACTTACACTTTTGACTCTTCCTCTGAGGCAGTCATCTAGGGGAACAGCCATTACAAGCAACAAGGTAAACTGCAACTGTAGAGGTCCCATGCAGGAAACAAGCTGCTATGTCACTAATAACCTCCATTCCAGAATTGTTAGAATTTTCTGGCTACTGCTTAATAATTGCACCTTTTTTGCTTCACTCCACACTGACATAGGTAGAACACATGCTGACTGGACAGAGCCACACATTCAATACAACTATGAAGAATTCTACTAGTCCAGTCTGTAGAACTCTTCCTGTAAATGTAATCCTATAATTGGCCTTCATTAAGAAGCCAAGAAAACCAAACCGATCAGGGATAACTAACCGCACAGTGTGACCACTTCTCAGCAAGAGCAGATGAAGCTCTCCTTCTTACGAACATGACCCCCTTCAAAGAAAATCAACACAAGTCTGAAGTGATTTGCGTGCTGGCCTAGCCTAGTGATAAAAACAGAACTCTTTCAGGTTAAGAATGAGTGGGGAAATCAAAAGCTAAAAATTGCAAAAGGATTACAAAAATGCTTACTCCTGCAGAGAAGATAAAAAGTACATGGGAGAGTGTTAGACCATTCTGCATTTAGCATACAGGAAGTAGTCAGGCCAAGAATGGAAGCATCTTACCTGTCTTGTTTTAGCAGATGTCTCTATGAAGGGGATTCCGTAGCTTTTTGCTAATTCTTGAGCCTGTTTTGTGTCTACTGTTCTTGTGGGCAAATCACACTTATTCCCGACTAGCACCATTGGCACATCATCTGAATCTTTCACTCTCTTGATCTGTTCTCTTTAAAAAGACAAACAAAAAAAAGTTAGGAACTATTTCCTAAATATAAAAGCTGCATTAGTTCAGTATCCAAACAACTCCGTGCTACAAAAATATGTTAAAGCTGGACAGGACCTCAGGGGTTCTAACCTGCAGCAGTACATCTAATAACTTCGTACCCTCCATCTTCTAGTCCATGTATAACTCCACTCTGATACGTGTTTGCCTTCTTACCCATTTCCATAGAGATCACGTTCTGTACCCTCTAGGTATCATTTGATTAACACAACACTCCAGAGAACTGTCCCACTCTCAGCTGACTAATAACGTACAGACACAGAACATAGGTAAGCTTGAAAATCTTTCTGAAAGAAGTGGGAAATTTAATATTTGTCTATTATTTAGTCTTCACTGAGTCTAACAGAAAATGGGTCTGATGCCTTTTCCAGTCTTCCCTCCCTGTGGTAAAGGCCCAGATCATACCTGTAAAGGTTAATATCAGCAAACGATTTACTGTTGTTAATGGCAAAAACACAGAGGAATCCTTCCCCAGTTCTCATGTACTGATCACGCATGGCACTATACTCTTCCTGTCCCGCAGTGTCCAGAATGTCTAACAAGCACGTCTCTCCATCAATAACAACCTGCTTTCTATATGAATCCTGCAAAACACACAAGTGATTTTTAGATTAGAGGAAAACATTGTACTGCTTCTTTCCAACTCAGATATTGCTAAGGAAAAATAAAAATCATAATAAAACAGAAGAGCACGACTCAGAGGAGCTTTTCTACCCTGCTCTAATGGAAAAATACCAGTATCTAAAACTATCAGCATCTAAAATGTTACTCTAAGCTCCCTCGACTTTTCTTACAAAAAAGAAAAATCCTGGTTTTTGTAAGAAATTACTCAACTAGCAAACAGAAAAAACCATCATAACCACCACCCCCACAACACCGTGACCAGAACGGGCAACCTACGCGGGCCGGTGGTGACTCTTTTGTTGCCGTGGCTGGCCGCGCTCCGCCCGGGAAAGCCGGGAGCAGAGCGCAGAAGGAACCTCCGCAGAACTCTCCCTGCATTTCTTACCCTGTGCGCCCCGACCTCGCATCTGGCTTTTCAGGCAGAAAGCCAAACGAGCAGCAGCCCCCCGCCTCGATTCCCACGGAGCTCCCCGCCCGCGACCGTCCCCGCCGGCGGCACCGCGCCCCCCGCCGCCGGACCGCCCCGGCTCACCTCGATGGTGGGGTCGTACTCGTCCACGAAGTGGTTCTGGATGAGCTGGATGGTCAGCGCGCTCTTGCCGACGCCGCCGGCGCCCACCACCACCAACTTGTACTCGGTCATCGCCCTCGGGCGGAGCGCAGCTCGCCGCCCCCCTCCGCGGAACACCCTGCCCGGCGCCTTCCGGCTTCCGGCCTCGGCGCGCCGTCACCGCCCGCCGCCGGAAGAGCCTCGCCGCGCCCCCGCCGCTTCCGGACACGTGACGCCCCGGGAAGCAAGACACGGGCCACGAGGGAAGCTTTTTTCAAAATCAGTAAAACTTTATTCTATTTCCATTCTTTGCCATTAACAGAAAAAAAAAAAATTGGAGAAAGCAATGTTTGTTTTACAAAGATAATGCATCTCCCAGAGAAGAAAACCCTAAATTGAGAATAGAGGTAACATGAAAAAAACCTAAAAAAACAAACCAAACCACAGTACTGCCCTCTATTCGAAGAGCGAAACTCCTGATCTTTTTGGTTAAAGTAATACTTAGACCAATCACTCAGTTTTCTTGCTTGATAAAGTGTGACTGGGGAATGGAGGGAGGGGGCAGGGGGAGGGGGAAAGCACACAGACATCAACTATTTCACCTTGATGAAAGTCTCAATACAGCTATGGAGAGCCTAAGTATTTATTCTTTTACAGTACACTGGGTGCCAGCTGCAAAAAAAAGAAAACAAAAACGTATTCACTTCAGGCACAACTTCTTTCTTTTTAAATTTAAATCAGTAAAAGAAACTGGGTTTAGAAGCTGCAGTGTTCTAAGCAGCAGCAGAACTGTGCATTTTTTAAATATATTTAAATTACCACACTGATGGCACACCTCAGCCTTATGAAATTCTGCACTGCACGTGTTTCAGAACGCTACAAAAATAAGTCTACCCTGGACAGAGACTTTCACTGAGCTCTAACAACTTGGCTGCCTAAAGGACTGGAGTTAAACGAAATCTGAAAACATTGTAACATTTGGCCATCAACTTAAGTTATCTGAATGCTAATACAGATTATATATAAAGTCAAACTTATTCTACCCTCATGGTCCTCAGAATTTGAGCAGAGCAAGCTGAAGTGAGCCTTCCGCTTCCACTTGGAAGGAAAGTCATAACACAATGGAGCACTAAGGCATAGTAATACCTTGGCCAAAATAACAAAGATAAAGCATAGATAACTGTAGTGCAGAATTCCATAAGGTCTACCAGAGTAGAGCTGTCTATAATGTTTACTCACATAGGCAATGTAGATTTGCAGTTACCGGTTGCGTTAAATGCACCATTCAAAACAAGCTTCTAAAATGTGATACTATAAGGCGCCACCGTAAGTTCTCCAGAATGCAACTGTGCATAATTTTAAAATGGTTTCATAAATTTATTTTAAACATAACATGAGAAGGTGTTAAAACCGGTGTAATAGCTTCTTAGAATTTGGAGGAAGGGATGAATGGGGAGATATTCAGTACCCTTCACCAGCCCCCACCACTCAGTCGTACATCAGGTATGGGTTTTGTGGATCAGTCTATAACACCAGCTTGACGGATCTTTCTCTCTGCACCAAATCCCTGCAAAAAAAAAAACAAAACAAAACTTTTTAGCTCTGGCATAGTGCTTTAAAGCAAACCTGTCTTCAGAAACAAGAGACAGTAACAGAACAGGTTCTGTGGCCACGTGGCTTTTTTTAGTCCTAGATACTTCAGATTCTAGACACTTTACTCCTTCTGCTTATCAAGTGGGGGCATAACCTTATGTGAAAGCGGAGTTTAGACAAAGGGCTTTCACTTAGGATCTCTGAAAAGGGGAGTAGGATTTATAAAATAAAAAACAAACCAAAATAGCCATTATGGGCTAGAACATCAGCAGAAATTGGTTGCTTCTATACTACGTGCTCTTCTGAAACCACAACACGCATTACTGACACATGGTACAGCACCCCTAAATTCACACATCTGACACAGCAGGCGACTAGTACACTATGGAATGAAAGCAGACACCGGTTAAGGCTTCCGACAGAGGAAGCAGTGTTATGTTATTTAAGTCAAAACACAAACTGCAGAAGAACTGCAAGCCAGCCTTTCTTCTTATGTACCTTTGAGTTATCCGGTCCCCTAGGCTGACGAAGAACTGTTAGACGAGGAGCATTGGCATCATCCAGATTAATGCTCTTCAAACGATTAACAAGTCTATCAGGACGTGGAGCAGCAACAGCCTTTGCGCCTTCGCTGTAACAGAGTCAACCATACAGACCAGCAATGACTTCCCAGAGATGGTGTAAGCTACCTAATTTATAGTCACTTTCCCCATTAAGCCATTAGCATAACCTGTCTCATGTGAAAGCGGATCCGCTGGATGATACCATGTATGTCTGCCTCAAAACCATTACTTTAAACACAGGACTCTGAAACAGCAGTAGCTCAAAACAGTATTCTCAAAAGGGTGTTCTTTAGTGAGCAGAGGTGTTGCATTTACTCTCATGCACACATAAATAGTACTTCCTACATTTCTGTTCCCTTTAACTGGAACAATGAAAGGCTTATGAGCTGCCAGTATGTAATGGCACAGTATTAACATCTCTGAAGATAACACAATTTTGAGAGAAAAAAATTGCACATTAGCACTTCTACAGCAACAAGAAGCTACCTCAAGCTTAAGCAAAATCCAAATTGGGTAGTCTTCTGCAAAATGTATAAGCAGTTCAAAAGCAGTTCAAAAGCAAAAAAAAAAACCCATCGCCCTTAAGAAATGACATGCCAAAACGAAAAGAGTGCCTAACAACATTGTTTTTCTATTTAAAAATGAAAGTTGCTCTTCAGGAGACAGGTGGGAGCACCATGTACTATATGCTGGCCAGAGAGGCCAGCTACTACAGAAGAATACCATCAGTTTTCTTATCATTCATTAATTTCTACTTAGAAGGCTGTACCAAAGTTCCTGCGACAGGGCAGGGGGAGCTTCTTAAGAAGAGATTAAGAAGCCGCCACCTGCAACTACAAAAAGCTGAGAGTTCTGCCGCTGCACTGTCCTGGACATCCTCCAAGTGCTGGCAGTTCTCAGATGAGAGGCTCTTGCTGAAGCCAGCTGAAATTCAGTGCTCCCATTCTAAGGAGCAGCTAGCTCAACTCAGAAGCAGCATGCGCTCCACTACTGTTATGTAGACAGTATGCCAGATTAAATCAATTCTAAATTCTCACCAGACACGCCACACATTACAGGCACTGCATTTTCCTGTGCGCTGGTTCAGGATTACTGAGAACTCCACTTCATCCCCAGCCTGTAGCTCCACACCATCCTGAACTTCTTTGACATGGAAGAAGAGCTTTTTGCTGTCACCCACTTCATAGTTAATGAAACCAAACTGAAAACCAACACATCACAAGGTTATTTCTTTCCTCTTGCTCCAAACACATGCAACAACTCACTCATTACTGCAGTTTAACTACATCCAGGGAAAAAAAAAACCCACTCTGAAGTGGAAATGCAATTTCTACATTGAACAGAACATTCTCTCCAGAAACAATACTTGAAGTCTAGGCATTCTTCTTGGGTTAGTAAAGTCACATTTAAACCCCAAAGTCTATAGAACAAGTTCTGAAAACTGCCAAAGTCCTGGCAGTTGCATTAAACCGAGAAGAGCACTGCTTCATGTTCTAAGACTCCATCTTAAAAGTTATACAGTAGAAACTACTCAATTTTTTAGTCTGTCACTGGTGTAAGCAGTCATTTACTTCCATTTACCATTCCACTCATGCATAAACCAACAAAACTCATCTCTCCATAGATGTCTAGAACTTAGTGGTGCAGATGAACTATAAAAATAGAAAGCATTCACAGCACTTGATTTTCTAATCATTCTGAGATGCAGCTAACTAGGGCAAATGATCAGCCTTCGCAGTTGAAGTGGACTGCAGTCATTGACTGCTTAATGCTCCAAATAAGCATCTTCTGGAAGCAGAGTATGCGCAGTTTTGTTTCTTTTTTTAAACACCTTTTTTTTTAATGCCCTGTTCAGCAGAAACTAGTTAGATCAATTCTAGGACATCTCAAAATCAGGTCTTCAGAATCACCCACTGCAGGAACTGCTGCCCACTCGTACCAATGCATCAGCACCAAACCAAGCACTGAGTTCACCTTTACTAAAATCACATTACACAGGCTTGCATAAACTAGTACTTGGGATACACAAACCTACTTCCCTAGAACCAGAGTACAAAGCAATCCATTTCTGCACAACAAGCTTCCTGGACGGAGGTGCTGAAGTGGGTTCTCATCTCATCTGCTCTATGCCAAGTCAAGCAGTTATTTCCTATTAACCTGCACCTTGCCTTCATTAGCAGCGGTCACTCACCTGATCTTTCACGCATTCCACTGTGGCCCTGCGGAACGGTGTGATGTTAACAGCCATTGTCTGCCCATTTTGACCAAGAACACAGAGCTGAAACTTTACTGTCTCTCCCTTTTGCAGACAGTCACCTTTGTTTGCCATTCCAACAATTCCAAACGGATAGACCTCTCCTTTCATCTCACCTAGAGGAGGAAAAAGTATGAGACAGAACTGAGTGGCATCCTTTCCTACCTGAGGGCATTTAGAATTTATTTCCAATATTAGAAGTGGTACTTCTACTGCCAGTTTAGTAGTATGAATATAGTCTGTAGCGTGAATATAATCCTCAACACCTCTATTTACAGTTTAATAAACTTCTATGCTTCTTGTGCATTTATGACAGGAAAACTTACAATTTAGAAGCAACAAATCTTACCATCCTCCATGACTTCAATCATGCCCTGGTATTCAGTTTGTGTGGGATCTACACTCCTTAAGGGACGAATTACTTTACCAGAGTAAACAGTTGGATCAGCTTCTTCTGTGATACCATTCACTGAAAAGAGACAGTGCAAGAACAGGATGTTCTAGTCATTTTATTTTAAAAAGAATTAGTAAGTGACTCAGATTGGCCAGAAGATAACAGTTTGCACTGCAAGACACCTATGGCAGTGCACTCTATCACCCAGTAAAACCGGAACAGCTTCAACACAGTGACAACTTAACAATAGCTTTCCTCATCAAGACCACACTGACAGTTCTAACATGGAAGTAGAAAAATATTAGTTTCTCATGAAAGTAGGAGCCATGGAACTTGAAAAGCGAACTGAATTATTTTACTTCTCTTCCACTGCATTCCCCTTCCCTGCTCACTTTAGCTATTCAACAAACTTTAAGTATGCAGTTTTTGCCCCCAAGTCCTTAATGCCCCCAAGTCCTTAATACCCCCATCTGCATTCCTCCTGCAATCTTCATTCTGTGAGGTACAGCACAACTAGTGCAATTACTAATTTGGCTAGTTCTGCCACTAGGTCTCTCCTTATAACCCTCCAATTGAAGATTACAGAGCACGATAAAGGCCCAAAGAGTTAATACTGTCTACAGGTCTGTTGGTCTGCATTTGTCCGTTCTCTGGAAACACAGGCAACAGGTTTCAGAAAACCAGTGACCACCACATTAAGCATCATCCTCTTGGTCTGAACTCCAACTGTAAATACCCACCAGCACCTGTCAAGAGCCTTGTAAGCAGAAAATACCAGTTACAGTCTTACCTGCATGTGTTTTGTTCACCTTTTCTGCACTAACTTTGTTTCCTTTGCCTTTTGACAAGCTGTACTCAACAGTGTCTCCAAGTTCCAGGCTATCAATATCACCACAGTATTCACTATAGGAACAGAATCAGGTACAATTTTGCTTTAGTTACATAACAGCAGCGATGCTCATCCAACATTTACATAAGTTGATCAGAAACCATTTAACTAGCTCAGCATCTCACATTTTCAAGAAATCCTCGCTCAAGAAAGTGAAGCACCTCAAATCTACTGTATTTCTTGTCCTGGGATTCAGAGGCATAGAACATCAAGACTGCTGACGAACAAAAGAGCCTGAACCAGCCCAGCCGAGATAATAAACAGATCCTGAGACACCTAAGCATATATATATATATATATACACACACACACACGTACTGGAAGTCCAAATAGGTTTAACAGTCAAACCTACCAAACTCTGCCTCCCTCCCCCAACAAAACCCACACACACAAACAACAATAATAATAAAATTGTCATTCACCTGTAGTGGAAAAAGATCTCCTTATCATGATTGGCTGTTTCAATAAATCCAAAATTATCTTTCAGGGCTGCCACATATCCCAAAAGTCTCTTCGAGCTGTAATTGCGTCCTAGCATTCTGACAGAAACAGCTGTTTGCAAGCCAGTTCTCTTCACTTCACAAACACTGAACTCAACCTGTTGAAGAGGAGCATATCAATTCTAGATACAAGAAACCCAAACAAACCACGACCACCACCAAAAAAAAAAAACAAAACCTGACACCACTCACTTCAAAGCCGCATAGCTCTGACCAACATCTAGACTCTCCAGCAAATCTCCCAGAAACATCTGTCAGTCATTGACATTTACTACATTCCAAAGAGTAGCAGTCACACCAGTAACATCTGCAAGGCAAGCCAGCCTCTAGCACTCAGCTTCTCTTACCCATTAAAGATGAGAATCTTTCTGTTCATATGATTCATCTCCTTTCACTATGCTTTTCAGCAGTGGCCCACAGTGAGCACGTACCTAGCTTTGCTCACTTCAGGTTTTTAAAAACAGTAACCAGGGACTTCCTAGCATGGCTCCTGAACACTAACAGCTTTTAGGCTGCTCTTCCAGATCTCCGAGCCCTTTCTTTCTCCTTTTCCATTGTTTCAGGCTAATTTGATCATAAGGGTATGCTCTCTTCAACATTCATCTCAAAGTTTTTACGCTAATTTCCTCTTAATTATTCACAAGCAGAGTCCACCACCTTAATGATAAGAATTCCTGTTTAAAATGCATTATTTACATAATAAGACGCTTTTTTCATGTATGTATCAGCAGGTTTTAGGATATTTTTCTTAGTCACACAGAAGATTTAGCCACTCAAATGTAGGACAGAAGAAACGAGTGACACTACACAGATGCTTTGCCCTTCACTTGATGTGAGAGGGAGAAGAAATCCAGTAGCAAGCCAAAGAGAAGCTCACACCTCACAATACACAGAAAAGTATTTCCCAAGGGTATATTTAGTTATATTGCCTTATCTCCTATCTGGGGATTAGCAGATCCTTCCACATCCTTGGCCTGGTAAGGAATAGTCAGTTTCACTCCACAGTCATCATAAACAATTACTCCATCCTCAGCTTCCTAAAAACAAGACATCAAAATTCAGCAATCAGTATCTTATTTGTAAGCAAACAAGTTTACTACATACAATTCAAGCAATGCTCATTTGACCCACAGTGGTTTCACAGTAACTGCTCAGTAACTGGTGAAAAACACCATGCAATCAACTCCGAGTAAGAAGCTTTAAATTAGACATTAGATAATACTCTTAAAGGAAAGAAAGTATTACCATCATTTGCAGTTAAGTATTGGAAGTTTAATTATTCTGGCACTGTTTAAAACAGCATGACAAAACAACAGAGGCTCTCCTCTAGCCCTAGAAACTTAATTTCAACCAATTCTATCTAGAATCTTATGTAGCAGCAGGTAGAAAGACACTTCCCATGAAGTTCTTGGAAATTATTCTCAACAACGTTATCATTAACGATGCTTTTATTTTCTTGTTTCACACAAGTTAGTTTCACTGACTGCTGTCATTAGCTGTCCAATGTCGTTCACATTTATACATGACAAACAGTGCTTCAAAAAGTTGAATTAGAGATTTTAAGGAATCGGCCTCAGTCGTCAAAGCCAGGAACACAGAACTCGTATTTCACAAGTAGAAGAGCAGCATTACCTTCTCTTTGCCTTTATTTGGGCTAGTGGCTTTGGCTGGAGTGGCTTCTTTGTCTATAGTGCCCACAAAACGGTGATCTGATTGAGTGTGGAAAGAAACCGTGCCCTTTGGAAGTTTTTTAATCCTTATAGCATGATTTCTTTGGGCAGACAACATATCCTGAAAAACAACATCAATCAGATTTTAGACAGACTACACAATTTATTTTAAAAATAAGATTTCATAGAAGATTTCATATTCATCTCACTTACAGGAACGACAGTGAACTCTACTTCATCAGAAATATGGAGTTGATTTCCATCCATAATTTCACTGAAGTGAAAGAACATGCGAGCATCCCGGTCCACACATTTAATGAAGCCAAAGCCATCTCTCATTGCTGCAATCACACCCTGAGAATAGTCAAGTGGACAATTACAGTTTTGCTACCAGTATGCGACATCTGTCTGGAGTACGTAATAATTGCAACGCAAGGACTGAATCCTACGAAAACACTTCTTGGTTTATGCAATATGCTTCCTTGCAAACTGTAGTGCTAAAGGCTATGGTCAACCTGAAAGGCAAATAAGTCGTACTTACTTAGTTTCTCAATTTCTTATGAAGTCGAAAAGATTAATTTAAGCCACTAACAAGAAGCACTACAGTTAAAGAACCTCACACTACTACTGCACAGAGAACACAGTCTTGAAGAGGGTAACTCTATAAATACTCACATCATCTACACAAGCATATAATACATACATAAACACACATGAAACATACAGTAACTTATATAAGCAGGAAATAAAACCACTGGTGAGAGGGAAGTTTAAGAGAAAACACATCAGATTTCCAGATTTCCGTATCCATGGGTGTATATTATGGTAAGCATGTTACATAATATTTTAGCAGCCTTCCTGGTAACCACTAGAAATAGAACACTGAATAATAAACAGAATATACTGTGCAATAAACAGAATATACTGTGCCCCATCAAGTGTCCAAAAAAAAAAAAAAAAAAAAAAAA
>Ga0065711_1006937_pt1 | contig 29636 bp, 18 predicted proteins | sample Hoacrofraction12_FD_59098 | JGI IMG/M metagenome (GOLD analysis project Ga0065711, IMG submission 59098) | Hoatzin crop microbial communities from Cojedes, Venezuela - Epithelial fraction 12 v2 (version 2) | ecosystem: Host-associated > Birds > Digestive system > Esophagus > Crop | place... | reverse complement strand
GAAATTCTTTACAATGAAGGTGGTGAAACACTGGAACGGGTTGCCCAGAGAGGTAGTGGAGGCCCCGTCCCTGGAAACATTCAAGACCAGGTTGGACAGGGCTCTGAGCAGCCTGATCTAGTTAGTGGTGTCCCTGCTCGCTGCGGGGGGGTTGGACTAGATGACCTCTAGGGATCCCTTCCGACCCAAAACTGTCTATGATTCTACGATTCTAAAATACAGACAGGAGTAGATGGGTTATCCTGACCAGTTTCCTTTTTTTGGCTCAGTACTGTCTGGCCTGTTGAAGGTGTAACAGTGCAGCTGAGGATGATGACAAAAATGGAAACTATGGAAAAGAACAAACTGTATTTGCACTTAGTGCTCATTTGTTTAGCAAACCCTTATGGTTCTGAGGATTTAATATCACAGCTTTGGCTTTGGTATAGTAATTTTTTATAAGTAAATGTCAGAGAGGTGTGCAGGGGAGAAAAAAAGCCATATTCAGAGAGCAATTAAAAATAATTCAGAAGCTGTATCCCAAGTCATCCCTGTGATCGCTGCACATATATATTTTTTTATACATATATTTTTCCAGCTCATTACAGAGTCACTCCAAAAGCCACATTGATACTGCGCAGCTGCAGCATCCCTGGGACATTCTAAAGACCTGATCTCCTGTGTGTCTACCACCTTATTCAACTCCTGAAGCTTTTTTGGTAAGCCCACAACACCACCATTCTAGCTGGAGTGTTGCATTCCCTGGTTCTCACACAGCCCACCAGCATGCCTCTTGGGTTGTCTGGTTGTCCCCATACCAACAATTCTCTCTGGAGCTCCTGGGCCCATCCACTCAAGAAAGCCCTCTGCATTCCCATGCTATTGTGTCATGCCCCAGATCTGTCACTTCTCTTAAAATACTCTAGAGCAAAGCCATGCTAGCAAAGCTGCTACCTTGCAGAAAGTATGTTCCATATGCTACAAATATCCATCCCTTCTCCAGACTCACCTGAGCCCCTGCTTCAGCAATCTTCAGCCATCCCTAGCCTGATCAAAGGCTAGGTGTACTGATAGCCGAGGAGACACCAACCCAATGCAGCCTGAAGCTTTTATGCTAGAGGGGAAAAGGTGAGCCTTGCACAAGACTATCAGAGGACATTTTTTGAGTGCTTTAGAGCCATTTAAGCATTCCTAGACAAGTGCGGACAGGCTTGGTACTGCTGCACTGAGTATCAGCACTTCTGAGTCTCAGGGTGAGTTCAGTTTTTAGCAAAATTTTTCCAAAAGCAGCCACTTATTTGGAGGGTCCTATCGTGTCTGAACACCAAGTCTAGCTGATTAGCTTGAGTTGTGTTTGTATCTTCCACTGGACCTGAGAGGTACTTGATTAGATTTTAACTGATGACAGTAAAAGACAGCGTGACAGGTTTCTGAGGCTGCTCAGATCTCACTTAAAATACACATTACTAGCCAGGATTCAGCTGTCATGGCAGTGAGTAAAAAACATTTCCGTGAATGTTACATTCAGTAGATTTATAGTTCCCGGGGAATTGATATTCACCAAAAAAGTTGGATTTTAAAATGAGTACTAACAAAAAGCTTTCTGTCGAATATTCTTTGATTTGAAAATAAGTTGATTATAGTCTCACATCTCATTCCAAAAAAGTGCCTAGATGCTTAAAATTTAATGTAATTGAAATGGAACTTTTTGACTGCAGGAAATAAACATTTCAATGTTTTGTTTTACAGTGACTCATTTCAGAATGTTGTTATGTAGAAAGTTCTTTTATATTCTGTTTTATCCAAATAGAGATGTATGTATGTTATTATATAAAAATATGCACAAACATTATATGTATCTATTTAATAATTTTGGTGTGTGTTAAGAAGCTTAAAAAAAAGTCTTTTCTTCCCACTCAGAATAATGAAGAGAAGCAAATTTAAAACTTGAAATGAAATCAGATAGAACCAGATACTTTTCATTTAGATACAACACATTCTTCTGCACAGCAGCATGATCCATTTCAAAGATAAAAGCATCATCTTCCTGACAACAAAAAGAATTCACAAGCCTTGGTCGTCACCAGTACTTCTTCAGTACAATGATCAGCTGATCGAGCCCATTCACTACCCTAATAAATGGGTTTGAATGAAGCCAGTTGTGAACTTGCTGAAAGCAGTTTCCTCACATTTCTGCTGCAAGCTGCAAGGAGCTGATCTGTGAGAAGTGGCGTCATTTGGACTGTCAAGAAATATATCTGAAGTGTGTGCTAGCATGCCTCCAACGGGAAAACCACCAAGGGATATTAGAGATGTTGGCAGTCTCTGAAAGAGGGCTTCTCCAACCCAGTTCAGGACTCCTAAGTCCCAATTTTGCATTGATCATTAGGCTAGGTTAAAAGTCTCCTCTCTCTTCTGCTCCTTCCCATGTCATCTATAGGTGAGAAAGATAGTCCACAGATGAGTGAATCCTTCCCCTTCTTCATGTTTGGAAGTCATTTCAGGAGCTTCATGGGAAAAGATGCCCCTTTGCTCGCCTCAGGAAGGTTCTTAACGCTCCAAAAAGAGTGAGGAGTTAAGATGTAGCAATCAGCCCTACTTAAGATTTCTTCATGGGAAATGTTATCAAGCACTACACTTCCACTGCATGGTATGTCCTAGAACCTTAGTTTTAGCCTTTGACTTGCTTGTAAAATTACAGCATAGTCCAGGGAGGGCTGGATGTGTCTCCAGACTTCAAAATTTGCTGTTTCCTTGGGATCAGCAACCTTTCACCCTCACTATATAATTTTAGTAGGATGATCTAAGGTAAATTCTTTTCAAAACAGTTTTAAAGGACTCCTCTCTTTTAAGTCTTGTGGTGCTGACACCACAAGCCTTCTCTAGAGGAGTCTCAAGTAGTCTTCCAAGAAGCATAGCTTGGGATCCAGTGTCCTCCATGCTGTCCAGTGTTCTCCATCTTTCTTGGGGCATGTCATGGCTCCCAAGCAGTAAGCAAGGCTGGGACTGGAGCTCCTACCATTTTGGGAACCACCTAACAACAATGAGATAGTGATTCAGAAAGAGACTTTATCCAGCATTAGGGAACTTGGGTAGGATGGGGAGAATGATGGTTCTTGACCCTTTCTGCAGGCCAGACCTTGATTTGTGGACTGGTTTACAAGCGAGTAATGTAGTTGTTAGGTTAATATATTTGCTATGTCTGCAGCAGCACACCTCCATTTTCCTCCTGCTGTATCTATTGCTAAAGCTGATGCTGCAGGGGTGTGCTGCTCTCAGGCATCTCTAACCTTTATAGGCTTACTCCAAGTACCCTTCTTTTGCAGAGGAAGCAGAAGCTTGTGCCTTGGCAGGGCCAATTTGGATAACGCTCAGCTGCTTTTCTGAAAAAACATTTCTGTCAGCCTGTGCAGCAAAGTGGCAAATACAATATTCTGGATGGCCAGAGACAAACAACAGTGGGCTTGGAACATGCAGATGTTAGCAGGTTTGGATTTGACTTCAGTACTCTGAAGTTCAAAGTCCAGCATTAGATGTAATGCCACTGGCACAATCCACAACTGAGCAATACTGAGCAATGTCCCCGGATAATGCTGCAGTCACTTTGCTATTACTGCTGTAACTCCATTTTGCTAATAGTTTATGGAACTATGGTAAAATATTTGCTTTGCTGTCCCTAGGGGGCGAAGCTGATTGACTCATCTCCTGTAGCAAGTATTTTGTTTCTCCTTGCTCTTTGCAGATTGAGGTAATTTGTAAAGTACATGTGGGCTGGTAACACAGGTGCGGAATAATGTCTTGAAGCTTGGCTCCATGTTCACAGCTTTCACAGATTTCAGAAGGTACAGTACTCAATGCCCACACTTCATCCACGTCTCTTTTGTTATTTCTTGTCCATATCAAGACATACTGCAGTCACACCTAATGTCAAAGTCTCTGTATGGGAAGACTGTCATCATGCTTTGCCAAGCCACCATTAGCTCCAACTGAATCCCATTTCATTAGGGGACTCTAAAGAATTTTGTATTTTCTGACTACAACTTCTTGCCATGTAGCTTTAGGCAGATAGAAAGTCCTGCTTGATACTGTGTCAGCTGGAACTTTTGATACCGTCAAATGACATGTCAGTTGTCTTTCTCTCTCTCTCTCACTATATCTGTTATCTTTACCTGATTTTTGTTCTGATCATTCCATTATCTTCTCAAGCCATAGGAATATATAATTTAAGACCTGAGCTGTATTAAATGAAAGGACAGGGGTACTGCCTGCTCCACCTTGATTGACAGATGCAGAAGGTTTCGCCTCCTGGATCTCTGCTCTGTGTTAGTTGGGAAAAGGACAGGACCGAGGCCATCTTCCCCAGGGTACATGGAGTCCTAAAGGCAATGGCAACTCCTGTTGCCTTCACTCCCATAAAATGACATGTAGAGAACTGAACAGCACATTAGAAACAGGTGATCATTCCTGTGGGCAGAGCTCCTGGGAACTCCAGAGCTTTGCTGGGCTCCACCTCCTTCTTCTGAAGACCTCCAAGTCCAAACCTTTGAGAGATGGGTTTTCCAGAAAATGCAAGTTCTCCCTTATCCATTTGGACGTCTCCCACTCCGAAGTAAAATTGTGGGCAGTGCCTTGATCGTTATCACTGCCATGTGAGTGCAAAGCAAGTTACATGGGAGGAGAATTATGCACTTGTTAGTCAGAGTTGGCTTGGTGCAAGACGCTGCATCTCCCAGGAGCTACCTGCTACTTCTGTAACTCTAGACCTAGGAAAAGTGAAAAATTGGCTCACAAATGCTTTGTAGGGAGTACGTGCAATGTGCACATAGGCCTTGGTTCTCATTCTGTAGTAGCCATACCGTACAGGGTATTTGCCACCAGTTCAGGGTTTCCATGGTAGCTCTATGGTTCAACTAACAACGTGTCTCAGAAATCTTCAGCTTCAACATTGCTTATTGAAGCTGATGAGAAAGTTCATCATGCTGTCTTCTCTGTCTGGATTACCACTGTCCTGATTCAGCTGCATAGTGTGGAGATTCAATCTTCACAGGAACAAATTCAGATATTATACAGAGCAGCTCTGGGAATAAAGAGTCGAGCATAAATTTAAATCCGGCAGCACCATCACTCACTAGTTCAACATCAGTCTGTGCTGTAAATAACACTGTGATTCCCAGTATGAGTTTTCAGATGTCTGTGGATTACACTGATTTGTCAACCAATTAATCTGATTAGTTCCTTGCTGAAACACCTGTTTATAGTGAAGATGCATGGTTGTAAGGCAAACAAAAAATAAAAAAGGTTTTGGGACTGCGGGTGACAGAATTGTAGACACATTTTACACAAAGTCAGACCGGAGTTATCAGCCTTCACTCAGTGGTGGCAGGACCAGTCTTTGTTGCTAATCCGTGAGCTTTGTGCTCTAAAGGCACCCACTCCATGTAGGAGTTTGTCAGCTTTATCATCTTGTGTACACTGCAGACTGCAGATTCCTCCCCACGGTGTTCTTCTAGACAGACATTTCTGCTGGATTTTGATGAGTTTGATCACCCTTAACTGCAAAGAAGTTACAGCTTCGGAAAAATGTGTGTTGTAAGGGGTGATGAGGATTTAGGAAGTTATTTAAAGCTCAGTGCCTGAGGCAGGCACTCATGGACAGCAAGGGCTGACTAGAAAGGGCCTGAGATTACTTTCTGAGGACAGCATTAAGGAAGAAAAATAAATCTCTCAGTCCAGGGACTGCCCTGGTCCCTGCTGAGTGAAATGTCTGAAGAATCACTCCTTAAAAACAAAACGCAAAAGTCTACCAGTAGTATGTGCTGGATTAAAAGCTACCTCTTTTTCCAGAGGGAGTCCTTCGTGTGAGCTGATGCTGGTCACATACATTGGTATCATGGACCCTGAAGAGGCAAAAAGAATAGCAATACTTTCAGTATTATTTTCATAAAAAATAGAGGAAAGGTGGTGGCAGCACCTAGGAATACTAACTCGTACCTTTAGAGGTCACTTGATCACAGCATTACTGAAATTAAAATAACTTCCTAAATTAACATTTGATCTTGCTGAGAATTTAATTTAGAGAGTTTTAAGTGAGAGGAGGTGGAATGACCTTACTTGCAACTGCAAGGCGCTGTCTAAATGTGGCTACTTGAAGCTACGCTACCCACGATGAACCATTTATACAGCTGTGTGTCTTTGATCCAAGAGTCTTGAATGCTTCAGAACACGGCCATGAGGTGGGAAATACTCCAAAGGTCAGTAATGTTTACTCTATTAGTTAAAAAAGGAGTGTTAGTCCTGGCAATAAACCAGTCATATTTTCACAAGCACATGGAATAAATTAGGTTCATTTTTAAAAGAATTTTATTTGTTTTTAAGGAATCTGAAAGATATTTATAAAATCTCTGCAACTCGACCCTTTTCCATTTTGATACACTGAAGTCTAATATCATGAACTAAATCATTTTGTGTGGCCTCCAGAGATGAGCGAGTCCGTCTTGCTGTCCCAAGGTAGGACCCAGTATACTTTCTGACCCTATTAGGTGTTTTGCCCAACCTAATTTCAAAGGACTCCAAGGACAGAGATTTAGCAATGTCCCAGACAATGAATTTCAGCACTTCACTACCCCTACCTGTAGAAAGTTCTAATTAATGTATTTTTTGTTGTTGCTCTTACAGTTTATATGTCTTTACCCTCATGTGCCCTGTCAGGACCCAGCTTCTAATACCATTAACCACTTTAAGGTCAAGGTCAACAGTAGCTGAGCTGCTGAATCTACAGGTAGAAATAAGCAGTCATGTAGTGAATAAAGTTTATTGTTATAAGCAGGAAAAGCTTGCATATGGCAGGAATTGCTGCTAGTGCTCATTAGATGGCACCCTTCCTTTATGTTAGGAAGGGAAGCAACAACTTGGCTAGTTTTGGATTCACTACAGTCTCGTTAACAAGCACAGAAAAAACAGATTCTTCCCACTTGTTGTCATTGGCAAGTTTTTATGTTAGTTGCTACGTCAACCCACCACCCACACTGAATTCACCTCGCCCACCCAACCTTTCCCTGCAATAGCAATCCAGATCTATTCCCCCTTCCAGATCAAATATGACTCACAATCATGCTGTAAATAGTGAAAGGTGAGCATAATACTCCCTCTGAAGACACCTCCAAATCACTCTTGGTTGAAGGAATTCCTAGACAGAGACTTATATAGAGCGTTCTCTCTGTAATATTTCCAGTGCAAGAGACTCAGTCAGTGCATAATGATATTATGTAATTTGGCAGAATAATACGCAGTGACTGGAAAGGGCTTCCGTAATGGGAGAGCCCTGAATCGTAATGCAACAGAGTGCGCCATCAGAGAGGGTCAGTGTCATGTTCACAGAGCATAAAAATCATCTTAGTGACCTTGGTTTGATGTTTTGTCATCAGGACATCAAACTCTGCTTTCAAACAATTCTGTGTGGTGCAGTTGACACAGTGGAGGGAGGGGGTGCCATCCAGAGGGACCTGGAGAGGACTGAGAGGTGGGCCCATGTGAACCTCATGAGGATCAATAAGGCCAGGTGCGTGGTCCTGCACATGGGTTGGGGCAATCCCAAGCACAAATACAGGCTGGGTGGAGCATAGATTGAGAGCAGCCCAGAGGAGAAGGGCTTCAGGGTGCTGGGGGATGAGAAGCTCAACATGACATGGCAATGTGCTCTGGCAGCCCAGAATGCCAACTGTATCCTGGGCTGCACCCCCAGCAGCTTGGGCACAGGGCGAGGGAGGGGTTTCTGCCCCTCCGTTCTGCTTGGGTGAGACCCCCCGGGAGTCCTGCATCCAGCTCTGGAGCCCTCAGTACAGGACAGAGCTGAAGCTGTGGGAGTGGGGCCAGAGGAGGCCCCAGCAATGATCCGAGGGCTGGAGCCCCTCCGCTGGGAGGAAAGGCTGGGTGAGCTGGGGCTGTTCAGCCTGGAGAAGAGAAGACTCCAGAGAGACCTTATTGCAGCCTTCCATTACCTGAAGGGGCCTGCAAGAAAGCTGGAGAGGGAATTTTGACAATGGTATGGAGTGACAGGATAAGGGATAATGGTTTCAAACTGAAAGAGGGGAGATTTAGATTAGATACAAGGAAGAAATTCCTTACTATGAGGGTAGTGTGGCACTGGCACATGTTGCCGAGAGCAGCCTGGTCTAGTGGAAGGTGTCCTTGCCCATGGCAGGGGGGTTGGAACTAGACGATCTTTAAGGTCCCTTCCAACCCAACCCATTCTATGATTCTATGATTCTGTGTTTCTATGATTCTATTCTACGATTTTTTCGCTTTGCATAAAGTAAATGTCTTCAGGATGCCCATGCTGATGGATTATGTTTTTTCATCCTTTTTTAGCAATAGGAAACATTCTCTTTTCATTAGTTGAAGATTTAAACTCTAGAGTAAGCTCTTTTAATTGATTTTGGCATTCATCATGCTTTTAATTGACTGGTTAGCCAGTTTACGATTTCAATGCCAAGTCTTTTTTTTGGGTGGTGTGCCTTCTCTTATCTGCCCTTGAAAGGTAAGTTGTTAGCTTGAAAATTAGATTTATTATTCTAGAACTGAATGAAGAGAACTTTGTCAATAGAACAAAAGCTAAAATAAAACAAGCACCGTGATCTCTTTATGGGACCAAATCACAATTAAAAAATATCTCTAGTTTCATGGCACTCACAAATGAAGTAGAATTAATGGTATCTGTATCTGAGTTTAATAGTCCATGGTTATTAGAAATCCAAATGGTGTGCTTTGGAAATTTATTGGTGCACCTCATATGATGCTAAAAGCAATAAAGCAGCTGACATTTACTGGTTGAAAATGTAATAAAATATGATGTTTCAGTACCTGCATTTTAGCTATTCTCAAATTGGTGCTCCTGCCACTGTAAATTACTCTGAATCATTTAATTCCTCTGAACACCTGCTCTGCAGTTTATTTGCAGATATTTTGCCACATGAAAGTAGAGCTCTCATTCATCTGTGTTCCCATTTGTACTGATGTGAACCTTCCAGCTCACAAAGATAAGAGGATAAAGGAAACTGACTGACCCACTCACTCCTTTACTGTTATTACTGCTTTTATTATGTTTGTGCTTAAGGACTTAGAGGTCTCTGTTGTGCTTGGCATTGCACTAAGCGGAGCAGGCAGTGCTTCTTCTAAGGAGCTTATAATTTAAGTAGAAGTGTTACAGCCAGGATGGAGGGAGAGTTGTAACACACAAACAGAGCGTGACAGCAGCTAACTTTCATTCCTGCCTGTCATTTTTTAGAGTAAGTGTTTTTTGTTGTGTGAAGATAAGCAAACAGTGAGAAACAAGCAGCTAAAGGAGCAGGTAGAGAAAAGGGAAGGAGGGAAGGTGGAGAACTGAAAAGAGAAGGAAGGACTGAGGAATCAAGGGAAGAACTGGGGGGAAAAAGGGCGGAAAAATTCAATTGCACATTGCAGACAGCTTCCTGGATCCAGGAGTCTCGACTCAGGTGGTTTACAACTAATTAGTCATTTCACCAAGGCACTTTTTATAGGGACCCTGTTGCCTTGCATTTGCTATAGTTAACAGATGGAGGTGGAGACCAAAGATATCAATCTTCCTTCAGAACTGCTTCTCTGTTTCCATTGATAACAGACAGGTTCTAGATGGACTACAGTCTGGCTGACACTTATTTCCAAGGGGTGTGGGGCTTGGTTAGAGAGCTCCCCAACGTCATCCCACACAGTATGGGTTATTGGGAAGAGGGATGACCTTAGTTAATCACCTTATTTTTCCACTGCATCTTTGCTTTGCCTGCTACTGTTTCTGCTAGATGGAGAATTTGGTTGTTTCTTGCTCTAGTCCATCTTAATCCCCGAATGGCACATGGTGGAGTCTGCTGGAGATGGGACAGTGTCCTGGTGTAGCGTGATTAATCTGTTCTTCCTCCAGAATCAGGTGCAATTCAAAATGTGCAGTCAGTTCCCAGAGAAATGAAACAGAAAGATCCCCGCTAATGCTGTTTGTCAGAAGTCTGTCAGGAGTCCTTAATATCATTCTTGTCTTTTAGCCTTACTCATCAAGATCCAGCAGAAACAAAAAATGCTATCAAAACCAAGAAACATTCTCTTTAAATCAGATTTGACAGACCTTTCTTCAAGAACAATGGCTTTAAAACCAGCCAGAAAAATGCTTCTCAAAATAGACAAAAATGATGTGTCACCTTTGAAAAAAAATTAAATCTTATAATGAAAGAAAATATTCTATTATTCCCTGTCAACCTTCCCATAATTATTTTTGAAGTCTGGGTTTCACCAAGAAAGCAGGCAGTTCTTTTAAAAGGGATTAGAGAGTTCCTCCATTCTTTTCTCTTCTTTTTTTCCCTTAGTGTGGCCGGATAGTACACAACACCTTTCATATCTGTAATGAACCAAAGAATGTAAATCTGAGTTCCAAGACCAGGAAAATGTCGTGAGGGAGAACCTGAAATCAAGTGTATTTCTACTGCTGCCAAATAGATTATTGAAGTTGCTTTGATTTACTTACATAATCATTTATTTTTTAATCTCCCACTGGCTGAACAAAATCAAATTGTGTAAGATACGTAAAGAAACTTTAATAAATGATAATTTCTATGTGAATCTTGGTAAACTTAAGGTAGATATCTACATTACTGGAAGGCCAAAATACCCTCAATAAGAGATACATATATGTCTCTCTATGTATACAGATTTTGCGTACCCAAATCTTGGATCTAATGTTCATCCAAGTCCACGGAAAAATGGTTGTTGATTGTAATGGGCTTTGATTAAGTTTTGCAATTTTAATCTGCTGCTAAATGTATCTGCCATCTCCCAAACCAGTCAAATGGTGATGAGAGAAGAGAGCTTGCTCAATCATCAGAGGCAAGCTCACAGGGACACACAAATACTTATCTGCAAGGTTTTTGAAGAAAACCTGCTGACATGCAATGGCAGACTATTACTAGAATCTTCTTATTGTGTCCCAACTTGCTAGTTGCTCAGAAAAAGGACTAATAATTACATGTCACCAAAGATGCTTGATGTCTGACTTCAAGCTCGTGAGTAATGCAGCTTAGCCATGCTCTCAAGCTCAGTGTTAGTGGCTTGCTTGGGGATCTTTCTAAACGCAAGCCTTGATGAAGCATTGCAAACTGGACTGCAAGCTGGACCAGGACACTGTCTCAATTTGTCTTGTAGCTTTAAGAACAGTCAGCCTAGCTGTTCTACAGGAAACTGCATGAGAAAAATTCAGGATAGACTTTTATATGAGAAAATTACTGAACAGATTATTTAATTAAAAAATCTTGTCCTAGCCACAGTATATGGAAGTTGCTTTCAATCCTGAATCATTCTGGGAATATTTTTTTGCTGGTAGAACTCTAATTGCTTGTTACCTGACTCATTCAATCAAATGAATCTCTCTCTGCAGTGTAAGGCACAATTTTTTCAATGTTTGTTTGCCTTATTACACCGGGTATGTAACGAGCCCTCTATTATTTCGCAATGTAATTATTACATTAATCACCAGGTGAATACATTAATCATCAAATGATTGCATGACAGAGAAGCCTTCCAGACAACACTGAACTATGATTTGTCTGTCTTCTGTGCTGTTACAAGTTCTCACAGCTTGGGTTAGGATTTCTTAGCTTTCAGGATTGGTTTTAGGGTATCCCTGATTCTTTTCCCCTTTCCTTTTTCCCAGTTCCTTTTTTTAAGCTCTCATCTCTAGCAGCTTTTGTTTGTGTCTCAGGATAATGTCAGAACACTGAATAAATCCTGGTTTTAAAGATTTCAGATTAGCAGGTACAATGTATAAAGAAATGCAAACTGCAGTATGTTTATTTATCAGTATGCTTCACTTCTTCTTAACATGCATCATGCACGGTATGTTTAGCCTGTGAACATTATATTAGCTTTTTCCCATGTCTCTCTGAATGTATGCAAATACTTTTTCTTGGACACTGTTGTAAAAGCAACAGCTTACACTCTGCAATATCCTTTTAAATATATTGCTTGTTTAGCAGGCATGGATTTACCCTGTAAGTAGAAAAGGCTAGGAGGAAGGATAAGGATTTTAAGGTGGCTTTAGTACTGGCTAATGTGACAAACCCACATCTGTAATTGTCTTGAGTATACAGCTCCTCAACTAGCACAGTCAACTTCTGGAGAAATTTGAGTGTAAAATCATACATGATTTGACAAACACAAATTCAAGCCCATTGCTGAGGTGCAGTCTGAATTATTATGCATACAAAAGACTTACAGAAAAGGCAATATCTTCAGCAACAGGTAAATGGACAGTCATCTTGGCTCAGAAAATCCCCGTCTGCATGCCTTCAGAGGAGCTGCTTCACCTCCCTGTGCCAGTTTCCCTTCCTGCAATGCATCTATGCTGCAGTGGGAAGGTCCTGGCCTCCCTGGGGGCCTTAGGTGGGACTGATACGGAGAATTTCTTATAAGGGTCAACATTTGGAGGAACCATGGAAACCATATTGTAGAAAACAGAAAATTGAATTGAGACTTCTTGCATTTTGTGTAAGTGTGTATTTTCCCATTCTTCTACATTTTCCCAGGCTATTATTTAAGATGATGATCTTGTTGACTCTAGCGACAGAAATAAAAGGATAATGGAAGAAATTTTCTGTAGAATAGGTCTATTTCTTTGAGATAGCTCTTGACAGTTGCATCCTCTGACTAAAAACCAAAATTGCTTGGTCATTAAGAGTGAGCAGGTGTGAACTGAAGGATTCGGACCACACAGGAATTTTGATTTCTAGATGCAATCAACCAGTCCTTTATGTTCTTGACAGGACTTAAATATGCAAATACTGGAAGAAGCTGAGAGCAGCTCACATTGATCAATGTTATCAAGGAAAGGGATTTAGAAACATTAACAAGGTGATCCTATCTTCTTTATGCTTAATTTCTAAGAACTCTTCAGGTAACAGTCTTTCAGGTAGTGATGTAGTTAGTCTCCACAGAGGAACAAAAAATGCTCCCACAAACATTAAATGCTAAAGACCTCAAGCACTTTGAATATTTTCAAGGAGGATAATAGTTCAAGCATGAAAATATAATGGGAAATGTAACCACGACCAAGAAATAAAAATCACAAAAAAAGTTTTGTTTATGCGTAAGACCATTGAAATCTTTGAAAAGCTCACATCTAGATGCAATCTGGGAGGAATTATGCAGATAAAAAAAAATTAATGGACTGCATGACATGTCAGGCATAAATGTGTAAAATCTTGGGGCTGGGAGAGACTTCACTCTACATAGGATTTGCTGTTCTGCACCAGGGTGTCATTATGGACTCCTGTCCAACGTAGTGTGGGGCTGGTACGGCAACTTATTCGTTGCATCTGGTTGCTACCCTAAAGTTCATACTACTTTGCTTGTCTATAATGTTTTCAGTTCCAAGGGCACAAATGATCAGCACGTTCCTATGAGTTCTCAGGAGTGCGGTTGTCTGCCCTCATTACTTTCAGAGGGAAAACAAACTATAAGAGGGAAATGGCAGAATATTAGTCTTGGTGTTAGTTTCTGGAGGGAGATGTTTGAGAGTTTTTTGTTTTCTCACTTTTATCAGAAGAATTAGATATGTCCAAATCAAAACGACTATCCTATCTTCTTTACTTAATTATTTTATCCCTTTTTTTTGATAGCTGGCTGTAACCATCTGGCATATTCACATTGTAACATCTGCACTGCAAAAGCACCAAAGTCTGGTCTCACCATGTCAGTATAGATATTCTCTAAGAATCATTTTTATCTGGGATTACGCAAGTGTTAAGGGCATTTCCCTCTGGGGAAGGGACAAAAGGAAAGTGGAATATGACTGTGAACTTATTATTCCAGCATACTAAAAATTCATACTAAACTTTATGAATTATTGAGATTTTAATACATTTCCTCTAAAGAAATAACTCACTGTTTTCACTAAGGCTATGTTTAGTAATAACTATGTCCAGACATTCTAATTCCTTCTTTGGCTGGAAAAAAATTTCATCAAATAGTCAATATAAACTTTTATGAACCAGATATTTAATTGTGTGTATATAGTCTTCTAATTGCAAAGTAGTGATGTAATTCAAAGTAAATTTCCTCCACCATAATATTTAAGTGCAATTAAAAAAAAAAAATTTCAGGAAAATTTATGATGAATATTTGAAACATGAGCATTTTAACCAGATGTGCTTTCTTGCCAGCTCTAGTAAACATGTTGTCTCAGATAACATTTTAAACTGATTTAAACTAGTAATATGCTCTGTCTGGAGTTTGAAGTATCAAATAAACCAGAAGGCTTTATGTGAAGTGAACCTTACAGAAGGAATACAGGGAGCTATGAAGACATTTTGTATTGATTAATATATCTTCTAACTCCACACCTCTGAAAGTAATTTTTTTCTCCCATTTTGTTGATGTAACAGACTGCAGTTCTGCCACTGAATCACAGATACAGTAAGAGATGGTTTCACACAAACCCACTAGTCATTCTGCGAATAAATATTAGTTGTTCTTTGTCTGCATGAAAGATTGACTAGAAAACTAATTTCCCTGTGGAGAATAAAGTAGAAGTCGCATTAAGAAAGATGAAAAAGGAATCAAGACAGCCCCCACAAAATGTCAGAAACAAAACTTAAAATAAAAATCGAAGTTTGTAGACCACACTTCAAACTAATTAATCAAAAAGATTGGATAATTTGCTCTTGAGATAAAGAGTATTGATTCTCATGCAATGCTTGCTGCTTGGGTAATAAAGACAGGTTTGCAACAGTGAAAAGCCAGGGAAGCTGCCTCGGTATTAAAATGTAATCCCAGGGAATATTCTCTGGTTAAATATGTAAAATATAAAAGCTTCACTTTGATGTGTTGAGAAAAATACGAGTGAGGAGATGAAGACAATACAAATTACTGTGTCAGCCTATGATGAATACAATTCAAGCAAAAATAAAACATTTCTAGTTCTTACTTACAAAATATCACATTAGATTTCCATATATTTCCTTTAACTAATAGTGGAACTGCTGATCACTGCAAAAGCAAGCAGAGCAAGAAAACAAACAAAAGACACTCTTGACTAATGCACGCTTCATTCTTTCCCTCTGTCCCACCTTTTTTGGTTCTTGTGCAGGAGTTTTCTCTTTCAGACAGGCACTGAAGCTCAGGTCTGGGTGTAAGTGGAATCAGTGTGGCATAAACGCACTATTAAAGAGAAGGGCAGACTTAGGTGTTTTGCTGAATCAGCGTGAGGGTTTAATTTACATTCTGTTTGTGGGATCAACCTCACCCTAACAATTCATAATTTAGGAAAGGCAGTTTCCTTAGGCTGAAAAGGTAGATAATGTAAAGAAACAGGCACCTGCATTATATTCTGAAACGTATGTTGACATTGCCATCTAGAGAGCTTTAGTATTACTAGGGGATTTCATTTAAATCAGTACTGACAGTGCAGTGCAGTGCAGTGCAGACTTGTGGCTATTAACACTAAGTGTTCTAGAGATTTTCAGAAAATGCTATTTTGTTTCTATCTGTAAAACCAGTAATTTTTCTCTTAAGTAACTTCAGTCCAATTTTTTCTAACTTAATACTCGCAAGCTCCATTTAATTTCATCTTATTCTTTGATAGATAAGATTTTCCATTTATCATTTCTGGGAAACAGGTACAGTTTGTAGGGGCAAGATCAAGACACACAGATTGCCCAGTTCTGCAGTCTTGTTATATCTTGTTATGCTGTGCCAGTGTGTAAAGAAATGATCCAGAAAAATGCCAAGCACCTTCATTATTTTTTATTTCCAATGACTTTTAGGAACCTGTCACGTTAATGTATGAGCATGTAACAACAGTTTAAACCTGCAGTTACAGAATCACAGAATCACACAGAATCACAGAAATAGGGGTTGGCAGGGAGCTCTGGGGAGCGTGTCACCCAGAGCAGGCTGCACAGAACTGCATCCAGGCGGGTCTTGAATATCTCCAGAGAAGGAGACTCCACANCCTCCCTGGGCAGCCTGTTCCAGTGCTCCGTCACCCTCAGAGTGAAGAAATTCTTTCTCATGTTCAGCTGGAACTTCCTATGTTTCAGTTCTTGCCTGTTGTCCCTTGTCCTCTTGCTGGGCACCACTGAAAAGAGTCTGGCCCCATATTCCTGACACCCATCCTTAAGATATTTATAAGCATTTATAAGCTAAATTAAATTGTTAAATTGAATCAGGAAATATAGACCCAGCCTCCTGTTCTGTGAAACATTTGGGATCCCAGTCCTGTTTATCAAAACTCCAGCTCCAATCAGGGCGAGGTCAAATGCATGCAACTTTCAAAGTGTGCAGATGTGAAGCATTAACTAGTCCCCAGAGCTGAGATTATGAAGACTAGATATGTTATCTAGTCCCCAGAACAACTATTATAAAGACAAGAAATATTATTTAGTTCCCAGAACCATGATTATGAAGAGAAGAAATATTAACTAGTCCACAGAAGCATAAGTATGAATCCCAGATGCAGCTGTAGCCCACCAGATGATGCAGCTCCCTCAAGTCTGTAGGAGTAGGAGTACCCAAGGAAGCAGGGAAACATTCACCTTCAAAATCTGCCTTAAAGGATTTCCTTTCAGACTTATTTCTTTAATTTCTTTTTTTAGCTTTCATGTCAGGTCAGCTCAGTGCAAGTACAGGAAAGAATGCTACCAATGAATAAAATTTTAAGCATGTCTTCCACCCCTGGCACCAATTTTGCCACAAAACCTGCAAAGATTAAAACAAGACCATGGCCCTTTGCAGGCCAAATCTGTCCAAGATGAATTCTCAATACAGATAAAAGGTATTTCTTACCTTAAAAGACATACAGCAATTACCCCCCTAACCTACAAATTTGATATTTTTTTCTTTCCTTTCACTTTCCAATCCCTAAATATTTTATTCTTCCTCACACTCTGACATCTTTTACCTTTCATCCTGTGACATCTTTTTACCTTCATCCTAGGTTGACAAAAATTTTTTATGTTTTTGTTACCTTTATAATTAGTTCTTGTAACCACGGTCAGCTCTGAGTAAAATCAACTACTCTACTTTGCATCTGCAAAGCAGGTTTCCACCTTCCACAGTTCTGATGTGTAAGCCATGATAGGCATCATGTCCACCTGATTGTCAACAACTTAATATTAGAGTTCCATCAAACTCTGGATTGAATGTCACCTGGTATTGGCGTTTCACTGCTGTTCGTTTCCAATTATTTGATGAGAGGTATAAAACAGTTGCATTGACTATTCTCTTCAGTTCAGTAGAGAGCTTTACGAAAGAGAAAATTAGGTCTGATAGGAAGATCAAGGTTTCATACTTGTTCTCATTAGTAGTTCAGACTAGATGACCTTAGAGTAAGAGTGGCACGCAAAACAACACTGAAATGCCCTCATAAACGTATGGTATATGCAACTAAGACACTGTAGATTTCATCTTATTGCATTATCTAAGCACTTCACAACCTCTATACATATATCCTGCTCAGTCCATAAACTCTTTAGACTGTATTTCTGCTCGCTGTTTGAATAACCCCTGTGAACTGAACAACAGTGAGGTCCTGCTTCATGGATGACATTGCAAAGGGGAAACTGCACTTCATCGAAAATAGTACTGCAGTTTCATAGGGAGGGAACTAAGACACCAAAATCAACATGAGTGTTCAACCTTGCTTCCAACAAGTTGGAAAATAACAGTAGAAATGCCTAGCACAGCATCACACAAAATGTGTATGAAAGGTTAGATGAGAAGCCAAATGCTCCAAAATTTTTCTACATCGCTGGCTGCTGAGTACTTCTCTTTTATACTTCCGAGCTTCCGAGGTTGCAGTCAGTGGGCTACTCTGGATTATTCTCCTTGAATTTTGTTTAATTTACAAATTATTTTAAAGGTGTCTACACTGAATCTTGTTAGGCAATCATTTTCAACATGCATATGTATTTAAATTTATTCATACTCCCCCATCTTTCAGTGAAGTGACTGTCAGCTCTGTCTGCAAAACCTGCCAATTTTGTAACTTGCAGAACAATAATAACTTAATTGATAGGCAAAGTAAATGGAGGAGCAACGAAGAGATCATCAACGCTGGCAAGCTAGTCCACAACACACAAAACAGTCATCAGGTTTTCTGCTACATAAAGCAGTTCTAAGCAGGTAATAGAAATTAATATTAAAATTCTCAGAGAATGAATTCTGTGATCTTGCCTGCTTCACTAAGGTTGGGGCAGAGTGGAGAACTTCATATTATACAGGATTTTAGAGCCCAATTTACTTGTATTTGAACTGTCCTAAGTTTTATGAGGGAGGATCTTATAGAGAAAGATCTCTCACAAAAGTTTGCTTGAGTTGTGTAGCTCCGTATTTTCTTCAAGTGTAGACAGTGTCAAAACAAAGCAGCATAGTCCATAGTCTTGGCATAATTCTATACCTTTTCAATGTTTTGAGTCTCATTTCTGCATTTCTGGGTAGTGGAACAGATGTACTCAAATACTCCTAGTATGGAAATTCTTCTCTTACTCTTACAAAAGGCAGGAGACAAATAAAAAGGTAGTTCCCAAAAATGGGCTTCAGATGGCGGATGGAATCTTCTCTTGTCTTCTGAGTGGTGTGCAGTGGATTTCTACTTTCAATAGCATCTGCCTCCTTTGTTCTTGCTATGCTGATGGGTTGATTTCATAGTCTGCAAGAAGGAGATAAAGTCCTGGACAAAGATTTATGGAACCTTTATGTCACAGGTAATTTCTGAAATTCGGGACAAATGGTATCCTTAAGACTTTTCTTGGTATGCTAGAGCAGACATTTAAGTTGCAGACCTGTGTTGGTTTATCTGGATAGTGCTCCATGTTACCAAGTGATACTGCTATATACACGCTGTCATCTTGTTTGACTACAGTTTGAACTTTCATTTTTTTTTTCTTTTTTTTCCTAAAGCTTATGAGGAATATTTTAAAGTAATCTCTAAACAGTCAAGATGATAGTAAAAAATTGCTTTGCTGGGTTATTTACACAAGATTCTGGGAGCTGATATTTCTCGTAAGATGCTATGCCTATCTTTTCCCCATGACGAGCTCTATTCTGGAACATATACAACTACATAAATAAAGGAAGTCACTCTTGTAATATACACAGACACTGCATCACTGATTTCAGGATGAGCTGTCCTGCCAATTCCCTGCTGTAAGGCAGTGCTAAGTGTCAGGAGAAGATGATCATTTTAGCAATGGAACAGTTTTCTAGGAGAAAAAGAACAGGAGTGCCTATTTCTTTTGTGCCAAAAGGAAAAAAAGCAAAGGAGAAGGTGGAAGAAATCAAAGCATCCGAGAAGGTCAACGAAATGATTCCTTAAGGCTACTCAGATACTCGTTTTTCTATCTTAGTTGCTGAAGTCCATTACAGGGTAAGCATCACTTTAGTTGTATCTGCAGTCTAATCTCATGGACTCCTCTGTACTGGACAATGTTATGTGTTGAGCTGTGGCATGTGGAAATCCAGCTAAGCGCTGCCTTACACCTAAATTTTTTTTTCAGAGCTTTACCTTAAACAACAACCAGATTCTTGAGCTGAAGACATCATCGTTGAAGCTAAAGCTACGGGCAGCTCTCCCAGCAGCAGACCCAAAGCAAAACACCATTGTGGGTACAGCTGCTCTAAACCTTGAAAAAATAAACATATCCACACAGAAGCAAGAAGAGAAAAGTACTGACAATGACAGGGAAGTGAGATACAGCCGCCTCCTAAGTGGCTGCACTGAGTTACATAAAATCAACATTATACAAAACACCTTGGAGGGAGAGAATAAAAACACGACGTCTTTCAAAAGTTATTAGCAGTCTCAGAAAAGCTATAGCCTTGATTGCTTTCTAATGATCTTGTCCAGTCATAAAATTAGGTAAAAATTACAAAGAACAGAAGATCAACGGGAAAAGCTTTTCGTTTGTGAATAGAAAACATGGATACTATATAGACGATTACAGGCTGAAATGGCAATTCTGGTAGCTATTGGATGTACTCAGTAGATATAGAATAAGACAAATAATTCTAAATTAATAGTAATAATGATAAAGCTCTTATGTATTCCTTTTCATCAGAAAATCACTAAGCACTTTATCAAGGAGGTGAACACTATTATCATTATTTTAATTTCTAAAAAACCCCTGAAAGAGGGTTTTAAGCAAAAATCTCTCGGTAACCTGCTCTTGGAATTTTCTCATGATGCTTTCCCCTTTTGCCCATCAACAATATTTGCAAGTCTAAGCAGCCTGGCAAAATTGTACCAGGTGATTCATTTTCCCTTTTTAATATGCAAATAATAATTCTTTTTCTTTAGAGTGACTCATCAGAGCAAAAACAGGAAAAACAGTTTTGGTGTCTGTGCTTACGCATTTCCAGAGTAAGACAACAAGCTTGTTTTAAGATTTTCCTTTGAGACTTTTTCCTCTGAGACTTCTTCCTTCCAAGTCATGTAGTGTGGCATCGCATTCTGCATCCTGAAGTGTTTCCAGGTAGCTCAGGATCATTCCTTTTCCTTCAAACAGCCTTCAGCCCATGGTTTATTTACCTAGAAATAACCTTGTAAGTGAACATCCGAAGACAAAGGTTTCATTTTCATCAAAAAAATGAAACCATGATGAAATCCTATTAATTCCTTCCATCATTAGCTATGGTCAATGGGATATTTTTAGCCAGCAGAAATATAGATTGTTCATTAGAGTGTAATTTTGTACATTTACACTGTGTGCAAAAATGTATTTTATGAGTGTCTTGAAGTGCACATCAGCAAGTCTCAGTCTTTTCAAGTGCTGTGTCAAGCTATGCAAGAATAAGACTTAAGAAACTTGACTGATGAGTGGAGCAATTGCTCTGGTTCTGTTCAACCAACCCTAGAAAGAAAAGATGACGACGCTATACAAACAGACAAAACAACTCAAAAACTCTCCCTCTCGCTGACTTTTCTCAATTATTGACTGTAACATGGTAAATGGTTGCTCTAAAAATCTGGTTGCTCGAAAGCTTGGAAGGCTGGAGGACAAATTGTTCTGTACATGCACTATTTAGCCTTTTTAGCAGGGCCTGTTGCGACAGGACAAGGGCTAATGGTTTTAAACTAAGAGAGGGGAGATTTAGACTGGATATAAGGAAGAAATATTTTACAATGAGAGTGGTGAGGCACTGGACCAGGTTGCCCAGAGAGGTGGTCGATGCCCCATTCCTGGAAACATTCAAGGCCAGGTTGGACGGGGCTCTGAGCAACCTGATCCAGTTGGAGATGTCACAGCTCATTGCAGAGGGGTTGGACTAGATGACCTGTAAAAACCCCTTCCAACCCAAAATATTCTATGATTCTATGAATCTGTTATTTACGTCCTGCAATCCCGTTTACGCACCGCATTCAGAGGTGGGATGCTATACTATGTGGTCCTTTGGTCTGATCTAGGATGGAGATTCCTACATGCTTTTGGGTAGAGTCAGGATAAATGCTGGGATTGAAGAATTATGTTTATTCTCTGTGTTCACACAATTCTTTCAGTCAAAACCACTAAACCATGAAATTTTATGTATGTCTATGTAAGAAGAAGTGTATTATGCCATATCTGGTTCAATTTCCTAATGTTCAACCAAACTTCAGATCAAAGAGGAATAACCAACATTTCCAACATGTTTTAAATTATGAGGAAGAGCTAGTGTTCCACAATTTAAAAAGCACCAGACTAAATCATTGTGAATCTAATTTTGACCAGGACTGCCCTAGTCTCAGGGCCTTGTCAGGCATTGGACCAGGCTGCACAGGGAAGTGGTGGAGTCACCATCCCTGGAGGTGTTCAAAAAACTTGTAGATGTGGCACTTTGGGATAGTTGAGCAGTCATGGTGGTGACAGTTTGATAGTTGAACTTGATGATCTTAGAGAACTTTTTCAACCTATGATTCTGTGATTCTATGAAATTAGACCTCTCTGTGACTTTATATTTTGAGAGCCTGAAAAAAGATTGTGGAAGAGATATGAGAGCAATAATATTTTACGGAGAACAGAAAATAACAATTACTGTATGTTTTCCAGACTTTTCTCCATGTGTTATCACACAGTTATGATTTGAAATTTAACACTAAGTTTTCATCTCATGGGCACAGTAAAACTTGCGGGGTCTCAGTGTCCAGTTTTCTGTACACGCCAGTGTGTGTGTGAGTGTCTGCAAACACAGATGTACATGGTTGCTTTCAAAGGTCTCAGATTAAATCTGAGACCCTGGGAGTACTTGAAATTTGGAACTTAATATACCAGTTTGCAAATATAGTTCTTTGTTTTTTAAAACTTTTCCAACTTTCAGTGTTTCTGACTCAAAAAATTGGGAAAAGCAGATAGAAAACACTTTATTGCATTATCGTCATTTTGCCCCAGCAGAAAGAGATTTTGTGAATCTCAGGAGTTTGCTCTCATATAAAAAAGCATTACTTGAATGATTTATACAGAGTCCAAAGAGTAGGATGAACCCTTAGTGGTAGCTCAGCAGAAGTACAGAGAGATGAAGAGAAGTATCCACTTATGTGGATAATTTGCATGTGTCTCCATTATGCAAACTGTTCCAGTGTACAGAAGAATCCAAGCTACCTTCAGACTAATTTATTCAGATATCAGAGGGAATCCAAAGCACAGCAACATGGACTGAAACCTGGGTAAACCTACACCATAAGGCCCACACCATAAAGGTGAATAGCTGCCCACTAGATTGTACTTGTGTGCAAGGTTCAGGTTTACAGATTCAGGAATCTGCTGTCCCTGAGGTGACTTTGAGACCCTGTCAGGTAGTCCCCATGATACCTGAAATTGCCCCTTCTAGTTTTCATCAGATAATAACTATTTTCTTAAGCTGATCAAAATTTGGAGGTCTGCTTCTGCTTCCAACCTGTTTTAATCAGGATGTGGTGTAGAGGAAGCCTGTATATTTGGGAGCTGGACCAGTTCTTTGGAAAGCAGCTGAGGATCCTCTAAGAAAACAAGGACTGGAAGATGGTATTCAACTTCCAGTCCAGGTAAAAGGCTGTTTCCCTGGTGAGAAAGATCACTTTGACGTGATTGCTTTAGCATGGAGGAAGATGGGACCATTGCTGTCACTCTTACTGGGAGAAGACTGTCTTGTTCTTTTGTGGTTTTCTAAAAGCCACACCGAACCCAAGGTTTTTTTCTCAATGTGTTTGAAGCACTTATTGCCCTTGTTGGTAGGAGATATGACTAAATCACAGGGGTGACCACAGCTGGCATAACACAGGAAGGTTCTCAATCTTTAGCATAAGACAAGGTTGTGCTTGTCAAAAAAAAGATAACCCCTGGGGAGAAAGGACACAATGGCACCTGAAAAAACATGTGCCATAAAATCTTCGGTATTTTGAACTCAGTTTAGCCACCATCTTCCTGCTCTGCAACACCACACATGCTTCAAGATATCCTGAGATGCCTTTGCCTGTCAGCTTTCACGCCAGCTCCAAATTCCATGGTTTTTACTTGTCCATTGAAAGCAGAGTATGGCAGAGGGCTCTGAGCAGATAGATCCAACACAGCACAAGCAAAAGTCCCTGGCAGAGACCAAGCTCTCATTTCCCCGTTGTTCACTGCAGAGGGTGCTGTCTGCCCACATTCCTGTTCCTCAGGAAACAGGTGGGGAAAAAAGGGGTTGCGAACTGTTTAGAAGTTGAAAAGGCAGGTCACAGGGTATCATCGAAATGTACTAAACATTTGTAGTTAGAGACGTAAACTTACATTTCAGAGTCATGACAAAGCCACAGTGGAGCAAAGCCGCCGTCATAGTCTGACTGGTAACCTGAAAAGCACAAGGTAGTCAGCCCTGATGTATAATGCAAAGAAAAGAGACTTTCCTCCCTACCTTTAAGGAAATTTAAATCTTTCTGAAGTCATCCATTTAGGCTGCAGCATTAAGGTAAAAACAACTCTTTCCTGGAAAAATCACAACATTTTGGAAATCATGGAGACAACAAGGAGGATTTCAACAGAGACAGGGTACAGCTACTCCCTGGAAGGACAGGAGCTGCACCTTCATGAATAACCAGTGAGCACGGCTGTCATACGTGGCATGGAAACTTTTGCATGATTTGTCATGCTGAACTTGTCCAAGCGAGCAGAGATGAAATGGACTCTTTTGATCTGGCCAAACCAGTCATCGGGGTTCAGCAAATATTCCCATGCTCTGTCTGACAGATGTCTATTCACTTTGGGTTTTTCATATTCGTGCTGTTGGAGGAAGATGTGCTAGCATGAAACGTTGTGCCTTAACCTGGATAATGTGGGGCTGGGGGAATTTTATGAACAAGGTCCTTTCCTGCCATTTGATAATCATTAAGTAGGTTGAGTCATGGTGTAATTGTTCTCCGTCACTGAGATACATATTCTTTAATGAAAATTCAGATTCTTTGTTCCCAGATATGCAGCATTTCAAAGCTCCATCCTGTTGCCAAGGCTAAGTGCTGTTGAAGTGGTGGTTTCCTTGTGTGAGAGGAGACCAGTGAACATAAGGAGGGAGGGCAAGATCTAAAAGCGAGAACAGCCTTAACAATCATGACAGCTAAAATAAGGACAGAAGGGAAAATGAGTAATTCTGACTGTTGTTATCCCTGGTCTTTGAGTCTTTTCTTAAGAAATCTTTGGATTCTGCCTGCATGAATCTAAGGACAGAAAAGATCAAGGCTTTACTGAGACAAATTTAACTGCTTGAATGCAGTATTAAAGTCAGTTTACTTACTTACCTTCCGTATAAGAAATTTGCCTTGACAGCCCATGAATCTTGAGCTGAATCAGGTAAAGAATCTCTTGCCACTATACCAAGTAATTTTTAATTGCATTAGGCTAGTAAAAGTGAAATCACAAAGATTTGGAACCCTCGCCTGTTTTAATGAATATAAATTATATATTCAATGATCAGTACCAGTTCAGCCTTCCCTCAACTGAACATAGGTATAAATCAAATTAAATCTATTAATCTTTAAAAAATGAAAACAAAAAGCCCCACAGAAGTCCACAGTTTTATTTCGTTACATAAAATATTCCTCATGGAAAGACAAATGACATCTCCTCAGGATTTGCCTTTCCAGATCCTTGCTAGCAAGACGTTACTGTGCTCAGCTGGGGATTTTGCCTGAGCAAAATTTCCAGATTTGAGTCAGGATCAATCCCAGAAAACCAGTCAAGCAAAATGATAGTAAAGAAGTCATCATCACGACACTCCAAATGCAGTGGTGCCAGCATTTCTTAACAGCTCATGTGTTAATATTGTGTCTCCTGAGGAGGACATCATTACATTCTTTTAGTTAACTTTTTGCATACAATTCATTATTTTGACTCTCCAAAAGCATTCATTCTGGAAATTTGTTTGTTTGTTTTTGCAAAAACCACCCTCTGCTCTTTCCTTGTCTACAGATGATCCATGTATGACTGAACCATCATTATAGTCAAGATTACAGGTGAAGATATTGTGCAGTGGAATCAGTTGGACACAGTGTGCATGAACACAATGTGTTTAAACTGGTCAGAGAAAAACAGTAAAACCTCCAAGGACCACAGCTCAACAGGACTGCTAGTTAATGGCCGTCAGAAGATAGCAGGATACCCCACACTGTTAGGCAGAGCCCTGTTCTCCAACAACACACCTGCGATTTACAGAAATACTTTGCCTGAGAAAACACCCACATTCTTTCAGTGTTCTCTCATGTTGTTCCTTACCTGCTTTCCATGACAAGAAAACAGGCCGAACCTGTACTGAATACATTTACACCTTTGAAACATCAGGTTTTTGATGCATTTGGAGATACCTCTCATAAACCAAGGGCCAAAGGGAATTTTTCCAAATGCTTACAGCTGACACACATCAGACATGTCATAGATCTTCATCCTGTTGCCTGCTGAGCAGCATGTCTAAGCATCCCCTGAGACATATGCCCCAGTTCACCTAGAAAAGCCATCTAAGAAGCAGCCACAGTTCGGTAAACATAGACATGCAGGACCATTAGAGATGCACCAGGCTACCACAGACATTGGCACAGGCAAGCAGGTGACTCACGTAGCCAGACAAGATGCTCCAGGGCGTCTATGCTTTGAAATTAAGTGGGTAAAAATGAGATAGAATTTAGGCAATACATTTTTTTGGTGTAAGCTGTTCCAAAGGCAAATTTAAAGTATGTATAATAGAACATTCAGTCAGCTAAACTCTTAGAAAGTGATTACTCCAGGGAAGTGCTGAAAATATACAGTAGAAAATACCGTGATATTCTCATCTTTGGAGAATTAAAAGAGAAATTAATGAAATAACTGGTATTTTAGTACAATTGATTTTCAAAAAATAGCTTTTTCTATACAATGTGCACTCTATAATAAACATATAGTAACTTGCCTTCCATATCACAAACCTCTACTATCTTTAACTTTCATGTAACTAACTTCATTAATGTTTAATATTTGTCGGTATGCCAATAATAGTACCTCTAGTAGCCTCTTTTCTTTTTCCTTTTTTTTCTCTTTCTGTGGAGCACAGAAATATTCTCCACTGAACACTCACCTTGCCTTTCATACCAAAAAGACTCACCAATCTGAACGTATCAACAAGGACTTATTTATAACAAGGCTGAAGTCATCAAGCATCATTGAAACGAGTTCACATTAATAACACAGTGAGTGTGACAGAGTGCTATAATTGTGATACCATGTTTTTTATGCAGAAATTCCATGCAAATAGGCTATACAATGAAATATTCCCTTTCCAGAATTATATTTGTACAATTAATTATAGAATTCAAGGCTAACAAGATCCTGGAAGACTTTTCTGCCCACTGGCTCATGCATCAAGATTCAACCATGTTGAACTTGTTTCGTCTTAAGCAACTGTAAAGAAAGTAAGGGAAATATCTGTTGCTACTCTCAGACATGCAGTAGTTATTGGAGACATTAAACTACATTTCTAATTTTTAAATATGCTAACAATTGGGAAAGGAGAAATCCATATTTAGCATTTCAGCATTTGTGCAAAGATTACTGAATCACAGAGCACAGACACAGGATGAAATGGGAACAAAGCTCCTTTGACCTCTTCACTCACTGCACTAACAATAATTACCTTACTTATGAAACTAAGGGGACAGAAGCATCTATAGATGTTATTAACTGGGTGACACCCCTCCCCCCTTCGCTTTGTACTGTTAAGAATTCCTTCCTAATGAAACTTATTTATGCAGGATAGCATTATTAGTTGCTATTACCTTCATTTATGACTTTGAGCTGAGGTTTGTACAGATACTGTAAACCCAAGGGTGAAAACTTTGGAGCTACAAGCCTGGGGAAAACGGCTGACCTTCAGGGTAGGTTATATTTTTTTCTAGATAATAAAGGTGAACATAATCCGAAAGTGCATTGGAGAAATTTTGTTAACAGGAGATATTGCTGGAAACAGATACTCACTACAAGGTTAGAAGCTAGTGAATCCTCATAGCTTTTCTGTCCTCCAGTCCTGTGATCTGTGATTCAATACTAATTAATTCAATGCAGATATTTGGTCATTTGTGTAAACTTCAGACCTGCTTTTGCACAGAACTGAACATAATCACATTCTTTACTTAGTTTTCATGGTGTTTCTGAAATATCATCATGAAATAGAAGATGAGTTTCTGAACTGCTACACAGTCTGATTCAGATTCTTCTGGAATAAATGGAAATAGTGCCCTTGGTTTTTCCTTGTTCTGGAGAACTGCATTAAGTCTCTCTCCCACCTTATAGTTCTTTTTCTCATTTACTGCATTACTTTGCAACTTCTCACAACACCTGACTGTGTTCGCTTAAACATCTGCTTGTTAATGGTGTATAAATAGCTTTTAGTTTTACTTCCTGTCAGATGTAATTACAAGCTTCATGTTTCCTTCGCTACACGTGCCTCTGCTGATGTTTAACCAATCCTTTTTTCAGGGAAGAGTACGGTTTGCACAAAAGCTCTGATTATGTTGGATGTAATTGCATCTCAGTTTTTGGAACATTATGCTGCTAGGCTTGTATGCCTACATGCTTACAGCCACTGACACGATCTCCACAAACAGACAGCCAAAACAATATGAATGGATAAATAACAGTAAATCTCCAATAGTCTGATCCTCCAAGATGCAAAATGACATTTTAATCCCTCCTTATAACTTAGAAAACATGTATTCTAACATATGGTCTAATCAGTGGTTCTGAGCAGCTTATAGAATCATAGAATCACAGAATGGTTTGGGTTGGAAGGGACCTTCAAGATCACCTAGTTCCAACCCCCCCGCCATGATCAGGGACATCTTCCACCAGACCACATTGCTCAGAGCTCCATCCAACCTGGCCTTCAACACTGCCAGGGAGGGGGCAGCCACAGCTTCTCTGGGCAGCCTGGGCCAGTGTTTCACCACCCTCATGGGGAAGAATTTTTGCCCAATATCTAATCCAAATCTGCCCTCTTTTAGTTTACAGCCATTCCCCCTTGTCCTACTACTGCACATCCTTGTGAAAAGTCCCTTTCCATCCTTCCTGTAGACCCCTTCAGGTACTGGCAGCTGCTCTAAGGTCACCCCGCAGCCTTCTCTTCTGCAGGCTGAACAGCCCCAACTCCCTCAGCCTGTCCTCATAGAACAGTGATTTGCTGTATTTTGCCTATAGACATATTCAGGAAGCGAATATACTTTTTAAGCTCATTTCTTTCATTCTTGAACCAAATTCTGTTTTCTATTTTATTTTAAAGAACTGAAGCAGCACTTTCAAGATCTTTGTCATCTTTTTTCCTTTGTTTATTTTACTTATACTTGTTTTATCCAAGGTTGCAACCTAACATTTTTTGGTCTATTTGTGGTTGCTGTACTTCCATCTTATTGATGCAGCCCAAGTGACAAGCTCTTTCATGTGGAAGCATAGTAAACACAGAAAAAAACTTCTTCACTTGTTTTTTTCCCATCTACTGGGGAGGTTATTTAGAATCATAGAATGCTTTGGGTCAGAACAGACCTTTAGAGGTCAGCTAGTCCAACCCCCCTGCAGTGAACAGGGACGTCTTCAACCAGACCAGGTTGCTCAGAGCCCCACCCAACCTGGCCTTGAATGTTTCCAGGGATGGGGCATCGACCACCTTCCTTAGCAACCTGTGCCAGTGCCTCACCACCCTCACTGTAAATAATTTCTTCCTTATATCCACTCTAAATCTACCCTCTTTTAGTTTAAAACCATTACTGCTTTGCGTGTTTGGACACAGTTACAAAAGGGCCTGTGAACTATACGTACAACTGCAAACCTGTTTCTTTTTTTGTTTCCTACTTTCTATATGTCTTGTTTGTCTTCTGCTCTTCACTGTGGAACATGCCTGTCAGTATGTATGGATTTGCTTTCTCCTTTTTCAGTCTTCTATATCATTTTTCACTGTGTTGATGTCCTCCAGCACATTGGCACAGAGGATCCTACTGCGTCCTGAGTAATGAGCTGAGAACGAGGTAATTAAACAGTGCTGCAGCATTTTGGTGCTGCAGACTTCAATGAGGCTTCAGTGGTTTAAAATTACTTCCAGGAAAGGAAGGAAGGAAGGAAGGAAGGAAGGAAGGAAGGAAGGAAGGAAGGAAGGAAGGAAGGAAGGAA
>Ga0065711_1003193_pt1 | contig 29636 bp, 10 predicted proteins | sample Hoacrofraction12_FD_59098 | JGI IMG/M metagenome (GOLD analysis project Ga0065711, IMG submission 59098) | Hoatzin crop microbial communities from Cojedes, Venezuela - Epithelial fraction 12 v2 (version 2) | ecosystem: Host-associated > Birds > Digestive system > Esophagus > Crop | place... | reverse complement strand
GGACAAGATCCTGTGCAGCCTGCTGTAGGTGACCCTGCTTCGGCGGGGGGGTTGGACTAGATGACCCACAGAGGTCCCTTCCAACCCCTACTATTCTGTGATTCTGTGATTCTGTTTCTGAGTTTATATCCAAGGAAAATACTTAAATGATGCATCCAAAAATCTCACTGGCCTTTTATCCATGGCTGGGTGACATTGGCAGCTCATGGTGTCACCCTTATGAGCCTTTGCTTTACTGAAATTCTTCAGCTGATAGCGGAGTTGCATACTCCAATGCATACTATTGAATGTATTTTATTAAATATCATTTCGATTCTGTTATTCCAGTCCACAAAACCATCTTTCTTCTTACCTTATAACTTGTTCCTTTTTAATGGTAACAGGTCTCAAGATCACCCATCTAGATCTAGCACGAAGATTACTAAAGAAAATAGTTGCTAGATTATTGAAGGTGCATTCTTGTCACCCTGCTGGTTTTTTTATAAGTCTTTACAGTCTTGCTTGTAATCATCTTATTTATCCACATTATTTTTTTTATTAAATCTGATCTTTCTGACCTTAAATAATGATTTGCCTTGCGGGAGCATTTAAAATGTTTTGCACTAACTGACAGCAGTAACTTTGAAGTCAGTTATAGATTGAATGAAACTTAAGCTGTTCTAATTTTATCAAGATTTTATTGCTTTTTATTCAACTGCTGATCTACTTATATCCCTGATCATTCACTCAGTCTGTTCTGGAAACATTTGCATTATTTCTATACTATATACTGTATTAATTACTACATAAATGTATAGTATATTAATGCAGTATTTAAAATACTTTATTATCTCTAAAGTAACCATACATGTCTGGACAACTGGCTGTGCTTCTGAATATCCTTGCAGTTATGCCTGTTGCAGGTAGTACGTGTAGTAAATTACTAGACTTTTCTGCTATCACACTTTGGAATTTTGCTTGGTAGTTGTTTCTGGGCCATACAGAAGGGATTATACAGAGCATCCTGTTTTTACCAGAGCCAGGTAATCTCAGTTGGTTTTAATTCATCTTGGGTTTGATCACTTCCATTGCTCTGTCTGTTTTGCAATTAATTTTCACATATTTAATCTTTCTTACATGGAGGTAAACTATATTTCTAGTATAGCTAACATTGGGCCATACTAGGTAGTTATTAATCAACAGATGCAGATGATCACTTTTATTTGGATAGGGTTGTTGATTAGGAAGAGAATCAGGAAGGACTGTGTAGTAGTGGGAACTACTTGAAAGTGTTGACCAAATGCTTGCTTGATTTCTTGGAAAATTTTGAGGAGGTTTAATCAAGATAGTACATGCTACTTACAAACTCATTTGAGAAACTGTTAAGCGCTCTAATTTGAAAAATGATAAACTGTTTTCAGGAGTTAAATGATTGTAGTTAAGCTGTTTCTGAAATGTATGGGTACAAAAATAGCAATGTGTTTTAATTTTCTTGCAGTAATTGAAAGAGCTTGGTTTTGAAAGGCTTTCTACTCAGTTTAGAAATGTTATTTCCTTACTACATATCTGTAGAAGTAATTAGAATTAATCATAAGAGTTTAGAGGTTAAGATTACTTAGATAAGTAAATTAGGAGAATCAGAGGTTCAAGTACACGGTGACTTAGTTCCATACAGTTACAAACAGTCTGACAAAATTGTGGATGGACTACATACCTGTGGTTCCATTTTTGGCATTCCTTTTTTATGTGATAAGCCAGATTTTCATCTCACAAAGGCTTCTACTTCTATAAGCATATTTATGCATTCTAATTTATCTGTAGGAAAGCCTTCATGAGCTCATAACTTCTGCCTCTATGTATAAAGTTCATCCTTGTTTTCTCAGTTTTAGTCAGCTACTCCTATGTTTGTTTTATTCTTCCTTCATTCCAAGGCCTACCAGTTTTAGAAACATAATTGATAGTTTTTCAAAAGGTCTGTTTAAAAATTTGACTTATAATTGAAAATTCACTTCTGATGAATTAAAACAGTAGTCTTCCTGCACAGAGCAAGGAGAATAGAAATTGATTTTAGTGACCTACATTTCTTAGATTTTACTGAACAGTAGGTTTGCTTTTAATGAATTGTTCTCAGACTGCTCAGACTAGTATGATCTGTTTTCTCTCATAACTTCTTCAGAACTTACTGTTGCTGCATTGTACTGAACAGATGACTTTTGAATATGGAAACCTTTCAAAATCTGTCAAACAGGTGCGGCCCAATGAAGAGTACTTCTCTCTGTGTTAACCTCTGAGCAGAAGAGAGTACTAGCATCCTCAAGCTCATGAATAGTTTTTTGCTTGATGAAGTTTACCAGGTGCATTTATGTTTTTGTGAAGACACACAATACACCTGTTTTCCACAGGTGATGGGTTGACCCTCTGATTTGAATTTTTTTTACATTTACTTTGATAACATTGAAACTCACTGACCTATTTACTGATGAGCTCCCTGCAAACATGCACTAAAAACAATTTAACAGAGCACGGGCCAGTAAAAAGAGAAAAAACAAACCTCAACATCAGCACAGTAGCAAAAGTAATTCTGAAACCTGAGTCTAGTGTTGTCATCATTTCTGTTTTCAAATGTAGACATACTCAACTGCATAGGCCTCATTAATAGTTCAGCTATATGGAGTTGTAGACAATGCTCATATTGACAATTCACATTTTGTTCATTTTTTTAGAAGTTTGCTCAAAAATCCATACATATACCTAATAAGTTACCTAGAGTATGCCAGTCTTTTCTCCCTCATAACTAAATATACTGAGAAGCTGAAAATTCAGTTTTGTACAGGCCATCAATCTTTCCTGAGATGCCGTTCAGCTGATCAGCTGAAAGCGATCGCTTTCCATTTGGTTTATATTGATATTAATAGCTTAGAAATAGCAAATGTTGTGTCAGGATTGTGATGAGGCCTTACATTGTGCCAACTTCTGTTTTGTCATATCTGAAAGTCTGGAAAACAAACTTCATATAAGCTTCATCTGTTTAGGTGCCATATCCAGTGCAGAATCCTCATTTAGTTGAATAAAAAGCAATGAAGTTGGTTGTCAAGTCTGTTACAAAGTCGTACTGAAGACCAATCACTACTGTAAACAAAGATGAAGTTGGTCCAAAGATAAAAATGACTGAATAGTCATGTGTTGTACTGAAAAGAGTAAGCATCTTTTCCCATGCCAACTGTCTTGATAAAAGAGGTGGTGAAGTGAAACAATGCACTTTATATAAGCAGTAATTTTAAGTATGACTTTTTTCTATAGTGTCAAGTGTATCATGGATTTTGTCGGGGGGGGGGAGGATCACTTGACCTGCAGAAGTAACAAGACTTGAATGTATCATTTTTCCTCTTTCAATTTATTCTTGATAAGTTACAGCCTCTGTTTCTACTCTTTCCGTGATGTTTTTACACCATGGAAGTAAAAGGGGTATTACAGGTTTTGTCACCTGTTGTCCAATATTTTGAAGGGAGGAAGAATACCTGTTTTTGCAAAAAAAACCTTCAGTTTTATTACATTACTCAGTAGCAAAGGCAGTTGTTATTCCTTTGCATTTTGGGATTCTTGCTGTGGTTACTGTACTTGTTTATAGATGCATTTGACTTTCTTTGCTGTAAGGACACACTGCTGATTCATGTTAAAGTTGCTATCAGGATGCAAATGTTTCTTTTTGCAAAGCCCCTGCCTAGTCTGTTGACACCCAGCCTATGTGGATAACCAGGTTATTCTATGCTGGGTACAGGACTTTGTACTTGCATTTATTAATCTTCTTGAGGTTGTCAACCTGCCTATTTTTCTAGCCCTTGGATGTCCCTTGGGTTGACCTCCCAGGGCCATGCCAGGATAGTGTTTCAGGGTGTCACCTGCATGCTCCACCCCCAGTTGGGTGTCACCAGCAGCCTTGCTGAGCATGCATTCTGTCACATACTCCAGGTTCTCAGTAAAGATACTAATCAGTATCAGCTCCAGTTTTGACCTCTAAAGGGCACCACTGGTGAATGTCTGTCAGCTGGACTTTGTACTGCTGATCAAAATCCGTAGAGCCTGGTGGTCCAGCTAGCAGTCCACCCACCTGGTAGCCCACTTCCTCAGGTCCTGTATCACTCAGTTCTGACAAAGTACTCTGGAAGAGTGTCACAGTCCCTGTTAAAGTGAACAACATTCACTGCTTTTACCTTGCTCACCAAACCAGTGCTTTCCTAAAAGCAAGTTGCCAGGTTGGTCAAGTATGATATGCCCTTGGTGAATCTCTGCTATGTGTTCCCAGATGCCTTTTTGCCTTTGCCTGTGTTTTTGTTGTGGTTTTTTTTGGTGTGTTTTTTTTTTCTTTTGTGTGTGTATGTACGTAGGTTCCAGGAGAATTTGTGCCATAATCTTTGCAGCGACTGAAGTGAGACTGACTAGCAGATGGTTCTCCAGATCCTTCTTTTCCTTCTTGATGATAGCTTTTTTCCTAGTCCTGAAGCAACTCTCTGGGTCACCATGACCTTTCAGAGAAGAAAGAGAATGACCTTGCGGTAAGATCAGTCTGCTCCTTCAGCACCCTCAGATGCGTCTCATCTGGTGCCATGGAACTGCACATGTGCAAGTGGCTTGAGGTCCCTGACTCAATCTCTCTGTACTGCGTGTGAAGTTTCACCCCCACAGACTCTGCCACTAGACTGATCTGGGGCACCCAATAACAAAGGAGGCAAAAATGGCACTGAGTATCTTAGCCTCTTCCATACCCATTGTCACCAGGTCAGCTGCCTCACTGAGCAGTGGATCTGCGTTATTCTCAGCCTTTCTTTTGCCAATATCCTTTCTTGTTGCTGCGCTTATTTCTTCTGAACTTGAATTCCAGGGTTCCCCGAGTACCTCCCCACATCCTTAGGAGATATTTCTATATTCCTTGAAAGTAGCTCTGCTTCTACCTTCTGTGTTTCACAGAAGAAGTGCAAGAGCTTCTCCCAGATGCTGCTTGCCTCGCTTTGTCACGCAGATACTGGCCAGCAGCCCCCATTGCTCAAAGAGGGTCTTGTCTTCTCAGAAGCCTGCCTTTGACACCCGCCATGCAGCCAGGTGTTGACAGGCTGTATGCACTGCTGCCTGAATCTTGTCCTCCCACTGGAGCAGCTGAGGAGGAGAGCAGTATCAGGGTCTCATGCCTGCTACACTCTACACCCCATCGAGCTCTGCAGTCACTGCTCACATGCTCCTGTTCACACCTGGCAGTGTCATTGATTAATACATGCATGAATAGCCAAGTTGTCCAAGAACTGAACTCGAGCAGACTCGTCAGTCTTTCAGCAGCATCCCCAGGCAGTATTACTGTTCTGGAAATGTGTATCTGCAGGCTTTCCTTCTGTTGCCACAAGTCGCTAATTTCCTGGGTTTGTCCCTCGCTCGGCCCCAATCTTGAAAGTCTCCATCCACTCATCCTTTGAGCGTAATGCCTAGCTGTCTTCTCTTCCTTGCATCATGGGGCTCAGACTTGCAGCACTGCAAGGTCTCTGTGAAGACTGACTTACTGTTTGTCCTTGCACATGGTGTACCAGCCTGCCCACTTTGTCCTGTAGCCTCTTCAGCTGAAGAACAACTCCTCAGACAGAACAGCCCTCCCATGGGTGAGGCCACCACCGCCACTCCAGCACTAGGGAGAGGTACCTAGCATTTCTTGCAGCTGAAGTCCTGGGTGGTAGAGTCCTCTTTCCGGAGCTCTGTCCAAGTCAAGACTCAGGTATGCTAAGAGCAATTGCTTCAGCAGAGTTTCTGAGCCCCTCTGCTTCAGTGCTGTGCTGCCTGAATTCTGCTGGTAAGCAGACAGTGGAAGTGCTGTCATACACAGTATTTTTACCACTTTCTATTCCTGAGATGGTAAACTGCCCAAGGGAGTGAGTCTTTGTCTAAAGGTACAGAGAAGGGCCTTATTGATGGTACCCAGTGTGTGTGTTGAACTTCGCATGCTGTCTCTTGGTCACTTCCATGAACCTCAAAGGATTCAAAGGGTTTGGAAAGTGTCTCTCTGACATTTTACTGAATTCTCAAAGGATTTTTCTTGCATGAGAAGCAGATATAGTGCCAGCCTATGCATTTGAAAACACTTGAGATAGTTGGTATTTTTATGGACAGAAATTCTGGATAACAGTTCTCCTCCTGGTGTCTTGCTAATCTGAGGACCCCTGAGCACTGTGCTTCTGTCTATTTTACACTTTCTTTGATAGCCTAGTAGCACATGAGTCTGAACTTCGAAAAATCTGATATGATAAGAATTTATTTAGGTTTCCTTTAAAACATGTTATTTTTAATTAGCATTAGTTTAACTACAAGCACGGTGGTGGTATGACTTGATTCTTTGCCAGATCATTGCTATGATGTCCCTAATTAGAGCAAAAGAAGAAACCTATCATATGGAGAGTTTAAGTGCAGTTGGACTGTGTCGGACAGATTTTGTCTGTATACAGTATTTGTTTATGCCAATGGTTGGTAGTGTATATCTGGGGAAGAGAACAGGGGAAGCTGTAATTGGTACTCGCTTGCCGTACTCTCCTAGCAGGCAGTGACTTGAGAGTCACAGTCCGGGACTGCCTGAAGTAGGGGTGAGGACTTGGTGTTTAGTAGCTGATGAATAGACTTGCAGCACTGGTGGTGTACTGTGACAGGCAGTTCACCTGCATAACTACAATTGTGGGGAATACCTTCCTTTTGTTTTTTAACCTCTTGCTGCTAAATTCACTTGATTTCTGCCAATACAAGAAGCAGGAGTAACAGACAATGGTTGTTCTCTATTTACTGTCTCCATGCAGCTTTAGATTTTATACACCTGCCACCTGATTTAGGTTACATCTTTTCCAGCCAGAAAGAATGCTATGCTCTTCACTTACACCTTATAATGAAGCTGTTCCTTGTTGTCTTTATCCTTTTGCCCTTCTCACTTGTCCTTTCTAATCCTTCTATATCCATTTTGAAATGGCAAGACTGGATGTTCATACAGCACTCAAGATTACAGCAAATACTGTGTAATGAATGGCATAGTGATGGTTTGGTTTCTGTTCTTCTCTTAACAGTCTGTAACACGTTATTTTTCTTTCACTGCTACTGATCACCAAGGTGATAGATTTATAGTGCAACTTCAAGATCCAGAGTTCAGGCCAACCCTTGTGTGTCTCTAAAAAAACAAAACCACCAACCAAAAAACCCAAACAAACAAGCCTTAGGAGTTTTTCTTAACATAAGTTAATGTTTTTTTTGTGGTAATTTCATCTGCTGTTTTATCATCAAGTTGTGAATTACAGATACTTTTGCTGTCCTTCATTTTATATAATCATCCATATATACCAAAACTAAATAGATGCAAACTGAGATCATCCCAAACAAAACTTGTTCTTGGCATTTGATGTGTGCCTATGCAGGAAGCAGAGGGATATTCACCCTTCTAGTCTTGTACGAGTGGAAGGCTACAGGCTCCTACGTTGCTGTGCCAGTGTATAGAGATGCATGGAGACATGAATGTCTACTGTCAATGAGAAATAAGCTGTATGTAGAATGGGGGTGTCATAGTATTTTCTCTCAAGAAGGGGGGTGAGGGGGAAGGGCAGGAGTCAAATTATGTCAGTGAAATACTAAAGGAAGGGTAGTCTTAATGATACAGGTTGTTTTGTGTGGTTTTTGCATAATCATGGCTTATGATTAAAGTTCTCTTTTCCAATGAATTCTGCACTTTAGGCTGAAAGCATGGAGAGAGAAACTATGTGTAAGTCAATTTTAAAATCCCAGTGTGTTTTTGAAGAGTCTTATTTTCTATTTATTTTAGAAGTTAAGAATGTCTGCAATTCTGGCTTTAACTAGAAAGCTGTTCCCACTGGGAAATACTTTGCGAGTACTGTGTGTTGAAATACATCAGCGCTGGTGGGGAACCTGTTCGTAAAAAAAAAAAAAAAAAAGAAAAGTGATCAAACCCAAAGCTGTTCTGGATTCTGCTCTACCCAATTGTCAGTCATGGAAATAAGCAGTCCTTGTAACAAAAATTGTTTGTAAGTTGAGTAGGACGAAAGAGAATTTCAGAGGTTGGCATTCTAAAATTTTAATGTATTCATGTCAAAAAATGTATGAAAGTTTGCTCTACAATCAAGCATTAGACTATTAAAATCACTTTAAGCATCAAATCTGTTAGTCTGATACCTTTAGCTCTGAATGCCTAGTTAGTGATCACAGTGGCTTGTGGGTACTTTCTTCACGTTGTTTACTGTTTAGCTTTACCAAAAGGGATGTTAATTTTTGGGTTGCTGAAAGCGAAGCATTTGTCTTAGTGACAAAGGTGTAATGCGCCATTGGACTTTCTGTAAAATACGAGCATTTGTAGACTAGCATTCCTAGTGATGGGCCCAGACAGTTGGCGTGTACTATGTGTCAGGAGCAAGAGGAGTATTAGCCGTGGGCTTCGTGCAGCAGAGATTGATTTCTTGCTTCCTCGAATGTTCCTGGTTTTCATTCATTTAGCTTGTTCTGATTTCCAGAGGGTCCAGGGAGCTCTTTATAATTTAATTAGAAGTGCCTACCTTCTTCTACAGTGGATCTGCAGAGCACTCTGTTTTGGTCACTTATTTTGACTTTTCAAGTGATGAATGTTAGACTGGAGTAATGCTGCTTTAATTGACCCTGTTCCCTTAATCTCACTGGAGTGCACAGAGCATTCATTTTGCTACATACAGCACTTGGTAATTAAATTGTTACCTTTAAAATGTAGTTAAAATTTCTGCTTTTAGCTGCTGTCCTTAGGTAACTTTTTGTGACTTTTTTTATTTTCTTTTTTTTCCAGATATAGAACGTGGTCTCTCAAACTGGATTAAAGAAACCTGTTGATATTTTTATTTATACTTTTTTTATTTTTGTATTTGACTTAAAGTGCCATGAAAAAATTTGCATATTGCAAGGTGGTCCTTGCCACCTCTTTGGTTTGGGTCCTTCTGGATATGTTTCTATTGCTCTACTTCAGTGAATGCAACAAATGTGATGAGAAAAAAGAACGAGGCCTGCCTGCTGGAGATGGTAAGTTTTCTGCTTGAGTAATCTTTAAATTATTGTCCTTTAAAGTGTCACTCCTTTTAAATATTTGATTGGTTTTTTTGCCTCAACAATATAGCATTGCGTTAGCATTTCGGTGTTGCAGAATGTTCAGTGTTTGAACGACTAGGGAGTAAGCATGTTGCCTGAGATGTATGTTGCAGACTTAAATGCTTACTTAAGATGTAGAATTTTAAGTGCTAATGTATATGAAAAATACTGAAGCTATGCAACAAGCAGTTCAGGAATGTAAGCTATCTTAATATAGTCTAAACCATGTTCAAAGTTTCCACCAGTGAGGAAGCAAGGGCACTGTTAACTTCACTAGACTTGGTGGTAGAACAAACCAAACCAACAACGAAGCTTGCTTGTCCCTTTGCCCCCACAAAAACCCTCAGAACAAATCGCCTCCTCCCCCCCCCAGAAAAGACCAAACGAATAACCCACCTAAGCCAGAATTTTGCCAATGAATATAGCAATAAAGGACAGTAAATGTTGTAATGAAAATAAATGTATGAAAATAACTAGAATAGACTTGGGAGTAGAAGTGACAAATATGGGGGGGTGCGCGTATATACACACACATATGCACATGGTTAGGTATGTAACTTTTCCTATGGTTATATAGGTAATTTTCCCTTTGAAGTGACAGCTGTATTACTCAATACCAAAGCTTTTCAGATAAGCTTTCAATTTCGTTACTGCTTTTGGGTACCAGTTAGATGAGCTGAGTGTGGTTTTTTGAAAGCCGGTACCATTCATGTTGGCAACTGTGTTTTACGGAGGTCATTACAGTTGATCACATGGGAGAAAGGGTTGGTGCAGGGCGGATTCTCATCCCTGCAATGTCTCAGCACAAACATTTAGAATTGCAGGCAGCTGCTGCCTCCAGTTCATGTGTGAAACATCTGACTGTAGTATGGTGTCTCTCCCACCGGAAAGGCTGTGTCTGTGTGTTTCACTGCTGCTATAGGAAACAGACAAAATGATGCTCAATGTTAAGTCTGATCAGCCAACTGTACTCAAGGTTAATTAGTAGTTTCCATCACAAAAAACTTTTTCACCTGTTGACATCTCGTGTGGACAACATTGACCTCCCTGGGAAATTTTCTGAAATGTTTTAAGAACAAGGTTGCTCTGTTACAGAATAACACTGGGAGATGTTTAGGAAATACTGGTTTTGTTTGTTTTTTTTTCCCCCCATGGTGAAAACAGGCTGATAGATTTCCACAAAGAACAATAATATATAGGAATGTAGATTTTCTGTGCTTAGTGCCTCTGAACGGTTGTTTCCAGAACTGCATGCAAACATTTGAGAGAAGTTCTAGTTCACATGAGTTTTGCAGAAGGAACTTAAATTTTCGGTTACTTGCATTTCAGCTTTTGAGTTTCTTTTTCAATAAGCGGAAAAGAAAGTGACAAGAGAATTAATTAGGGTTATGTTAAAGTATGTCTTCTATAGGAACTCAGTCTTTTTTTTGTCTTCAGAAGTTGGGAGATTTTCTGGAGGATAAGATGATGACTGATATTGTGGTGTTAAGGAATGGATCCACTTCTTTGATTCGCACAAAGTGTTTACACGATGTTAAGCAGATAACTTCTGCTAGGCTTCTTCAGGCTGTCTTGCAAACAGGAGTTTCTTGCTGTTGGCAAACAGCAATTGAAGTCAATATATTATCAAACTTGGTTTGATATATTGATGATATTGAAAGTTCAGGTGACTTTACACATAAAACCATTGGGGGATCCTTCAGGTGAGGAAAAATCTGCAGTTTTTAAAGATTAGTATTGCGACTTCTGTATGCAACATTAGTTTTACTTAGTTGAGTGCAGCCTTCATTCTGGCCTTTCCCTGTGTGTGTTAAAATCCTTTTTTATTGGCTTGTAAACCAACCAACCTCAAACAAACCAACCAAAACTTTGTATACAATTTTTTATATTTTTCTTGTTTTTTTTAAACAGCTGACTGTTAGTAAGGTATGTGCAGAAACCTGCTAGAAATCATGGTTGTAGTTGACACTGTGACAATTCCTTTTAACTAGCTGCATGCCTGAACTTAGATGTTCTTACTTGTTCCAGTAGTTTACTGGTTAGGAGTCTGTAGTGAGTTTATTCCCACTCAGAATGCCTAGAATCTCCTCAGATAACCTTGAGGCTATTTTTTCTGTGAAGCTTTTATCAAAATCTGCTTTTTCACTTCACTTTTTCTCTCCTTATTCATTTCCATAATTGATTTAGTTTTCTCGACTCAGCATAAATTATGTAAGTGTTCTGAATTTAATAGTCTCCTTCTCCATGTCATTCTGGTATGTAGCCTCTCTTTGCAATTTGTGGTAGACTTCCATGGCATTTAATGAATCTACTCAATGTATGAATAAGTTCTTCTGAAGAATTTGTAATTTTATTTTAGGCTATGCTTGCCTAGTTGGAAAAATTAGTCTTGAGATATTTCAGCAGGAGCAAAGGGCTTTGAGGATAATTTTGGACAGTTCAGGCTTTCACGAAGTTAAAAGGATGTTTTCCTTAGGTTTTTAGTACAGATAATGGAGGGATTTTCTTTTTCAGAATGAGACTGAGCCATGGTCTAAATTGCCTTTGGGAAAAACCTTTCTCCTTGGTACTGATGGCATAAGCTACTAGCATCTTAAATCATGAGCTTCAACTTATGTGTCTAATATTGGATTGTATGTATACAGCTGTTATATTTTTAAAATTGCTCAAAATATGAAGTAATAAAGGAATGTGCATGTGAATCTGTGGAAAAACCTGTGTACGTGATTATGGGGAACTGTAAGATGAGTGGGATAAAGGTCTTCGTGTTCGCTATCATAGAGATTGAGGGTTGGTAGTTGAAATGATGTGAGTGTGGCGATCAGGGGACAAAAGGTGAAGTGGAAAAGGAATGGACACTTACCAGGCTGTGAGTAAGATAGCTGGCGTGGAGATGTTTGGGAAAAGGGAGCCTGGCATGGTGTCTGGGTAGTACAGTACTGGGAAACTGCAGTGATACCAGAGGAGAGATAGTTGGAATCTAGTGACTGTAACTGTGTGGGATAATTTGGCTGTAGGTTTAAGCCTTTGTCCACCCCGTGCACCATGGCAGAAGATGACAGTAGTAGCTTCAGGAGGTAGCCTGGGAAAGTGAGATCAGAACACACAGCAGTGTTGATTCCAGATCAGTCTGTGGGAGTTGAGTGGGAGTCTGTGCTCGTCCAGTCTGATACCGCTGCTCTTTCTTTTCCACACCATGTCCACCCCAGAGAGGGGGGAGGTAGGTGGGGGGAAGCTCTCTGCAGTGCTCAGCTCTGAGGTTGTCTTTCCTATTCTGAGCTACCCAGCTGACCTGGATGGTGTACACCCCTTGCCCACACTGTCACAACTGTTCTTTCTGTTGACACATCTTCTGGGTGGTGACTCTCTTTTTATAAATACTGGTTGTTGATCAGTCAAATTCACAAAGTAATTGTTGTTGCTGGAACGCTGTTGCTGTAAGCTTCAAGGTTGTTGCAAGTGTGAAAGAAAATCACTGACCGTTAGTAAGCATCATCCACGTTATGTAGTGGTTTTTTCCAAACCTCATTTCATAGCACATCTAGTTGAGCGCTATTGTTTCCAGATGGGGATTCAGCGTTACAATTTAGATTTCACAGCCTGGAGTAGAACTTACAGATAAGTGCAAAAAAGTTCTAGGCTTAAAGAAAAGTTTTAAGCTGTTCTCTAACAATACAAAAGGGAACCATTCCTGTAAACAAAAAATGCCCAGGTAATACTGTGGTTTTACTAATAAGATTTTTTTGTGTAGCTCTGTCTTATTTCTGTAAGAATCCTGTATGTCAGCACTGAGGTCTTGACTTAAATGAAGGTCAGATGAGTCCTTCGTTACCCCCAGTTACAGGCTGCTTAAAGGTATGACTGCAAAGCAACTTCCAGCTTTGGCACTTGATGCAGTTTCTAAATAAGCTTCCAAACTCATCCTTTCTCTCCACCCCTCCGCCCCACTCCAGGCATTCCACTTATGTAATGATTAGAAGCCCTGAAAAAAAAAGAAAATCTCCACACCTGGGACTGGTATTGCAAGAGTCGTGTGATGTCAGCTACTTGCTATTTACACTGTTCTTGGGGCACTGGCAAATTTAAACTAGGGCCAATCAGTTTTGTCATGTGCCAGTCAAGGCCTTGTGTTCCGAACTTCGAGCTCTTTGGTAAAGATGGAATCTCCAAGTTGTGACTCGGTTCTGAATATTCTTGTCTGCATAAAAAATTCCTCAGAAGTGAACAGCTTCAAGATATAAAACACAGTTTTAATTTTTGAAAATAGGAACTGTTCATCATGAATCAGTCTTGATCTGTTAAGGCTGAGGTGTGTGTAAGAGGCAAAACTTCTCTGAACTTTTACCTGTCCAAGCAGCTCTTGTAATTGTGGTTCCTCCAAAGGCATCTGGACTTCGTTTTGGTCAGTTTACCGTTGTTGTGGCCCCTGAAGACACATCACAGAGGAATCTACCCCTTTGTCTAGCTTTAGATGGTCTTAGATTTTGAAATATCTGTTTTTCATCAGGCATATTGCCTGGTAAAGAGGAATTTGTAGTCCATAGACATAAAGAGTTCCTGCTTTTTAATGAAGATCTGGAAGAGATCAAGCCCTTTTGGAAGCTAATGGTTTACTGATACAAATGAGAAATGTCTGGAAAAACATCACTAGATTTCCCGTTCTGAAACTCGTAGCTGTAAATTAAATTTTTTTTTGCTAGAAGTGTGTCATCAATACATGTCTACAGTCCGTCAAAGGAAACATTTCTTTCATAGTTAACTGACAAAAGAGCACCACGATTTGAATTTTTAACAATGTGTACTAGTCATTTTGGGAGAATGTTGTTGGTTTGTGTTTATATGAAAACTACATGCTTTTGTGGGAAAACAGATTAACGTAAGTGCAGAAACCAGAGAGAAAATGGTCAACTTTTCTTGGAAGGTCATCTCCCTGCCCACCAAAGCTTGCTTGTCTGTGCATTTAGTGAGCTTCATAAAATATCTGTGGATCTAGTTAGCTGTTGCTGGGTTTTTCTGGAAGAGAGAGATGTACTTTCTTTAGGTAAAATGTGTAATGAAGTAGTATATGTTTACTAATGAAATTTAAATATTCAGCTGATGAATTTGTGGTATTTGTACACCTGGATCCAACTCACTGATGCGGTAAACTAGCATCTAACAGCAAGATCTGCGAATGTGAAAGATGAGTTTTCAGTCAATTTAGCTATTCAGTTTAACTGATTTAGTCAAAGTTAAGATACAACTGGAAGTTTAAATGAAACGGGAAATTATTTTTTCTTCTAAATAGCAACTATGGTAGGATAAGACTTGAGAATACTGAAGAACGTGGTAAATATAATGATACTCTCATAGCTTTTGTTTAATAATTGAAGCTATATTGAACACTTGTCATTTAATAATTTTCTGTCCAAGTGAACCTATATACTAATTGCTATACACTTAATAAAAATAGTTATGATAGTGCATGTAACAATACCAAGCTGAATATATAAAATTAAACCCAAATAATTGCCTTATTGTGTACCATAATTTTATGTTAATTACCCCAGAAGAGGCACAGGTTCTAGTTTAAAAGGTTATGCAGTGGCAAATGAGAAAGTTTTGATGCGGGTTCAACTGTACTTTCTTAGGAGGTGAAGATGCAAAGCAAACTGCTCAGTTTAGCCCATGGTTAAACAAGTGCTTAAGTTAATCTGCTCAGGCAGATTTATTCTATCCATTTTCGGTGTATGAATGTCTGGCTGGCAACTTCTAGTAGTATATAGCTCTCAACTTGCAGTAAAGGGGAGTTTGGTAAAAGAAAGCATCCTGTGGTGGGAGGTTTTTCCCTGCTAAATGCTACTGAGTTGATGCAACTAGCATGGTTGCTTCAGGTACTTGAAAATGAAAGTTTCTCGAGGAACACATTGTGCTTGATTAATACCAAATGCAAACTAGCAAAATGTTTCAGTTATTACTAAGTATCTATTTTAAGTCTTAGTGTTTCAGCAAGGATGGAAGGCTTGGCCTTGCTTTTTTTAAATTTTATTTTTATTCTTAACATGGCTATTTGGTCTTCACAGAAGCTCTAATTACACTGTACTGTCCTAGATGCAAGTTAAAAATATTTGAAGCTAGGCTTATTCCTGTGGGCTTTGGTGCCTTTATCTTAAAATACTTCTGTTCCTCTGTTTAGATCTTAAATTACTATAGTTTTAATAAAAATTTGTACTGAATTTGTAAAGTAGTACTATATTTCAAATTATTATTCGAGCATTTAAAACATTTCCATTGAGGAGAAAAGTAAGTGGGTATTTGTAAAGAAAATGTGACATTGGTGTTTCACTTATTTTGTTTAAATAGACAAATAATTCAGGAGTCTGGATTCGTTTTCTCTTCCCTCTCTCCTTTAATGGTTTGATCAGATATTTGAGATTTCTTTGGTTTAAACCTGTTAAGTGTTATTCTTTCTGCTTTGAGTGCTAAGGTTAAACTTCAAAATGTAATTATGTTGACTAAAAATAATGTTAGTAAAACTAAGAGAAATTACTTATAAACTGTAAATGCCAATGTCATCCTACCAAAATAAAAATGTGGAAATAAATGTAAAGTTACAATTTTACTTTAATCTTTACTAAAATCCATGTAAAGGAAATTTCAACTTTTCCTGAAAAGCTTGTGTGTGCAAGAACAGTCTGGGATATAAATGTCTGTTGTTCCAGGACTTCAACAATAAATCCGATTAAGACATGATGATGGATAGATATAAATCCTTACTGGTTTTTTTCAAATGAATTGTGGTGTCTAAGAGTAGCACTTAAGTACTTCTGTTAAACTCCTAAATACGAAAATTTGTTTTCACTCCCATACCCTGGTGGATTTAGAACTCCGTTTTAAACAGGAATACTCCTACAGTGTAAGGTTAAGTATAAATAAACAAAAGCAAACATAAAAATAGTCACCAACATTTTATTTATTCTTAGTTCCAGAACCCATACAAAAACCACATGAAGGACCCGGAGAGATGGGGAAGCCTGTGGTCATTCCGAAAGAGGAGCAAGAAAAAATGAAAGAAATGTTTAAAATAAATCAATTTAATTTAATGGCAAGTGAAATGATTGCACTCAACAGAACTTTACCTGATGTCAGGTTAGAAGGGTAAGTGCTTTATGTTGTATTAAAAATACACTTTACCTCAATGAAGAACGTGCAAAGGGTGATCCAAAACAAGAGTTCAGTTCTGTAAGATATTACTGTTGAAGTGAAAAGTGGAAGGATTTTCTGTGTTTATGGTACTTATTTGTAAAATAAGATTGAACAGCAGAAACTAGTTTTCTTCAGTGTTATTTAACTTTGAATCTGATTACAAGTATGAAGCCTGTTGGGGGAATAAAAATTAATTTGGTTGAAGGAAAATGAAGTTAACTTCATACTTGGCATTTCAGGAAAAAATTACTTGTTTGACAAATTCCCACACTGCTTGTAATGAGGCAGACTAAAATTTTGCATTATATGAAATAGAAAAGATTTTTATGATGAGGAATAAATACTTTAAAAGTTGCTTACCTAATGAAATGTGCAAAGCCTCATTTAAATTGCATTGTAATGTTTTCTAATATCCATCTGGTCTGGTTTTGATCTTGCCTCTGAAATATTGATCCTTTCAGGGCTATTTGAGTCATAAGTAATTAAAAAGAAAATTGTAGCCTTGTTTTAAAGAAAACTAAGATTTATTTCTTCTCCTGGGGCTACTCTGGCAGGGAGATGATGAGTCACCCCACTCCCAACCCCTCTCGTTTATGAAAGGGACTTTCAAGTTGAATAAAGCTCATGAAACTGGATTTTCCCAATCAGTTATCTGCATTTTCCTGCAAGAATCAGATGCTGTAGAAACCCCATTTCTTCAGAAGCTCTGCTGTTCGTTCTGTGTACACAAGGCCCAGCCACTCTATTAATTTGTTTTCACTTCCTACCTTAGAAGATGGTATTAGAAGAATGAGATGAAGCTCTGGCTGCTTTTCAGTTTTAGTGGGTGCTAAAGAGGTGGTTTGTAGCTACCTTCATGTATTGTAATGACAGTGATTCTGAGTAGCACGGAGTTCCTGGAAGTGCTGGTGTTCTTAATAACTGAGCCATGTATTTTTCAAAATATGGTTTCGTAAGTGTGAATTAATGTAACTTTTTGATTGATTTTCAGGTAGATCATTAGTTAGATTTTATGGTCACTACTTGGCTATTTCTCAGTATAGTGGAAGAATGCAAATCATGAACTTGCAGGGTTTTCTTCCAAAACTGACAGATGTTTTTTGGGAGGATTATATGCTTTTCTCTAATGTTATTGCTCTGATCGTGGTTGTAACTTGGCAGTGGGATCTCTTGGTGTTCATGCAGATTCATATGTAGTGTCTGCCCCTTTTATCACACTCTCTATAGGATAAGAAATTGTGAAGTGAATACACTGTGAAGTGGTGACTTCCACCGGTTAAGAACTTGTAGTTAGCATTCTCAACTTGTTTTAGCTGCGAGGAAAATCATGAGTTTTGTTGGAGATTTTTGTCAAAGCTGGGATGCTAATTTGAGGTGATTTCCGTATGTTTTTTCTGGAAGAGCTGAATGGAAGGAATTAATGAAACTTGGGAAAATGATAGTTACAACAGTTGGTTACTTGGAAGGTAAACATCAGTAACTTTTCATTATGACCCTGGGAGTGTGAAAGAAACTAAATAATATCGTCTGTTTATCAGCATTCATATTGGAAAATTTGCATATATATTCTACCATTTTTATAGTGTAAGTACAAAGATAAGAAATTGAATATTTGTATCTAAAAACTTGATTTAATCATAAGCTTTGTGAAGTCTAGATTTTGAATTAACCAAAAATGGAAAGACAACTTGCTATAAATTATTAAAAATTTATTACCTAAGCATCACTCAGGCTTTGAAGACAAATGAAATTACAATTTTAAAATCAAGTTGAGCTATAAGAATTTTTTGTCTTGCACACCTGGCCATGCTCTGCAGTTATTGTGTTTTGCAGTAAGATATGCATTATAAATTTAGTAATGTTGCATTTGTTTCTCTTTTCCATTTGTATGGACACAAATATTATCAAAATACTATCTGTGCGAAAGTGAATCTTGAAATAAAATTTTAGGTGAGGTCTCAGGGCAGAGTTGGATTTTCTGGTTTTGTAAATTGCTGACAATAATTTTAACATTTATTTGCTGCGTGTATTTTTAGTAGAGTTTGAGAGAAAAACGGTCCCCCTAAAGCTCCTCCTTTTGTCAGCTTTTCAGTGTATACTCTCTGAGGTCATGCTAATTAAGAAGTAGGGGAGTGCGTTAACATTTCCCCAGCAAGTTTGGGAACAATACTGTGTTTACAATGCAAGGGTATTTTAATCTGTGTGTGTGGATTAATATTCCTTTCCAAGAACACTGTGACCATTTTTAATGTGAGAACTATAAATATGCTCCAGTGTTGTATGTATGTCTTATGAAAGTATTTATCTGATTAGTCAAAATAGTCGTGTGGTCAGAAATACTTTGTGCTGCGTTAGTGGAGTTGGTTCTGTTATAACTTGTTCTATCTATATCCCTGCTAATATGGAAATAATTTGGGGAGAAGGAGGATGGGTAATTCAATCATTCCTTACCACATCTGTGTGCTTACAGCACAGCTGCCAGTAGCACCTCCAATCAAGGTTTTGAAAAAGTGGGATGAGTTCAAAGGCACATTTAGCTGTTCAACCATGTAATTATTCTCTTCACAAGTTTTGTGGGTTGCTGCCTTTAATGTGGTTTGGGGAGGAAGATGTGATTATTTCAAGTCCTATAATTCTCTGGCACGTCAGTTCTTCTGAAATTCAGAAGTCTGTAAAAGCTTTGCATAACGGTTAATCATTGAAAAGCTGGTGGAATTAGGTGTGCCAGGACCAATTTGCCACATGTATTTAATGGGGTTGGCATAACCTGTCAGCTGGAGAACAGCTTATGAAGTAGTCTATGTTATCCCTCATTTATTTCTAGTTCTGCCAAACCTCTGTCATCTGTGCAAAGGCAAGCGTGTTTGTGTACTGCTCAGTCCTCCCGGCAGCGAGTAGCTCTGTGGGGTTACGTGTTCTGCCTCACACTTCTGCCTCCAGGTTCTCATAGGTCAGTCTCTATAGATGACCCACTCCAGGAATCACGTTTATGTTCTGGCCAAGAGATTTTGTTTCCTTACTAGAAGAAATGTGAGCTGTTTTAGTAACTTCCAGGCAGGCACTTCTCCAGGTCAGGCAACTCCTCAGTACAAGATAGCTACAGAAGCTGAAATCTGTGTTCTGCTGAGCTGTGCCCCAGTCGTATTAACAGGTTTATATTTATTTTTACTATTTGGCACAAAATTACCGAGGCACATAGACGCCTCTAAAAATCATTGACATATGGCTGAATTGCTAGTCATTTTTTGTCTGTAAGCCAGAACATTATTCTGCTTACTCTTCTCTTGACCCCAACTAAATTATTTGCTTAATAGAAAAAAACTAAACCAGAAGTACATTTTTTAGCCTGGATACTTCCCTGAATCTGGGCTGGGGCGTGTTAGTGTAACTAGCCAATATAACTGACAGTGCCACAACCTCTGGAGGGGTGTTGTTGCAGGGGAACAAGCAGCTGGGGGTAGCTGATTGGGTTGAAGTTGTTAATAGAGTAATTCTTGTAAGCATGTCTTATTCTGGTCTGTGAATCAGTCATCAAAGTGGGAGTTGATTCACAGTTGCCAGGAAAATATGCAGCTGTGGGCTTGACACGACAGTGAAGAGTAAAAGATGGGTGGTTGGGAACACTGGAGTCTTGCCTTGATTTTGCTGAAGACGAGGGAGGCAATGAATAAAATAAATGTCAATGACTATAAGAGATGTTCAGCTGTGTCTGTGTGTCTTAGACCTGTATTCAGACTGGAAAGTGGTATGGTAAAATGCATGAAATCTGCATGTCATATGACTTGGTTTTGCTCTCAATGCTCTTGGAGGTGACTTGGAAGTTGCTTTGTAAAATGAAGAAGGAGTACTGTGTTCTAAGACTGAGCGTGCCAGGCTGTAGTCTTTATTTAATAATTTGTGGTATATATAAAACATTTAAGGGAACATTTCCCTGGGTGCTTGATGTGAGAGTTTAATCCAATTTTAACTTTTTTACACTTGAAAAGAGCATTTTAAAATGCTGCTCTTTTCCAGGCACAAGTGCTCAAGGCTGCAAACAATGGAGGGACAGAAGGATGTCATTCCTGTAAGCTCTGCTCCACACTGGAGCGTGCGATGCATTGCGAGGAGGGTGTCGTATTTTGCAGGCTAAGATTTCCCAGAAACGAGATGGGCTTCCTGAGGCAGACCTGCAGTGAGGAGTGTGGATAGCTTTGGGATACCGTAGCAACCCTTTCTCCAAGGCTGCAGGTTCTGCAGAACTTGGCATAGAAGATCTTCATTGTCATTTTGTTCCTTAGTTCGTATAATTTTGCCAGAATTAAGGGTATGAAACATCTTAGCATACCTCAGTTAGTTCTGCATGACATTTGAGATCTTTTAACTGTTCTATTCCCAAAGTGTCTGTATTCAAGAGGTGGGTATGTTGGGTTTTGAGTGGTATAGTGTTCAGATATAATCAGCCAGGTGGCCCTACATATTTGAGTGAACTGAGTCTAAATCCATACAAACTATGACTTCAACCACTTAACGGAAAAATAAGATGCTGATCTCTAAGACCTTAATTTTTAAGTAACGTAGTCAGTTTAAGTTATTATTGAAGGCTTTGTTACTGAATCAAGCTACCTTCCTCCGTTCATCCTGCCAAGCTTGCTTTCACAATCGGGAGGAAGTAGACAATTTTTTTTTTTCTGGGGTTGAAGGCCATTCTTCTAAGTCTAACTTGCATGAATCTTCTGGAGTTTACAGCAGTTATGCTGGGCTCCTTTCTAAGTCCTTCGTATGACTAATTCTGTCAGCTTTTTGCCTAGAAAGAACCATATTAAGATTTAGGCACTGTTAATTGTATGATACAATATAATGTTTTTCAGTTATGGGACTGCCATCTGGTTTTCATACTTGTACTTTAAAAATATATTGTTGATTTTTAAGCCTGAAATATACATGTGAGAATACACTGGAATTTGGGGTTTTAACTTCTCAAAACAAATTGATTTGCTGTATACTTTAAGATACTACAGTTGAATCATAGTATGACACATTCATAAAATTTACACAATCATTTTGTGAGGAAAGTAGTTTGAGTAAACCAATTCATAGTAAGACTAGTAAAGACACACATGGAAGAACATGCTCTTGCAATGCAAATCTGTGACATTTTATGAGGTTTTTAAATGGCAGCACTTCAGGCATTTACTTCTATGTAAGGCTTGTGAAGGTGTGCTCTCTTTTCTTTTAATTATATTAAATCAGGAGAAGAGGTAAGGGGGTAGTTTTATACTACATATAATTCTATAATCTGGTGCAGATGTGGACTGCAGCCAAAAGAAGTCTGCTCACTGCTGCTGTTGATACTGATCTGATGATTGTGTGGCCCTGGCGTTCACTGACTGGATGGAGGATTGCACAACAAAAAGGGGAGAAAAGTAAATTTTGTTGAATCAGCAAACCAAAACAGCGCACTCAGCAGCTGTATGATTACCAGAAGGGAAAGAAGGGGATGAGACAAAACTGTACTGGTGAAAAGTGGGATTATTGCTTTTGGCAGCAGCCCGCAGTTGCACTGGATTAGGTGGAACGTGGGGAGGAAAAAAACCCTTTCTTACAGAAAATGTGTATTAAAATCCCCATGAGGTCATGGCCATTGAAATATCTACATGAATTGTGATGTTCTTTGTGAACTTTTGGTATTCATTTAGCTCAGGTCATAGTGATGTAAAAGATAATAAAAAAGAGCAAAGCTGTCAACAGAGGTGGTGTGGAAGACTTCAGCAATTTATTCAGTGTTTTGTCAAAAGCTAGAAATCCAGGCTGTTAATTAGCCTGGTGCCTGTAAAGGAAATCTACTGATCTGATGACCAGCAGTGTAACTTTGAACAATGTCGTGCTGGAAGTCTGAAAGCCTGTGAGGTAACAAAGACTTTACAATTCTTTCAAGCAGGAATATTTTTTTCATCTGGCTTTTGTGGTGTATAAATAGCTTGTTACTGGCCCACTGTAAGAATTAACATTTGGAAATGTTCTTATTCACATTGACTTAATGAGTTAGCTGGAAGAAATTACCTATAAATCTTTTTCATAGAGAAAGTTTAGAGGGGAGAAAAAAAGTCACTTTAAAAATCAGCTTGCTTCCTCTAAACTGTTTTTTATATAGCCATATGTATACACGTGTATATAGACATATATATACATGTGTGTGTCTGTATATGCACACAAAAACTTGGCAATCTCATTCTTAGTTAGGAGTTTCTTCCACTTTGGATGAGCAGCCATATCCTGAACTTTTATTCAGATAAATAGGTCATTTGTGGAAAATAATTTGGCTAGAGAACTTCAGGTTCAATTTCAGTCTTTGAGGAAAGAATTGGTTTTGCTTCTGTCAAGAGGTGCTTTCCTGTGATCGCTTTCAAGATAAGGAATATTGTCAATTGCAGCTAATTATTTTTGTGAAATTCTGCTTGAATTCTGTAACCACAATGGTTTTAAGGACCATTTTGGATTTTGTTTCCAGGGTCTAAAGAAGATTTCTACTTGACTCATGAGATAATGCGACCTTTCTTATATCCAAATCTTTGAGATCAGAAGAAAGGAAAATTTCATACTCTTGATGTCAGGTAAATTACATAATACTATCAAAGGCAGACATTAAGCAGGCTGGATGGAAATGTTTAAATAAGACTAAGGGATTTGCCTGCATTCAGGTCACCGGTTCAGAAAGATGAAGTGGAGTTGTGATACCAATTACAGAAATGAAGACCTTTTTCTAAACCGAATTGTTCTGATTTGATTGGAAGAAGCAGCTTCAGAGGTAGCGTGAAGTTTTGTTGCAACCTTATCTGCAGTGCTTTTCTTTGTGCGGCCACAAGTTATAACTGTGGTTGTATGCAAAGTCTGTGTAGTGAAAAGTGGTTTGGCATGTTACGACAGTCAGTGATTCCATCTTTCTCAGAAGTATTGCTGTTAGCCCTTTTAGATGTGTTGTTTCTGTGTGAAAATCAGGTCTTTATCCAGCTCAGTTGTCTTCAGTTTGAGGGCTTGGGGTATTCTTAAAAAATGTAGATAGCAGATTTGTTAACACCCTTGTTCATAACGATATCATGAGTCTGCTGCTCATATCCAGGAAAGACTAAGTCAGTGTTTACCAGAAACGCACCAGTTAACTTGAGTGCTGGTGGTTCTTGCTGGAGTGTTTTGACACCTTCTCTGCCACCCCTGCTACAGGGCGTCATCCTCCAATGGAAATGTAGGTCAGCCTCAGCAGCTTCAGGGCGACTCTGAGTCTTACTTCAAAACTATTTTCATTGGTGATTTAAGTAGTGAGGAGTTGTCACATTGGGCATAGCTGTGCCTCAGCTTTGTTACATTAACTTTATTGCAGGCTATAACTTATGGCAAATGGATGGGTAAAGAGTGGACTACTGACATTTTATGGCACTGCAGTGGTATTCGTCAGATATCAGTAATTAAAGCCTGAAGTTTCATGAGAGGAGTTCGCATTTTCTGATTTTCTGCTCTCTCGATCTGGCATTAATTTTGGTAACCTCAAGAGAAAATAAATGTATATTTTCAAGTCTAAGGATACCGATGCTTACTTCCCAGAGACTCCAATATATTTTAATACTGAAGAGTATGCTCTTTGTATTGCATCAGTAATATTAAACAGATTTATTACAGAAGCTGTGCTGTGTAGCATTTCCTCAAAACTTCAGCTGTAACTGATTTTCAGCAAGGTTTGGATTATTCCTTTGTCAAATTTGAGTTCTGGGATGCAGTTTATTTATAACTGCATTTTTTACTTGTAACTGCTGTTTGCAGTATGCAAGATAAGAGTGTACTAAATTTGTAAGATGACTAAATCTGTTTCCCTCCCTGCCCCAATCTGTTGCTAGTACAGCTTTCAAAAATGCATCGGCACTGCATTATCATACTGTACATATCGGCTCCAGCCTGAGCTCTAGTGCAGTTTCCCAACTCAGCTGCTTGGTGCACAGGAGATGCTTTTGCCTACGTTCCATCTCTGTCCTTTATCAGAGTGCTCTGGGTTGTATGCACTGGGCTAGAAAACAAGGATTGCATACGTGTTTTACTGCTGTTAGTGGTTTTGGGCCACTGTAAATTATTGGTCATGCCTTCTTCCTGTGAAAGGCTGGTGGAATCTGGGAATAATTGATATCAGGTATAGCAAGTCATGGCTCGAATAGTGTTGGAGTCTATTAATATTTGTGATTAGGTAAGCATGAGTGGCCTCATTTTGAAAATTACATATTTTTTTTAAAAAAAGTTCCAATGTTAACTTGTGCTCTCATTGCTCCTCTGTGGAGAATAACCTGTTGGCAGCGTCAGAAGGGGTAGAGATCTGCTCTGTAGCATTTAGAAATTTATGTATTTCTAATGCAGAAGATAATTATGACATCATCTTTCTAGAAAATGATATAAATTTTTTTCCCATGTTTTACCTCAGTGGTGAGGCTTTCCTCATTGTGTCTCACTGCAGAAACATTATGGTAGTGTGTTGTTGATTTCTACAAGACCATTAACCTGTTCGTAGCTTTTTTTGGGGCGTGTGATTCTTTAGCCTGTCTGTGAAACAAAAGTATTTAAGAACTGTCAGGATATTAAATCCTGTTTTATTACATTACTTTCAGAAATGATATAGCATGACTTTGAAGGGTGTGGAAACAGATCACTGCTAACATTTGAAGTATTTGTCTTTCAAGATACGATAATCTTACACATGTAGCACTCAGTCTCGATTTTTAGAAATAATTTCTAAATAACTTGATCCAAGAATACAATTTCCTAGTACTGATAAAATGCCAAGTGCTAATCCATAATAAGATGGCTGCACAGCTGCATTTTTTTAGGGTGATATTTGATGAGTTTGTGAAAGTCCCAACAGTAAACTGAGTTGGTATTAGGATAGCGAAGGGCGGTGTTCTGAGTTCCTGGCGTCTCTGTGTCTCCAGTGCCAATGGCTAGAGTGGGCAAGCCTTACTGATCTCCGAGTCGGGCACAGAGCAGAGCAGATGGGTATCAGATGAATTTCACCTTCTGAGGAATTCAAATGAAGGATCTTGTAAGATTGCCTGGTAGATTTCTTCTGTCCCGTCAGTGGTGAAGTACGTTTTTCTCATTCCTTAACTGGAATGAGAGAAGAGAGGCTTCCAGTTCTGCCAGATGTGGTGGAGAGTTGAGAGTATATGGTTATGGTGGTGTAGGAAGTGCAAAATGAAGAGTTGTCTTCTTTACTTGCAAGGTTGTACTGAACCAGCAGTTAAACTCTGAGATGTAATGGCTTAATTTCATTTGGACAGAAGTGCCTTACTTGATGTCTCTTCTGGTTATTTTTGTAATGTCTCCTGTGGACTATTTGTACTCTGGGTTGAAGGACAAAAGAGGAAAGCAATTTATTCAGAGGTTCTTCAGGTGCATTTGAAGTAACATCAAGTAGTTTACAAGTGGCTATACATTATCTACTAAATAAAATTCTCTTTGAGATTTTTTTTTTTCCTGAACATCTCCTTATCTAGAATGTGCAGAGCTTCTATGTAAGATTCAATTAGCACCTTCACAAAAAGTCACAATAATGGAGAAGCATAACACAACTCATAGTTGCTTTTGGCCTTAAAAACTTTTGTAATGGATTTAAAACTTTGAAATCAGGATACACCACCCTGTATTTATTTTGCTGTCACTGTTCTTCTTTAGCAACGTTGTACACACATATGCTAGGATCTGTCCTTCTTCCTTTGCTTTTAGTCTAATAAACTTAAATTGAAGTTATGAAGAATTTGGACCTGTCACACTGCCTTGTGCTTTTGGGGAGATACGTACCTAGGAGTAACCATGTATTTATAAGAGACCAGGCCAAAGCATTCTGAATATATGATGCAAAATTGCAAAAAGTTGAAATAGTGTGAAGAATTTGTATGAACGTCTTACAGAGGTTGGAGCAGAGTCATGACTTTATAGTCCTGTGGCTCCTATGTAAAACAACTTTTAAAAGTATAGCTTGTAAACTTAATTTTTTTTAATCAATGTGATTTGATGGGCCATTAAAGATGTTGGATGACTAATTTTATTTCCTAGTTAATTTTCCATTTTATTTCCTGATTACATGAAAACAAGAAATCAAATATGAGGCAGGAAGGCTAATGCAGCTGAAGGTGGGGATTTCAGCGCATGAGAAGGAGACTTGCTGTGAAATAAAGAACATTACAGTTTTGAGCATTGGATTGTGTACATCAAGAAATGTAGACTAATTAGGCTTTTTGTCTTGATTATATTTTAACAATCTGGCCTATTCTTTTTCTGTATCTTTAGGTAATAGATCAGTAAGTCTCTGCTTGCATTTAAAATGTCTGACATTTTGGGGGAGTTTCCACAATCTAACTAATATATGGAGTCACATTAGCCAAGAGTTTGCGTGGTGGATGCCATAGATGAAGCAAAGGGTGATGCATTCCATGTGAAGTAGACATTTTCAGCTGCTGTTTGGAGTCTTCATTAAATTACTGGAGATGGTATGCCTTCCTAATATTATGCACTCAATTTTAAAACCATTGGAGGCATGATCCAACAAAAGGAACATAATATATTAGTAGTGAATTAAAATTCAAATTGTCCTTAATTCATACCCTATGTGTCATACCCCTCATGGCAATATTCTGCTACTAGTGTTGCAGAACTGTTGATTGAAACCAATGCTTAATTTTAAGTTCTGTAATAATCCATTTCTGGGATAATTTGTTTTCAAATGAAATACAAAAAGGATTCTTCATTTAAATGTTTGTTAGTAAAGGATAAAATATGAGGTTTACATAGAATGCTAATGCTGTAATCACAGGTGTCTGTTCTCTTTTGTTTGTCCTATGTTCTGCAGCAGTATGTTCCTGGAGGGGAAGGAGTGTATGTCAGTGTTTTCAAAATTAAAAACAGGGGTTTTTATTTGTAAGTATTCAGAAAAAAATGTACAAATATAACTAAAAGGTGTATATAGAAGGGCAGGTGAAAGGAGTATTAAGAATCAGATATCGTGCTATGAATTCTTTCCTTTATCCTGGCTGCATCAATTAATCTTTCCAGAATAATTTCACACCAAATACTTTATCAAGAATAGCATTCAAAAATTTCCAAGCCAGTTTTGTTATGGAACACCCTTGTGTTACGCATGGCAGCCTTTTATATACCGTTAAACAAACCAATCCAGGGTCACTCTTAAATTGCTACCCAGAAAGGGTTGATCTCCAGGGGGGGTAAGAATAGGCAAGTCTCGTTATGGAAAGGAGGATGTTCACCTTCTGCAGGACAGGGCAGTGGGAATCCCTTGCAGGGGGAGGAGTGTCTCAAAATTCCTGCAAGCCTTCCTCATAGTGCTAAAAAGTTCCCTTTCAAAGATGGATCTTAAATGTTTTGATGTATTTATACTTAGGACAATGTGATGGCTTATAAACATAGTAGTCCCTGATCACTTGGCTGCGTTTTATTATACCAATTCATTGATTTGAGTTTGGTAAAATAAAATCTTCTGTGAAACCATAAAAAAAGGCAAGGGTGGAGATGAGAGATTTCATATTATTGAATGTAGGTAGATCCTGTGGCCACCCCAGGAAGATGTTCCTGGTGAATGACACCTTGTTATTGCTTTTCACAAAGAACGGCTAACAGGCTTCTCAACTTTTTTTACAAATATTTTGCCAAAAAGTAGACGAACAATTAGTGGATTTGTATTACTACTGTAGCTGCAGGTATACAATCAGACACTTATTTTCTGGTCTAGGGAGTATTGCAGAAGAAGGAATAAAACATTGAGAATTTGGTTTTAAAGCAGCAAAATAGGCTGAACAAGTACAAACATGGGGGAAAAATGATTTGGCTTATGATCTAATTTGTCATCTAAAAGTCATAGCATTCTTGTGAAAAGCTACTTTATTTTTCAAGTGATACCACAGAAATAACTTTATCAGTTGGCATGCTTTGCAAGGTTTTTTATATGTGAATTAAATCGGAAAACAGGGATATATGGCTGCTTTCCCTAAAGATTATATGATGTTCACTTCAGTGTGGTGAATAATTAAATTTGACCATAATTATATAATAAGTATAACTGAAGACAGATAGTGCCTGATCCCAGTGCTTCAATTCTCAGAAATGAAACATGATTCCACAGAAGCTTTTCCAGATATTTCTTCAATTGCATCTGGACTTCCTGATATTTGCTGGGATCTCGGTGCACATTGGTATTTTGCCACCACCTCAGAACTGCAATGCCTATGTGCTATGAGAGCTGCTCTCACTTAGAAGAACTCTGGCTAACCCAGTTAGCCAGCAAATAAAATATTCATGTTGGGAGCTCAGTTTTGGCTGACATTCCTGGTGTCACCGGTTTTTCCAAAGAGGTAAAAGGGTGGGGATAGATGCTGACACTGTGATCCTGTACTGGCAGGCTGTTCCTTCAGTATCGTTTTTATATGTTTAGGGTGGAGGATATGCCCTGTGTACTTCTCATGCCCTCAGACAGCGCTGCTGTTAAGGTGATAGTCACAAATACTTGTTAACATATTTTAACAGTGTTTAGATCAGGTTACATTACAGTGAATCAATTCAGGAATTTGGGATCTAATAGAAGCTTTTTTGTTGGAATGAAGCTCCATTGAACGTATTTCTTTTCAGCTTCAGTGTTTTCCTTGCATTTGAGATCTGCATAGATCTCTTTAGCTTTGATTCTTAAAGGACCTAATACTAGCAAATCTTCTGTAAGTTTCTGTGTGTGATTTTGAATGTGCAGGCGGAAGAGATCTGTGCGGAGAACACTTAAATTTGCATGCTTGTTTTTTAGAGCAAAATTGTATTTTCACAGTTGTTAAGAGTGCTTTATGTACAGCGTATTGATTTTTCTAGGAGATACTGAAAATATCACTGGTTTTAAAATAGTATTGCAGAGTGTAAAACGTTGGCTTGGCTGAGTGTGGGGTTACTTGGAATGGAAATCTTATTTTGCCTAAATCACAGAATCACAGAATGGTAGGGGTTGGAAGGGACCTCTGTGGGTCATCTAGTCCAACCCTCCTGCCAAAGCAGGGTCACCTACAGTAGGTTGTAGAGGTCCTTGTCCAGGCAGGTCTTGAATATCTCCAGAGAAGGAGACTCCACCACCTCCCTGGGCAGCCTGTTCCAGTGCTCCGTCACCCTCAGAGGGAAGAAGTTCTTCCTCACGTTCAGACGGAACTTCCCATGCTTCAGTTTGTGCCCATTGCTCCTTGTCCTGTCACTGGGCACTACTGAAAAGAGCTTGGCCCCATCCTCCTGACACCCACCCTTCAGATATTTATAAGCACTTATAAGGTCTTATAAATAAATTATAA
>Ga0065711_1031445_pt1 | contig 29641 bp, 12 predicted proteins | sample Hoacrofraction12_FD_59098 | JGI IMG/M metagenome (GOLD analysis project Ga0065711, IMG submission 59098) | Hoatzin crop microbial communities from Cojedes, Venezuela - Epithelial fraction 12 v2 (version 2) | ecosystem: Host-associated > Birds > Digestive system > Esophagus > Crop | place... | reverse complement strand
GGTTGTCAGCAGTGTTCCTCAGGGTTCAACTCTAGGGCCAGTTCTGTTCAGTGTCTTCATCAACAATCTGGATGCAGGAGTTGAATGCACCATTAGCAAGTTTGCTGATGACACCAAACTGGAAGGTGCTGTTGACTCTTGAGGGACAAGTGGCCTTGCAGAGGGCAATCTAGACAGGTTGGAGCATTGAGCAATGGGAGCAAATTTAAAATGCTGAAATGCCAGATTGTGCACCTGGGACGGAGTAACACTGGGCACAAGTATAAATTGGGACAGGAGTGGCTGGAGAGCAGCCCTGCAGAAAGGAATCTGGGGGTGCTGGTCGACAGCAGGCTTAATCTGAGTCAGCAGTGTGCCCTGGCAGCCAAGAGGGCAAACCACATCCTGGGGTGCATCAAACACAGCATAGCCAGCTGGTCAAGGGGAGCGATTACCTTGCTGTATTCAGTACTGGTGTGGCCTCACCTGGAGTGCTGTGTGCAGTTCTGGGTCCCACAGTTTAAGAAGGATGTGAAGGTCCTTGAATGCGTCCAGAGGAGGGAAACAACGCTGGTGGCAGGACTGGAAGGCATGGACTATGAGGAGCAGCTAAGGACTTTGGGCTTGTCTAGTCTGGAGAAAAGGAGGCCAAGGGGCAACCTCCTTGCTCTCTGCAGCTTCCTGAGGAGGGGAAGGGGAGAGGGAGGTGCTGATCTCTTCTCCCTGGTATACAGTGATAGGATGCGTGGGTATGGTTGAAAGCTGCGCCAGGGGAGGTTCATACTGGACATTAAGAAGCATTGCTTTACCAAGAGGGTAGTCAAACACTGGAAGAGGTTTCCTAGAGAGGTGGTCAATGCCCCAAGCCTGTCAGTGCTTAAGAGGCACTTAATATCATGCTTTACCTTTTGGTCAGCCCTGAGCTGGTCAGGCAAAGCCGTAGGTCCATTTCAACTGAAATAGTCTATTCTAGTCTATTCAATGGGCACAAACTAAAACATGACATTCCACTTAAGCCTAAGAATATACTTTTTACTGTGAGGGTGGTCAAACACTGGAAATGGCTGGGCAAGTTAGTGAAGTCTCCATCCCTGAAGGTCCAGCTGACCCTACTTTGGGCAGTGGGGTTGGACTAGAAGATCTCCAGAAATACTTTCCGAAATCTGCTATTCTGTGATTTTGTAAAACAACAGAACTCCTCCAGAATTTAATTTAATCAGCATTTTTTACAGCTTTTGGTGGGGAAAAAAAATTTCAAAGATGCATAATATGCAAATGTACTACATATATTATCTTTCACATAAATAGCAATAAATTTTTAAATATCATAACTTCATAGCACAGCTGAAGAACAGCTTACCTTCTCCATGACAGCAGTAAATAAACACAACTGCATTGTGGGCTTGGAGGTTACCAAGTAATTCCACTAGTCCAGCAGTCAGTGAAATTAATAACTGTTTAAAAGAAAAATGAAGGTCCCTTTAGTTTCACATTCTGTAAGAACATCTTCCTTTCGATTTGCCCTTGTATCATAACATTGAGAAAGACCCTAATTCTTCATCCTAAAATATCACATTTTCTACTTTTTATTTAACTAGTTATGGAGTTTCCATTTTCATGAATTACTTAATCAGAATATTTTTAACTATCATCTTTCATATACCTAGATTAGATACAGTGTGATCTAGCAATCAAAGTATTAAATCAAAGAATCTTTTAGAGTCTGTATTGATTTAGGGAGTAACTTGTACAAGCCAGTCTCACCAGGACTCAGTCTCCCTTATTAATATTTGCCAACCCCAAAATTATGTTTGAAGTTGAATTCATTAATTTTTACAGATGCTATCAAATTTGCAGTTGAAAGATGTCATAAATTTTGAACACAAGATCTAAATCTGCTTCTGGCCAGAGATAAAAAAAAAAAAAACAACCAAAAACAACAAAACCCCAATAATTCAAGTAATTTTAACATCACAGACCAAACATTCTCAAAATTACTGTATATGAACACCTAGTGGTTCAGTTATCATAATGGCAGTTGTTCAGAGAGATCCATACCCTGGGTGTTTTAAGCTCAAGGTATACATAGAACACTGACCTTGGAACAGTTTAACAGGGATAAGAACTAATCAGAAGTAAGAACGTTTTTTAAGCTAGATAAAAGACTTTTATCAACAATAAAAGCAAATACAGTTTGAAAATATTAAGCACTCCTTGATATAGATACAGTAATAAATACAAATGCTTATAATTTTTGTAACATATTACATTTGAAAGCTTGAAAAAGATACAGTAATTTCTAATTGTTTTTACAACTGATGTAATTTTACACAAAAGAGGGAACCGTACCTTGAAAGGAAAAGAGCAAGTTACTTGTCAAACATATGCAAGATTCTGTCAAACACTTAGATAAAAAGTAACTGGTGATTTTTCTTTTAGAAAGATAAAAGACTCAGTCTCAGATACAATACATTCGTCATGGAAATTACATATGTGGACTCACTTTAATAAACAATGGATAAAGCAGTCTTCAGTTTTACAGTTCCTTTTAACTATTAATATAATAATCAACCACAAACACAGCACAGTAAGAAGTTACATTTTGTCTTATCTGAACTAATCAAATGTCTTTGTAAGACAAAAATTACCTTAGCAAATGAACAGGACAATTATGTAAGAATGAAGGTTTATTTATTCTTGTTTACTTACTGTATTGACTCCATACAACTCTAATCTAATACAGCCACAGTCAAGAATAAATAACAAAAATTCAAACATCAACTCCAACATCAGGCATGATCTTCCTCCAGAGTAATAAGTTAATAATTTACTGATAGACTGTGCAGAAACCTCATTGCAAAAGAAAATAGGAAGACTGAGAATCTGTGGAAGCAATATAGTAAAAGAGCAAACTACAGAAGTTTGCTGGATATCACTTATTTTAAAAAAGAAAAGATTTCTAACACTGAATGCTTCTTATACTTACAAACAAAGGTATAACAAAATCCAGGGATTAGGAGTTTAACCTAGATAAATTCAGCTCATGAGGAAATGGAAAGGAGTTGCTAAACCTGTAAGTGTACAACAGCTAAAGGAACCAGCCACTGAAACAGCTGATTTAATGAGGTAATGGACTCCTGGTTGCTCATTCCCTTTAAACTGAACTATCAAAAATGCTCACAAAAAACATGTAGCAGTTCAATCATGGGGTTGAGAAGAACTGTGTTTTCTGCCTTGCATTAGTCAGATGAGAGTTGATGAACAGAAATGGCCTATCCCTTTCTCAATAGAAGTCAGAACTTCTTATGTTCTTAATAGAGCACAGCACTTAATACCTCTAATTCTGTTAAATACTTCTGGAGATCTGTAAACATCTAGAATAAAGAAGGTCAATCTAATTCTTAGCCCATCAAGCTGCACACAAAAATCTTAACATGGTCAACAGCCACAATGTACAGCACATATCCTGAAAAGATGAAGTGCCCCGAAGCTTCCCTGAACAAGACTTGGTGGAATATCCTGCTGAACTTCACTGCCGCTGGCTGACTTCTTCCAGTAGTTGGGGATTTCTATTAACCAACACTACTGGTCACATGATGTTATTCTAAAATGTGAGTTGCATTTAAACTGCATGTTAGCTACAGATTTGCCATCACTTCTCTAGAAGAATGGACTCCAAGGCACTCTAGCGTTACCTAGTTAAAATGTATTCAAACATGCTTACTGATCTTGCGTATCTTTCAGACAACCTTTTAGCTACAACAGCCAAACTTTTGATTTTCTTTCTCCAAAAGCCACAAAAAGCCTGATTTTAAAAATAAGCTAATGCTCTCCAAATTTTATCAGACATTTCTCTTTAAATCAAGCTGAGCTTCTCATTAGAAGCTTAAAGAAGAAAATCAGTAATTTTGTAACATCACTTAGAATACACAAAAGTAAGGTAGCATCTTTCAAACTGCATGTGGTTCCTCAGCCAAGAAATTCACAAACTAATGAGAGGTTCTCCCCACTCCCGCCGAGACGTTACTTTGTTCCATAGTTTTGCATTAGAATCCAAATTTATCAGAATCAGACATACAAATATTTTTCTTTCTGTTTCAGTGCTTTCCTGGGATCAAAGTATAGCTGCATCTTCTGCTCGGTGGAAGTGCAGCTTCTTACCAGTAGCATAATCTAGATACCTTCAGGAAGGAACAGAGTGGGACAAAACAGATGGACCACCTTTAGCTAATATTTGATCTTTCCATTCTTGTTGGTGGTGAAGCTCTCCACTAAATCTTCTTGTCCAACAGCTTCCCCATGTCATTTCTTCATGGCTGCAAACATCAGAAGCAAGATCAGAGTTGTAAGATCCTTCTTTTGGCTGGCATCAAAGCAACAGGAAATCGAATAACCAGGAAACTTAACAACAGCCTGTTCACAACTCAGCTTGATGTTTATAAATCAAGATGAAAAGGTGGCAGACAAGAGAGCTGCTGAGGTTGCAACAGTTATGCAAAAATTCATGACACTTGGAAGCCCTAAGAAAACTGGAATGCTATTTGCAAGCAGGAGGTTTTGCAAACTCAAAGCATAGTGAAGGCTACACAGTATTCAGAAGCTGGAAAAAAGTCACAGAATTGAACTAAAAGTCTTCGTTGTTACACATAGGAAGCTTGGACACCGGGTGATTTGACAACACAGTAACAGAAATGCCAGAATACAATTTTGAGTGGGCCACTTCAGGGAAAGAATCTCTGAAGTGATCATTATCTAAATAATTAGACTTGGTTTGTATCATCATTTTCTAATTTAAATTGAACTATGTTTTCTGCAAAAAAACATATTCGAACAAGACAAATTTTATAGAAGATTGTAAATACTAATATTGCCATACGACAAAGAAGTATTTGCCTTAATTCCTCTGTGCCACAATGCATCTTAACCTGTAAAAAGTCCCCTTGGCACTCCAATTTTTTTTCAAACACTATTTTATTTTCATAGATAAAAACCTTTTACTTCAGGACACAGAACTTTACACACTACAAAGCACAATAAAGAGATCTAATGAGCCAATTCAAGTATGGCAAGAAATTTATGTGCATTAGCATATAGGTTCACACTGTCTAATTCACACTGGTTTACAGCTTTCATAGAGCTCCATGCCATCAAAACTTGATTGCTTCTTGTATCTGATCTTCAACATCACCATGGCTCAAGTGCACTGCTGATCTCAGATCTATTCTTTTACTTAAAAGTGAAGGAACTGAAAAACTCAAAGTACTTTGTGCAATAGTAAGGCTATGAATAAAACAGGACTGTGAAAGTCACAAACCCAAACTTCACATAAAGCTGCCAACGGCTTTTCCTATCAAAATTGGTGTGACATATTCAGGAAAAATGACAGATGATTTAAAAACTTACTGAGTTTAAAACACTTTTGAAGGTATTAGCTTTTTGTTTAACTCCTTTTATGTCAAGTATTAAGATTACACTGTTAATCACAATTCCCATTTTTATTTATTACATAACTATCACTAATTCATAAATTTTCTGCCAAACCACGGTGAGTGTTAGAAACTATCAGCCTTAACTAAATGTGCAAGATGGGCATTTTGTGTGTGTTTCTGGGTGTATATATATAACTTTATCAACAGAAACAAAAGAAAGCTGTTTGAATTTTTTTTAACAAAGAACATTTTTATGAACTCAAAATTCTAAAAATAAGACCAATTTGTCATATAAAGTCTGTAATTATTAAAACAATATGAATATCGTAGTGTAAAAAAAAGGACTTAAAAGCTAAATTTGCACCTTTTCTCACATGTAATTCTAGTGAAATCCCATTCAAGTATTTCAGACTGGCAATAAAGAACATAATGCAGGGTTTGAAATATTCTTCTCAAAAAGGTCAAGCACCAGGAAAAACCTACAGTCATGTGTTCTTCTTACTGTTTCCTAGGCAAGCTTACAATACTATGCACAAATAAAGCCATTAAATTCATAGAAACATTGCGTATAGACTCATTATTTGGGAGAAATGCAATGTTTTCCTTTGTGGTGAACACTTTGTAATATGGATGTGACTATGTCATAGTGATATCGGGCAGAAATATTTAGGGCATAGTAATGCTTAGGTCGTAGTGACATTGTTTAATTTCAGGACTGACTACTTTGTACAAACAATGCATGCCCTACCAACAATTACACCCTTGAAGAGGAGCTACCAGACTGATAAAAGAGGAACATCCAGCCCGGAAGGCACCGGAAGTTGGATGACTGCTGAAGAAGCACAAAGTTCACAAAGATCTAGGGTAACTAGAAAAAATATAAAGGCATCAGGGGGAGACCGCAACCACCGACTCCATTCAGAACCAAAAAGACTGAACCCCCCCCAGTTCGCAAGCATGCGTAGTTGAATAAAGAAGGAGTATACCTCTAAGATGAGTGCATAACCAGAATGTAATGATTAATTTCTTTGTTTTTGTAAGAGTATACAGTCCTTGTGACTCTGCTAAGCGGTGTGCTCACTTTATGCAATTATTACCTAGCACCCATATTTGTGTAAATATGCAATAAAGACAATACCTCTGCTCTGTATGCACATTGGCAGACTGCACACTGGGTAAACAATCCCACTTTTGGGACAACAACAGCCAGCTGCTCCTCCAGTAATATCTCACATTTCCTTGAACTTGCAAGTTAGGCTTGTTCCATCTACTCTCTTTTATACCAAATATTATCTTCTTGTTTGTACTTTCAGTGCAGGGTTTTTTTAGCTTTTCCCTTGAACTTCATTTATGTCTGAATAGTTCAGCCTAATTTTAGCAACTGTATAAAGTAAATATAACAGATGCCCATTATTCCCGAGCTGGTGTTTGAAAGAGCTCTCCATGGTGCTGAGCAACCCTCTGCAGGACTCGCACACTCCAGGAACTCTTTTGCTGAAGAATTGGGCTCAGCCCCAGCCACAGATAATAAATCTAGTGCCAGTCTGACGGATTCTTCTTTCAGCAAAGTGAGCTTCAGGACAGAACAACCTAAAAAGGTAAAGGGGAGTCTGGATGGCATTAGAGTTCAGCTCCACAGGAAGGGAGGAGGATAAAGGATCTACATCTCGACTCCTTAAGTTGTTCACAAAATCAAAAAGCAACATGAATCAAAAAAACAATAAAATCAGTCTACTGCCCCTATTTGAAAATTACAAACTTACAATTAAAACAAATGGCAGCAGAAGCTAAATGTAGGGCAGGGGCTTCCCACTAATGCCACAAACATTATGTACATGATTATCTACCTTGAGGTGGTCAGAAGTGAAGTACTGTTTTTTGAAGTTGGTTTTGCTAAAATCAAAATATTTTAGGCAGGGAAGTACACTGAACTTGCAAAGACCTTGAGCAACTCTGTCTCCAGGTTCATAGGTCAAGAGGCAATGAGAAAAAAGAAAATATTGAGACAGAAATGGTCCCATAAATCTGACAGTAAATGATATCAACATCAAAAATATAATCTACATAGAAGAATGATGACAGGGATTCTATAAAGGGTAGAAGGCAGAAAGTTATAACAGTGAGGCATTAAAATATCACCTGTATGAGATAACAAGCTGTTTAACGCTAGTGAAGGCTCTATGGTGACATGATTGCTGAGTGCAAAGACAGGATTTTATAACAAAACTATAGTCTTTTAGAAAATGCTGGGAAGCAGCTGGTGACTTCAAGTCCACATTCATTCCCAGAAATAACATAGGAAGTAGCAGAAAAGAAGTCTTTGGGGTACAACTTCAGCTGCTTTATAAAAGATTATAATGATACATTCTTTGCTCCCTGTGACATATATAAACTAAGCATAGAGGTGGCGATGAAGCTTAATTGGAAGATACTAAATTGACAGGCTACAGAATTTTTGAGAAGCAACTTCTTACATGCATAAAAGCTATAGCAAAACTTTTTAAAAGCACAATAGAACTTAAAGACTTGACAGAGATTCTGTAGGGCCAAATGATGTTTGAGTTGTAACCACACAATTTAAACACAGAACCACAGCTAAATGAAGGACATGGGTTAGCAGCTACTACGAAGGAACTTAAATTGATCCCTACACTGACATCTTCCTTCACAAAGAAAACAGAAGAATTCTTGCAGCTTGAAATGTCAGTAAAATGACCAATGACAAATCAACAGGACCAAACTGTGAAAACTGTGTCCACATACCTGTTCTAATGGAAATCCAGTAAGTAACACAACACTGTTAAGAGTTTCACAGTATCTTATCACTTAAGATTCCATAACAAGGGAATACAATATGACCATCAGTTTTTCAAAAAGGCTTTAAGGAGGACCTGAGAAACAACAGATCAGTAAATATGACTTCTTCATCAGGTGAGTAATAGGCAACTACAATGCACATCAGAAACAGCAGGAACATGAATAAACACCAGATACTGTGAAATAATCAGCTTTATTTTGTGAGGGAAGTCATGCCTCAGAAGGTGACCAAGTTTTATGAACAATTACATCAGCATGAAATCAAGAGAGACCTGGTTGATGCCACATATTTGCATTTTCAGAGGCACTATTAAAATGTGAAATTCACTATGATCAAAGACGTGTTTCAGTTTAAAAAATTGGATATGTTAAAAATAGACACATATTCTTGCTAGAAAAATCCATCATGGATATTATACTGCATCTGTCTTAGAACAAGTCGGGTTCTGGAAGATCAGAAAGTAAGCTAGAAGAATCATGGCTGCTTGCTTCCCCCTCTTCCACAGATAACTGCTACTGACATTTGAGAAGGACAGGATAGCTTTTCAGACAAAAGCTCAGATCAAATTAATTTTACAACTGACTGCTTCTGTCTGGACCTTATGTAGCCACGGCCATTGCTGAAAATCTACCCAGATAAGTGAAGAACAAAAGCGAATGAAATTGCAACAAAATACAGCAAATCAACACTGCCACAGAATTCAGCCCATTCTGACAGAGCTTTTATACAGTTCTTACAGTCTTCAAGATATCAAATATAATGATAATGAACTTCTGAAGAACCAAATTTAGGGAGACTTCTGTTGTAACAAATTCACAAGTAATTATAAGGGAGTTGGCTAGAATGATATTTAGTGCCTGTATATGCATTTGGAAGTGGGCAGCACGAGTGGAATTCTGCAGATATATAACAAACCCACACTGCTCGAGAATTTAGGCTCACCTTTTGCAAAACAAAGTTTTACTACATCAATGCTAATAGAGATTAAATGTTAGTAGAGAAAACAAATTTTACTTTTAAGACCACTTTCCCTTACACTCTTCTTCATATGAAGTAGCAAAACCATAGAAAGAAAGAAGCCACAACGTGTGACCAGTCATGTGAAATGAGAGAAAAACGAGGGGATATCATACAGCCAAGAAAAATCCCAATAATTAGTTTTGTAAATACAATAATTACTACGCTATTCTATGAAATAATGGACATTTTTAGGACAAACACAGTTAAGTGCTCGAAGAAGTAGGCTATTCAGAAAACAAGATCTGTAATTGTTTGTTTCCAACCAGTATAGCTTCCCAAAAAATTGTGTGAATAAAACTAATGGGACAAAATTAGTGTAAGCATTTTTAATCTGGCTGTTAATTTAAAATAGAAATGGTTTAATAACAGAGAATACAAACCTCGTAAAATATTTGGAGCGAAAGAACTTAAGAACCTATTCTAATATTACTGCTACATTAGAGAAAGTTTTATTCCAGAGAGCATCAGTTATCATACTGCTGCTAACAGCAGCACATCACTGCATACATACTCTTCTTTTTGTAAATATTCTGGCTGCTGTTCACAAAATCTTCTAACCACAGAAAAGTGGACAATACAGTTGACATTCTAGACCCTTCTTTATCACTGCCTAAGATATAATCAATGGATTGTTTTATAACGCTCTGTGGGATGCTAATCACAGCATTCAGAGAATTATGAAAACTCAGAGTCCACTTCCCACAACTCTATTTGTTGCTTTTAGTGTCCCCTTTTTAAAATACCTGTGGCTCACCACACCAGTTTTCATTCTGCTACCCTCCAGAAGAAATAGGAATTCTTCTGAGTGTTATGCACATATAACAATAGTGTACATAATTTTTCCATATCTGTTTGACTTAAACAACTACCAAATCATGCTGAAATGAAGACAGGATAATCCAGAAGAAAGGATGCATGACAGAGATGGTGCACAAAAATCACCAACTGCTGCAAGCGTTCATTGACCAGCTGCACAGCCCTGAACGTTGCTTTTGGGTATGTGGAAAAAGCACCGAGTTATAAGATCATTCACTGTTACAGTTATAGGGCAATCAGCAATCTCCTCTCACTCTTTAGATTACGTTCATGACACACAAAAGTGCCACGTAACACCACTGACAATAAAATCAAAGTCATTTGACAATGGGGCAAAATCGAACGATTGCCCTCTGGAAGTTTGCAATCCCAGACTACTATAAGTCACCAGGTCATCTACTTGAAGGGAAATATAAAGTAAATAGCTATCATCACATATAAAGAGCCACTAAAAACATGACCTTCTGCACAGCCCTGCAACTGTAATGTGCAGGAAAAAGAACATTTTAAGACAATGGAATTTCTAAAATGTGACTGATCATGAGGAAAGAGACATATAGCAATTCAGCCTTCCTAAAACAATCTTAAGTGTAGAAGGGAATGGAGTACTTTTCTAATAGTTAAAAAAACAATACCAACAACAACAACACGGTTGGGCATGAAGGTCCAAAAAGCAGTCTTTTAAAAACAGGACTTTCTTAAAACTTTAGCATTGTTCCTGGAAAAACACATATGCAGTGGCAGAATTGCAATGTCAATACTCATTCTGAAGGATTCCACCTTTAGCCTGACAGGTGAAATTACATACGTTGTCTAAAGGGGAGAAAGGAGTGATACAGTCACTGCATAAGAAGATGCAACATGATCCTTGAATACGCGTTTGATTGGCCAAAGTCTTCCTCTCACCCAACTTTTCAAACTTTTCTTGGTTCTCCTCTGGTATAACTATGATATAACACAGAGGTATTCCTGAAAGTACTTGGCAGATGGGGTTGCACTTTTTTTCTGCCCAGTGGAAGGACAAGAGGCAACAGACACAAATTGGAACACAGTAAATTCCAGCTCAATAAAAGAAAAAAAAAATAAAATCCAAACCTATGAGGATTGTCAGACACTGGAGTAGGTCTCAGATGATGTGGAATCTCCATGCTTTAAGATACTCAAAATCAGACTTGAGCAAGCTGCTCTAACTGGAGCTGCTGCTGAGGAGCTGAACTAAATAGAAGTAACTCCCAACCAGCAAGATTCTACAACTCACACCTGCTGGAAAGATCCATACAGTTTACATTACACAGACTGCAGCAGGAAAAAAAGTTACCCAAAACACACTGGTTAATTTTAAAGACAACAGCTTGATACCAATCACAGTAACCATTAGGCAACTGAAATTGTAGCCAATTGCTGACAAATCACACTGTGAGGAGCACCAATGAAAGAATATTTCACAAGACAGGGAATGTGGCATCTACAGAGTGAAACAATGTTAGCAGGAGATTTTTTCATTTACAAAACAATTTTGTTTAAATACTAGATTATTTTATCAGCAAAAAATGAATTTTGAAACTGAGACAGGCAAAGCTACCATAAGTAAGTGTTATTCCTACAAGCAAAATGTTGAATTGTGGGCTTTGCTACAAATCCACATTCTTCCTATTTCAATAAATTGGTTTAAAAATCATGGCCATATCATAAGGAAGTTTTAAATAAAAAGCCTATTTAAGTACAGCCACTTACAAGCCTATTTTTATCTAGTATGAAAGAAGGCCAATTGCAGTCGGCACAATGCTTTCTGAAAATTTTGTTGAACTATGTATTGCTAGGGTTAATTTAAAAAGCCTTCTGGGGAAGGAATTTGTTTATACAGACTGTCTTAATACTGTCTCCAACATAATCTGACATCCCACAAATTGATCACTGAACTCCAACGACCATTGAAACTTTTTCCTATTTTTTGCATCAGAACAACACATTTTGTCTAAGGTGATCATATCTTTTGCTAACGCCATCCATGTGATTCAAACACACTAAATGAGAGAGAATGAATAATTCCCAGATAAATTGCTCAACTAGCTAGTTACCAAACATGTTTGTTTTCAGCTCTTGCCAATGCCCTTTCATACAGGATTAAAGTACAAATCTTCGTAACTTCTCAAGCAATATCTCAACAGACTAGGCTTCTTAAATGTCTAAAACGAGATACATTTTCCCAGAATCTGAATGATTCTTATAGGTCTTTTCTAGACCCCTTCCTACTTCTTAAGGCTATTTCTGAAGACTAGACCTTCAAACCTAGCCGTAATATACATACCATGCTCCATTAATCTTGTATACAGCAGTAATACCACCCCCCCTACATTCCTCCTGCTGTTGTTTTATTCAAAAATACCATCTCTAACCTGTAAGTGCAATCTACAGTATTAGTCTCTAGACCTAGGATCACTCGTTTGGCTCTATCCAAATACAAGTTCTTCAAGTTGAACTTGCCAAGCAATTTAAGAGTTAGTGATCTCTTTCTGCCATTAAAATTACCATATCTTTAAAACTACAACTTTTAGAGGCTTGTTAGGAGCAATATAATTGTCCCCAAGAGTCAGCAAAGACAATGACCAAGAACCCCCTGCCATGCAGCCTTAAGGGAACTTTCCTTAGGGTTTGAAAATTCCCTGTTTACTGACAGTTTTTTGGATTCATTAACCATTTTTAATACCGTCAAACGGAGTTACAACAAATATCTTTAGGAAAAATCAATCTGAATAAAAGACAGTATCATTAGGATCAATTTCAAGTGAATCACCCAATAGTTAACATATGTCCTGATCGGCCATTTTTTCTACATACTGGCAAGGCATCTAATTTTTCTCATTCCCGTTAGACTTGGGTTCTTTGAACATTTGTTTAAAAACAAAACAGGTCACCAAAAAAAAAAAACCCAAGACTGAAGTCCAAAAATATTTAAATGAGGGTTATCCTATGCCAATAGGTTCTGCCAATTTCTGAAGCGTTTGTTAGCCACCATTTCACATAATCCAAACATAGAGACAATAAAGAAGTATTGAGTTATCAGTGTAGTATGATTACATCTTTAAAAAAAAAAAAAAAAACAAAGCCAAAACAAACGCAGAGTATTTCTATTTTGTAGATGTAGTCTTGGCATTTATGCACATCGTGTTCCTCTCTCCATGACAACTACAATTTCTTCTAATAAACATCAAAAAGCAGGCACAACTAACACCCCAGTCTATCACTTTATCTAAAAATAATAATATTAAATAAAAATTCATAACTCACAGAAACTTTCATCCAAATTGGCTATACTAACTCTCTGTACTTCATACTAAAAATCCAAAAAGCCCTGTGACATAGTTCCTTACCTATTCAAACTGCAGGAACTTGTGAAGCAGGAAACATATTCCAGACAAAACAGACTTCTTGTCTAGCTATTTCCTCTGATCTTGTCTCCTTAAACAGTTGGTCAACACTTAGTTTTAGTTTAGTGTAACAGTCTAATCTCAGACATTTAAAATGGTATAGATTATAACTGATATTTGAAATTTGATTTTTCAGGCCCTATAAAAATACTACTCATTTATAGCCAAATAATATCCACCAGGTTACCATCTCTAATTCTGCAAAATTCACAACCAACGTTTTAGATTTGGAATATTTAATTTCAAAATTAGATGCATCCAAGATCAAAAGTTAAGTGGTCCATTGGAAGAAAATATTTAAACCAAAATAATTTTATAATAAAAAACATACTGTAATGTGTAGAAAGAGATTCTATGCTGCTTTTGGGCATCTGTTGCATAAAGCTGTTCTCCCCATGCTCCACTCACAAAAGAGTTAGCCAATTAGGAAAAAAGAAATTGGCTAGAAACTAGACACTAAATCTTAAAATGTAATAAGGTTCTCAGAAGGCTATTAGACCATCCCTCTCCTCTAAGATGAGATCACACATGCTTATGTGACTTACTACTTTTTATGAACTTCCAAAGACAGACAGACTTATGTTCTTCCCAGTCTACTGTAGTGCTTCACAAGCCAGACTGCATTAATCTCCACTGGTAAAAATGTAAGCTGCTTAGGTTTTGTGGTGTTCCAAAAGACCTAGAACAGCAGCAGTTACTCTCTGTATTAAATCAGCCTCAATTTTTTCAACTTCTTTTCACTGGTTATGGATCCAGTATTCTGATCATTGGTACTACTATCTTCTAGACTCTTCAGTTTGGCACGGTAATTTTGGTATGCTTGCATGTATTAAGTGCATGGCTCAAAACCAAACACAATGAGCCAGCTGACTCCATTTCTGCCCTAAGTTGATCAGAGGAATCACAATGTTTCATGACAGTGCTTCCATTTATTTATCCTGGTATGATATCACATTTTCAGAACTTTCTTCTGTGCATGATACTGTTGACTTAAGGTCAGCTCTTAACCATTGACCTTTTTCTTCAGAACTCTCAGCCATTCCTTATCTGCATTTGCCTATTTTATTTTTCTATGATTTAAAAGCAGTATTTTAAGCTTGCCCTTAATGGCTTGTATCCCACTTTTCCCCAGATCATTCTAATTTGTTGGTTCATGTTAAACTCTAATCCAACCATCCAACGTCTCTGCAGTCTCTCACCTGGTATAATTTTTCACTGCCGTAAACGTGCAAGTCAATGGACATGTCAGTAACCTCTTTTCTTAAGAAGGAAAAAGACATGAAAGACTGTTGTTTGTGTTACTGCATCAGAAATTACTTATATAGATCACACTTTTAATAAAGAATATATTTCACAGAACCAGTCAAGCAATAAACCCTTTTTCAAACAAGAATCCAAGCTAAATGACTGTCAGAATAAAAGAGTGAACTGAAGTCGAATGTTAAAACAAGAAACAGACTTTGCTGATTGTCAGGCGAGGGGGAAACTAGTAAGCAAGAAAGATGGTAGATACTCCAGAAACACAGCAGGACAGTCCAGCTTTGATCCTGACTCTGTGATTCTGTGATAAAAAGGGCAGGGCTGGATCAGCAACATACCCTTCTGAAAAGATATTTTCCTTTTCCATCAGGAATCATATGATGATCTATTTAGATATGTAGAAATAAAGAATATCTATCCAAGATTCCAGGTGCCCCTATCATAAACCTTAAAACTCAAAATATAAAGGCCTTTTGCAGAGATTAGTTTACCTTCAAAGACGCATCACAGATAAATCTAACTTACAGTATGTCCAAGAAAGGAAAAGAAAGTGTTCTGGAATGTAATAAAAAATGCCCAGTTGATATTTCTTTCTTAATACAAAATCACAGTTCATAGGTAGAACTAATTAGGCCAAGTATGTGGGGAAAAAAAAAAAAGGAAAGTCTACCATGGGAATGTTTTTACATGTGAAAAGCATCAAGAAAATATATATTAAATAGGTAGATGGATTAAATACAGTTTTTCCCAAACAGACTCTGATAGCAGAAAATAGTTCCAAATGCAGTTTGTTATGCAATCTTACAGGAAGCAGGAATCCAACACAAACCATAGACTGCATAATCCAGTAACACCGGAAAGGTATCGCCTTCGCTCTATTACTTAGTTACTTGCCTCAACCTACCAGCACCACCTAGATCTTACCTAGATATTAAGCTCAAATCAGCTTTCCTCCACTACTCAATCTCCCTCAGTAGATGAGCAATGCATACAAAACCACTGGTTTAACTAGTGCTCCAGACATTGGTTTATAGACCTGCACACATTCTCTTCATTATCCTCCCGCACAAATTGAACAGAAAAGGCAAAAAGAGGTTTCATGCAGTTTTCAACCACTGTGCTTTGTCCTTTCTGAAGGAAGGACTGCATCTCTACAAAAGATGCAACCATCACCACAGTTTACAGACAAATCAAGGTAGTGTGAACACAGAGCAAAACAAAGTATAAAAACTAAGTATAAGACAGCATATATGCATGCATCCAGGCCCACGCTTAAACCAAAACAAAAATTTTTCATTTACAAAACTAAACTAAGATACAGGCAAATTGCTATATTATGTAACGTCATGTACAAGGGATCAGCCAATTCTGATAAGAAGTGGACAAGTCATGCAAGTTCTTCTTATGTACTTTTCATTCATTTCTAGGGCTTGGAGCACACAGATACTTCACATGAGGCGGGGGGCGGATGAGGAGAAGACTATTACAGATTTTCTAGTTACCTGCTTAGATTTTTTCCCTCAGAATCACTGTTTTTATTAGGTATCGACAGGTCACTCCTACTAACAGCAAGAGCTGGAGGCATCTTGCGAGATTAGCCAGTTCTAGTCTAAAGCTCTCCGTCCTGGTTTCAGCTAGGATAGAGTTAATTTTCTTTGTGGTAGCTGGTGTAGTGCTGTGGCATGGATTTGGAATGAAAATAATGTTGATAACATACTGATGATTTTAGTTGTTGCTAGGCCATCAAGGACTTTTCAGCTTCTCATGCTGCCAGGTGCACGGGAAGCTGGGAGGGGACACAGCTAGGACATCTGACCCAAACTGGCCTAAGTGGATATTCCACACCATATTATGTCATGCACACTATATAAGCTGGGGGAGTTGGCCAGGGGGCAGCAATCACTGCTTGGACATGGGCTGGGTATCGTTCATTGGGTGGTGAGCAATAGCATTGTGCATCACTTGTTTATATTATTATTATTGTATACATTATTATTATTATTATCCCTTCCTTTGCTTTCCTATTAAACTGTCTTTATACTTTTACAAGTTTATACTTTTTTCCCATTCTCCTTCCCATTCTCCTCCCCATCCCACTGGGGGAGAAGAGGAGGGTGAGCAAGCGGCTGTGTGGTGCTTAGTTGCCAGCTGGGTTAAACCACAACATTCTCACAGAAGCCACATCTGTTCTTCCCTGAAGTCAAATCATCTGTTTCCAGTCTAGCAACTTTAACACGGCATCACCACAAACCCCTGGACAGATCCACAGACTAGCTGCTGCCTATAAGGACAGCTTATGCTCCCATACTCTTTGCTCCTGCCTGCAGAGTCTCATTTCTCCTTTTGCATCACTTAAACACTTTCTGAACACTTATCTGAGCTGATCCAACCCACAAGCCAAGAAAACAAAACTGGTCACCTTTTTGCTGTGTTTGTGAGATAAATCAGTTCACTGGTTTCAGTAGGAGTCATATATGGAGGAGAGCAGGGTTTGAGAAATGGAAACAACCCCCTTCAGCAATAGTAAGCAGTCACAACAGCTAATCCAGTTTCAAGAAACCTAACTGGAAACCGGATGCCTGGAAAGCTAACACTATATTCTTTGTTCCGTCCTGTCCATAACGTCCTCAGAACACTATTTTAAATCCCGCATCTTCTCTTTTCATTTTTTTTTTAACCTTTCATTAAATTCTTAAGCTAACAAAGTACTTCAAGAGTTATCAGTGTATAAGTAAATCATAATAATTGAGTGTACTCTAGATGTCTTCAGCTTGACAACTATTACTGAAGTTGAGTGAACAGTAAAAGCATCTCATCTGCAACAAATTTGCTTGAGCTGTTAGTCTAATTCATTCAATTGTGAAAGTTCAAGAAACTTTCACAACCTTCTTATCCTTACCATAATTAACAATACTGATCATAACAGTTTTCTACCCTTGCATCAAAAAAGAATAATAACATAATGTGCTTGGCTTCCAAGTTCAGACCTGAATTCACGTTCCAGTGAGGTTCACTTCATTCTTTAACCAACTTCTCAAAACGAAGAGAGTTACTATTCTTCTAAGATTTATCTTTTATGATACATTGATTTATTTAAATAGTATCATGGTACTTGCATAGACCTTCCAAAATACAAGAATCTGTAGCGTTAAGTTTTTAATACTCACCACCATATAACAAAATCTAGCACTGGATCTAGGATATCCCAGAACACACAATAGTTTACAGTCACAACAGCTTAGTTACTTCTAAACTCTCAGAGAAACTTCATGGAATAGGGCCTGTGCCCAGCTTCTACAGAAGTACTGCTTATCTCTGAGAAATACATGTAATATCTGCAATACAGATGAAAGGGCCCAAAGACACTGTCAAAGAATAAGAGCTCTGTACGTCAGATGGAGGATACATAATGAATTTACCAACAAATTTCTCCGTTTAGAGGTGAGAGGCAAAGGGGAGAAGGTAGAGAAATGGGTGTAAGGAGAAAAGAAAGCTAAAACTGATTAACTCAATTTTGTCAGTGATATGCCATAAAAGCAAAGGACCCGGCCTCTCTCTTGCAAAGTTTGCTTTTTCCTGCTGATAAGGATTTACCAACAGAAGGGCAGTTTTCAGTTGCTGTTTAAGTAGCACAGGTCTTCATCCAGTTTCTTTACATCTAGTTTGTGTCCCAGTGGAAGTAAGAGCACAGAAGAAGAGAAACACATACTTACCAGCAATAATTATTGTTCAGATTAATACTTTTGGAGACTCATCTTCCTCACTTTCAATTTGAAGCCTAGGTAATTCTCTGAAAGTAGAAGAGGAAAAGATCATTAGTTTTTATCCTTTTTTATCTTTATCCATGTTTTCAGCCTTTGACTATTATACGCAGCATTCAAGCGATGCATGCAAACACTTATGAAAAATATGGCTCAGTTTTAGATGATTTGTGATAAGACAACTTGTAGCAAAACTCCTATGAAAACATAAATTTATACATATGAACAACTTCTATCTATGCTGAGGTCCAAAAAAAATAGAAACTGTCTTGCTTCATCGCCAAAAAAACCAGTAAAGCTTAAAGGTAGACCCTCAAGGCATCTGTGAAAACAAATTAAGAAAGCAAGGAGCAGAAAAGCAGTGGATTCATTCTTGGCATATATACAGCCAGGCTTTAGGAAAAAAAACACTGAGAAAAATTATAGGATCAAGATCCTAAAACTAGATGCCAAAAATTAAAATAGTAAATTCCTCAAACTCAAATAGATGCCACATGGAAAAGAACAGGCTCTACCTTTAAAACAGATCTAAGAAAATTGAGTTGGTTTGTGCCACTTGTTTATTTCTGTTTGTACATAATATAACATACATAGTAGACAATACATAACAGATTGTTTTAAACAAAATCTTACTTTTGTGTTATCAAGTCATGGAGTTACTACATCATTTTATAAAAGTGGTCTCACTAATTGAGAATGACTGCATACTACTGAACTAAGTGTTGATTATTGGCCATTTAACAGGAAAGCAAAGCAAAAGCTGCACATATCAGACTCTGAAACAGCAATAAATTAGATGTTGAAAAAGCTAATTTGTGAATCTGGCTTCAAGGAAAGGGATAAAACTAGAGAAGAAAAATTGACAGGAAACCAATTAAAGTAACAGCAACAGGAATAGGAGTGATGAGAAAATGATAAATGCTTCAGATAATTGTTTTTTACTGAAACAATAATGCCGCAAAATTAGTCTTATTTCTGAAGGAAAATTAAGTGATTTTATATTTTGAAGAGAAGCTTCAGTGGCTATACTGTTAAATGAACAAGGCGAACTGGCATCTCTGAAAACCTCAAAACCAGCCACAGTGATAAAAAATTTAAAAAAAAAGGCTGAGTTTTGTATTTTATTTTTCATGTAATAAATTATTTAAAATAATCAGCACCTACAAGGTCAGAGCCCTTGAACTTCCAACATCAAAAGCCTGGAGGAAAGAGCGAGGTAGCCTTTTTTCATTTCCACTTGAGATTGATAGTTTGGATATACTTCAGCTAAGATGACATTCAATAAAAATGGTATCGTTTTCCTGTCATAAAGGATCTCATAAATCCAACCAAAAAAATACAACACTGTTACCCCATGTATAAAAAGTAACATCAGGGTTTTAGCTTTCCAGAACAACTAAACGAGTTCTTTCATTGTACCTCTCGTCAAATCAGTTACAATACCCATTTCACAAAAATGGAGAGGTGAAACTATCAGCTGAAGGTAAGTCAGGAAGCCAAGGAAAGCTGAATATGGAGCCCATCTGTTCCAAGCACTAGCTCGACAGAGAACCCATTAAAGCACAGTCTAGAATGGTGGTTACTTTCAATTTTATATGAAGCATTACACTGTATCTTCTTACAAGTCCATATTTGCAACCCCATGAACAGGTAGAAGGTAGCATATTATGTGAGCCATTTGTATGGAAAAAAAGATTTAGACCGATTGGCTCATGTGAAGTGGAAATAACTATTACTAAATTTACAAGCTGATTTATCCGTAAGCAACAGCATTACAGGCAGCACCAAAAGAACAGAGTCCTACCAGGCTGGGCAGTTCACTATGCCCTACAAAAAGCTTTCCAAAATTTTAAACTGTGGTATCCTAAAATATATAAAAAACCAGAACAATAAAAAGAAAGCATGAATATTTGGGTCTTATTTTCCACACTAACATAGCATCAGACGTAACAGTTGTCGACAAAACAGAGCGGGGGCGGGGCGGGGGGGGAAGTTCTAATGTAGTTTTTACCTCTGGTCCTGGAAAATTTCTCCACAACACAAATAATTAAAAAAAAAAAATTACAAAACAGTGAAATATGTTGAGTTGTTTTAACATAAAACAGTCCAGCCTGGCCAGGTCTTTTCATCATTTGTAGCTCCACTTAACAGATTCTACCTGTATGACAACGAAACTTTAATCTGAGTTCCATGTATTGTTTTGCAACCAACCATGCACTGGTTTTAGAATATTATCTTGTAGCCCATAGTCTGCTCAAAGTAATTCATAAAGAAGTAACAAATGCTGGGCCAAAATCAAGATACAGGAGACCAGCAATTGTTTTTTTTTAATTCATAAATCTATTACTAAGAGGAAAGAAATAAAGCCCTTTGTTTAAAATCATCACAACTAAGATACAGTGACTGCCTATTCCAGGAACTGTGGAAAAAAATAGTCAACATACTCTGAGTCATTCACTTTAAAACTACCAAAAAGCTTACAATTTTCCAGCTCAATATTGCTAATATATTCCTGAAGACAGAATTCTATTTATAATGTAGAAACTACAACTATTTAAAACCATCTTTGCATTTGGTGTTCAAACACCTCAACAGTATTTTCAAATATCACTAGACTAATTAGACAGTGGTGCCTTCCAGATAAGTCTGCCCTCTTGTAGAGATTTTTTGGAGATAAAGGTCATGAATTGACCTTGCAGATAGGAAACTTTAGTTATATGCCCAATTCTGACTTTGAATTGCTCAGTGAACATGGACTGGTCACTACCTTTCATTATCAGAAAAATTAATATATTTATAAAAATATATATCCTTATAAAGTGTTCCATGCCACCTGGAGTGTTTAATCTGGTCTCCTGCATTACAAAAATCCATTTAAAACTAAAGTCCAAAACTTTTCATCAACACTTTTCATGTAATTTAATTTTTAAAATATGCAAAACCTGAATGCACAACAGCAAGAGAATAGAATTCAACAATGCCAGTCACACTATAAGTGCCTCCAGCTACAGAAGTGTTGGATGAAAATACCCATATCACCTCAGGAATACAGAGGGGTGGGGGAGGGGAATAAAAAACAAAACACTTCTGCCCTCCTTTCCCCATTTGACTGGGGCAAACTGATTTAACTTTGAACACAGATACTAGACCCATATGACAGGCCAGGACTACTTTCCCAATACCACAGTAAGAATCGGACACCTTACTCAAACTTCCACCTTCAGTCAATGGCAAATTGCGTCTGTTTCAGAAGAAGACAAATTATGCACCAAGAAGAGAAAAACAAAACAAAAAAAATATTCCCTTCTGATCTCTACAAGCTACCAGCAGCAGCCCTGAAGAACAGAATTTGCAAAATTGGAAACTTCATGACAAATAACAATCAAATATTTTCTTGGCGGCTCTATCCTCTTCCTCAGAGACTTCTGTTATTCCAGTACCAAGAAATCTCACACCCTCATTTTTCATTTCTGACTCCAGGATCAACCTGATCACCTTACACAATCTTTTTACATCAATATATAAAACATCAACTTGAACCACTGAGTTTCTTTCTCTCCATTACTGATTTTGGAAGACTAAACCTCACCCTCTGATTTTCAAACAAGATTTGTTACTAAGTTCATCCCTCAGACATATTTATTTTCAGTTGTTTCTCTGCCATATACACCTTTACACCCAATAAAGACTATTCTTATTTCTTTTTAGGCTTTACTTGCCAAATTCTTTCATTCTCCTTTAAAAAGGCAAGTTCAACTTCAGCATAATCACACTAACTGATCTTTCTTTTCCAAATGACTCGATCTTTTCTGAGTGTGACTGTAATCAGAGCTATATACTGTCCTAAATGCAAATCAACCAATGTTTTATTGGCTGGTCCTAACGATCTTTTTTAAAAGCTAGAAACCAGACTGTGTGTCTTAGAATCATGTTACTCTCACAAAGCCACATCACCTGAGAAAGAAACAGATCTGGGTCATACGCCAACAATCTACCTCCAATTACCAGTCTAGTTGTATCAGGTGTTCTTGTCAGCACTTAAGTATGTGAATTTACAATTTTTTTTTTTAATTAAACTTAAATTATCTACTATTACTCCAAACATACAAATCATCCTCTACTATTAAGTATGCTAATCCTGCCTTCTCTAGTATTAGCAATTTCAGAAGCACACAGACCAGCTTTTTAGCGAAGTCACTCGCTTATTTCAGTGCCGACTGTATGGTTTGAAGTAGATGGTAGAGAAGTGACTGAATCGATGTTAGGGAAACACACAACCAAACCAGCTAAAATGTTACACTGAATGTTTTTTCATGTTTGGTAAAGAAAAACAAACGAAAAATTATTCCTTCTGTAAGCCAAGTGAAGCTCAGAAACATGTGTTTTCCGGTTTTAGGACAAGGGAACGTGATTTTGTCATAGAATGCTTTGAGTTGGAAGGGACCTTTAGAGGTCATCTAGCCTAACCGCCGTGCTGAACAGTGATAATCTTCAACTAGATCAGGTTGCTCAAAGCCCTGTCCAACCTGACCTTGAATGTTTCCAGGGATGGGCCTCCACTACTTCTCTGGGCAACCCATTCCAGTGTTTCACCACCCTCATCGTGAAAAATTTCTTCCTTAGATCCAGTCTAAATCTACTCTCCCTTAGTTTAAAACCATTACTCCTTGCCCTATCACTACAAGACCTCCTATAGGCCCTCTTCAAGTACTGAAAGGCTGCAGTAAGGTCTTCCATGTTCCTAATGGAGAAACAGTTACTTAGCTGAAAAACTGAACTTCATTTCTCTTACACTCATCAATCCATCTGTCTGGTATCACTGTTGGTTGCTGATACTAAGCAAGTTTCCTTAAACAAATATTAAAAGAAAGTACATCCCAGTGGAACAGAGGGAAAGCTAATCTTTTTCATACATATTTTTTTAAAAGAGATATGTGTTAGATTATCTATCTATCTATTTATATGACATATTTTAAACAATTTTCTTTATTTTTTTAGTTTAAGATTCCTTATTGCTAAGAGATAAAGAAAAGCTGGAATATACTCAATCCTTAATATGCAAGGATCGAAGCCAAACCATCTAACTTCTACTGCACACAGAGAAAAGCTCTCGGGAATTAGCTATTTTGCAGTGAAGTGCACAGGATTCTTTCAGCAGTTCAATTCTGTAGAGACGGCTCTCCTTCAAACAAGCTTTGACTACCACAGGTTTGAGAAGGACATAAAATTGTTCAATGAAATTCTACTTTAATCAAACAAGATACAGATTTGGAAGCATTATTCCTCGAAATTCCTCAAAACAAGTCTAAAAGACAGACTTCCTCCCACTTGCTTCTCCTTATTAGACAGGATTTTGCAACTTTGATTGTGTTCTAAGTGTACACCATTTTTAATGGCACAAATAATAATTAGGAGCAAAATTCAGTATCATTAAGTGCTTATCCTTACCAGAAGAAAATTTAAAACAGTTGCTATAAGATATAAAGTCCCTTCATGATACTGAAATTTTCACACATAATGGTTTCTCAAGGCATAAATCAAGAACAGTCTACAAAACCGATATGGTACACAGAACACCACATAATCCACTGATTTCTTTCATGGAGTTATTAAAGGGCCAAACTAAGAATGAAGTTATTAAATAATGTCCCAAATATAAACACATTTCTAACCTATTTTCTTGCTAGGAGGTAGGTCACCCAGAATGTAATAAACTATGTGACACTGTGCATTTCTGAAGTTCTTTCCTGCTCCCCTCCATCAAGACACATCGGCCCAACCATTTAACTCATTTTTCCCTTTTATTTAAAAAAAATACATGACCCTAACTGACAAATACCAATATTCCCAGAAGACAGGTCAGTGTTGTTCAGTGCCCCCAGCCCCACATTTTTCACTTTACAAAGTTTCATTTATGCTACAGTGACATTGCTAATACATTAGACACCTGCATACATAGTACAAATTTGAGGAAAATTTGGGAAAACTCTGCAAGGACTAGACCTCTCTTACATCTCTCAAATCCAGGAAAACATATGTTACTCTTCTTTTCCCCAAAGTCCCACTTTTCTCAGGCATGTGAAGTGCCATCTGTGCTTCCCAGGCTAGCCAACTAAAATCGGCTGTCATTCATATCACCAGCGAGCAAATTAAAGGCAAAGACTGTCCTCTTCAATAAATAACAAGACTTACAAATGGCAATCTAGATCACGGCTCCAAAGTGATGAGTAGTGAGCATGGTTAGTTAAAGGGTCATAGTGTGGAAAAGGTGGCAAAAGGTAGACCATCTTCACAGCTTCCCTGGTCTCTCTAAACTAATGCAAAAACTATGGGGAATAAAACAGGACTAGCTGGAAATCTCAGAAAGTAAACAAAAACATGACTCAACTGACACAACACATTTAGTGGAATACTACATAAAGTTAGAGGGCACACTCAGCTCAGGAAGGACAGACATAGACGGTGGAACAGGAAATCTTGTGTTGAATATCTAAGATTTGTATATTTGTTCTAAGATCCAGAATGCAATGGAAGTCAAACACTCCACGAAACATTTAAATGAGAAAGTTACAGTGAGAAGGAAAGTGTAGATCTCCTATAAATTACCAAACAAGAAAATTGAAGTGGATGAGGGTTTGGAGGGACTGCTGAAAAAGATTGTTTGTTTCCTTTTGATTCTTCTGTTTTGGCGGGTTTTTTTGTACACAACTAGCAGAATCATTCAAAGCACAAGATTTAATATTAATGATTCACAGGATAGGCCTTTCAGGAAGCAGATCACAGATATAACCGAGTTAACCTCTAGTTGGTAACTGGCTTGACTATTGGCTTTGCAAAAGTTAACCTAAAAGGTTATATGAATATACTAATGCCTGAAACTTTCCCATGCACTGAAATGCAAATCATCTTATTAGAACATGCCCCAAAATGCTTTTGATAAAGTCAAACTGCACTCTTCTAACCTCTGGGAACAGTCTGAGGGTTATCACATGGCCAGGAAAATTTACAAATGGTACTATGCAGTCAGCTACCTGTTTTGAAGGCTGAGAGATTAACAGAAAGGACAAATCTTAACCCATGCCAGCTGTCCTCAATACCAACAATTCTTAGTGTTGATGCAGCCAAAAGGGATTTGAAATCAAACCAGCTTAAGGAAACAAAAACTAAGTGCAGATAAAGTCTGGAAGAGTACACAGAACTAAGAAGAGGGGAAACTAGTAACCATCTTCAGAAATTTAACCAAAAGAATGAGGAAATTTAGAGGCAAGGAAATCACACAGAGAGAATACTCTCTCTAGACACAGGCTACTGCTAGAAAAGACTGAAAAAAGTTGTCAGGAAAGCCCAGTTAAGAAAGTTGTTAAGTGAGAATACAGACAACATGAAGAAGAAATACATGATGAAATGCTGGCAAAACCTGTTCTCTTGAAATAAGGTCAAGAAACTCAGTAAGAAATAAATTTATGTTTGAATTTGAGGAAGGAAATTGTTATTACAGTACCGCCTCATGATTATTTGTTATGGGTTACAGTAATTAGTTCAAAGGAGAAAGCCTATCCTATCAAAAGGCAAGGCTACGAGTACATTGTTTGACAGTCCCAGCAAAAAAAACCAAGATCTAAACCAGCAAGCTTCACAGAAGGCGACACAGTACCACGCATGTCACTGAAAAACAATTCTGATGTTGAAAACACAACAAAAACGAATATAGCTGTAAGACAAAAAAAAAAAAAAAATAGTAGTTTATTTCTATTTCATATTTATACAAAAAAGTTAGAGAATTAGCTACATGGGATTATTTTAAACTGTGGGATTTAATTCAGCTTATCAAACTCCAGATATAAAGGAGATAAAGTTTTTAAAAAATTAAAAAATATACACTTTACTACTCACTACAAATACTGGCTACCCCTACAAATACAATCACTCAGTCTTTTAGAGTCAGAGAAATTTATACCGAAAGAATAGTGAACACACAAGAGAAATACCAACACCAACAGAATTACAAAGAATCCTTTCTATATGTAATGAAGCAATTCATGTAGTAGCAGATTAAAAGAAAGAAACAGCATCTTCTGTTGTCCCTTAGATGCCTACCCTGTTCCTTCCTCTTTCTTTTTTTTCTTCCTTCTTAAAAAGGTAAGTTCTTCAAAGCTGCCCACAGTGAGCACACAGTTCGATATTGCTATAGAAATTATACTAGGGATTCATATATAATATCACCTTTCATTTTAAGTTTTTCAAACAAGAATCAAATAAAAATCGTAGTGTTTTATTCCAAAGTTTATCGTCAAACAGCTTGATTGACTGCTTTTCTTAAATGATTTGTCAAATAGCAGTAAGGTGACTGTCCTGGTTTTGGCTAAAACAGAACCGTTATCTTTTAGTGAACCTTCCTTATAGCTAAGTTATCCTAAGTAACTACATTTTTCTGAAGTTGGGTGCATGTTTTACACTGTCCACTCCAAAGCTGATAACACCTAACATTTATAGTTTTACTGAGCTAACAGTAGGAATGAAACACAGAAAAGGCCCACGTTTATAATTATTACTATAGCAGCCAAGGTCACCAATAGACCTCTTATATCCTGCAAGTGAGGAGTGGTAAAGGGTAGCACTTGCAGGAAGGGGCAGAACAGGTGACCTGATATTGCCCAACATGATATTCCATGCCATACATGTCATACTCAGTTTAAAGCTGGGGGATCACAAGGGGTTCGCTCTCTTTGTCCATGGGCAGCTTCTGAAGAGGACCGTGCCTGCGATCCTGATCCAGATTCCAATTCGTGCATTCCAGAGTCCAGTTCCCGTCTACTACAGAGTCCAGTCCTGGACTTCCTGGTGCTGCCTGGCAGATGCTGGTGGGATGCCAGTGCCTTGGGCACCCAACTCCGGGAAACTCGGTATCAGTTTTGTACATTCCATTTTCTTTCCCTCATTATTAATATTATTAGTAAAGCAAATTTAATATTCAATTTGTAAGTCTCTCTCCCTTTTCCTCCTTTTTCTGTTACTCTGGTGGGAGGGCAGGGGTTAATGACAGTGACATTAACAAGGCTGTGGTCAGCTTCACTGCTGTGGTTCAGCAGCATATCAGCATCAGTGCAGATTACAAAGATGGTATCAATTTCATACTGCTGCCATTGCTGCTCCATGGGAAGGCTACGAACAGATGCAAACAGCGTTCAGCATCCAGGAAGCTGAGAAAAAGGAAGACACAAACACTGCTTCCCTTGGGGTGAGACAGTGCTGCAGCTTCACCGTTATCAGACACAGGCTAATCAAAGGCAGATCTTCAAACATAGGTCAAGAAGACTAACAAAGCTGAGATTCTAGCAATTAAGATCAAAGAAGTGGTCAGGGATTTTCAGTGAGAAAAATCTGAAAGACCTTTTTGAAATTTGCCTGTTAGGCAGCTAACGGTGCCTGATAATGAAGGAAACTGAACATTTGTATTGAATATAATTCCATTAGCATGAATATTACACAAAAACACATGCAATTTATGTATTTCAGTACAGCAGAAAGCACCTTTGAAACTATCCCTTAATACTACACACCAGCTTTACAAAGCCTAAATGTTAGGGAAAAAACATGTACTAATACTATGGTACATTCCATTTCAGAGAGGTTTCACATCTTTGAAGTTGCTCATATCTGAATAACCTTTGACACATCTTTTCCTTGAGCATGTTTCACCCCAAAACAGGCTAAAATAGTGTGATATTAAGAAGAGACTATTGCTAAATGCAGGCACGAAGGTTCCTCCTGAAGTGGTTCTGTTATTTTCCTATCTTCCACTTTTACTATCTATCAGGCAATCTTGCATTTCTCTCTTCTCCCTCTGATGCTTAACTTACTACGGAAATTTTTAGAAACATGTACATATGTCTTCTCTACTTACGGATCAAAAGAAAATATCATATTTCAAGTTACCTGTTGAGTTTAATCTAGCTGAATTTCATCTTTTTATCTCTTTCAGTGTATAATGTATGAAAGAAAGCAAACAGACTCATTGCAATTAATTTACTGTGGGTTAAAGACTCCAGAACTGAGAGTTCTTTATTCATTCCCAAAACAAGTATATATTGGTAGTAATTCAGGTTTCCCTACACTATCCAATTGGGCATGTAGTAACAGGGCAAGAGGAAATGGCTTTGAACTAAAAGAGGGTAGATTTAGATTAGATGTAAGAAAGAAATTCTTTACTATGAGGGTGGTAAGGCACTGGAACACGCTGCCTACAGAAGCTGTGGATGTCCCCCTGGAAGTGTTCAAGGCCAGCTTGGATGGGGCTTTGAGCAACGTGGTCTAGTGGAAGATGTCCCTGCCCATGGCAGGGGGGATGGAACTTGACGATATTTAAGGTCCCTTCCAACCAAAACCATTCTATAATTCTATGGCTGTGGTACAAGCTACCCTATGTGACCAGTATTAGATATAATCTAGTATAATTACATAGTTATAGCGTAATTATATAGTTTTGTATATATGTAGAATATGGATACATATAATCTATACTATATGTATAAGCTAGTTTCCACACAGCAAATAACTTCATAAATTATATCAAGCATCACTTCTGTTTTCCTTTGTAACAACAGCCTCACTTAGCCATAGCTAACCCTTTCCCACAGCAGTCAAGGTGTGCTGACAGACACCATGCACACAAGGCAGTACTCGAACACATCATGAAATTGGGTTTCATGCCAAATCCTGATCCCAGTAAGAGGACAGTAGGAAAGGAAAAAGCAGCATATGGAAGAATTCAGGGAAGCATGAATGAAAAAACATTGAGACAATGTTAAAAAATATTGAGATGTAATCTTCAGTCTGATGTAAAAGCACATTTTGTAGTAGCTTTCACTGTACGCATAGTTTTACAGAGATACAGTTTGACATCAGTACTGTCCATCATTGAACTCATTAGAGAGCCTACTGGATAAAGAAGGACAAACTTGTCACTAAGCTTCATATGTCTCCACTGAGACACAGAAAGTCTAAATCAGCAGCAAAAGGAAGGCTAGGGACAACGTGGGGCCGCTGCTGAATGAGGCGGGTGTCCTGGTGACGGAGGATGCGGAGAAGGCAGAGCTAATGAATGCCTTCTTTGCTTCAGTCTTCAGTGCT
>Ga0065711_1003378_pt1 | contig 29642 bp, 12 predicted proteins | sample Hoacrofraction12_FD_59098 | JGI IMG/M metagenome (GOLD analysis project Ga0065711, IMG submission 59098) | Hoatzin crop microbial communities from Cojedes, Venezuela - Epithelial fraction 12 v2 (version 2) | ecosystem: Host-associated > Birds > Digestive system > Esophagus > Crop | place... | reverse complement strand
TGGGGCCATACTCTTTTCAGTGGTGCCCAGTGACAGGACAAGGGGCAATGGGCACAAACTGAGGCACAGGAAGTTCCGTCTGAACATGAGGAAGAACTTCTTCCCTCTGAGGTTGACGGAGCACTGTAACAGGTTGCCTTGGGATGTTGTGGATTGTTCTTCTCTGGAGATATTGAAGACGCGCCTAGACGTGGTCCTGTGCAGCCTGCTGTAGGTGCCCCTGCTTCGGCAGGAGGGTTGGACTAGATGACCCACAGAGGTCCCTTCCAACCCCTACCGTTCTGTGATTCTGTGATTCTCTGATTCTGTGATTATGTGATAGAACAAGGGGGAACGGCTCTAAACTGGAAGAGAACATATTTAGATTAAATATTAGGAAAATATTCTTCACTATGAGAGTGGTGAAACACTGGCACAGGTTGCCGAGAAGCTGTGGCTGCCATCTCCCTGGTAGTGTTGAAGGCCAGTTTGGACGAGGCTCTGAGCAACCTGGCCTAGTGGAAAATGTTCCTGCTCATGTAGGGGGTTTGGAAGTAGATGATCTTTAAGGTCTCTTCCAGCCCTTACCATTCTATGATTCTATGATTCTAGTTCATTTGGCTGAACCCAGATAACCATCAGGCTTGCATACCAGTTTAGACATACCATAAAGAAGCTGCATTTTATCTTTGAAAGTGACATATATAAAATGTAAGTAGGAGCAAGGCTGAGAGATATTTACAGTGCAAGATGGAATTGCAGGACATATATGCGTAGAAAGACAGTTCATTAACTCTGTTTCGCATAGAAGTTCTTTGAAAAACAGACCCTGCCCTTGAACCACTCCCATGACGTAAATAGAAATAATAAATAATACTTATCACAGAAAATAAAAAAAAAAATTCTTACTCACTTTGGAGCTTTTCTGTGAAGAAGAAGACAGCTGTGTGTTGAAGTACATGAGAAATGAAGTCAAAGAGCACCGTGTTAGCTGTATTCACTTGAAATACTATGCTTATTATTAGAGGAAATTTTTTCAATATGTGGAGATCTCAGAAAGCGGAATGCAATCAGACACAAGTAGAGAAACGTCAGATGGGAACAGACCAAACCATTGGATAAAGGAAGTTGCTTATTTGGTATTAGTTCTCTGATCTTAAAATTATGATGTTCTCATGACAAATTTAGATATATATAGAAATAAAGGTATAGTCTAATTTTTACTGAACAGGAACAGTGAAATTCTGGAATTTTTGCAAGGCAATATTTGAAGAAGAAGCAACTTTTTTTCCAGTAGGTATATCATAAAGGAGGGGTTTCTGATCCCAAATTCAAATCAGGGTAGGTGATAATGAGTAATTAAATCATGAAATCAGCATTGACCATTAACTCTGCTACCACCTGTATATCACTGACATCAGATCAGGAATATTGAATCACAAACATTTCTTCTTCTGACTACTTTTAAAGTAGAAATAGCTTCTGTATTTGAGTGATTCAGATGTTTATGATATTAAAGAAATTGTTATTTTTTCTTGGTGAATAGAATTTAAAAGTGGGAAAGAGGATCTGAACTCATCTGTCACCAAACATCACATCGTCTGTCAGCCACATGTTGCCCGAGGACATGGGCAAGCTGTTAGGCTGTTACTAATTTTAGTTCATTTTATTCAGCTTGGCTTGTTCTTTTAGGTCATTAGTTAAAGTTTATGTGCTATGACTCAAAAATAAAAGTTTTTCTTTCTCCTGAAAATATTTGCTATGTTGAAGAATTTCCTTAATTTCTTATAAAACTTTTTGTACAATACATTGCAAGGTGTTAATTTTTTGGCTTTACAGAGAAGAACACGACAGTTTCTACTTTTTGTAGGACTGATTTAACTCTTCCCATCGTAACTACTGCTGTAAAAAAAATAGTTCCTGATGAGCTTTTTTTTATGTGCCTCCAAAAGTCTGAGAAAAATAACCAACTATGGGGGTGAATTTTTCACTAAAAGTGAAGAATAATTACACCTTCACACTATTTTCAAGTTGCTATCTGAAAAGTCATTCTGAGATACAGTGGCAAATTGGTCCACATCCAACTGAAAGTAGTTTGGAGAATGTTTAAAGACTTGACTTCTTGAATGCAATCAGCAAAAAAACCAAACTAGACTCCAATGGTTGAACCCTTTTTTGTTCTGGTATTCAACAGTATGATTTGGAAAAGTTATATGAATTGGAATTAAAAGCTGCTGCTGCTATTTTCTCCTGTTAAGCACCGATTACAAATCATAGGATAATTTAAGTCTGAAGGGATCTCAGGTCATCTGATACAACCTCAATAAACCATGTAACTGTAAACTGTTCAAATAAGAATGGAGAAGGCCTAGTATTCTATCCAGAATATCGCTTAACAAGATAATTAGCATAAATGGTTATCCATAATGATCAAGATCCAATTGTTCTTAGCCTGTAACATGGTGATGTATATTTGCTATCATGTCCCATTTGTCATTCTTTTTCAGTGTACATATTTGATAGATATTTGCTCACAAGAAGCAATGACATAGTTTAAGTTTTCTGTCTATGGAGTGAAAGGCTAAAAGTAAGCCGACTACCATTAGGGTTATTACTCTGACCTCTCTACTTCATAATCTAACTCTTCCTCACCTTCTCACACTGGAGAAGGAGGAGGAGCCAGGATTATTACTCCTGTACTAACCTGAAAAAAGCATTCAGAGACATGAGTTATCAACTGGATGGGAAAGCCGACATTTTCTACTGTGTCTACAAGAATGCATAGTTTTTCCTTCAGTCAGTAGTTCTTCCTGGAGCAAGGTAATTCTCTTTATGACCTTAAAATTCCTAATGCAGAAAAATCATAAAAATAATAATATCATTACTCTGTTTTAGAACTGAAAAGTGTGCTACCTTCATAAAGTTGATGGATTCATTTTTAAATATTGTTGAACTAGAATGCTATATATGTGACCAAGACTGCTTTAGAATTTAAATATTAAGAAAGTTACAAGAATCTGGGAAAGTTCATCAAACTCTATGAATTTAAGGCAAATGAAATAACTAAATGTTATGACACCTGGTTCACCAACTGTTATAATAGGAAGGAATTAATCTACCCATTTTTTTCCCAATTTACAAAGTTCGTCATCAGACTTGTTTATTTTTGCATGCTTTGCTTCAGTTCATGATTCAGGAAAACATTCTTATTTGCACTGAGATATATGTCCTATATGATATGTTTGAACATCATGTTAAATAGTGATTAGTTTATTCATATCCCTTCATATATTCTTGGTCTTGTTTTAGAATCACTAACTTCTTATACGAAATTAATAACACTATGTAGGATTTTTTCCTATAGAAAAGTACTAATTTCAAACAAATAAGTTGACTCATCAAACTCCATAATTCATACAGAGAGATGTCTCAGAAGCCAAAAATTAATTTGTTTTTCTTCTTAAACTCTTATCCATAGTATGCTGGATACTGACATAAAAGAATGCAGAGTTATGTCAGTCATTACTCTAATACCTTGAAAGAGAATGAAAAGCTTTAAGCCTGAAGTCGATGATTGTGCCTCTGTAGTGCAATGGACTTGTACACAAAAAAGGTGAAGACTGGTTCGTGGAGTCCTGGCTGGACGAGAGGGGACGTAGCTTGGTGCGTTGAGCAACCCATGTTCCGATCCGGAAGTGAGCCTTGGGAGCGGCTGACATGGAACCCTGCTGGGAAGGCAGAGCGACGAGCTCGGGACACTGGAGCAGGGGGAACGTCACCATTTCCTGCCACACTGTCACTTCCTTACTGCCACGTTGTTGTTTCCTGCCACAGTATTGTTTTCACATCGAGATGCATCTCTGCACCAATCACAACGAGTTGCAGTAGTTTTGCCTATATATGGATCAGGGGTTTAACCATTCAGATGCTGTAACAGTTTTGCTATATAAACCTTGTTTTTGCTGACTAATAAAGGTGAACGATCATACTCATATTGGGGTGACATCGTTACAACGGATCCGTAACCCACGCCAACACTGGTTTTGTGAGAGAGAACTTTTTTTTAAATAACTGGAAAACAATATAGAAAGGAAATAATAGCTGTTTTCAACCTCCTTACTTGTGCCGGTTTTGCACAGAATCTCTTCACTTTTGCTTTGACAAACGTCAGATATTTTAAAACCAAACCAAGAACAGAAGTAAAATTTCTCAACTCAGATATGCCTCTTGATATTGAAAGGTTAATAAATAAGATGTGAAACGTACTAAGAAAGATACAAAAAGAGATTAAATTATGATAACAAATGGGAAAATATGATTGTTCATTAAAAAAACAAAAAATTAGAGGAGTAAATCATACAAGTTAGTTACTAAAATATTTACTTAAAGGTCAGTAGTTCTGAAAAAAACCCAGGTAATAGTGTCCGTGTTCAGTATGTACTCATCCCAAGCAATTTTACTTCAGCTGTTCTTTACATGTGTCACTCATTGAGGTTACACTATCACATCTGCTTTAGGAGCTGTGTGATTTTCCTAGTATATTTCTTGCACTGAAAAGATGTTTTCCCTCTCCAGTCCATGTTGTATTAATCATCTGCTCTTGAAAGTGATACTGGTTTTTTGTTTTTCATGCAGGCTTCTACACACTATTACTTCAAACCAAATAAGGCTCAAAAGAGACATTTAGAATTAAATTTAATAGAGTAAATCAACGGAGAGAAAGAATAGGAAGAAGTGCTCAAGATTGTCCCAAAGAGTCTTTCACAACTGCTGCCAAGGCAGCTCTAGGAAATAAATATTTTCATAATGCAAAGTCTAAATAAGCTACTTATCATCACAGAAAATAAAAAGGGAAACTGATGTGGTTGGTCAGAAAAATAAAATGTATATTACATGTAGCCTAAAAGAATGGGTTTTTTCCTTGTTTTATTATCTTTCCTCAAGACCAAGCTTCTCAGTAACTTAATTTTCTACATGTTTAAGCAATAAAGAAATCTAGGATAAGTGATGCAATTTAGCTGGGCATTGCTCTTCGAAAAAAGAGGTCTGAACATGTAATCTTGATGCAGTATGAACAGGAGCGTAATTGGGTTTTGTTTATCCAATATATATGACAATATGTGGACAGTGCAACAGTCTATTGTGTTCCCCGGCAGCTAAATTTCTCATTCAGTGAGAAGATAGCTCTTCTGAAAAAGCAAACACAGAACTTAATTGATAGTGAATGTTTAATTCATTTTCATAAAAATCAATAGTGTTTCTCAAGGGGATAAAGGTGAATTAATTCATTTATCTAGATCTTTAAAGCTGTTGCATAGTGAACACAAGACGTTTAATGAAGGTTAAAGAGTGCTTGTAGAGAGGCCTTCAAGATACCAACAGCATTTTGATTTGTTTGATTTCTTAATGCTGGGAGGATTATTTGTATTAAATTATCACTGTATCATTCCACAGTAGAACAGGTACTTCCTCATGTTATAGTCTATTACTAGTCATTTGCCACTCATGTATATTCATAACACATACAACATGATCAAAACAGGGAAAAAAGACTATCTTGTTGCTGAACAGATATTAACTTAACTGTTTTGATATGAACAGTATCTTAAAAAATGTAGAAAGAAGAGGCTGCATACTAACTGCCAGTAATAGTCTAAACAACATAAAGATCCAAAATACAGTAACCACTTTTACAAGCTTGTTGTTACATTTCCTCTGGCCTGAGGGTTTTAGAGTCTCAATAGCAGTAAAAAGAATGAGGTATAGGAAAAAGAGTAAAGGTCTAAAAAGAGTAGAGCTTTCATACTGATCATTATTATTGCTTTACTTTTCTGTTCCCTGCTTTCATTATTCTATCACATGTTGTTCTGGGGGGGTTGTTTTGTTTTGGTTTTGTCTGCAGCCATTACTGTCTGATACAAAACACTAATCATAAAGAGTCAAAAATCAGCCAAACAAGCAAAGAAACAAAGATTACAAAAAAATGTGCCTGCTGTTACAGATTTAAACCATATTTAAAAACATGTGTTAAATGTAAATATATTAAGATTTGTATTTTCCAAATCTATTTGCACAAGCATAAATCCCTCCTCAAGGACATGCCTGGAGTTTTGTGTTGCTCATATTGTTACTGAAGAATTCTGAGATTGTCACCAGGAGAGGAGATGACCTCATTGAGTGTGAACAGTAGAAGGTATAATAATGAAGATATCATTTCTCTTCATATTCAGAACAAAAGAAACTAAAAACTTCACTCACTAGCATTTCTATAATAAAAAAGCATTGTTTGATCTGCCTTCCTTTGAGATAAGAATTGAACGATTTATTTCCAGTGGTCAGGCAGGTCTTGGTTGTTAACAGCACTAAGTCCACAGTGTATTTTTAAATTCAGTCTTCTCCCTCCAAAAATGGCAAAGGACAAGCAGAACTCTTGGTTCAGATAGGTTCAGCTGCACATGTAAAATATACACTTCCAAATTCAACCGCGCCACATGTGCAAGTTAAGTACTAAGTCATATTAGTATTTATTTAATGCTGAGCATTTGCAACCACAAAAAAAGTTACTTTAGAGACTATTGATTATAGCAAGACTGGTGCCTCAATATTGTCAAGAATTGCCAGAAATCTTAAGTATAAGAAGACTTCATTTCATCAGCTGCAAATCTGCCGAGGAGGGGTGTTGCTACTGGAACTTGGTGGCAGTCAGTAATCAAGAACAGGGAAGGGTACCTCAGTTCTGTTCCTCTGTCCAGCACTGTGAAATAGGAAAAATTTTGATTCCTTTACATTCAGTTGTGTAAATTGGGTATGATGTCATTTGGTCAGGTTTACGATGATTGATCCAAACATAATGTCCAGTCAATAAGATAACCAGGAATAGCTTGCAAGTTCTTATATGAAGGTTTACTCAAGGTCTCGCTTTTACCACGCAGCTACTATAATAACATGAGGCAAGCAAAAGTCTGAATCAATAGGATATCAGCTACCTGTTATATCTAATTACAAATATAGGAAGCTACAGGCAAATGCAACTGTATAGCAAATGTGATAGAGCTTATTCATCTATGCTCACATATCAGCTACCTCATATTTAAAGAGGATAAAAAAGTGAATTTGGAGGTTGTTAAACAGCAGTTAGGTATCGAATATGTTATCTTCTCTGTTCTGATTGACTACACAAACAGCTTAAATACATCTTGTTTATGTGCCCATACTTATATTCACGATATATGGTCTTGGCTGATGTTTTCTTTACTGCTGCAGTAAAATGGTCTGCATGTGGTTTTGCTAAATTTTTTTGTTTTTCATTTTTTTTCATAAGGAATGTTACTATTCCAGTTGTTCAGGGGGGGAGGGGGGGGAAGAGTGAAACTTTTAATTAGATCCCACCCCAAATAATAAACAAAATAGAATAACATAGTTAATAAGACAACAGTGGATTGTACAAAATGTTGTTCTTATTTTGTTCTTAAATTTTCAAGTATCTGAGAAATCAACTCATCTTCTTTTAAACTACTCCTAGAAAAATATGTGCTGATTCATTCTGCTGAATCTTTCTAGTGAAGTTAGTGTTTGGGTGAAACATCCTCTCTCAGAGGTTTCAACTGGAAGCTCATTATCAGCCACCACATGATAAATAATTTCAGGGTATGTACATAATTGTGTTATAATTGGGTACAGTATAATAGCATAGCTCTTACACCACTTAAAAAACTGTGCTTTCATATATAGAAATCAAGAGTGGGTTCATGACCTATAAACATCTACACTGCATCACTCAGTCACATACAGAGATACTCAAGCTACCCCAGCACAAGCTGGGTCTGGAACTAGAAGCCACTACTTGTGGTGGCAACAGTTGGTACTGTTGTGCCAACACAGTGCTGTGCCGGAGCCAATTAATGCTGTTAGGAGGCTACTCTGATGCCAAGACCCAAGTGTATATCTCTACATAACACTGCACAGTTCTTTATACACATACTAAGTTGTTTGGATATTCCTTACACGGTACTTCATTTTGTGGTGTAGGAATACTCAGATACCTTGATTTAATAATCAAAGCACAATGACCTTTGATATATTAATGCAGCATTTAGTGTTTAATCCCATACTGTTATTAAAACTAATTATATTTTCAAAAACTGATTATATGGCAGCCAAATTTCACAGCCTCTGAAATGAAGATGGTTCTAACACTACTTCAGAGAAAGGTTTGTATTATTCCAGGCTAGAGTTTTTGACTTGATTTCTAAAGGTATGTCTATATTGCACTTCAAAGGTGCAACTAAGGTTCATGCAAACATGTGGGAAAAAAGCCAAACCAGCTAATGCTGGTACTTCTGGCAGTCTAGCCATGACAACACAGATGCCAAAGTGAGTGCACTGTGAAATACTGGATAAGTATTCAGAGGATAATGTCTGATGTGTTGCAGTCCTAAAGCTCAGATGTTACACTTGTTCAACGAAATTAAGAAGGCAAGGCAGCTATTCTTGTATACTGCTATTAGTCTCTAAGATGACTGCTTTCAAGAAACCTCATAGTTGCATGTATAAGTTGTAGTTAAACATTTAAACAGCAATGTGCTTGTACAGCTAGTGATTTTATGAGCATCCCTTAATTATAAAATTTATCCTACTCTTGTTAATAGAGAAACATTTTTTTCCCTACTGCAGAGAACAAAGCATAAATAATCGTTTCACGGAGATCTTGCCAACTCTGAATGCACCTTGCATTTTGCATGTTCTCTTCTCCATGGGATGTAGATTCTGTGTGTTGTTGATCCTTCAAGCTATTAAACTCAGACTATATTTCTGTGCTATATATATATCATTACATATACTGCATGTGCACTTTAAATTGATCATGTAAGGCAGGAAAGAAGGTACCATTAAGACAAAATGTTGTCAAACGCAATGTAGAGTGTACGCTTAGCTCAAGTTTGAAGTTGGCCCATTGCTTATTAATATTGAAAACATACCAGAAACTTTTATGTCTAATGAAAGGAAATAAGATATAGCAAGGTTTTTTACTTTGGACTTCTTACATACCCTACAAAACATACAGTTCTATACCTGCACCACTGCAATAGTATCTATAATATATGGTATCCATTAAAGAAAACTGGGGCATTAACAAGGTATGTACAATCTGAGAGACAAAAAGATTCCAGATCCTTTGCATGACGGAGCCATCTACAGCTTGGTTTCATATTTCTTGCAGCTGTTTTGTTATGGTAGTCTGTATGACATATAAGTTCAATAAGCAAATTTTGCCCAATTCTAAGTCTGATTAAATACCAATACTTGCTCAAATTGCAATAGGATCGAATAATCCTATACCCTACCCACACATGCTTTATGTATGCACCAAGTTCTATGACTCACTTCCTGATCATCTTGTTAAGCAACTTTGGCTACACATGGTACTGAATATGCCACCTCTTTATATAGTAACAAGAATGGTGGTCTTTCAAAGTAGGTCCATTGGAAAGATTGATACAAAGAGTGTTCTTAAAAAGCGGCATGCCTTTAAACTCTCGTAGAAATAAGAAAATGATCACTTGTTTGTTTTCTGTCACTTCTTATCTCCTCTGATATGCAGAAAATGATAGGAAAAAAGATTCATATCTACTGCACTTTAATATTTTCTTAATAAAATATTTCCCTTTTTTTAAGAGGCAGACCTAACCTCTCTGTCCTTTTTTCGGACTTTTATTTCACTGTTATGATGACTTGTCTGTGGTAAGGAACATAAATACAGGAACTGGTACATTATATAATATGGCTAAATTAAGAAAAACATGTTTTTTCCATCTCTAGTAGTAGTAGAAATATATAGACTATAGAATCAGAAAATAAGTTTAGAGAACTTTTTTTCTGCCATGACCCTTCATTTCCAAATGACTGTGTTATCACAGTTTGCTTCCCTGTAGTTTTTAAATCAATATTGATCTAGGAGCTTTATATGAACCCATGCTGACAACTGTGAAATAACTGTCTTTTTACTTTTCTTGAGCAAGTGGAACTTCAGCAATTTAAAACTGTATGTGAGCAGCTCCATCACAACTAATAGGTCTTCAGAACATGTTGACATCTCTGGAGAAGCACCTTAGATACTAATCCTAATGTCTCCAACTATTCAGTGATGTAGTAGCAATTACAGAGATCAGTGAATATGTTACATTAGTAGAGAAAATGTGGCGGTCTAGTGTAAAAGGAAATAATCCATTTCAATACTACATAAAATCATGTACATATCCAATATACTTCAGTAGATCGCTATATATATAAAGTAGTAACTTATTTACTTGTAGCATATAGCATGTTTGTACCTACACAAGTTTCTTGGCTTATTTGTAGTGAATAATCAGTCAAGAGATTCAACTAATCTGGGACAAGGGAAACGTAGGCATTATAGGCCATTTTGCTTCAAATACATGGTTTTCTTGGTGGGGGCAGGTACAGAGCGGGGAATGTTAGGGGGGTAAATTGTAATTAGAAGTTAATAGGAAATAGCTTTTCTGTTCCACAAGAAATATGGAGATGTAAACATTTAGGCTTCCCCTTTAAAATGGTAAGAACCTTGAAAATGTAAAGTTGTCCTTCTCTCTCTAAAAAAAGATAGAATAAATCTAGCAGCTTCATCTAATGAATCTAAATATCCATGATCTAAATATTTTATTACTTTTTTTCCTCTTCTTACTTGTTAATCATAATTAATGTTTTAAAAGGTGACTTTCTTCAAATGAACAGGTTTTTTTCCATTTGCAAGACATTAAAATGTGGTGCTTCAACAATTTTGAAGCCTCCTTTATAAAGGCTTTTGAAATGGAAAATTCGTTTAAATGGTCTTTTTCTCATAAATAGTTTCACTTTCAAAAAGTAAATATATACAGAAAGAGGGAGGATGGGAAGCTTCTTTCAATAATATGACAAATTTTCTAATCTGAATTCCAAAAGCATTGCTAGTGCACACCTCTGCAGTGTATAAAAGGGAATTTTCTGAAGCAGGTGAAAAATGGGACTATGATTAAGGCATGAGGCTGGGACTCAGAAGATTAGTAAACAAGAGAAGTTTACCACAAGCTTCCACTGTGATGCTGGAATTTACAACAATAATTTACTTACTCTGTTTCAGTCAGCTCTTGTCTTTGAAAGAAACAGATCTACCTTGCAGAGGTATTGCAAGGGTAAAGGTATTAACGTCAAACTGCTGTGATGATGAAGGTTCTGTAAGTGCCCACATAAAAATAGTGGATGTACTTGGACTGCAGTTCATTCAACAATTAATGAAAAGCTATATTTCCTTGCATAGAAATAGAGTGGAACTGTTCAATGCAATTGCTCATTATTAGAATGTATTTCTGATCAAAGTATTGGTTTGATCTTTAAAAAGAAATAGTCTCTGCAAATTTGCCCTTTGTGTCCGTAGCTCGCCTGTTAAGCACTATTCAGAGGAGTATTTTAAACATCTTAATATTTGTATTTCTTCCGAATTCAGAAAAAGAATAGAGGTCCTGTAGATATTTTTAAAGTTCTACAATTATAAGTACAACCAATACCACTGTGCAATTCAGATGCATATATAGATCAGCACTATCCCACCTACCTTAGAATTCAAGGTTCTCAAAAGACAATTTGTGTGTTTACTTTTCTCTACAGGTAAAAATAAATACATATTACATACAAGAATATATATTAAATACGTAGTTAGACATATACATAAACCAAATATATTTAAAAGGTGGTTTGCAAACACCCAACAAATTATAAATATATTATACTAAGTATTCTCAATTCTAAAATATTCTGCATTTAATTGACTGAAGATAGAAGTAGTATTGACCAGATCTTGTCCCACGATTATAAGAGTGCCTTTATTTTTAAAAGTCTCTGCTGCTTCCAGCTAGGATACTTAGATACAAAATCAAATGTAGGCATCTAATATAAGACAGAAAACAAATTTATGCACCAACATCTGAAAATTAATATTCACAATCCTTACTCTGAAAAGTTTTAAGAAGAGGGAATAGTGTCACTACTGCAGAAACAAGTAAAATAGATATCTGAAATATGCCATTGAAAGCCAGGTCATAAATGTTGGAAAGAAGTACGACAGAAAATATACTTTTTTAAAAAATCTTTAGCAAAATAGAATGCAAAACCATAAATTTTTCTGAATTTGTTTACCTAAAGTACTCCTTCTTTCCTAACAAAGCTATACAGAGGAGAAAGCAAGAAAACAAATGGGCAAGAAAACAAACGGGCAAGAAAACAAACAAGTAAGCAAGACAAAGTGTCACGTTAAATGGGGAGTAAGGGGAGTCTGATAAGTGGCAAAAGGAGAGCCCTCTCTTTGAGTCACAAGGTTCAGAGAAGACCCCCTTGCTTTCTAAACTCTCTCAGAGGAGAGTCTAGGTGAGGCTGGATCAAATCCTAGTCCCAGACTTGATCAATGGTTGATGTCTAAAGGGTTAAGTGTGTAGCCACTTCTCAGATTCAGCTTGCCTGCCAGAGCCCTTCCAAGGACTTTCACTGAAACAGTTTTGAAAAGTTGAAACAATAGGTAATTTATTCAAGCGACAGGTATCACAGATTTGGAATTGCCATTGATAAATTCACTGTCTACAAAAGTTGAGCTTAAAGTAATAGTTTAGCGCTTTAGTTAACAATGTGTTCCCGGGGATACGTCTGACAAAGTCAGAGGCGTCCCTTCTTGGGGAGGGAAGAGAGGTTCAGGCCCGTCGACACATCCGTCAGGTGAAGTTCTCACTTGGCTCCTCCTCCCAAAGAGAGTTTTCAAGTGCCAATTTTGATATGTTTGGAAACCTTTTTGCGAGGTGGGACTAAGTCAGTTATTGTGTATCGATTGGCTTTTGGCATGGAATGTTGTGTTGTCAGAAGCAGGACTCAGCAGTGTGACACGCCTTCAGAGTGGGCATCGTGGTATGTGCATCCTGGTGCCATCTGTTCTTTATCCAAAGCAATCTCTGAAGCAATTTCTGGCTGCGCAGCCTCCGCACCCCACAGATCACTGGGTTTACAGTGATGGGCTATCCGCCCTTACTTTTGTCTGATAAGATAAGCACCAGTTAATTACTTCCTTTGTTAGCTCTTCGGCTCTTGACACCTCAGTAGAGAGACGCCTCAGTCCATGTTTGTCTCTCTTCTTGCATTTGACAAGTCCAGCAAGGCCATCGATTACACAAAGCAAGAAAACAAGAAAACAGGGAAGCAAGGAATTACTCATGTCTACAGAATCTCTTATTTTGAAAGGAAAATGAATTTTAAAAATTTAATTCCAGAAAACTTGCTGACTCGTACTTTGCTTTTTTATTTTTTTTATTTCAAGAATGATATGCTCATGGTTTATACAGAATAGCCATATAGTTTAGTAATTTTATGGTAAAATATTTATTTAAGAGGCAAAATTATCTACTTATAAAAAGTAACTTGGTCCTTCTCTTGTTGCCAAGAACTGGAAAGTTAGATGAGGAAAATAAAAAACATTCCAATAAAAACCTGTAAGTAAATATTATTGCAAAAGTCCTGGAAACAATCTATTTGAATATAGAAGATATATGGCTTATGTCAAAGAAATTTATTTTTTAAAAGCTATACTACTATGCATTTGAAGTCTAGTATAACTTCTGAGTATTTTTTTTTACATTCTAAGCAATAAGATTTTTTTTTTCTGTTAATATATTTAACCATACTTTATGCTCATATGACTTACTTGACTTCTTTGGGGACAAACTTTTTAGGAGGGCCAGCTGTGAAAGGACAAGGGGTAGTTTTTTTAAACTAAAAGAGGGTAGATATAGACTAGATATAAGGAAGACATTTTTTACAATGAAGGAGGTGAGGCACTGAAACAGGTTTCCCAGAGAGGTGGTAGATGCCCCATACCCAGAAACATTCAAGGTCAGGTAGGACAGGGCTCTGGGCAACCTGATCTTGTTGAAGATGTCCCTGCCCATTGCTGAAGCGTTGGACTAGATGACCTTTAAAGGTACCTTCCAACCAAAATTATTCTGTCATTCTATGATTCAATGTTTTCTTGGCTTTTACATGTCTATTTTTGAAAAGATTTATTGTTAGTTTGTCAAGTAATTGATAACATTCCTCTTCTTAGAGCAACTATAAAATTCTTTTGGTTTTACTGTTCTTTTATTCTAATCATGCTTGATTTGATTTATTTTCTCTGGAAGGAAATATTTTGCTGGCTTTGGAATAGGCATTAATCTTACGACAGACACATGTGGTTAGCAGTGTACTGTCATTTTTTAACAAAAACAGCTTGGCTTCCAAAGTCCGTTTTTTTCTACTCCTCCCCACTCTTATGCTGTGGAATTTTAATTTCTCTAGGCTGTCATACACTCCATTTGGGAAGTCAGTCAGTTTCTGGGGTGGAAACCAGACTGCTATATCTCCTTTAGTTCACGCCTTCTTAGATGCCCACTGAATAGGCACTTATGTGTGGCTGTTACCTTGAGTTTTGAAAATGATGAAGCAGAGATAGGATAGTAAAAGTGGATTTAGTTTCTTTGTTATGATCTGACATTTGAGGTGTATATCAGCATCTGAAATTATACATTAGGCCAGTAAAAGTCATCAAGGACTGGCTATAGCCCATGGGCACAATGCTAGGCAAAGCTATAAAATCCTATGTGTTCTGAAGTAGCCATGCATTGTTTGTCACATTCACACTTGATTATTTATTTTACCTACCCTTAACTGTTGTCAAAAATTCTGAAGATAATGAGTTGGGTATTATTGTTTATTTGTTTTTTTTTAATGTAGTGAGGTTTACAGAGCAACTGTATTGCCATTGGTTCTCTAGAAATTGCTTCGCAACTCTGGACATTGAATTAACTTGACTTAAGAAGGACAAACTGATGACAAAGGGGATGATGATGCTTTTCTACTCTGGTAGAGCACTCCAAAAATTCCAGTACAAACTAATGCTGCTGAAAAGAACATACGTGGGAATAATGTTCCTGACACTCAGACAAAATTTTATTATTCATTATGTAACAGGTCTTACAGGAGTCACCCTATTTAAAGAACTGTGAGGTCTAGCAAAAGGATTCCTTCTCATAGAAACACTCTGTCTTTTGGATTCCAGTATTTCCCCTAATCCCTGGGCTTGGTATCTTCCCTTATTCCACAGGGGAACCATCTGCAGAGAGTGCTGCTGGGTTGAATTTTCTGTAATATTAAGAATCCCTTTGCTTTAGAGAGGCTAGATATGACCCACTGACAACATGAAAAGCAGACAGACTGCAAAATTCAAGCTATATAAATAGTGACATTTATGATTGTGGTTAATGATATCATCAGGCAGAAACATTAAACTCATCTCTAGATCTCAGCATTTTTCAGTTTCTATGGATTTCAAAGTGAAACCTGCCATCAAATACTAAAAAATTCTTTCTTGCAAATACAGCAAATTATCCTTATCTGTAATGATCAAAGCTGGACGCATTTGCATGGTTTGCCTACTCAAATTATTATTCAATAAAATCCACAAACTCATAAACAAGGGCTCTCATACTTAAATTCTCTTAATTAAGCATTGAATTTTATGGCCTAAAAATGTTTTCAGCTGAATTTGCATAAAATGACTGCACATATGTGGCTAGTCAAGTTGATCTAGGGGAAAATAAATAATAATATACAACATTCCCTGTGGGTGATCAGCAAATACAGTTATACAAGGCCTGTCTTCTACTGGAAGCAGGCATTCCTAAATGTAATTTAATATCATACTTTATCAAAGTTGGAAAAATTCCAAAATACACTGGTATAGTTTTGCATTTTTCACTCAGTATGTACGTGCCTTGATTTTTGTCCCACTTCCACTATTGCCAAACTTTCCTTATTCTGTCCCCTAACCTTTTATTTCAAACTCTTCTAACCCCAGTTCCCTTTCTCAAAAAGATATCCTAACTAACTCATTTCTGACTTATACTTCATGCTTTTTTCTCTGATCTCCTGAGAGAAAACATGACATAGTAGTAGTCAACAATATTTTGTTGAAGACTTAGATATTGGTCTCTGTGAGAACATGTTGTCCAATTTCATATAATTGAATTCAACAAAAAAGTTTATGTCATATGTAAAAATTCTGATTTTTAGCCAAATCTTTAACAGTTAGCCCTCAATGATCTGCACTCTGGAAATATGATTCTGCAGATGCTTTTCCATTTTTTAATTATACCTTGTCCATGTTAAAATATTTTCAATTCCTTTACTGAAGAAATCTTGTTAGTTCAAAATTTTGTATAATAAAAATAGAAAGCAAATAATTGGTCTGCCACCAGAATCAAATATTAAATTACAAAATTAACAAATTGAATTTCAATATGAAATCTGAATTTTCCATGCAGAAATTACAATTTCATTTTTATGTTATTGGTGATAAATTGCAAAAAGTACACTGCATTTTCCAGAGGTCTGGAACAAAGAATGTGTCGTTCATAACTTCTCTTTGGGTTGTTTTTATCCTGCACCTCTAATATGTACAATTAGAAGCTTCTTAATGGTAGTCAAGGAGTTATTAGCTGACAAAACTCTACAGTTAATTTTAGCCAACAAATAGAGTGCATAACTTCTTATGCTCAAGAACAGGACAATTTAACTAAATAAATTATACATCTTGAATGGTCTTTCAGGCCCAGTGATATTTCATTTTAGGCATCATAAATCTGCCCTTTCACTCTGCTAGGCTCTGACCAACTATTCTGTACAAAGCTTGTACAAACAAGGACTTCTGTGGTTTAGAAATTTCTCTAAGAGCACTGCCCTCCATTGCCTCTGACAACTTTGAAATTCATGAAATCAGTTACTGGTGGCCCAGTAAAAATTCAGATTAGCCTAAGCTGCTGAATGACAAAGGTGTGCTGTCCTGGGTTCGGCCTGTTCGGCACAGCTGGGCGGGCTGACCCAACCTGGCCAAACAGAACAGGGTATATGTTGTTCCTGTTCCCTTTGTTTGCTGTTCTGTTAAACAGCCCTTATCCAGACCCACCAGTTTCTGCCTGTTTCTTTCCATTCTCCTCCGCACCCCAGCAGGGGGAGGGGCAGCCGCATGGCGCTTTTGTTGCCGGCCACAGCTAAACTATAACGTGTGCTATTACATAATTTTTTTTTTTCCATAAATAGCACTGTAACTGTTTGCAGTTGTGCCTGAAGATTGGAAGTGCTACTAATAAAGATATTTTATTTTTTGTTAATTATTTTCTGACCATAAAGAATAGGATGTCTGTTCCTTGGGTCATCAGAACGATCAGGTAAAGTCACAATTTTTCAGACTATTAACCAGATTTTCGTTATTACAACAGCAATATCAGCATCACATAATCACAGTGTCTGAGGCTGGAAGGGATCTCTGGATATCACCTGATCCAACCCCTGTGCTCAAACAGAGACACTTAGAGCTCTGTTAGAAAAGACAAGAGCATCGTTATGAAGAGGCGTGTTGAATATAATTTTTTTTTCAATATAGAATAGGTTGCCATGGCTCTGAGGGCACTGATGGGCCTGACTGACTTTGCCCAGCCTCCCAGGGGCTCCCGCCACCCTCACCATGACCCAGAAACCCATGTCATCCCCCTGGGGCCATTAGCCCCTTCCTCAGTGACACCACCACAGCACCAGTCTCCAGCTCCCCACAGCCCTGTCCTGCCTGGCAATGGGCCTCCCAGGCTGGGTCCACCCATGGGCCTACCTCCCAGACTGTCTCTGTGCTGTCCGCATCCCCAGGAAGGTGCCCAAAGCCCGGGTCTGGGGCTGTCCCTGGTGTGTGCTCCCCAGCTGCCCTGCTCCTGGCTGGGGCAGTGGAACAGGCCTGGCTATCCTACCTCCAACTTGATTGCCACCCTGGTTTCCTGCCTGCAGCCTGCGTTTCCTATAACGACATCTTCTTAATAGCACACAATGTCAGGATGTCTTTAAAAGATAAAAGAAGCCATATATATCCATACATGCAGGCTGGAGGAAAATAAAAGTGGACTGTGCTCATAGATGAGAAAAAACATCTTTGTGCCATCACCATGACAATTTTAGCATGCTGATCACCACCACGGTGTTGATGCTCATTCTGAGCAGTCACAGAAGAAGGACAAAGTCTATTTCAGCGGAAATAACTGCTGGGCAGTACACTGAGAGTGAGAGCTTAGGTTGTAGCTAAGATGTAGTTAAAACAATCCAAGATATTCAAGAATGAAAAGTGAGCATAAATAACTATATATTTTATTACAGTGTGGGGAGCAATGAAGAAAGGAAGGTTGAAAGGAGGTCTGTGAATAACCCGACAAGAAATATACACTAAATCTACTCATCTTTCTTGACAGAGCTGTAATACATAGAAAAAGTTAACTACGAATTGGAAGGAGAAATGTGGTAGCGAGTCTTCCCCAGCCTTTCAGAAACACTGTGGGCTTAAAAACTGCTTCAAAAGTTTGTTTTACCTTGTTCTGGGAAAAGGACACAATTTTAAAGTGAATGAGATGTACTTATAGCAAACTGTATGGATTTTGGTGGAAAGGGGACACAACACAAGAGGAAAGATTTGTGAAGCCAGACACTGAAAATATGTTGCTAATCATATGTCAGCATCTAAAACTAGGTTATGAATAGTTATCTCAAGAAAGAACCAGAAACTTAATTTCCGAACACATTTTTATTCACAGTATGATGATAGTACAACTCAGTAAGACTAGATGCCTGGAAAAAACTATAACAAGCAGTTCTTCAACCACACCTCTCTGCAGGTTCTCCATTTTTCTCTCTTTTCTCCGCAAGGACACACCATAGGATGATGCAGTGGGTTAGGTGTGCTTTGTGTCAAAGATGCACACAGGGACCGAAACCATGCCATATGTAACTGTACCAAGCTTAGTGCAAAAATGACAATAAATCTTATGGTCAGTGAGTCCTTCATGAAGTACTATGGGAGTTACTACTCATCATAGGAGCTCTTTTTTTCGGTGAATGGAAGGTTCATTGACCTGTTTGGCTCAATGCAGGCCAGCTGAACCTAAAGAAAGTAGAGGTCTCCCTCAGGTTAGGTTTCTTGAAAAATTGTTTTCACTAAAATTATCAGACAAAATCAAAATTGTCATGGAAGTGCAAACAGGAACTTATGTGTCCTCCCTTAGACGAATTCCTCCTGTACTGCCATACAAATTGTTGTACAACTGCCATACTCTTTCCTTTCTGTTTTTAACACACTTCCATCTATTTATCATGCTGTGGCCAGCTTTGACAGGAAGAGTCAATGCATATACAACTTCCCTATACTTAATGTATATTTCTGGTTGATTAGGAATGTGAGTTTCAATTCAATGGGAACCTTGTGCTCATATAGCTGGGGTAAGGAAAAAAGAATGGTGTATTTTCATCTCTTTCACTAAGTGATGTTGAGTCAAAAGATGATCAGGAGGTACCTAGTCTCTGCTCTATTCCCAGGGATCTGTTTATATGCATGTAATCACTGTGCATAAATGTCCCACTTGTAAATTTGTGATTGCAATGCCCCATATTTCACAGATGTGTTGTGATGGTAACTGCATTAAAAAGGAAAATTAAATGGGGATAATGAGAGTCAAGTAAGTATCTTAAATAAAAAATTAAAAAATCAGGTGTCCTTCTACGTGTCAATCAGATGAGGATATGGGGTTAAAACATGGGAGTAGCAAGGCAAGAACAGAAACAGATAGGATGTGCCATGTGAACAAAAGAAATGCTGATTCAGAAAGGAAAATATTTCAGAAAATTGTGTCTGGGTTAGGCTATTTTCTATGGCAGAACTAATTTGCCTGAGTGATACCTGTATAGCAGAAAATCCGATCTGACATTGACCTTGCCAGTATTGCACCAACAATGTTTTCACAAGGAAAAAATTTCCTTGAAATAAGGATTTCAACAGAGTCAAAACACATAGTGTCCTTCCACATAATGTAAATTTCTTCTTTTCCTACACAAACCAGGCATGAGAAACAGGATTTCCATTTTTCACTTGCTTCAGTTTACATTATCGGAGTAAAGAATCAATGAATACACTTTTACCATATTTTTTCAAAGTTGTTCTAGTTTAAGCAGTCGATTAGACAACAATTGTCAGTGGTTAGTCATGTCCTACACCTATTTTTTGCTGTTAGAGTTTTTGTATCTTGCCTTGTAGGGACCTTGTCCTGGGTTCAGCTGGGATGGGATTAATTGTTACAAGAAGCTGGGAGGGCTGACCCAAACTAGCCAACAAAATGGGATATTCGATACCACCTGACACCATGCTCGGTATTTAAGTGGGGGAGCTGGCCAGGGAGGGTAATTTTCTACTCTGGAGCAAGCTGAGCGTCAGGCGGTGAGAAAAATGCACTCTGTATGTTCTTTTTATCAGTATTATTATTGTTATTATCTTCTGCCTTTGCTGTTCTGTTAAACTGTCTTTATTCCAACCCATGAATTTTGCCTTTTTATTCTGATTCTCCTTCCCATCACACGAGGGGTGACGAGTAAGAGAGTGACTGCTTGTCTTTTGTTGCTGGCTGAGGCTAAACCATGACAGGTTTCTTTTGACACCCAGCATGGGGCTTGAAGGGGTGGGATTACAGCAAGTCTGACCACAACGTATTAAAACAACTTTGTTATAATTTATTATATGCATTTTTTCTGTTAGTTAAATAGTCACCGGTCACAACGTTGTTTTGTTTGATCACAAGGTTGTGTTATGTAAATTCCTACTTGCTGTATGTATTCCCTATGGTGATGTTCATCACCTCTGGGAAAAGGATCAGGATTGTCATTTTGCTGTATTGTGTAATATCAGCTTATGGTATGAAGACATCACTAACCATGAAGTTAAGCTGGCATTTTTATGGAGCATTGTTATCATGCCCGTACCTTGGGTACTACCTCTCAGAATTTACTAATAATCACATCCAATCTATGCAGAAGATTTCTGCCCCGAGACTGGATAGTTATGAGTAACAGGGTGTGTGAGATAGTATGGTTAAGTATCTCAGACCTTGTGCACCTCACCCCTGAAGAAGTGCAGAATCCTGACAAACTAGTAAAATATTTGGAAAAAGTATGCTGTCACCCTAGAAATTCCAGAGAGACACAAATCACTGCAGTAGGCCTGCCCTGTGCCTACTGAGCTGCCCTTATCAGCGTTGCTCAGTACTCTCCAGGGAAAGAGAGGGACACCAAACCAATGGGCACCATGGCTACCCCAACCTCCGCAACAGGCACTGCAGCTAAATCAGAAAACCAACCTATGCTAGTATCAGTCGTCCGTATGCAGAAAAAGAAATACACAAAATACTGTTTAACCTAGTAAGGGATGGCAATGAACCAGGTAGCCATCACGAGAGTAAGAGAAAGAGGCAGAATCAGAAATAATCACCCAATCTTCATCCCTGATGCAGAACCCTGCTGCCGTGCAGCTCAAACCCTTGTAGCAAAATGCTAGGTGTAGTCTTGCAGCTCCTGGGAGCACTGGTGATCCAAAGCCAGCTTGGCTGGGAGGGCAGGGGCATCCTTGGCAGAGCCCCCAAGACACCAAGACTTTCTCCACCACAGCATCCACTTCCTCAAGATCGAAATCTGCAAACCGTAAACTGTGGGCAAAGGCCGCACCTGATACACAAGCTGCAAGCTCCAGATGCAACATGCAACCATCTAAAACCGCACACCATCTCTCCTGCCCTGAAAGACTGTTATGAGAGATGGAACCCAAAATCATGGATTAAATTAACTCAACAGACATTTTAGAGGGATGGTCCATGGACTAAGGGAATGATGTCTGTGTGTATACATTTTTATGTATATGTGTATATAAAAGAGATGGGAAAAGTGATGGTAATAAACTGGAAAATGGGGGACCTAGGCAGGACATAGATGATATAGAATAAGTGGTGGATAATGTCCTGGGTTTGTCTGGGATAAGGTTAATTTTCACCAGAAGACTGTTGGGCTGACCCAAACTAGCCAATCAAACAAGATATTTGACACCTTTTGACATCATGCTCAGTATTAAAGTAGGTGAGCTGGCAGACCCCAAATTTTGCCTTTTCTTCTTATTGCACTAAAATCATGAAGGAATTTTAAAACGGAACAAAACAGAAAAAACAACAAAACAAAAAAATTACTACAACACAACAAGAAACAAAAACACCCCCGCTTGTCCCCAAATCTTCAAGAATCTTCTAGTACAAACTTGCAGTAGTCTGATGGCACTATCACTGCAGTGAGAGTGAAACATTGACTGCAAAGCCAGGTATTATTTCTGCACAGCTCACTGAGAAAGGATAAGCATTCTTTTTACAAGCGAGGTTGTGATAGTACAAGAGAGGAAGGACTGTTCCTCTGAAGTCCTTTTGTTCTTCCTATCTTTGCTTCTTCCCCACAAACCTTTTCAAAGTTTTACATTATAAGAAAATGTATTTCCAGTCAAGACAGTCAGAGCATGGCTCCTCGTGTTAGCTCTTTGGGGAGCTTACAGATACAGTGAGTGCAGATTTGTTTCCATTGCTCACACAGCCATGCTCTGAGGCTCTAGGAGAAGAACAGTAAATGGGAAATGGCTCAAGAGACCCGACCTTGGACTCCAGCTGGCATGGCATTGCCACTAGATAGTTGATATGACAAGTCAATTCTTTCTTCATACGAGTATATAGGGTTGAAAGAGGAAAATTACATAATGCCTTTGTTAAATCTTTTCTAGAAGCATAATTATTCTTCTGACTGGTCTACAACACTGATAGTCATATCACTTTTATAGTTTTAGCTGTGTTTGAACATGTTCAGGGCAATGAGCAGAAAAATCATTTTGAAAGTCCTTAACCAATGTTCCTTGTAGGTATGAAAAATAAGTCTGCCCGTGTCACATAGTCCTATGCTTGCCTCTAAACTCCTTAAAGCTGGTCACCTGGGGTTACTTAGTGCTTCATATTTAAAGCTTTGTTTAGAGTAGAATGAAAATACAGTATGAGATACAAACTGACTATGTATGGAAAGAATTCTTAGTGGCCAGCTCAGATTAAACAGTAAAACTTGATCAGCAAAGAGGTACAGTGATCCTTACTTTTAGGCTTAAGGTAGTTGAAGTGACCCAGTTTTAGTCAGTTATTAAATTATCCATGTCATACGCCTATTTAAACAGCTGGTTTCCTTTGATAAAATTCCTCTGGCCTAATTTTAGACTTTAAAATGCTTAAGACTTCTGAAAGGTGAGTTGTAGAATCCAAAGACAGGCATCAAAAATAAAATGTATGAATCACACTTCAGTCATGATTATTTTTCTTCATTGACTCTAAGTGGACATTGGATGACTTAATGACATGTTACAGCCTATATTTAAGATTTCTGAAACTACATAAAATGAATGGCATATATAGTACCAAAACAATGCATTTCACAATGAATGCATACCAACCACATTTGTTATCAATCAAATCAAAGCCCATATTTCAACATAGGTTGAACTCTCCTATAGCATCATGGCTCTCTGTATGCAGTTGTCATGTCTAGCTTTGATTATTAATGCCTACTCCTACCTTATAGTAGATATCTTCTTCATTTAATTAACTCCTGTTAACTAGCATCTTCCTCTTTCCCTGCCTTTCCTTCACCTTCAGCCATCGCTTTGTTGAACTTCTACAGGCAAGTCTTTCTCTTTATCCTTCTGCAACTTCCAGCACATCCCTGTCAGTCTATGTCATCTGTCTATATCAAATTCCTTGGTTTTATTCATCTTTTCACAGGGCGTCTTTTTACTTTTTTCATTTAATTTGTGTTTCTCATTATTAGGACTCAACTGGAGAGCAAGACAGCTAACTTCACACAAGACTTGTCTGCTTTACCAAGTGTACTGTTAGCAGGGAACAGCTTCAGGCGCTGTATGAAACAAACTCTTCAGTGGGAGAGAGGAAGTAGCAGCATGTACCATTGCATTTGAAACCTTTAAATAACTAAGTGGTGCTGCAGTCTTAAGTAAAGCTTAAATGTGCAGTAATTTAAATGGTGTCTACATCTGGGACTTCACTTGAACACCACTGTGTTAGGAATAAGAGTTCATGAGTAGATTTTGTTTAAATCAACAGATTTTTAACTCAGAGAGTAATGCCAGACTTTACTGGACATGTGTGTCTGTTCTTGCAGCTTGTGTATTGCATATGCCAAAACCGTCCGTCTGACACTTGAAACAGAATTCCATGCTGATAACTACAGGATTACAAAGGAACAGTGAGTACCCAAAACCCATGAAAGCAGCAATGTTTGAATTCAAATATCAGATAGTTTTGGACTAGGTAGAAAAGAGATATCAGGCACAATGTCTACGAAATATGATGCTCTGATGAGAGAAGTAATAGACCCATTTTATTGCATTAGTGGTGGATGACTTCTATCAAAACTGACATTTGATCGTCTAGAAATTTAACTAACACAAATCCAATATTTTCAGTGATAATATCTCTACAGTTTCCCACAGCACTTCAGATTAAATATACCCAAAGCCTGAGTTTATTTGTAAATCAACTAAGTTTTTGTGAGCTGTTATTTATTCGTATATTAAGTACATGTTCTTGGTTGAATATATATTGCCTTTTGTAACAGGTTTGTCTTAAAAAACCCAAAACCAATACATCAAAACTTTTCTGACATATAAACAGAAATCAGATAAATATCACACAGAATCACTAGACAGCCAGGTCAGTGTGACAGAAGCCATGTACTTTCTTTGCTGCTCAATACTTGTACTACAGTGTCCAAAAGATTTGTTAGTGTACTATATCATTTTGGTGGATTTAACCATGACCTTTCATGAAAAAAACCCTAGAATAACCCGAAATGTCACCAATTTAATTTTCAGGTCATATCAAAGAGTATTTTCCTTATATGCTTATGAAGTTAAAATATTGAAGTCTACTTCTAGGACAGTGATATACAAATGTGTGTTTCCTTTTTTAATTACACGCTTTTTTTTATTCAGATTACTTTTTTGGTTTTTTTGATGGACTGCAGCACATGAAATTTAGGACTTCTATATTTCTACAGCTTCTACCACACCCCTGTGAGTCTACATATATTGTCTTGTCTTTTTGTACTGAATTTCTTGCTCCTTTCACCTTTTCCATGGTAAATTCTTACTTATTACAATATTTTCTCCAAGTCTTTTTTACCTTTCTTCCTCCTTCCCATCTGAGGAGAATGACAGAGGAGAGCAGAATAAACGTGCCATAATCCATGAGTAAGTAGTTAACTACCTGCTATGCCACCTGGATGCTTATAAGTCTATGGGGCCAGATGGGATCCAACCAAGAGTACTGAGGGACCTGACGGAGGAGCTGGCCAAGCCACTCTCCATCATCTATGAGCAGTCCTGGCTAACAGGGGAAGTCCCAGATGACTGGAGGATCGTCATTGTAACACCCATCTACAAGAAGTACCAGACGGAGCTTCCCAGGTACTACAGGCCTGTCAGCCTGACCTCGGTGCAGGAGGAGATTATGGAGCAATTCATCCTGAGTTTGTTCACCAGGCATGTGAAGGACAACCAGGGGATCAGGCCAAGCCAGCATGGCTTCATGAAAGGCAGGTCTTGCTTGACCAACCTGATCTCCTTCTATGACCAGGTGATCTGCCTAGTGGATGAAGGAAAGGCTGTGGATGTTGTGTACCTGGACTTTAGTAAGGCCTCTGACACTGTTCCCCACAGAATCCTCCTGCAGAAACTAGCTGCCAATGGTTTACATGAGTGTACTCTTCGCTGGATAAAGACCTGGCTGAATGGCCGAGCGCAGAGAGTGGTAGTGAATGGAGAAAAATCTAGCTGGAGGCCAGTCACAAGTGGTGTTCCCCAGGGCTCAATTTTGGGTCCCGTCTTGTTTAATATCTTTATCAATGGTCTGGATGAGGTGATTGAGGGCTCCCTCAGGAAGTTTATAGATGACACCAAATTGGGTGGGAGTGTCAATGTGCTTGAGGGTAGGAAGGCTCTACAGAGGGATCTGGACAGGCTGGATAGATGGGCCAAGGCCAACTGTATGAGTTTCAACAAGGCCAGATGACAGGTCCTGCCCTTCAGTCACAACAACCCCATGCAATGCTACAGATATTAGGAAAAATTTCTTTACTGAAAGAGGGGTCAGGCATTGGAACAGGCTGCCCAAGGAGGTAGTTGTGTCCCCATCCCTGGAGGTGTTTAAAAAACGTGTAGATGTGGCACTTCAGAATATATTTTAGTAGGCATGGTGGTGTTGGGTGAACGTTTGGACTCAATGATCTTAGAGGTCTTTTCCAACCTATGATTCTATGTTTCTAGGGGAGTTTTAGATTGGATACTAAGAAAAATTTCTTTACTGAAAGAATGGTCAGACATTGGAATAGTCTGCCCAGGGAGGTGGTTGAGTCCCCATCCCTGGAGGTGTTCAAAAAAAGTGTAGATGTGGCACTTCAGGACATGGTTTAGCAGGTATGGTGGTGTTGGGTTGAAGGTTGGACTCGATAATCTTAGAGATCTTTTCCAACCCCAGTGATTCTGTGATTCTATGATTCTATGACACCTTGTCTTTTTTCTCTCACACTATTGGACATATGGGTTACTTCTGTGAATTTCTGTTTTCTGAAATGCTAGCAATGCTGAAATCTTTTCATTCTCTGTTCATTTGAATTCAATCACAGTATTAAAAATATTGATGAGCAGATATTCACAAAACAATAGTTCTGAAACTTGAAAAAATAGCATATAGACAAATGCATTAAATGATTTTATGAGAATTTTTTAATCACTTTCAGAGGACTTCAGACAATATTTGAGAAAAATCCCTTTCTTGTTATATTCTTTGAGGATTTAAAATTATAGCTGCAAACTATGGAAACTTGGTTTAGTTGAATTCCACCTTAAGCCCAGAATAAAATTTGAAGGATAAAATATGTGAGTATTAAATCAAGTAAAAATAACAAATCAATAAAAAATGCCACTGTAAAACTAAGAAGTGTGTCTTTCTTCTGCTTTCTCCTGGTAAATCTAGCAGATGTTTTAAGTCATTGGCCTTTCTAAGCCCCATACACTCTAGTTACCAAACACAGAGATAAAATAATTTAAGGCCTTTCTTTATGGAATTGAATGTTTTTCCATAAATTCTACAATGAATATGGCCATCTTTATCAACTTGTTTTACTAGATTATTTTTTGTCTTTTTATTGTTGTTAGATTTAGCTCTGAGTTTGAATAGCATATTAGCTAAGTAAACTAATTTCAGAGTAATTCTGAAGTTAAAATTGTACAGAAAAGAATGTTTTTTCTGTTATAGTTGAAGTTTAAATTTCAAGATTCACTTGTATTTTTTTTTCTACTGGTATTGGTCATGGTTAGAAGCAGAATGTCATATATTCAGGCTACTCATCTGGGCTGATATATCAGAAAATATATTTATGAAAAATAGCTTATCAGAATAACAGTGGCAAATTCTAAAACCAGATTTCAAGTGTTATTCTTCCTGATTCCTATGCTTCCTTCAATTATTTTTTTCTAAGTATTTTACTGTTCTTTTTTAGTCAGTCACTGATAAAGTTCTACTTTCACTAAAATGTCAGATGCCAGAAAAACTTTCTGTCTGCATGTACAAGCTGTTTCAAATTCATTTTCTTTGTTCATATGCAGTCCTAAACTTTATAGGCTAAATCTGTAACTAGTGCTATATCCAGCAGAGAAGGCAGGGATAGGGGGAGTTTGATCCCTCATCTGTAATTCTTTCCTCATCTCCTTAACCTTGTGTTTTGATAAACTTCAGTATTCAGACAAAAGGGCTGTTAAATATCTGCTTCATATTAGTAATTTTGATTTGCTTTGCTCTTTTGTTTCTCAAAGTTCCATTGTCATTCTTCTTTTACCATATCTCTGAAGTATCTTTTTCTTCTGAGGATTATGGCAAACACCAATCCAACTTGGGTATTGAAAATGACGTAATATATCAGTTTGGAATGCTTCCAGCTGTACAAAAATCTCATGCTTCTATTCTCTATACATTTCTTTTCAGAATGTTTTCTGTCATGAAAAAGGCCTTTGATCCACCTGTTGGAACTGCATTTTTGTTTTGCTAGCTGATTTTGCAGACAGTTTCATCATTTATTCTTTCTCATTTTTCCTATGTAGTATATACCACAGCAGGTAGGTACATATAAAAATTTTTTTAACCATTCTGTGTCAGACGTGTGTACTTACAACTGATAAGCTTTAATGAAAATGAGGCCTCATTTTTGTCATAAAGATCTCAAATGCTTGCAACATAAAGGAACTTCTTAAACACTTGATAGAAAAAACCCTCAAACCCTGAATTGATTTCATAGAATCACAGAATAAATCACAGAATGCTTTGGGTTGGAATGGACCTTTAAATACCATCTAATCCAACCCCTTTGCCATAGGCAGGAACATCTTTCACTAGATCAGGTTGCCCAAAGTCACATCCAACCTGACCTTGAACACGTCAATGATAGTAGGTCCACATCTTCTCTGGGCAACTCACGCCAGTGTGTCACCATTCTTATTATAAAATCTGTGCAACCCATTGCAGAGTCTCATCATTCTCATTATAAAAAATGTCTTCCTTATGTCCAAACTAAACCTATCCTCTTTCATTCTAAAACCATTGAAAGAGAGGCATTCTGTTAGTTGTTTTTCATTTGAGTACTAACCTTTTTACCACAGACATAAATTTTCAGTTTGTATCTATGCTTGTCCTCACGCAACTATAAATGACTGTGCCATAGAATTATTTAAGCAAGAAACTGGATGTCTCAGTCTCACCATGGAGATTTTGTCTTAGGCAATAGTCACTCACCAGATTTTTTTTCAGCAAAGTGACGAATGATGAAGCCGCTACTGCTTAACTGATTCAGATCAGAAACTTTTAGGCAACATCGTCTCTCTAGAAGTTCATGCTTTCATATATGGTCTCATAATATTCCTCTAAACAGAGTTAACTTGGATATATCAGGCCTTAGGCTGCTTCTGCAGAACCTCAAAGTTAAACGTGTCCATCATGTGTATTATGTCTTTAATTTCTGATGAAATTTTTTAGTTATTACTAATAATGCTCACATGTTTATTACAAGAATAAATTGTGGGATGTGTGTTTTGGTTTGTTTTTAATTTTTGGGGTTTTTTTTGGTTTTTTTTTTTAATTTTATTCACAGTGCAGTTACTGACACTTTACAGATACTGCACTTTCTGTTCGGATCACTTGAAGAACCCATCTCAGTAATGACTAGAATTCACATGTGTCAGATAAAGATAAGAAAGTTACTCATCACTAGACAACTGTGGGACAGTTTGTCAGTGAGGAAACAGCTTAATAATGATAGATTTCAACCATAATCAACCTTTCTTTTGTTTGTTTGCTTTTTCTATGATAAGGTGGCAACGCTTCATGGCAACACTTTGTGAATCATATCAACTCTATGTCTACTAGAAATAAGTTTTCCAGGTTAATTTTTCATTTTGCAGATGTTGCAGATGTTGCAGGATCCTGCATGGAGGAAGCAGGGCGATAAGCAGGATCAAAACCCTGGACCTCAGGAGGGCTGACTTTGCCCTCTTCAAGGAGCTACTGGGAGGAATCCCGTGGGCCAGGGCTCTCAAAGGCAGGGGG